>Ga0307375_10000512_pt1 | contig 48703 bp, 53 predicted proteins | sample TR1MG_FD_202531 | JGI IMG/M metagenome (GOLD analysis project Ga0307375, IMG submission 202531) | Soil microbial communities from Risofladan, Vaasa, Finland - TR-1 | ecosystem: Environmental > Terrestrial > Soil > Coastal area > Acid sulfate soil | place: Finland: Risofladan, Vaasa | collected...
TCGTACGCGGCGAGACGGGTGCGGTCAACGCAGCCGTGCGCGCCGGCGCGGATGCATGCGAGCGTGTCGGTGACGGCCTTGTGGCCGCACACATCATCGCCCGCGTGCACTCGGAAGTGGAAGGGATCCTCCCAAAGAAACCTGGTGGCGATGAGAGCGGTTTGGATGGCGTAGTCGTCCAATCCAAGACCTAACTCGGATCAAGACAATGGCGACTGATCCGCGACGAATAGGCTATTTGATGCGTGCGCTCGGTCACGAGATGGGGGCCGTGCAACAGTACCTCACTCAAGCGAGCCTCACCGCTCTGTGGCGGTTAGACGAGGTCAGTAGACGTTTTCGTCGGGATGCGGAAGAGGAGCTCGAGCATGCACAACAACTCATCGAGCGTTTGCTGCTGTTGGGGGTTACCCCCAACGGCACGCAACTTTCTCCCATTCGTACGGGAAGAAGCCTCGAGGAAATGTTGTTGATCGATCGGGAATTGGAGAGCGACGTCATACGATTATATGAGGAAGCGGCCCACTATTGTGCGCGGGTGCGCGATGGCGAGACGCAGGCCTTGTTCGAGCGCCTATTGCAAGAGGAAATGGGGCACTTGCGTGGCTTGGATCAAATGTTGAAGGATCTGAACCAGGGGGCTTCGCCGTGACCGAAGACGATGGGGAGCGCGGCGACGCGTCTCGTATATCCGGAGCGCGTCTGCCGGTATTGAATCGGCGCTTTGAGTTTAAGAGTTACCCCGAAACGCGGGATTTTCTAGATCGGCTGGCAGATTTGTCCAAACGCGAGGAGTACTATCCGAACGTGAGCTTTGGCAAGACCTACGTCAACATTAGTATAGATAGCGAAGGACAGGCCGCGCTTAACGAACGCCAATCGACCTTTCTTTCGGAGATGGAGGCACTGGCTGCGGCGGGGAATGGTAGGCCGGCTGGACGTTAGAAGGGGAGCTGTGGCAAAAAAGATTATCGCGATTATTAACCAAAAGGGCGGTACGGGCAAAACGACCTTGGCGCTAAACCTGGCGGCCGGCCTTGCGCGACGCGGGCCCACGCATCTGGTGGACGTAGACCCCCAGCGTTCCTTAAGTCAGTGGGTCGAAATCGCGGCAGAAGGGGCTGATCTCCCATCGGTGATATTGCCTGAGCACGATATCGAAGCTACGATTACGCGGCTTGCGCAGGACTACGCCTATGTCGTGGTAGACTGCCCCCCGGCGGCTCACAGCGAGGCGGTGACGGCCGTCATACGCTCGGTTCAGTTGTTATTGATCCCCGTACTGCCCTCGGCGATCGATTTGTGGGCAAGCGTTGGTATGGCGGCGATAGTAGACGATGCAAAACGGGTGAATCCGAGCCTACAGGCCTGTCTGATCTTAAATCAGCTGGAATCACGAAATGCTTTATCGCGTGATTTGCGTGAGGCCGTGGCGGAGTTCAACGTGCCGGTACTGAAATCCGGGATGCAGCGGCGAGCGGCGTACCGAACCGCCGCCGTGGAACGGGTGAGCGTCTACGGGCTGGGCAGGCGTGCCCTTACCGCCGTCGCGGACATGGAGGCGATCATCGAGGAGGTCTTATGTCTATAAACAAGATGGGGTCGAAACTCGCGCAAGGTGTGCGCCAGGTCAAATCGCAACAAGAGCGGTCTGGGCAATCGGAAACGGATAAGTCCGAGGGACGCCCCGTGTCCGTGCGCGACGATATCGACAGCACAAAAACATATACGGCTACCCAATCATCTGCACCTCAGGGATCGAATCAGGCGGCTTCGGCCAAAGATAGCCCAATATCCCAATCCGGAAGTGCTTTACATCCGCGAAGAGTCTGGCCCGACTAGACGGGCGTTCTCATCGCTGTAGGAGTAAAAAATGCAAACAGCCGTTGAACAGTATCTCATTCGTAACGCCCCCTACTATCGAGCGGTGGCCGACGAAGAGGAACTTTATGAAGCCGCCTATTCGGTGCGCATGCCCATGATGCTCAAAGGCCCGACGGGCTGCGGGAAGACACGTTTCGTGGAGCATATGGCATGGAAGCTGGGTAAGCCGCTTATTACCGTTGCGTGTAACGAAGACATGACCGCCTCGGACTTGGTCGGTCGGTTTCTGCTCGACCCTTCCGGCACGCGCTGGCAGGATGGGCCTCTGACGATGGCCGCGCGTTACGGGGCTATATGTTATTTGGATGAAGTGGTGGAGGCGCGTCAGGACACGACGGTCGTCATTCACCCGCTCACCGACAGTCGCCGTTCGCTACCCCTAGAAAAGAAGGGTGAGCTCGTACAGGCCCATCCCGACTTCCAGCTTGTGATTTCCTATAATCCAGGCTACCAGAGCCTCATGAAGGATCTGAAGCAGTCGACAAAGCAGCGTTTTGGGGCGCTCGACTTCAATTATCCCGAGCACGTTATCGAAGTGGAGATTGTGGCTCACGAAAGTGGCGTACCGCGGGAAACCGCCGATAAACTCGTCTCTATTGCCGAGCGCGCGCGCAACCTTAAGGGCCACGGGCTAGACGAAGGCATCTCTACGCGCATGCTCATCTATGCCGGGAACCTCATCGCGAAAGGCGTTCAACCTACGGCCGCCTGCCGTATGACGCTCGTACGTCCCATCACAGACGACCCGGATATGCGCGATGCGCTCGATGCGGCTGTGACGACTTTCTTTTAAGCGTACACCCATCCCCGACAACGGTGATTGACGGAGCAGGATCATGGCAGTCGAGCTCGAAAAATATCAAGACATATTAGACGAGCTCGGTGAGCACGCAGGAGAGATCCTGCGCGCGTCCTGGGGTGAGGCCACGCGCGTCTTTAGCCCGCGCGGCCTGGAGGCTTATCTCGCCGGTGCCACGAGCCTTAAGTCATTAGGGCGCGGCACCGATCTTGTCGTGTCTTATATCCAGAGCGCCCCTTCGGTATCCCGGGAACTCGGCGAGGACGCGGTCAGCGATTTGCTGGCGGCCGCCATCAAGATGTATTCGAAGACCAGCGCCGCCGTCTTGTCGCTGCTTTTTACGTCAAGTCCGATCGCGGCCGCGCGCCTCGGTGATCCGGAGTTATTTCGGGGCTATCTGCACCTGATTGATACCCTGCTCGCACAAGCGCCACGTGGGGTGCGCCCCATGCTCGATCACCTGGGCACGCTACTTGGCCAACTGACCTTGGGCGGCCTACGGCGCTGGGCCTTATGGGGCGCGCACGCCCATAAAACCAATTTTGACGCGCAAGCCAAATATTTCGCCTTAGAAAGTCTCGAATCCATGGGGGTCTTACAGCAAGAGCGCAAAGGCACCCTCTTCATCGATGTCCAGCGTCGTATCGGCATGTATTTGCGCGCGCTCTGGGGGCGTGATTTCTTTATGCGACCCACGAGCGGGGATTTTGAGCAGCGCGAGGGTTATCGGCCTTATATCGAAGGTTACATCATTCACTTGCCGGACGCCTATGACGACTTGAACCTCCCGTCAGGACCGGTCCATGGCTTGGAGATGTATCGTGCCGCATGCGCCCATGCCGCCGCGCATCAGATGTATACCCAAACCGCCCTGTCTCCCGAGGCCTTAACGCCGCTACAAATGGCGGTGATCGGCGTCATAGAAGACGCCCGAGTGGAGCGGCTGGCGATCCATGCCTTTCCGGGCCTAGCCCCTTTGTGGCGCCAGTTCCATCACGCCACGCCAGACCAGAATGCGCGTATCGCCGATTACCTCGATCGTATCGCACGGACCTTGCTGGATCCCGAATATATCGACGCCGATCCCTTGATTAGTAGGGCGCGCGCGATGTTCGCGGATCGAGCGAATGATCTCGCGAACAACCAGCTTGCATGGGATCTGGGTGTGACGCTCGCCCATGACCTGACACAGCTACAGCTCCCCTACAACCCGCACACGGATGTGCAAAGCGCGCCTTATCGGGACGACAATCGCCATTTGTGGTATTCGGCCGAGGTGTCGGACTTCGAGAACGCGGCACCCTGGAAAGATAAGCAGGTGCGCAAACATGTGAGCCTCATGGAGTTCGTGAACCAGTTAGACGTAGAGACGGCGGGCGACGACGCGCAAGAAATTTGGATATTGTCCAGCGAACTCTTCCCGTATGAGGATCTGGGTAAGAGCTATAACGAACTGGAGGGCAAGGAACCGGCAGCCGATCCCTATCATTACGTGGAATGGGACTATCAGATGCAGCTCAATCGCCCCGATTGGTGCACGGTGCTTGAGAAACGGGGGAAATCGGGCGAAGTGGAGATGATCGAAAAGATCGTCACCAAACACAAACCCTTGATCGCGCGATTGAAGTACTTGATCGAGGCCATGCAACCCCAGGGCGTGCAGCGTGTGCGTAAGCAGGAAGACGGCGATGAATTAGACCTTAATGCGGCCATTCGCGCGATGGTCGAGATGCGCATGGGCGAGCAGCCCGATTCGCGGATCATGATACGCAACGTACGCAAGGTGCGGGACCTGTCCGTCCTTTTATTGATCGATTTGTCTGAATCCACGAATGATCCGGTCTTGGGATCGGACAACACGGTCTTACAGCTGGCGCGCGAGGCCACGGTATTGCTGGCCGATGCCATGGACAAGATCGGCGACCCGTTCGCCATTCATGGATTCGATTCCGATGGCCGTCACGATGTGGAGTATTTTCGGTTTAAGGATTTCGACGCACCCTACAACGATAAAGCGAAAGCGCAGTTGGCCGGTATGACAGGCCAGCTTTCCACGCGCATGGGGGCTGCTATACGGCATGCAGGCACTATCCTAAAACGTCAGCCGAGCAACAAAAAGCTCTTACTAGTGCTCACGGACGGCGAGCCCGCAGATAACGATGTGCGTGATCCCCAATATCTGCGCTATGACGCCAAGAAGGCCGTGGAGGATGTGACACGGAATGGCATTTCCACCTACTGCCTAAGCCTAGACCCCAGGGCCGACGAATACGTATCGCGCATCTTTGGCGCCAAAAACTATATGGTGGTAGACCATGTTCAGCGGTTGCCAGAGAAGCTACCGCTTCTGTACATGGGCTTGACGCGCTGACCTCGCAAACACCCCCTATCATTTAGCCCCCTCTAAAGCCTCTGGATGTTTTGGGGCGCCGATTCTTGGGGCAAGCCTCAGACGACGCCTCATGATCTGTTGAGGTGCCGAGGCGCGCGGGCATGGGTCACGCGAGTGCCTTATGGTCTTGCGCAGAAAGACCGCAAAAGACCGAAGGACGTCGCGTCGCCGGGGTGGTTCCTGAAGTGGGCACGATGCCTATGCCCCAAGAATGCCTCATCGATAGGCCCCGTTTTCTAAAGGCTAGTCTTAAGAATCCCCCTTAAAATCCGGACCCGAAGGCCTGTCATTCGCAAGCACGTCATAGACAGATCGAGAGAGGGGTGATGCGCGGGACTGAAGGGCAAGCCGACACATGATCTCGGGTGCGTATGGTCACGCAAGGATCGCGCGCCCGGCGAGCATCTTACCGGTCAAACCCCCCAAGATACCGGATAAATCCGCATAAAAAATAAGGGAACCATTGTGGGATAGGCGTATTTAGTAATATAAAGCATAACATTCAATATCTTTAGCTTAATTTCATTGAAATAAGCCGTTAAAGTAGCGGCATTCCGATCCTCGAGGGATGCATAGCGGGGGTGGTGCGGCAGAAAGGAAGGCGCCCCCAAGGAAGACCTTGGAGGAGCCAAGATCTCTCGCGCTAAGACGGGGGGATCATAAAAAGGAGGGCCAAGAAACCCTCATCGCGGTAGGATCTTCCGTGTTGCCTATGAAACTGGTTCAATCGAGCCGACTCAAGCGACGAAGCGTAAGGCATGGGCTGTGATAGAAGCGGGGTAGTTATGTATGCTGGGCGCACAAACACGCCGCGGATCTATAATGGGCGTGCAACGTCTCACGACCGCGTGATATCTCCATAAAAAATAGATGATCCTGCTCGGATAAGGAGGGCTGGCAGATAAGATCGTCGGGAACACGTCGATCTATAAGGCCCAATGCCAAAAGAGCCGGCGGTAAGCGAGGATATGCAAAGACCGCCTAGCGCACCGTTCGGACTGTCTTGCCTGTCTGGGCGTAGACGTATCCGGTCGCTATGGGTAGCTATCGAACCCTGGGTAATGCGCACACTGCCAAAGGGTTCGTGTGTACCTGCCTTAATATTCTAATGAACTTCATTGCCGGGAGAGAGGCACTGTGGAAGTGGAATCCGTAGCCATTTTAGTCCCGCTTCTGCCGATGTTATCGGCGGGTCTCATTGTCGCGTCCGTACCCAAAGGCCAACAGTCCATCGCGCGAGTGAGCGTTGCCTCGGCGCTCATCACGTTCGTCTTGGCGGTCGTCTTACTGCTGCATTATCTGCTGTATGGCGGTGTGCGCGTCATGACATTCGGGGGGGCTTGGGGGAGCCTCTGGCTGGACCCCTTAAGCCTGATCCTTTGGGCCTTCGTAGCCGGCATCAGCCTCATCATTCATCTCTACTCCGTACGCTATATGCTGGAAGAGTCGGGTTATGCCCGCTTTTTTGCGCTGCTTGATGTGATGACCGCCGTGATCCTCTTTATGGTTGCGGCAGCCGATCTTGTCACGCTCATGGTGACATGGTTTCTGGTCGGCGTGGTTCTCTACTTCCTCTTAGGTCACGATCAAAGGCGCCCTGCGGCAGGACGTTATGCCTTTTGGACATGGATCACGTATCGATTCGGCGACTTGCCCCTATGGTTTGCCGCCTTGATCTTAATTCATAGCTACCACAGCACGTCTTTGCCGGTCATTTTTGCGCGCATCCAAGAGGGGCCGGCCTTACACCTTTGGGGTATGCCGGTCGTCGAACTCGCGGGGTTTTTGTTGTCCTTAGCCGCTTTCGCGCGCTCCGCACAATTTCTTTTACACATGTGGTTGCCCTACACGATGGACGGGCCTACGCCTGTTTCGGCCTTGATGCATGCGGGCATCGTCAATGCCGGTGGTTTCCTTTTTAACCGCTTCGCGCCTCTCTTTGAGCATACTGGTGGGGTCTTGCATTGGGTCTTTGCGATCGGCTTGATAACGGCTGTAACCGGGTCTGCTTTGATGTTGATTCAAAACGATATCAAACGCGCACTGGGTTACTCCACTATGGGACAGATGGGTTTCATGGTCATGGAGTGCGGGCTGGGCGCTTTCCCTCTGGCGGTCTTTCATCTCATCGCTCACGGGTTCTTCAAGGCATCGCTGTTCTTGGGTGCGGGCAACGTGATCCATGACGCGCGCGCACACGACGGGGTGCCCCCCAATCCGCTCTATACCTCCATTGTGGAGCATCGCTCCGCTAAACCATCGCGACTTCCTTTAGTGGTCGCGGCGGGCCTTACCGTATTGGTGCCGGTTATCGTGTTGGCCTTGTCTCACTTTGTTGTGGCGGGTCATCTCTTCCAGGAGCAAGGCGTCCTCATCCTCCTCTTTTTCGGTTGGGTGACCGGCGCGCAGGCGCTCTTTGCCGCGCATCGTATGCCTCAGCAAAACCCTTGGCGACTGATGATGACCATTCTCGCGTCTTTTGTCGTGATCGTCATAGGCTATACCTGGATGAGCCATTATTTCGGTAATTTTCTCTACCCAGATCACAACGAAAGCCGGAGGCTCTATCAGGCGGCGGGCATCCAGCGCACCTCGTTTACGATCCTGATGCTCTTGCTTACGGCGGTTTTCGTCGGCGGATGGATACTGACCTTTCTTTCCGGAGCGCGGGAGTGGGGGCGCAACCTGGGCGGGCGTGGGCGGGGGGTCTATCTCAGCGTCTACGCCTTAGTCTCTCGGGAGCTTTATATCACGGATGTCTATGGTCATCTCAGTCAATTGCTCCTACGGTTCTCGCGACAACTCAACGTATGGCTCGGGTGGTATTGATATGGAGGTCTTGATCCTGTCTTTTGCGGCGATTTGTCTGCCCCTCTTTCCGCTGAGTTGGTTTTTTAACCGCGTCGTGGCAAGCCTTCCTGCGGGGGTGGCTCAGGCGCTTGCTCTGATCGTCTTACCTCAGGCAGGTTTGGACGTGTTGGTTTTAGCGCCGCAGCCCATGGAATGGCCCGACTCATGGCGCCACTACGGTATGCTTTGGGCCATCTTTACCGCGCTTTTCTACAGCTTTCGGGCCTTGAGCGCGCGCGATCTGGGTGTCTGGACTCGGCTTTTGGTCACGTCCGGCCTTGCGCTCACATGGGTAGGTTGGCTTGAAGGCGTGCGCCTTGCCACCCTACATATCTTTGTCTTGAGTTGGAGTCTCCCTGCGGCCCTCTTGCTGCTTCTCGCAGGTGTCCTGATTCAACGTATCGGCGGAGCGTATCTGGGCCTTAAAGGGGGTCTTGCCTTGATGATGCCGCGTATGACGGCAAGCGTTACGCTAAGCGTCCTAGCGCTTGCCGGGACACCCATATTTCCAACATTCTTTGTATTATTGAATTATTTCTGGCGCTTGCCGATCGGTATCGTGCCGGCTTTGCTTCTCTTGCCGTTTCTTTGGGCTTGGGCGGTCGGTCGGCTTTTCCAGAATCTGCTTTTTGGCGATTACCGGGGAGACGTGGTGGCCGATCTTGAGGGAGGCAAGGCGTTCTTCGTGGGCCTTGCGCTCTTTGCCTCTCTGTTTTTGAGCCTCTACGGCAAAGGGGTCGGGTTATGACGCTTGAATTGAGTGAACACCTCAAAATACGTTCCATGGTTTATGTGGCAAGCGAGCCCATTCCTCGGTTCTGGCCCATGCGCACCTTCATCCACCACAATCCGCTCTACGGACTCGAGGACAAGCCCTTCGTGGACGCCGTCGCGGAAGGGGGACGTCTTTTCCATGCACGCGGGTATCTGGACCGTTCTCTATACCAAGCCTATCGGGCGCAAGGCAAGGTGCGTGATGCCGAGTTGCGCCGGCACGTTGGGCTCTTTCGGGACCGGCATGGGGCGGATTTGCCGGGCATGGATCTCGAGGCTTGGTTATGGTATGTGATGACGGGTTCCGGATCGGAGCCTATGGTTCCACAAGCGGACTGGTTGGGCGGGACCGGGCTTTTTGCAGCGCTTCATGGGCAAGATATTCCCGCCCCCGAACAAGGCTTGGACGACGTCTTACGGGCTACGCTTGCGCGCAACTTTTCTATCGCGTCGTCGGTCTACGGCCATGTCGACGCCCTTTTTGGGACCGATATCGGTAGCACCTTAGACGATCTTGTGATCAAGAGCTGTCTGGATTTCTTCGATGAAGGGCAATCCGCGTGGCAGGCGCCGGGGCGGGAAGCCGGATTCTTTACGGCCTGGAAAGAGGTGGCGCGGCATAACGCGCGTTTCCTGTTGCGCGGCCTCCATCTACGTCAGATATTGGCTAAGACCAAAACGGCCGAGGCCATGATTGTCTATATCTTAAGGCAGCTCGAGGTGCCGGTAGAGGCGTGGCAAGGATACATTACATCTGAATTAACGCGTCTGCATGGATGGGCGGGCTTTATTCGGTATCGCAATAGCGCCAAACACTATTATTGGGCGAGGCGTTATCCTTCTGATCTCGTGGATTTCTTGGCCGTGCGCATGGTCTTAGGCCTAGCGCTTCTCCAAGAAGGACATCGCCGACACCAAACCCCCGCATCGGCTACGGCGATTCGCGCACTTCTGCAAGAGCGGCCCGAGGAGGCTTATCTTCGTTATGAGCTATATGGCGGCACGATCTTACCGGCCTTTGCGCAGCGCGTAGAAGATAGGCTTGCGAGGCGCAGACGCGGGCAGCCGATGGCGGAGCTTGTATCTGCCTATGTATCCGCGAAGGCGCGCTGGGAGAATGAACGCCAAGCACGGCGTCTGCGGGATATGGCGAAACATCTGGGCGGGGAGGCCGAAGCCCAATTATCGGCCCTTTCCACGGTCCAGTTGGACGTTTTTTTACAGGTCCTCAGAAGCTGGGAGGAGGGCGAAGGGCATGTGTGGCTACAGGCTATGGAATCGCACTATATCGACGTGCTTGCAAAGAGCCTCCGTACTCCGATAGTCGAGTCGCAAGAGCCGAAACGTCCCTTCGCCCAGGCCCTCTTTTGCATAGATGTCCGGGCAGAGCCCATGCGTCGGCACCTAGAGAGTCTGGGGGACTATCAGACCTTTGGTATCGCGGGCTTCTTCGGTGTCCCTCTGGCTTACCTTGAATACGGTAAAGGAGGCGAGAGCCATCTCTGTCCGGCCATGCAGACGCCGAAGAATCTCGTTTTGGAGATACCCGCTCGATTAGAACTGGAGGAGGAGCCATTCTACGGTGCGCTCGAGCACGTCTTGCATGAGATCAAAAATTCTGTGCTATCGCCCTTTGTGGCGGTGGAAGCCATTGGGCTTATCTTCAGCTTAGGCTTGGTGGGAAAGACCATCGCCCCGTTAAGCTACCATTACTGGCGCAGTCAGCTCTATGGCCAAAAGCCGGTTACGCGGCTGCTTCTCGATAAGCTAAGCCCCGAGCAAGCGGACTCCATCATGCGCGCCGTGCAGCGGGCCATGATCGTCCGTGCCTTGGCCAAGGAGTTGCGGATCCCGCGTGACCAGATCACAGACGATGACGTTCGGGATTTGCGCGAGATTGCGCTCAAGCACCAGTCGGGTCCCAGCCGTCTTGTTACGCAACGGGGCATGAGCGTAAGCGATGAGGCTACGTTTATCGAGAAGTTACGTACCGTCTACCTGGTGGATTCGGTTGAGACCGGCTTGCAGATGGAGCGTCTGGGCCGCATTGGTTTTAGCCTGGAAGAACAAGTCCGCTATGTCACGCAAGCGCTGCTTTCCATAGGCCTTGATCGTAATTTCTCGCGTTTTGTTTTACTCGTCTCCCATGAAAGCCGTAGCGAAAATAATCCCTATGAGTCCGCTCTGGACTGCGGCGCCTGCGGTGGGGGCAAAGGTCTACCCAACGCGCGCGCGCTTGCGGCGATGGTCAATAAATCCGAGGTACGACGGCGGCTGCGTCAATATGGGATCATTATTCCGGAAGACACATGGTTTTTGCCTGCGGTCCATAATACCGCCACGGACGCCATTGAACTGCACGATCTTGATCTGCTCCCGGCCCGGCACCTACTGTATCTGGAGCGCCTGCGTAATGGATTGTCGGCGGCGACACGTTTGGCGGCCGCCGAACGAATGCCGCAATTGGGGGCTTCGCTCCGTCTCGCCCAAGATCCCTACGCCGCCGCAGCCTTAGCCCAGCGTCTGGCCCACGATTGGTCGCAGGTGCGGCCCGAATGGGGACTATCACGCAACGCCTACGCCATCGTCGGCCGGCGCGCCTTAACCGAAGGGGTGGATTTGAACGGGCGCGCCTTCCTCCAATCCTATGATTACCGACTCGATAGTAAGGGACGGTTTCTGGAGAATATTCTGACCGGGCCTCTCGTAGTGGGCGAATGGATCAATCTGGAACATTATTTTTCGGTAGTGGATACCGAGCGCTACGGGAGCGGCAGCAAGGTCTATCATAATGTGTCGGGACGTTTTGCGGTGATGACGGGGAATCAAAGTGATCTGCGCACGGGTCTTCCGAGCCAGACGGTGTTAAAGGACGGGAAACCGTATCATGAGCCGGTCCGTCTCATCGCGCTTGTGGAAGCTCCATTGGAATTCGCCCAGCGCGCCGTGGGGCGCCTTGCCAAGATCAAGGCCCTCATCGCCGGTGGTTGGGTTCGACTGCTTGTCTTGGATCCTGAGGATAATTATCGCCTTCACGTCATGGGTGATTCGGGTTTCCTGGTTCATCCCGACTCGGATCGTCCGCGCAACGCGCTTGATCTTAGCCATGCCCTATCGGAGAAAAATGCATGAATACCCTGAATCTGAACCCACTTAAAAAACTCGAGATTATACTAGGTGGCGCCCATAAGGACTTCGCAACCGACCTGCTCGAGCGTGCCGGCGTCACGGGTTATACCATCGTCGGTAATCTCTCGGGGAAAGGAAGCCACGGTGTCTATGAAGGACACATCATGTTCAACGAGGACGATGTCCTGATTATGATCATAGTCGCCGTACCGGAAGAATTAGTGGCGCCCATCCTGGAAGGCTTCACCCCATTTTTTGATAAACACACGGGCGTTGTTTTTGTATCCGATATCCAGGTCAGTCGATTAGTCAAGTTTTGAGCTGAAATATGTCTGAACTCACCACCGTTTCGATAAGCGCAAGAACGGGGCATGGGATTTTGGTAGGGTAGAAAGAAAAACGCCGCATTTCGCGGCGCAGGCCGGACTTCTTGGGGTCGTTAGGGCGGTCTTTTAGGATAAGGAATGCGAATGTCGGACGGACTACGCCCGTGGAGGGTTTCTTCGTATCGTGCACGCACTGAAGGCGAGACGAAGGAGTGCCAAAGCGGCGAAACTGGCGCCGGCCGCGCATACTAAGGGCCAGCGACCGACTTCCCAGAGCGCGCTCCCACAAAACGAGCCGATAGCTCCCCCCAAAAAATAGGCGGTCATATAAAGGGAGGTTAAGCGATTGCGAATCTCCGGTGCGAGCGCGTAGATGCGCGTCTGATTGGAGATGTGGCTGGCCTGCACTCCCGCATCGAGCAAAACGACGCCCAGGGCTAAGCCGGGAAGGGATGTCGCGCCGATCCAGAATACGACGAAGGCGAGGAGTACCAGAAAAAGGGCGGCGCCATTGACGCGTGGCGCATTGAATCGTTCGGACAGATGGCCTGACAGGGGTGCGGCCAAGGCCCCTGCAACCCCGAAGAGCCCCATGATCGCGACCATAACGCTCTCTTTTGCTGGAAAGAGATGCTTGAAATGAAAAATCAACGCCGTCCAAAAACAACTGAAAGCCGCAAAGCCCAGGGCGCCCAGCATGGCATGAAGACGTAACACCGGCTCTGTGCGCCACAGCGAGAGAAGCGAGCCCAGTAATTGCTTATGCGAAAGACGGGCGGGAGGCGCTTGCCGCGACAAGGCAAAAGCGGCGATGACCGTAAAAACCGCCATGAGGCCCGCCGCCAGTCCAAAAATCGTCCGCCATCCCAAAAAGGCCCCAAAACCACTGACGCTGCGCGATGCAATGACGCCCACGAGCAGGCCGCCCATGACTATCCCTATGACGCGTCCGCGGCGCTTGGGGGATGCGAGCGTTGCCGTGTACGGTACGAGGAGTTGCGGAACCGTCGTTGCAGCCCCCATAAAGAGGCAGGCGATTAAAAGCGCGATAAAGGTGGGTGATAAGGCGACCGCCACCAATGAGAGGGCGATGAGGGAGGTCATGGCCACGATCAAGCGTTTACGCTCTTGCCCGTCACCGAGCGGCACGATCAACACTAAACCGAGCGCATAGCCTATCTGGGTGATGACCGCGACCAGTCCTGTTACCGCGGGCGATACATGAAAGGTGTGCGCAATCTGCGTAAGCAGGGCCTGATTATAGTAAAGATTGGCGACAGTGGCCCCTGCCATCAAAGCGAGAAAGCCCAAAAGGGCAGGGGAGATATCTCTTGTGCGCGAACGGGACGCAGCGTGGCGCGGCATACCACACCTTCAAGTGCAGGGGGAAGCGGCTTAGTATAGTGGCACGGCGACGTTCCGCAAGATAAACCGCGCGACTAGGGATGGGACGCCCCGCTTTGCGATCGGATGTCCGTGCGGCATGGCGATGGCGCAAAAGAGGGAGAGGACCGGTGATAGCGAAGCGTCCGCATAGCCTCGTGTGTAGGGATCCCCCGGACATACTCCCTGCCGCATAAAAGGGCCCCCCGATCGTCTAGACAGGATACGGCGCCAGACACAAGGTGTGCCGACACGGTGAGGGAACCTGTCAAACGGTCGCTTTGTCTCCGAAGCGATCCTAGATGAGTGCCGTGCCCTATGGCTTGTATGCAGGGGAGGGATTCGCCACACTGCGACTACCTTGCGCGCCTCTATGAGAGACTTTGCCGTTATGCCCAAAGCCCGCACTAAAAAAGCGACCATAGCACCCAAGAAGGTAGTCCGGCGTGCCGCCAGCAATCGGGCGCCCGTCATTGCGGCGATCGATCTCGGCTCAAATAGCTTTCATCTCGTCATAGCCAAGGTGCAAAATGGCCAACCCGTGGTCGTCGATAAACTGCGCGCGATGTTGCGGTTTGGATCGGGCCTTGATCGCCAAGGGCATATCAAACCCGCCGCGGCCAAGAATGCCTTGGCTTGCCTTCGGCAATTCGGTCAGCGTATGGCGATCTGGCACCCGGAACTCATCCGGGCGGTCGGAACCAATACGCTACGCCAAGCGCTCAACCCCGAGGCGTTCCTCCACAAAGCGTCCCTTAAGCTCGGTGCGCACGTCGAGGTGATTTCGGGTATAGAAGAAGCGCGCCTTATTTATCGGGGCGTAAGCCCCGGGATCTCCGCGGACTGCCGGACGTTGGTTGCCGATATTGGAGGCGGCAGCACGGAGCTTATTGTCGGAACCGGGAGTCAACCCGAGATCCTAGAGAGCGTGACCATGGGTTGCGTGACGATGACCGATCAGATATTGGGGGGGCACTTTCTTACCGAGGCGCGCCTCACCCAAGCTATCGTCATGGCGCGCCAAAAGCTTTGGCCCCTGCGCGGGCGTTTTCGCGGGAGCGCATGGCAAATCGCCCTGGGTTCATCTGGCACCATAAGGGCGGTAGAGGCCGTCGCGCGCGAATTGGGTCTTACGCAGGAAGGCCTGACCTTGGCCGCTCTGTACGAACTCAAGGAGCACGTCCTGCGCCAACGCTACTCAGACCACCTGGTACTGCCGGGCCTTGCCACGGAACGGGCACCCGTCTTCGCGGGCGGCCTTGCGATTTTGATCGGGCTTTTCGAGGCGCTCGACATAACGGACATGAGGGTCGCCAAGGGGGCGTTGCGGGAGGGGGTCCTGCAAGACCTGATTAGCCGCTTGGAGGGAAACGACGTGCGGTCGGAAGCCATTAGGCGACTGGCCTCCGTTTGGCCAAACCCCTACGGCAATCGCAGTTCAATACAGGCCATGCGCCTTTTCGAAGCCATTGCCGGCCCCTGGCAATTGTCCGCGCGCGACGGGCAACTCCTGGAATGGGCGGCCTTGGTGCACGCATGTGGCCGGGCGATAAACTCTTTGCATTACGAAAGGCACAGCGCCTACATCATATCCCACACGGAATTAGCGGGTTTCGCGCGACAGGAGCAATTTCTGCTGGCGCATCTCGTGGCCTTGCAGCACGGCAAATGGACGCGCGGCGTGTTGACGCCTTTAAAGCAGGCGTTTGGTCAAACCGCGGTGCGGCTGGCCGTTCTTTTGCGGCTTGCGATTGTCTTGTTGCGCCTGGAAGACTTAGGGTCGCTGCCCGTGATCCGCATCGCGGCGCGCAATAATATCCTAGAGATTCGCGCTCTCACGCGCGGGACGGCCATCCGGGACAAGTTATGGCAATATCTCACCCCGGAATTGGCGGATATGCAAAAAAGCGGTATTCGGTTTTTGCTGGTCAAATGACGCCTGGAGGCTCCAGCTCAGCTTTTCTCGGAAAGCTCCGCCAATAAAGCCGCTTGTGTGTCCCAAGCCGTCTTTTTCGGGCGACGAGGCGCGCGGTATTGCCCGTCTGCCTGAAGGATCCACGCGTGGGTATTATCCTTGAGATAGGCCTTGAGGTCGCGCAGGAGGCGGTCGCGTAAGCGGGTCTGGAGGATAGGGAAACAAATCTCTACCCTACGGAAAAAGTTTCGTTCCATCCAGTCGGCGCTCGCGCAGAACAGTTCTTTCTTTCCTCCATTCGCAAAATAATAAACGCGGCTATGTTCCAGAAAGCGGCCGATCACGGAACGGACATGGATATGGGTGGACACCCCCGGTACGCCCGGGCGTAAGCAGCAGATACCTCGTACGATCAGCTGGATGCGCACACCATCCATGGATGCGCGATAGAGCGCCTGGATGACCTCGGGTTCGGTAAGGGCGTTCATCTTCAAAATAATATGCGCAGCGCGCCCCGCCACCGCATGCAGGCGTTCGCGCTCAATAAACTCCAGCATGCGCGCATGCAGCGAAAAGGGGGATTGCGCGAGCTTGTGTAACGGAATGACCCGGCCCAGACTCGTTAGCTGTAGGAAGACATGATTGACGTCTTCGCCAATTTCCGGATTGCAGGTAAACAGCCCGTAGTCGGTATAGGCCTTGGCCGTGCGCAGGTGGTAATTGCCCGTGCCGAGATGAACATAACGCCGCAGTTCGCCTCCCTCGCGACGCACGACGAGCGCCATTTTGGCGTGCGTCTTGAATCCCACGATCCCATAGAGCACATGGGCGCCCGCCTCCTGAAGACGATTGGCGAGCGCGATGTTATCGGCTTCATCGAAGCGCGCCCGCAGTTCGATGACGACCGTCACTTCCTTTCCGGCTTGCGCCGCGGCCACGAGCGCGTCGGCAATGACGGATTCCGTGCCGATACGATACATGGTCTGTTTGATCGCCAGCACAAGGGGATCTACTGCCGCCTTTTGGATGAATTCGGCAACCGGCAGAAAGGACTCGAAGGGGTGATGTAAAACGATATCCGTGTGCCGTATGGCGGCAAAAATATCAGGCGATTGCATCAAGAGACGGGGGACGCCCGGGACAAATGCCGGGTACTTGAGATCGGGACGATCGATGCGATCGTAGATCTCTCCCAAGCGATTGAGGTTCACGGGGCCGTTGACGGCATAGAGATCCTGTTCTTCTAGCCCGAATTGGCGCAACAGGAACTGACTTGTCTCCTCCGGGCATTCCCGCGAGACCTCAAGGCGTACCGCATCTCCATAACGACGCGAGGCGATCTCGCCTTGCACCGCGCGTAAAATATCGTCCACATCCTCATCTTCGATATAAAGGTCGCTATTGCGGGTCACGCGAAATTGATAACAACCCAAAACCTTCATTCCGGGAAAGAGGCGGTCTACATAGGCGTGAATGACAGACGACAATAAGACGAACTCGTAGACTTGTTTGTCTGTGCGTGGAAGCGCAATGACGCGCGCCAGCGCGCGCGGTGCCTGGACGATCGCCATGCCGCTGTGGCGCCCAAAGGCATCTTGCCCCTGGAGGGAGACGATGAAGTTGAGGCTCTTATTTAAGATGCGCGGAAAAGGGTGAGCCGGATCCAATCCCAAAGGGCTTAGAATGGGCAACAGCTCATCTTCAAAATAGCGCTTGAGCCAGAGATCGTGTATCTCGGTCCAGAGGTCGCGCTTGATGATGTGTATGCGCGCCGATACGAGCTCGGGCATCAGGATTTCGTTTAAGACGCGGTACTGCTCATCTACGAGGATTTGGGCCTCGTCCCGCACGGCGAGCAAGGTCTCGCTGGCGGTCATATCATCGGGGGATAAAGCGCTTGCCACGAGCTCTGCGCGCTGTTGTAAGCCCGCCACGCGCACCTCGAAGAATTCATCGAGATTCGTGCTGGAGATGCACAGAAACCGCAGACGTTCCAAAAGCGGCAAGGTGGTGTCCTTGGCCTGCTCCAAGACGCGACGATTAAAGGAGAGCAGACTCAGCTCTCGATTGATATAGAGGCCAGACCCCTTCAGGTCAATCATATCCATGAATCCGAACCATGTCCCCTGGTTTAAGAGAGCTAAAGCATCCTTAAGGTCCCCCCACAATACGGAGGCCCTTGCTCTTATCCTAACATGTAAAAAGGGCGTTGTTCCCAGCTGAGGTCGGTTACCGCGGGCCGAACGCACGCGGCATACCTAGTCGAGATCGCATGAGATCTCAATCAAGGCGTGGCGGGGAAAGCCATATGGATCGTGTGTCTACCTGCCTCCCCGGGCGCCGCGTGATCGTCGTCATTATTGTTTTTTGGGCACATAGAGCGTGAGGCTATAGGCGTGCGTACATCCCTTTCGCATCGTCTCGGAAGGTCGGCTAGGTACGTTGACAACAAAGAGTGCGCGCGCAATCATGGCCTACGCGACTACGTATCTGGAGGACTTTGATGCCGATCCCTGTAACAAGAAAGCTGTGGTCACTTCTGGCCGGCGCGGTTCTCTTTTTCCCTTTGATGGCGCAAGCGGTGGTGAAGGCCCCGACCCCTGCGGCACTTTTTAAGGAAGTGCAGGCCCTAGAAAACGGGGGGAGTCTGCTTCCAGGTAGTCATCTTTGGATGTACGGGTCGCGTATGGTCGATTACTACACCATTGACCGGGCCAATGCCATTGCCATTCATGCGGCGGTCCACGGCGTCGATCATGTCCATCGATTCCCGGCGGGTAGCCTTTATATCAAGGAAAACTTTGATCAGCATAAGGTGTTGAAGACCGTCACCGCCATGCTCAAGGTCCCTGGATATGATAGCGCAGACCGCGACTGGCTCATGGCCGCCTATAAGCCCGACGGTCACGTGATCGCTTATGGACGCGTGCAGAGTTGCATCTCTTGCCACGCGATGGCACGCCAAACCGACTTTACGTTTCCCCCTTTAACACATCTACCGATCGTGATCGTCAAACGCTTTTTTCCGCAGCAAGCCATTTCCCCCGAATATCGAAAGGCCTTGGCGCGCGAGGCCCACTAACCAAAAAGGGGCAGGTCCGCACCCGTTTGAGAGGGAAGGCGGGGCTGTAGACGACCGCGCGGGATGTTCCGAGGCCCTGCGATGGAGGGGAAGTGAAGTGGCTTATATGGGCGGACAGATCCCACCGCGCTTAAGGTCGGCGCGGGTTTGGATCTGAGGACCCATTCGGGCGTAACGCCGCCTGTCGCGCCGCGCTCAGAACCCCTCCCGGTGAGCGACGGGATCGATCCGCGCGCCCGCAAGACCCAGGCTATCGTTTTTATGCTACGGTTCCGGTATTCTGCCCCATTTTTCGGAGGCGCCGTGGAAGAGCAGGGCAATGTAGATCAGGTCCTTCGCGAACTTCGCGACCGTACCGCCACCCTTCGGGGGTATCTTTGACATCGAGACCAAGGAAGAGCGCCTAGTCGAGGTCGAACGGGAGCTATTAGACGAGAAGGTCTGGGCGGACAAGGTCCGTGCCCAGGAGCTCGGTCGGGAGCGGGCGCGCTTGAGCGAGGCGGTAACGACCATTCATACGCTCGAAGGCGGCCTAAACGAGACTGCGGAGCTCTGGGCGCTGGCCCGCGTCGAAGGGGATGACGAGGCGCTCCTGGAATCCATAAACGCCGATGTGGGGCGTCTTAAGAGGACGCTCGAAGCCCTGGAATTTCAGCGCATGTTCGCAGGGGACATGGATGCGGCCAACGCGTTCTTGGACATTCAATCGGGTTCCGGCGGGACCGAGGCGCAAGACTGGGCGGAAATGCTGCTGCGCATGTATTTGCGGTATGGCGAGCGCCGCGGCTTTACGACCGAGATTGTCGAGGTGTCTCCCGGTGAAGTGGCGGGCATAAAGAGCGCTACTTTAAAATACTCCGGAGGCTATGCCTTCGGCTATTTGCGCACCGAGACCGGTGTCCATAGGCTTGTCCGTAAATCCCCTTTTGATTCCGGAAATCGGCGTCATACGTCCTTTGCCTCTGTATTTGTCTACCCTGAGATCGATGACGACATCGAAATCGAGATCAATCCCGCCGATCTGCGCGTGGACACCTATCGTGCCAGCGGGGCGGGCGGGCAGCACGTCAATCGGACCGACTCGGCGATTCGTATCACGCACGCCCCGAGCGGGATTGTGGTGCAATGTCAGACCGACCGGTCGCAGCATAAGAACCGGTCGCAAGCGATGAAGATGTTAAAGGCGCGGCTCTACGAGATGGAGATGCAAAAGAAGCGCGAGACAAAGCAGCGGTTAGAAGACAGCAAGTCGGATATCGGGTGGGGCAATCAAATCCGCTCTTATGTGCTAGACCAGTCGCGCATTAAAGACCTGCGGACCGGGGTCGAGACCGCCAATACCCAGGTGGTGCTGGACGGAGACCTAGACCGTTTTATTGAAGCAAGCTTAAAGAGCGGACTCTAAATGAAGGAGAAGGGCGTGACAGACCAGCGGGAGGAGGGTGGCGCAGACGTGGACGAGGGTCGCCATATCGCGCAACGCCGCGAGAAGCTCGCCGCGTGGCGGGCGGCGACTGCGAGCTACCCCAATGATTTTCGCCCGAACGCGCAGGCCGCCGTGCTGCTCGAGCGCTTCGCTTCCGCGACAGAGGATGCGCTGGCGGCCGTAGAGACCGTGCGGCTTGCGGGACGGCTCATGACGAAACGCATCATGGGGCGCGCCAGTTTTTGTCACATTCAAGATGGGAGCGGTCAGATTCAGATCTTTCTCGAGCGGGCGGCCTTGAGCGAGGATTATGAGGCCTTCAAGCGCTGGGATCTGGGCGATATCATGGCCGTGAGCGGCTCTCTTTTTCGGACAAAGGCGGGCGAATTGAGTCTGCGGGCGCAAGACGTCCGGCTTTTGGCTAAAAACTTGCGCCCCCTCCCTGAGAAATTCCATGGGCTCACCGATCAGGAGATCCGTTACCGCAAGCGTTACCTTGATCTCATCATGAATCCGGCTACCCGTCTCGTCTTTAAAAGACGGGAACAGATCATCAGTCATATTCGGGGGTTTTTGAAGGAGCGGGGCTTTAGCGAAGTGGAAACGCCGATGATGCAGCCGCTCGCCGGAGGTGCCGCCGCTCGCCCCTTTATCACCCATCATAACGCGTTGGATATCCCGCTTTATCTTCGTATCGCGCCCGAACTCTATCTGAAGCGCTTGATCGTGGGGGGGTTTGATCGCGTTTTTGAGATCAACCGCAACTTCCGTAACGAGGGCTTGAGCACACGCCACAATCCCGAATTCACCATGGTGGAGTTTTATCAGGCCTATGCCGATTATCGCGAGTTGATGGATTTAACCGAGACCCTTTTGAAAGGCCTGTGCCAAGAGGTCTTGGGAAGCACGACGCTGACCTATCAGGGGCAATCCTACGATTTCGGACAGCCTTTTGTGCGCATGAGCATAGAAGACGCGATACATCACTATCACCCGGACGCGCATTTCGATTTACGCAACGTGACCGCGCTGAAGGCCTTCCTCACGGAGAAAGGGTTGCCGGTCGAATCTGGCCTTGAGGCGGGCGGCCTACAGATGACGATCTTCGAAAAGACTATAGAAACGCAGCTTCTTGCGCCGACTTTCATAACGGCGTATCCGGCGGAGGTGTCGCCCTTGGCGCGCCGTTGTGACGCGGATCCCTTTGTCACGGATCGTTTTGAATTTTTTGTAGGGGGTCGGGAGATCGCCAACGGCTTTTCCGAGTTGAACGATCCCGAAGATCAGGCGCAAAGATTTCGCGCTCAAGTCGAGCGGCGCGGATCAGGCGATGAAGAGGCCATGCACTACGATGCGGATTATGTCGAAGCCCTGGAATATGGTATGCCTCCGACTGCGGGGGAGGGGATCGGTATCGATCGTCTCGTCATGCTTTTCACAGACGCGCCCAGTATCCGGGATGTTATTTTGTTCCCGCAAATGCGCCCGCAGGGGTCATGACCGAGATACCGGTCGTCTTCTTGATGGGGCCTACGGCATCCGGCAAGACGGCGACGACGGCGGCGTTGAGCGAGTTATTGCCCATCGATGTCATCAGTGTCGATGCCGCCCAAATCTATCGGGGCCTGGATATTGGGACGGCCAAGCCAACGCTCGCTTTTCGCAGGGCGTTACCGCACCGGTTGATCGACATTCGGACGGTAGACGACACCTATTCCGCAGCGGCGTTCAGCACAGACGCCCGCGCGGCGATCGAGCAATCGCTCCGCCGTGAACGCACGCCGGTGTTGGTGGGGGGAAGCAGTTTTTATTTTCGCGCCCTAGAGCAGGGCCTTCCTGCGTTACCGGCCGCCGATCCGGCACTCCGCGCGACCTGGGAGTTACGTCTCCAGGCGGAAGGTCTCGCTGCGCTTTATGCGGAATTGGCGCGGCGCGACCCCGACCGTGCCGCTTGTATCGCGCCAAGCGATCCACAGCGGATTATCCGGGCGCTCGAGATCACAAACGCGGTCGATAAAGTCCCGAAGCTCACGCCAGGCGCGGATCGGCTGCCCTACACCATCCTTAAGTTTGCTGTCAATCCGACTGATCGGACCTTGCTCCATCAACGCATAGCAGCACGCTTTCGGCGTATGCTCGTTCAGGGGATAATAGAGGAGGCCCGGTGGCTCTATGGTCTTCATCTCAACCCCCAGCTCCCCGCGTTGCGCTTGGTAGGTTACCGTCAAGTCGGAGAATACCTACGCGGAGAAATCCAGTATACTGAACTGGTCGAGAAGGGAATCGCGGCAACCCGACAATTGGCCAAACGGCAATTAACGTGGTTGCGAGCTGACCTGGAGGTTGCGTGGTTGGATGCAAGCGATACGCAGGCCCCGGCTCGATGTGCGGCACGTATTCGAGACTGTATTTGGAGAAAACAGAGTTCGCGACCCGCGGACAATGAAACGCCTTAGCAATCACGATATAAGAACAGGAGAACTGTCATGAGTCAGCATAGAGGGCAGGCTTTACAAGACCCTTATTTGAACGTGCTACGTAAAGAACATGTGCCCGTTTCCATCTTCTTGGTAAACGGTATCAAGCTCCAGGGCCAGATTGAGTCCTTTGATCAGTTTGTCGTGCTTCTGAAGAACACCGTAAGCCAGATGATCTACAAGCACGCGATCTCGACTGTTGTGCCTAGTCGTCCCGTTAAATTCGTTTTTGACATGGATGATGCGGACAAGGGGGTAGGAAACGAGTAATCCGGGCCATTTTGAAAAAAGAGAGCGCGCGATCCTGGTGCATTTGCGCCTCTCGGATGCTAAGGAACAGGAAGATCTGGAGGAATTAAAGCTCCTCGCGACTTCTGCGGGAGCGGAGATTGCGGGCATCGTCGAAGGCGTACGCAGCCATCCCGACAGGGCCACCTATGTGGGCTCCGGCAAGGCCGAGGAGATCCGCGAACAGGTACTAGAGACAAGCGCTGATGTGGTATTGGTCAATGGCGCACTCTCGCCTAGCCAAGAACGCAATCTTGAAAAGGTCGTTTCGGCCCGCGTACTCGATCGCACCGGCCTGATCCTGGACATCTTCGCCCAAAGGGCCCAATCCCACGAAGGCAAACTGCAAGTCCAGCTTGCGCAGCTCGAACATCTCTCCACGCGCCTTGTGCGGGGTTGGACGCACCTGGAGCGCCAAAAGGGCGGTATCGGCCTGCGCGGACCTGGGGAAACCCAGCTAGAGAGCGATCGCCGCATGATAGGCGAGCGCATCAAGGGCCTGCATAAGAGGCTGGACCGGGTCCATAAACAGCGTGGCGAGCGCAGGCGCGCCCGTTCGCGCTCGGTGGTCCCCACGGTCTCGTTAGTGGGTTACACCAACGCCGGGAAGTCCTCGCTTTTTAACGCATTAACCGGCGCAGACGTCTATGCGGCCGACCGCCTCTTCGCCACCTTGGATCCCACCATGCGCCGTGTCGACCTACCGGGGCCGGGCGCCATGATTCTCGCAGACACCGTGGGTTTTATCCGACATCTACCGCATGGACTTGTGGCGGCCTTTCGTTCCACTTTGGAGGAGGTGCGGTTTGCGGATCTCCTTTTGCATGTCGTGGACCTAAGCCATCCCGAGCACCGCGACTATGAAGAGCAGGTGGAAAGCGTCTTGAACGAGATCGGGGCGGCGGACGTACCGCGTATTACGATCATGAACAAGATTGATGTGGGTGGTGAAATGCCCCGTGCGGAGTTAGATGGCATAGGCCATAAACATCGTATCTTCGTCTCCGCGCGAACGGGCGCCGGCATGGATATTCTGCTCAAAGCCTTAGGGGATCGCCTAGCGCCGCCGCGCGTGCAAGCGCTTGTGAGGCTTCCGCTGCGAGACGGCCGTCTCCGGGCGCAACTCTATTCCTCGGGCCCCGTGCTAAGCGAGACCGTAGAGGGCGACTCCTTGTTGCTGACCATGGAATTGTCGCAAGAACAGTGCCGATGGCTCGCGCAAGAGCGAGACGTGGAGACCGCTTTTTTGCCCAAAGGTCCGGGATCAGAAAGCGCGCCCCATACGGAAGGCTGCGGGTCGTAACGATAGGGCAAAGGCGCATTCGGATCAGCGTTTTTATGTCGCCTAATCGCCGTTGCGGCCGTGTTTATTGATCGCTTGCGAGTGACCCCATTCTCTCATGGAGGGCACACGAACGCCTATCCACCAATAATCACCGATACTATCTCGGCTATGGCCGCCGACGAGGTCGTGTCCTTCGCTCAGTCGCACCTTATCGATATAATCTTCCGCTTCTTTTCGATGACGAAAAAGGGACCAATTGACCGCGTTTTCTAATGGTTGACGACTGGGTATTTCACGGTTGTTCTCGAGAATCTCATAGGCCATGCGATGCCCTCATTGAAAATCAAGAAGCTCAATAGACACCTTATCATAGTAGCCCTTAAAAGGCCTCCCGCCAAAGTTAGGGCGACAACTGGCGATGCTTCGGGCGATGGTCGATGATGGCCGACACGGGAACGGCTTCGAGCCAATCCCAGGAATTGGCGAGATAAAGAGTGCCCCCTACGATCACCGGATTGACGAGGCCAAAGCGTCCCCCTAAGTATTTCTGACCCACGAGCTGCCCTGTGTGTGGATTTAAGACAAAGACCCGCGCGCCGGTGGCAATAAACAAATGCCCGTCGTCATAGGTAGGCGGGCTGCGGCCAGCGCCTGCCGCGCCGGCATGGGGGATATGCCAGGTCCAAAGACGTTGGCCGCTATGCAGATGGAAGGCTTGATAAATGTTGTTGACGGGCGTGCCGATGTAAACGATGCCTTTGTGGATCATAGGGACGCCGCCTTTAAAGGCGGGAGGCTTAGGTCCGAGACCCATGGTGTGCGTCCATAAGACGTGCCCGTCTTCGGCGTTATAAGCACGCACCACGGTTGTCATCGTCGTACGTCCCCCATGGGAGGGCACATTGGCCACGGCATCCATGACCACAACGCCGTCTGCGACGGCGGGGGACACGTCGCCCAAGCCAGTCTTCGTGGCGTCTGGCACGACCCCTCGCCACACGATATGCCCCGTTTGCGCGGAAAGGCAATATACATAGGGCACCACGGCCATGGCGAGATAGACATGTCCATGGTAGACCGCAGGATCTGACATATTGGCAATGCCGCCTACGCGTTTAATCCATACTTGTCGGCCGGTCGTGGCGTTTATCGCATAAATATCGCCAGACCCCGTGGCAATGAATAGTCGGTTATGGTCAATAGCTGGGGTTGGCATGGTGGCGCCCATCGTTCCGAAATGCCAAAGGAGCTTGCCATTTATCCTATTGAGTGCATAGATACCGTTGTAGCTCACCCCCGCGCCCCGCGCCGCTGTTTTTTGGGAATAGCGCTGGACGTTGGAGAAGTTAAATCCGATGTTGCCCACCGAAAGATATACAGTATTGCCGACCACCAAGGGGTCGCCCATAAACGTATTCCCCACAGGGCTCGTCCGCCAAATGAGTTTACCGGTCCTAGCATTGACGGCATAGGCGAATTCGTCGTCACTTTCCGCGTAAATGATGCCGTCTACGGCAGAGACCCCTAAGGCGTTTCCATAAAATTGCGTCATAGTAGCCAACGCCAAACGTTCGCCATAGACATTTGCCCCATACGGTTTATGGCGAGACAGCGGCCATGCGCGTGCCTCGGCATAGCGCCACCGAACGCCGGTTTTAAGCCAAGCGGGGGTATGCGCCGTCAAGGGAAATGCCGCGTTATGGCGGGGGTTGGCATAGGCGTGCGTCCAAGCGGTCGGGAATCCGAGTGTGTCGCCCGGAGTGGGGAGATGGTTTGGGTAGAACACACGCGCGAACGGGCCCTGACTCAATCCCGGGGCGATCGCGGCTACAGATGGCAGAGGCCTTAGGAGTAGAAGCGTACTGAAGGCGCCTAGAAGAAAATGAAGTGTGCGAGCCATACGTGTCCTCCATGACAAGCGGTACGGTACCTCAAGATCATAGTATGCGTACGAGACAAAAGCCGGGTTTAGGGTGTCTTTTACGACAAGGTCCGATGCCGTGAAGAGGGGGCCTTCGCGCCCTGTGCGACGATCATACGGCGAAGGGGAGTGCCGTGGCCGATCGGCAAGAAGGCGCACACCGTGACGCGCAAAATCCATGCATCCTGTCCAAAAGGGGCATGCGGAAGGATGCATGCGGGCGTGCCTCGCTTATACTGTGAGCTCTAGAGTGGCGAGCCTGTGCATCGCCCCACGTTTATGAGGAATACGCGTGTTGGGAAAAGGATATGTCATAGAGCGCGGTGAGGACGGTCAGGTCTACGGGGTTATACGCACGGTGGCGGAGGATGCGTGGCCGCGCGAGGGGACTTTAATCCGCGTGGCGTACTCGTCGCTTAACTACAAAGACGCCCTTATCGCGACCGGACACCCGGCGCTCGCGCCGGCGTTCCCTCACGTACCCGGAATTGATGCCGCAGGTGTGGTGGTGTCCTGTCCGGACGGCCGCTTCCGGGAAGGCGATCGGGTTCTTGTGACCGGGTACGGCTTAGGCGTGAGCCAATGGGGCGGGTATGCCGAATATATTCGGGTACCTCCCGATTGGATAGTCCCTTTACCGTCGGGCCTTAGCCTCAAACAGAGCATGATCCTCGGTACGGCGGGTTTGACGGCGGCCCTTTGCGTGCACGCGCTTTCGGCCGCGGGCCTTTCTCCTGCAGACGGCGCATTGTTGGTGACAGGCGCCAGTGGAGGGGTCGGAAGTCTGGCTATCGCGCTCTTGGCGCACAGCGGTTATCGTGTAACGGCGGTCACCGGTAAGAAAGAGGCGATGGACTACCTATATCGTCTCGGCGCGACCGACATTATTCACCGGGGTGATTTGCCCTCCTCCGACCGTGCGCTTTTGAAGGAGCGCTGGAGCGGGGCGGTCGATACCGTAGGGGGCCCTATCCTGGCATCCGTCTTGAAGGCCATCTCTTATGGCGGGGCGGTCGCCGCCTGTGGCCTTGTAGCGGGAGAGGCGGTGCATACGACCGTCTATCCCTTTATTCTGCGTGGTATTACGCTAGCCGGGATCGATTCCGTACGTTGCCCCATGACGCGGCGCCTCCCTTTATGGCAGGGCCTGGCGGATCAGAGCGCTACATTGCCATGGGACACGTTTGCGACAAGCGTCGATCTCGAGGACTTGGAGCCTTATATACAAATGATACTTCAGGGCGATCTCCGCGGTCGTGTCGTCGTTAAGATCGCGCCACAAGAGAATGGAGGGGATTGAGCGTTCTTCCTAAAAAGCGCGCCCCGATACTCAAGGGCGACCGAAATCGGCGATAAAGCGGGCACGACCGATGGCGTGGGCGCGAATCAGTTGAACCGCGCGTCGTGCGTTCACGCCGGTTGGTAGCGACAGGCGAGAGACGTTCAACGCATAGAGGGTAAAGCGGTAATGGTGGGGACGCGATCTGCGCGGGGGACAGGGTCCGCCGTAGCCCTCCGCCCCGTAACTATTGCGTATCTGTCGAACGCCGGGCGGTAAATAGAGGCCCCCGGGACGTCCCGCCCCGGCCGGCACCCCGCGCAGGGAGGGCGGTAGATTCAAAACCACCCAATGCCACCAACCAAAGCCCGTAGGCGCGTCCGGGTCGAAGATCGTAATGGCGAAGCTGCGCGTAGCCGTAGGGGGTTTATGCCACTCCAACGCAGGCGATAGATTAGCGCCCACACAGCCGTCCCCTCGGTAGATTTGGGCCGCCGGAATCTGGCCGTCCGGCGCGATGGACGGACTTGTCAAGACAAAGCCATAACTCTTCCCAGACAAGAATATCCCAAATAAAAAAACGAACCCAGAGCGTATGGAAATCATATATTCCCTGTCATCGCTTCTCTTGAGCACCCCTACCATACTAGCCCAAAGATACGATGGCAAAGAGGGGGTCTTAAGGCTCATGGTGGGCGCAGCCTGGAGAGACGCCGTTCCCGCAGCATGATGCAAGCGCCAGATCAGGAGATATGGACTTGCTCGCCTTGTGTGTATGACGCGGGCGTCCATGTCTTTCTGGGGTGTCTCGTGATAAGAGAGGCGCCACCGCCTACAAGCGAGGCCTTCCTCTGTGGGGGGGATTTCCATAAATCTAAAATAGTGCATTATGGCGACATGAAGCGGCGGCCTAGGGCCAAAGGCAAGACGGTCTCATAAGGATGCGTTGGATGCACCACGTGGCTTGTCTGCGACACCGAGGCGCTGTCGTACGTGGGTGCCGATCTTGGGAGCGGGCCGGTGGACCGACCACACCCAGACAAAATAGGGACGACGCGGCCCTTTTGTTCGGAGATTATTATTTGACCCCATCTCGCGGCTCGGCGTAAAATAGCGACACATATTATTGTGGGTTTTGTGATCATCCACGACAGCGTCCCGCGCCACAGAGAACGCACCGCTCAATGCCTCTTGCCCGTCAAGTTCGGCATGGGGTGCTGCGTACACATCGCATTCAAATAGTACCGTCACGGTAGTAGACGTCACCTCACACAGGGAGAACCACAATGGACGTACGTGCAGCAGTAGCTTATGGCGCAGGCCAACCTTTGTCCGTAGAAACCGTACAGCTGGGCGGCCCCCGTGCGGGAGAGGTGCTCGTCGAAATGAAGGCAACGGGCGTGTGTCATACCGATGCCTACACCTTATCCGGAATGGATCCGGAAGGCGTCTTCCCGGCGATCCTTGGCCACGAAGGGGCCGGGGTGGTGGTAGAGGTCGGGGCCGGCGTGCGATCCTTGCGTCCCGGGGATCACGTCATACCCCTGTATACGCCCGAGTGTCGTGAGTGTGAATATTGCCTGAGCGGGAAGACCAATTTGTGTCAGGCCATTCGCGAGACGCAAGGGCGCGGGCTGATGCCAGATGGCACAAGCCGCTTCTCCGCGCACGGCAAACCGCTTTATCACTACATGGGTACGAGCACGTTCGCCAACTACACCGTCCTTCCGGAGATCGCGCTCGCCAAGATTCGTGACGACGCACCCTTCGACAAAGTCTGTTATATCGGATGCGGGGTCACAACGGGCTTAGGGGCGGTGATCTATACCGCGCGCGTGCGCCCCGGGGACAAGGTCGTCGTTTTTGGTCTTGGCGGTATTGGCCTGAACGTCATTCAAGGTGCGCGCATGGCGGGTGCCGACATGATCGTGGGCGTGGATATCAACCCGAACAAAAAAGACATCGCCGAGCGTTTTGGTATGACGCATTTCGTGAACCCCAAGGAAGTGGAGGGGGATCTCGTACCTTATCTCGTGGGCCTCACAAAAGGGGGCGCCGATTACAGCTTTGAGTGTATCGGCAACGTCAACATCATGCGCCAAGCCTTGGAATGCTGCCACAAGGGATGGGGCACGAGCATCATCATCGGTGTGGCGGGAAGCGGTGAAGAAATCAAGACGCGTCCGTTTCAGTTGGTAACCGGTCGGAATTGGCGCGGATCGGCATTCGGCGGGGCCAAAGGCCGTACCGATGTCCCGAAAATCGTGGATTGGTATATGGAGGGCAAGATCAATATTGATGACCTCATCACCCATACGCTCCCCTTAAACGAAGTCAATACCGCCTTCGATCTTATGCATCGCGGTGAGTCAATACGCACCGTACTGACTTTTTAGGACGACATCATGGGAACGGATATCAAGCTGCTAGACGAACACATGAGCTTTGGTGGATGGGTCCGCCGGTACGAGCATGTATCGGATGCCTGTAAAGCGCCCATGCGTTTTTCGATCTATTTGCCCACGCGCAGCGCTGGAACACAGATTCCGGCCGTGTATTTCCTGGCAGGGCTTACCTGCACGGAAGAGACCTTTATGATGAAATCCGGTGCGCAGCGCTACGCTTCCAAGCTGGGGCTTATGCTGGTGGCGCCCGATACCAGCCCGCGCAATACGGGTATTGAAGGGGAGACGCAAGATTGGGATCTGGGGAGTGGCGCGTCGTTTTATGTCGATGCGACCGCAGAGCCCTGGCGCGCCCATTACCAGATGCGACGTTACGTCACAGAGGAATTGCCCGCGATTATCGCAGAGCATTTCCCTGTCGATCGCGATCGAACCAGTCTTTGTGGGCATTCGATGGGGGGCCATGGCGCATTGACTTGCGCACTGCGTGAACCCAAGCGCTATCGTTCGGTTTCGGCGTTCGCGCCCGTATGCGCGCCCAGCCAAACCCCCTGGGGACAAAAGGCGTTTCACGCCTACCTCGGAGATGATAAAGAGGCATGGCTCGAGTACGATACGCAGGCGCTCTTACAACGCACCCATAAAGCGGCTCCGCTCCCGATATTGATCGATCAGGGTCGCCGCGATCCTTACCTAGAAAAAGAACTCAAAACGCAATGGCTCGAAGACATCGGTCGCGACCAGTTGACGTTGCGCTGGCACCCGCATTACGACCATAGCTACTTCTTTATCGCAAGCTTCATCGAAGATCATCTCGCCTTCCACGCACAACACTTGTACGCCGTGCCATAGGCCGTATGCCCATCGTGAGGGGCATACGGTCGTGCACGCCAACCCATCCCTTATCGGCGTTCGGTGGCGTGTCGTATGTAGGGTTATGGCCCCATGTGCGAGGGGCGCGTAGGCACTATACTCAATGGGAGCTCCGTTCGGCGGTGGGATTTGTTGCGTGATAGGCATTTTGCCTCGGCGCATGCGCGGTATGCGCCTGCGTGTACGGATTGACCAAAAAGGGGAGTCACAAGAAGGGAATGGGTCGGGGAGCCGTGGCGGCCGCTCACGGATGAGCCTGACATATAATCTCATGAGGAGGTTTTTATGGCGGAATACGAAATCAAAAAATATACCGGGCCCGCGGGTGGATGGGGCGCCCTCCGATCCTCGCTAGAGCATCTCCGGCATGAAGGGGTACTCGCCCAAGGTACGGCCCTCTTACTGAAATCCAACCAAGCCTGGGGTTTTGATTGTCCGGGCTGCGCATGGCCTGAACCCAACGCCCATTCGACCTTTGAATTTTGTGAGAACGGAGTCAAGGCGGTGGCCGCCGAGGCCACGAGCAAGCGTGTCACGAGAGAATTCTTCGCGACCCACAGCGTAAGCGCGCTCGCCGAACAAGACGATTATTTCTTGGAAGACCAGGGGCGCTTAACCGAACCCATGGCGTATGACGCAAGCACGGACCGCTATAAGCCTATCAGTTGGGAGGAGGCATTCGCGACCATAGGTGCGCATTTACGTAGCCTTGCATCGCCCGACGAAGCCATATTTTATACATCGGGGCGCACCTCTAACGAAGCGGCCTTTCTTTATCAACTCTTTGTGCGGGAATTCGGGACTAATAACTTGCCGGATTGCTCCAATATGTGCCACGAGCCGACAAGCCTTGGCATGCCGGAGTCGATTGGGATCGGCAAGGGGACGGTGACGCTTGAGGATTTTGACGAAGCCGACACCCTTTTACTTTTTGGGCATAATCCCGGAACGAATCACCCGCGTATGCTGGGGACCTTACAAAGTGCCGTGCGACGCGGGGCTCGTATCCTCGTGTTCAATCCCTTGCGTGAGCGCGGCCTCGAGCGCTTTACCCATCCCCAGGAACCGGGTGGCATGCTCACTAATCGCGGAACGCCGATTGCCACCCATTACTATCAGCCCAAGATTGGCGGGGATCTCGCGGTCGCGCTGGGTATCGCGCGCGATGTCTTGGAGAACGGGCACCCGGATCAGGCCTTCATGGCGGCGCATACCCATGGGTTTAAGGAATTTCAAGAAAGCGCCCTTCGCACCCCTTGGGAAGAGATTGAGCACGCGAGCGGTTTGACGCGTGCCGAATTTCGCACCATAGGCGAGATCTATGATACGGGAAAGGCCTCTATCATCACCTGGGGTATGGGGATTACCCAACATCGGCACGCTGTTGCCACTATCCATATGTTGCTGAACCTACTGTTGCTTAAGGGCAATATGGGTAAGGCTGGCGCGGGCGCGGCTCCCATCCGGGGGCACAGCAACGTCCAAGGCGATCGCACCATGGGCATTTATGAACAGCCCTCCGCGGCATTCCTGGACGCGTTGGGCGCGGAATTTGGATTTGCGCCGCCGAGAAAGCATGGTTTCGACGTGGTCGCCAGCATCTCCGCCATGCTTGAGGGGCGTGCGCGGGTGTTTTTTGGGATGGGAGGAAATTTTGCCAATGCCAGCCCCGATACGGCGCGCGCCCATCTTGCCCTCAAGCAGTGCGACTTGACCGTTCACGCGACCACGAAACTCAATCGATCGCATATCGTGCACGGGAAGAGCGCGCTTATCTTGCCGTGTCTGGGACGAACGGAGATCGATATCCAGGAGGGAAACCCGCAAGGGGTGACGGTAGAGGATTCCATGAGCATGGTTCATATGTCCCACGGCATGCGCGCCCCTGCCTCGCCCCACCTGCGTTCGGAGTGCTCCATCGTCGCCCATATGGCATTAGCCACCCTCAAAGATTCCAAGACGCCATGGCTTGAATTGCTGACCGATTATGACCGCATACGCGATCGTATCGCGCGCGTCGTAGTGGGGTTTGAGAACTTCAATGAGCGCGTCCATAAGCCGCGTGGATTTCATCTGGATCTGGCGCCGCGCTCTCGCATCTGGAACACCCCGACAAAGAAGGCCAATTTCATTGTTCATGATCTCACCGAACTTCAGGCGTCCCGATTCGTGCCGCAAACGAGTCAGCGCGTGTTTACGCTCATGACGATCCGAAGCCATGATCAATACAACACCACGATCTATGGCCTCAGTGATCGATATCGAGGTGTCTCGGGGATCCGTAATGTCTGCTTTATGAACGCATCCGATATTGAGGCCTTAAGCATGCGGGCGGGTGCTGCGGTCAACATCACCTCCCATTGGACGGATGGACAGCGTACCGCGCACGGCTTCCTATTGGTGGCCTATGACATACCAGCCGGATGCCTTGCGGGCTATTACCCGGAATTGAATGTACTGGTGCCCTTGTCGAGTTATGCGGATCGCGCCAGAACACCGACGTCCAAGTCGATCGCAGTGACCGTGGAGGCGGCTTAAAGATCATGGATACCACGGAGATGACGACAGATGATCTGGCTGTTGCGCTCATGAAGCGGCTCTGTCATTCCGAGCTTTTATCGGTCATGGACCTCACTCGATCTTTGGGAATACAGCGAAGCCAATTGGAGCGGCTGCTGGCGCTGATGGGTACATCGGAAGCGCTCGGCGGACTCGATTATGTGCGTGAGGTCCGTGAAGGAAGCCGGGTTCTGGTGGGCCTTACCGACAAGGGGAGGGCCTTATGCGCGGACAATCAAGACACGAAAGGATAGATCCGCGCCCGGCTACCGTCCGGCAAAGTGACGGACACGTCTTTGAGAGAGAGGAGGAGCTCTTGGAGGAGACGCCGGTATCGATCGTCGTCAATGGGAAGGCTTATGCGGTCATGATGGTGACGCCGGGTGATATCGAGGATTTTTTATTTGGCTTCCTTTTTGCAGACGGATTGATTCACCACGCCGCAGACGTGTTGGGCTGGGAAATGGTGGAATCCGAAAACACCTATACGCTTTACGTGCAACTGCCCGAGTCGATGGCGCAGAAGGCGCGCGAGCGGGCCCGTGGCGTCATGGGCGCGAGCAGTTGCGGACTGTGCGGCGTACCGCGCATGGACGATCGCTTAGAGATCTGCGAGAAGGTTACGACAAAAGCGGTCGTATCCATAGACGAGGTTGCGAAGGCCTTGCAAGACATGCAGTCCGCCCAAGAAATCAATCGGCGGACGGGTACCGCCCATGCCGCCATTTTGATCGGTCGATCTGATCGAGTGGTTCGTGAAGACATAGGCAGACATAATGCCGTCGACAAAGTCGCGGGCTGGGCTGTGCGGAACGTATGGAATCCCGCTGATCTGTGTTTGTTGGCTGTATCGTCTCGATTGACGTTTGAGATCATCCATAAAGCCGTGCGCCTGAAGGTTCCCATCGTAGCGGCGATTTCGGGTGTCAGCGGTCTTGCCGTGCGCACGGCGGATCGAGCCGGCATCACGGTGGTAGCTTATGCACGCGAAGGGCGCATGACTATTTATACGCATAAGGAACGTATTGTTCAGGGCGGATAAAATAATGGGGACAAGAGGAGGGCGCCTTGTCGCTCCTCCGTTCGCATAGGAATGGGGGAAGTCGAGTGAGGGCCTGGATGGACTGTTCCCGGGAATGCGAGGGTATTGACAGCTGATATGCGGATCGAACGGTGGTCCTCGTCCCCGCGTGCCTGAGACAAAAAAAGATCAATCGCCCGGGGACCTACAGTTAGGATCAAAACCTTAAACAAAAACGTTTTACGATAGCGGCTATAGGAGGGTAAAGTAGGTCCCGCGGTGGTATACGATCAATGAGCTCCATGCCCTCGCATTCTGCTTCCACAGGGTCGCCTTCTTACAACAAGGTCTGACGACGGCTTTTCCTAATCATAACTCGGTCAGCCCAAAGGCCCAATATTTAGGGTCTGAGCGCCAAGGATTGGAGTAAAAGCATGATGAGCCGTGCGGCCTGAAACGGACGATTCCTGCGGACACAAGACGAAAGGTAACTACTCACCCGGTTCGGCGTACAGCTCCCCGGAAAGAGCCATCTGAATGGCGACGAGCGGATTGTATCTGCGATTGGCCATGGTCATGTAGATAGCTGGAGATGCGGCAATAGGCTTGGGCGAATTCGGCCTTGCGGAAGCAGCCGGAGACCTTTTGTTTGACCTTACTCATGCGCAGATCGCGTTCGGCGCGGTTATTCGTGAACGGGACATTCGCGTCGCGGGCGAACAATAATACGGCGGCCTCGTGCTCCTTCAATCGCTCCCAGAGGTTGTGAGCGTCTGACCCAGAGGTTGTGAGCGTCTGATTTGGCAATACGACCGCGTTGACCGTTCTGCTTGGCCGGGATGGGCGGCAGTTCCCGCTCGCCGCGGGCGAGGATGTGGCGGTAGCGCCTCGTACTCGCGCGGCGTGAGCCGTTTGCGCTTGCGCTTGGAGACCAGGGAGCAGGTCTTTTGCAGCAGCCCCTTCATGTTCCTCGCCCAGGCATAGCCGTTCGCCTCATGGATGAAGGCCAGCTCGCGCAACAGGTGCGCGCCACAGAGGCCATGGCCGCAGTGATCATAGGACAGATAAGACGCCCAACAGTCGTGGATGAGGATCCCGCCATAGCGCGGGATGATGCCGATGGCGGTCATGGCCTCCAGGCCGCGCCTCTCATGCACGAATTTCAAGGTGATATCGCCCCCCCCCGAGCACACATGAATCCAATGGTTGTGTTTGTCGACCCGTAACGAGGTCTCATCGACGTGGAGGGTGGGCCGCGCGAGGAGCCGTTCGATGGCACTCTGCTCCCAACGCGCGAGCGCCTGATGGAGCTGTCCCACATACTTCAAGATCGTGGCTTCAGACAGCATAAGGCCGATCAGGCTCTGGATCGACTGCTGGGCGCGCTTTAAAGAGATCATCTGGGCGATCACGAGGTTCAGGACGTAGGCCTTGATCCCCGCCCCGTACTGCACGGGGCCCGAGAAGGCTTCGGGGAACGCCCCGCGGGTCTCGCCCTCGCAATGCGGGCAGGACTTGATCTCGGCATCCACGTGGGTCAGGACACCCCAAAGACGATGTCGATCTGGGTGCGCCGTTCGTGACCGCGGGGGCGCACCTTGCGCAGGTCCTCCCCGCAGGTCTCGCAGAAGCGGACCTGGGAGTGTTAACGGCGGTCTAAACCCGCGTAAATCTGGCGGTAGGCCGCGCTTTTGTAAAGAGGGTGTGTCGTGTTGTGGGCCATAAAAAAAGGGGCCCGATAGGCCCCTTAGGAAATGCCGGTACGGCGATGGCGAGCCCTCAGAACGGGGGATCGTCGCTGGGGGCGCAGTCCTCCTCGGCGGCGGGCGAAGGTCGCGGGTCTTGCCAAAAGGGTGGGCTCTTAAAGCCATACTGCATCGAGAGACGTTTGCGCAGATCACCTTGCGACTCAAAGACCGCGAGGGCTTGTTCAAGGGACCACTCGGCATCGACCTTACGGCATGATGCCAACCGCGAACCGTTGGAGGTGTTGCCCCTCGGCGCGGGCCTCGGCCAGCAACTGGTCCCAGTCCCCTGGCGGATGACCGCTTTCCAGCATCTTGCGAAACACCTCGTAGGCATCGTCGCTGCTCTTGTAGGCGCGCTTGGTGTTTTCGTCGTTGACCCACGCGAATACGATTACCTTGCTTGGCGCGTGGTAGCGAAAGAACAGCCGGTATTGTTGGAAGAACTTCGCCCGGAACCAGTGCCTGTGGTCCCCGCCGAGGGTATTGCCTTGCCGGTATTCCGGTCGCATCGGGTCTTGCGGGACGATGTCAAATGCCAACTTAGTGATCGCCGCCAGTCGCTTGCTGGCATTCTTCTTCGCATATCCGACGGGGTCTTTTTGCTTGAGAGCTTCAACCTGTCGGGCCAAGGCTTCCATCTGCGCGAGAAACAAGGGGTGCGCGAAAACCGTCCAGCCATGAATGACCAGGGGTGCGGATTTGTCTGCGCTCATTCATCGTCTGCCGACAGGGTCGTATCGAGATCGACTTCGATGCCGCCGGTCAGGGACTGGAGGCGCTGCACGAAATGGGCATCAATGACCTGGAGACGCTCTGGATGACGGGCTATGTCGCGAGAGAGGAAGCCCAGGAACTGGCCAAGTACCGGGTCGTCTTCCTTAGCGGGCTCAGCGCGCGTCAGTACGACCTCGCCGCCAGGGCGAATGGCGTAGCGGATCTTGTCGCGCTTGCCAAGTTGGAGGGCGCGGCGCACGGTTTCCGGCACCGTAGTCTGGTAGCGGTCAGTCAGCGTGGACTCGACTTCGAGGGTGGCAGCCATGGCGCTCTCCGGTAAAAAGGGGTAGATGTTTTGTATGGTAATGCAATCGCCTTGTCATGTCCATGCCAGTGCATTGCCTATGGATGGCGGGGGTCTTATGGCTCTGGTGGGTCTGAATCCTTTTTGTCTATCGCTTCTCTAGCGCCGATTTATCTGACGCCTGGGGGCCGCGGATATTTCGCTATGTTGTCCGCTATGACGGAGGATCCGCCCCCCCGTCCTTATGGGGGCATCTGCACATTGGCTATATGCAAACCCAGAATCCGCGCGACGGCCGCAGTCGGTGACTGGATTATTGGATTCCGTAGCTACAGACCGGGCCAGGTTATTTATGTCGTGCAGGTGATCGAAATACTCCCTCTTTCCCTGTACTGGTGAGGTGAGGACCCGCGCTTTCATGATTGTCGTCCCGACGGCTGCTCGCCCGTACCGGACAACATGTACAGCCCAAGCGGCAACGGCGACCTCAAATGGGTCCGGAACGACATCCATGACGATCACGAGCAACAAGAATCCGACAAGGGGGGCCGTAATGTTTCGGTCGGACACAACTTCTGGTATTTCGGGAGCGTAAGTCCGGCCTTGACCGCGGCTCTCGGACATCTCGTGCCCTATCCGAGAGGTCATACGGTGAACAAATACCGACGAACCGATGATATCGAGAAACTAATCTCTTGGCTGAGCGCTTGGTTCTGCGGGATCCACGGTGCGCCCATCGACGCGAGCGTCACGCTTAAAGAATGGCTTGCCGCCGGGAACTTGGACGTGTCAGACGACGCATCCACAAGGACCGCGACTAGGTGTCGGCGTTGTTGACATCGCAAACGCGTCGTCGGTTAGGCGTGACATTATGCCATCTGCCGAAAGGTGACCTGGAGCCCTAAGGCATGGGCCACTTTCATCACCGTGGCGAGACTGGGATTACCGTCACCCGATAGGGCTTTATAAAGGCCTTCGCGGGTGAGTCCGGTATCACGCGCCAGTTGACTCATGTTGCGAGCGCGGGCAATGGTTCCTAAGGCGTAGGCCATAAGGGCGGGATCATTCTCTTCCGCGCAGGCCTCCAGGTAGGCCACGATATCTTCGTCGGTCTTTAAGTAGTCCGCGGTATCGTAATGACGGAATTCTTTATCCATGAGAACCCTCCTCCCAGCGAGCCGCGAGTGTCTTGGCGTTGGTAATGTCCATATCCTGTGTGGTCTTGTCGCCGCCGCAGAGCAAAATAATGACGGTTATTCCCGATTGGTAAAAGTACACCCGATAACCGGGTCCATAGTCGATGCGCATTTCTGAGACACCTTCACCGACCGGCTTCACATCTCCCGGATTTCCGAGCGCCAGCCGATCCAGGCGCATCTGAATACATGTCCGAGCGCGCACGCCCCGTCGTTTTGTCAGCCAGCGGTCAAATGTCGTGCTTTTTATGATCTCTATAAGCACGCATTGTGAACTGTAGTTATCATGACGTCAAAAAGGCGATATTCACCCAATTTCCCCCAGTGCAGATATGGGTAGAAGTCTCCCAAAAGAAACGGGGGCGAACGGATTGCAATGGCAATGCGCTCGCTCGGACTTGTACAGGTAAGTGCCACAGACAACCGATGAGGTCCCCTCAGGGAGCATATGCTGTAGTCGAGCCGTCCTAATGCCCGCCGCCTTGCACGCCCGCCGGAAGGCCTGCGTCATCACATTCGGGCGTAGAGTTCACTACCTCACATCCGGCGGGCCCGGCCCTTGGGCTGGAACGGCAACGTGTCTCGGACGGCCCATGCTGCGGGCGACGGCAAAATACGATGTGGCGGGCTGTTCTTGGTATTTGAGGATGAGGAGCGTTCGCGCTTCGTGATCAACATATTCCCAATCGACATCCTCCCACGTCGTAGTGCCGCACTATTCGATCGGCTACGGGGGTCTCATTGGCCCCAGGATGATCGGGGGATGATCGGACCTGCCCATTTCCCCTGCATGGGAGTTTCGCCTCCCCAGGTCTGTGCGGTGGCTAGAAGGCGAACTGATTCATCTCCCATCAGGCGGCGGTCGCGACCAGAGGGAGGCTTGGGACGCGGGTCCTTGAGTGCCCGCGAACGCCTGGGGGATATGGTGTTTATGTTCACTCATGGACAAATAGGGAACCTTCGCTATTCACTCGAAAGCATTGCCCGGATAAGTGGGGTTAAGTTCATGGCCCATGACCTACGGCGGACCTTTGCCACGGTGGCGGAATCCTTGGACATACCGACCTACGCTTTGAGGGCCCTTTTGAACCACAAGGGCGGATCGGACGTAACGGGCGGGTATTTAATCATTACCACTGAGCGCCTACGCAGTCCTATGGAGAAGATCGAGGACTTTGTATTGAAGGCAGCAGGGATACGCGCAAGCGCGGACGTGGTGGCCTTAAGCCAGGCGTTCTGATAGTGCCCGCACAAAGGGGGTTGGCGCGCTTCCCCATACATCCTATACTGTAACCCGTTAGGTGACGGCATGATCCAGAGCTTCCGGCACAAGGGCCTCAGGCAGTTCTACGAGACGGGTAGCAAGGCCGGGGTAGTCAGCCGACCATGCTAAGCGTTTGCGTGTGCTTCTGGCCCGCCTGGACGCTGCGAGCAAGCCCGAGGATATGGATCTTCCGGGGGGGGGCACGCCTACACGCATTGAGCGGCAGGTGGCGCGGTTATTGGGCCGTCAACGTGTCAGGCAACTGGCGGCTTATCTTTCGGTTCGAAGGGGCGGAAGCCCACGATGTGGATTATCTCGATTATCTCTGAAGGAGCTTATCATGATGCACAACCCTCCCCACCCCGGCGAAGTCATACGGGAACTCTGCCTGGAACCCTTGGGCCTGTCGGTTACGGAAGCCGCCGAGGCGCTAGGCGTGACACGCAAGGCGCTTTCCGAGTTGTTGAACGGGCATACCGGGATTACCCCGACCATGGCCTTGCGCCTCTCGCTCGCATTTGGCGGAAGCGCCGAAAGCTGGCTCGTGCAGCAAGCGCAATATGACCTTTGGCAGGTTGGCAAGAATCCGCCCAAGGTGCGCCGCATCGCGTGATGTTCAGCCCCACCGTTCTGATGGGGCACCAATGGTATCAGCGACATTGCGGTTATCATAATAAACACGTTTCCGGGAGGTCTGTAATGGCGTTTGTTGAGCGGGGGAAGATTCTAGTTATCCTTCCGCCAGCTGTCGGCGATGGAATGATCGCCATTCCGCTTTTGGAAGCGTTGTCTCACGCGGGCTATTTTGTCCATACGGTCCGTGATCGAGGTATGGCGGGACTGGTCCGGACCTATGACACCTATATCGAGCATGAATATCTTTTGTCAGTCAAAAGATGGCGGGCAACATCGCCGTTACGAGACATAAAAGGGCGCCTTTCATGTTAATACGAATCGCCGTCATGTCTGTGGTTGGGCGAAGCCGCTGCGCGGAGGACTCGGAAGATGTTTTTCAGAGGCCAAGCTACACCCCCTGTTCCATACCGTGACATGGCCCAACGGGGCAGACCTTGCGCCCGAATATCTGCTGGACCTGCTACAGCGCCAGCAAGGACACGCAGCATAAGGTTAGGCGGCGATTCCTATCAACTCATGTACTGCGAAGGATTCGCAAGGAGATTGACCATGGCTAAGACCGAAAAGGAACTACAGACACGAGACGCAAAGCGCGATATTGGCGCTGAACTGCTAGCCTCCGTCCGTCAAATGAAGGCGGGCGAGGTGGGCGCGGTCCATAAGGTCAGCCTTCCCCATATCGTCGAGGCCCGCTTGCGCGCGGGCCTTTCGCAGACGCAGTTCGCGGAGGTTTTAGGGGTCTCAGTCCGCACTCTGCAAGACTGGGAACAGGGGCGGCGCAACCCTTCGGGGGCGGCCAGCACGCTACTCAAAATCGCGGCGACTCATCCCGAGGTGATCCGGGAAGTGGCGGGATAGCCGAACTATGAGCGTGGTGGACGAAGAAATACCCGAAGACCTGCGCCAGTCGCTAACACGCTTTAACCCGCGCAGTGATCCAAGATTCTGGCGGGCTCTCGAAGTCATGATCCACCGCTTCCGCAACGAATACCGGCAATCAGGCAATGACGAACCGGCCTATCCGACACATAACGACTACCTGATAGCGAAGACTCGACCGGAGCGCAAGGGATGGGTTAAGGCTGCGCACACCGCTTGCGGAAAGAAAGCCCGCGCCGCCCCGGATGCCGCATAATGCCGACTCCCGGATTATGCCGCGTCCCTTGGGCGAATAAGCCAATATTAGGGGAATCCCGGTTCTTGGCCATGGGAGTTGTCGGCATTAGCAAAGGCCCTCGAGGAAGGCAAGCAAGGGGTCGGGGGCCTTATATCGAGTGGGCACAAGGCCGCTCGCATGGGCATGCGCGAGCGCGCGTTCCTTGAGCCGCATGTCGGCATGCAAGTATATTCGGGTCGTCTCCGACGATTCGTGACCGAGCCAAAGGGCGATCACGCTCAGATCTACTCCCCGCCGTAACAGGCCCACGGCCGCTGCGTGACGCCTATGTACCCAGAGACATAGGCGGCACACGATGGCCATGGACCTTCTTCAAGCCGGCGTCGATCGTTCTGTCATTGCCTTATGGCTGGGGCATGAATCGGTGGAGACCACGCAGATCTATCTCGAAGCGACACTCGCGATGAAGGAGCAGGCCCTTGCGAAAACCTCTCCGCCGCATGGCCGGCCAGGGCGCTATCAGCCGGGAGACACACTCCTAGCCTTCCTGAATGGCCTGTAGAACGAAGGGGAAACTATGTCGGGTGATGGGTTGAGTAGAGTGGTGCTGCGACCTATTATTTTCGTATGATTTTGAAAGCGCATCCGAATCACAAGACATAGTCAGGGAGGGTATATAGTGCCTCAAGGTATGCGGCGTCACGGATTTTTCCTTGATCGAGGGACAGGCTTTGCACGCGGTTCTTGCATGACGCGATACGAGCCGTTGAAGGGCATCAGCGCTGAGATGTCCGCCCCGCGAACTGGGGAAGACGGGATCGCCAGGTGCACCCTGCTGCCGCAATAGCCATTGCGTCAGAATGGCGACGACATCCGGTCGTAGCGGCGTACATCACATTTTCCTGCCTTCTGGGGGGCGTTTCCGATGGTGAGAAAGTTCCTTGTGCCCAATAGAGACGCAGATCACCCTCGCGGCGAAGTCGTTTTGACCTCACGAAACTGGGCCGATACCGGGCTTTGGGCATCCAACTCAATCCGCCATCCCTCTTTGCGATGTGGCCCGCCACTCTTATTCACTTGCGGAGGTTCTGGGAAAAAGCCCGTCTCTGCCGGTGTTGAAAGAAAGGGCTTCCCGTATTATATCTTTTTTGGCATACTGAGATTATGAGCTGGACGGTCGAAACCCTGAATGAAGCCGTTGGTGCGGAGGTCGAGGCTTTGCCCGAAGACATGCGGGCGAGGCTTGCGCGCATCGCAAAGCTCATCGAGGAGAAGGGGCTGGAACGTGTGGGCGAGCCGCATGTGAAGCCTATTGAAGGCCGTATTTGGGAAATGCGGCTGAAGGGCCGCAGCGGAATTTCGCGGGCGCTGTACGTGACGGCTGTGGGCCAACGCGTGGTGATTGTGCGGGTCTTTGTGAAGAAAACGGAGAAGACACCGCGGCGCGAGATAGATCTGGCACTGACTCGCGCGAAAGCGGTTCAATGAAGGAGGTGAGCAATGGCACGCATAACTGAGATGCACAAGAAGTGGCTGAAAGAGCCGAAGTACAAGAAGGCTTACGATGCGCTTGAGGAGGAATTTGTCCTAGCGGGCGCCGTCATGGACGTGCGCAACCGCGCCGGTCTGACGCAAGAGGAGCTGGCCCGGAGGATGGGTACGACGCAGCCCGTCGTCGCCCGGTTGGAAAGCGGGCGCTCCCGTCCGTCCATGCGGACACTGGAGCGCTTGGCGGAGGCAACCGGATCTCGTTTACTTATCAGCTTTGAGCCACTTGAAGCGAAGCGACCGGCGAGCCGATAACGGGGCAGGGAGGCCGCGCTGTTGGCGATCACCCATATCGGCGTATTCCGGCCCAATCCTGCCACCCATTCCGATCCAAAGCTGCCACCCACAGTGGCGACCGATCAAGGCACTAAGCGACGCGGTCTCAGTCTCCGGTATCGCGCCCCTCCAATTCACTAAAAGGCTCTTCCGGGTTTTGTGTGGGGTGCCCATAAAAGCCTCATGACGAACACTCTGCCAGATAGAGATCGAGCTTCCCGTAAGGTGACCTTGCCCCACTTTCACAGACACCTTCCATTCAGGGAATAATCACCCTGATATGTTTTGACCTGTCAACATGGGCAGCGATCAGCCTATGGGTCGAACAAGGCGTGGTGGCGCCAGATGACATTCACCGTTACCTCCCAGGCCAGGACATCGTGGGACCACGCGGTTTTGCGGTCTCGGTCCCCGACGACACCATGCTCCCCGACTTTCCTGAGGGGGTATCTTGTATGTGGACCCTGAGTCGGCGGCGGTCTCTGGGGACTACGTGTTCGCACGCACGCAGACCGGAGGCATGACGTTCAAACGCCTAATCTGCGACGGGGATCATGGAAGGTTAGCCCCTCGATACCAGACGCCTCACAAACCCTCTCAAAGGCCTGGGAGATCGAGTCGGGACGCATGCCCCATACTCTCCCGTCGATGCGCCGGGGAAGTCCATCCAGGACCGCCAGCGCCGCTACGGATAACGGTACGCGCCGGGGTGTCCCATTCTTGGTTTCCGGTAAGAGCAAGACCCGCGCCCTCCGGTCCAGGTGTTCCCAGCGCATGGCGGCAATCTCCCCACGACGCATGGCGGTCTCGATGGCCCATGTGATGAGGAGGCGCCATTCCGTCATCACCCCAACCACCGCGCCAAAAATAGGAGTAGCCACACTAAGACGGGAGATCCGTAAACAACAAAAAGACCCGCGCGATTGGATATTTTCCAACGCTTCGGCAACACGTGTTGCGGCATGGAGGGAGCAATAGCGCAGGCGAGGATGGTGCCCCCGCACCCAAAACCCAGTAAAAAAAGACCCACAACTTCTATAAAACCCCAATAATGGAGTCGAATGGATGCTACCGTGATGGAACCTGGATCATCGCTTGTGGCCATCAACAAAACCCCCCCAAAGACCAATAGGATACTGAGTGCTAGACACCCCGCCGCGATCCGGGCACCGCCATGGACTACACGCATTAAAGTAAGCCGTTGCATCCTCCCTCCTATTATTCTTATTGTGGCGTCAATGTCACTGTCGTCACCTACAGACCCATGTTATGAATGGTTACCCCATCATCTCCACGAGATCCTCCGTCCTCAAATGCGTATACCGCTTCAACATCTGCAGCGTCTTGTGGCCCGTGATCGCGGCCACCTGCATCGGATTCATCCCCTTCTCAAACAGCCGTGAGGTCGCCTCATGGCGCAGATCATGGAAGGTCAGGCCCTCGACGCCAGACGCCATCAAAGGGCCTCTAGTTCGCCGCTCCCGTTTGACGTTGACCAACAACCTTCTGCGTGTAGGGCTGATCATATATCTCCTTATTGAGTTTTACCCCGCCCCGGTCTATAAGAAATGTGACAGTCCGCCCCTGATATTGATTCAGGAGTCTCATGTATCCACGTACGGACTCCACGGGCTTACCATTTACTGAAAGAACAACATCGCCAGGCAGTATGTTCGCGCGAAAAGCGGGAGACCCGTTGACGATCACCTTAACCTTAACCCCCGCATTACTTTGTAGGCGTCGCCGATCCTTATTGCTGAGCGCTACCGTCACTGCACCGACATGGAAATGCGCTTTTGCGTAAAATATCGCCATGAAATCGGAACGACTGACTGAGTAGGGCATGTTTATTGTCTGTGAACCGTAGGTAGTCGTGGTGCCGCTTCCGTAGGCATTAGTGGTCCCTCCAGGACCGTAAGCGGTTGCGGTTCCCGTTGAGTAGGATGTCGTAGTTTGGGGGGCCTGATAAGGCATGCTCCCGGCTATCGTGTTCGTGTATTGTTGCGAAAAAAGCACGATCTCTGCCCCGATCTTTTTTGCTTGCTCTCGTATCTGGCCGCGATTGGACTGATTCGTTGGTGCATTAAAGGAGGATTGCCCGATCGGCACGTAGCCCCGCCGCAAGAGCCTGAGTCCATCGCGCCGAAAGTTGTTTGTCTGAATGATACGTAATGGGCCACGAACAGAGATGTAGCCAGGGAACGCTCTGGCGTCGGGCGACCCGGCATAGAACTCTGCATATGGGTTAGCGCATGATGTTATTAGCAGCGCAAGAAGCGGGAACAGCCTTTTTATATATTTAATATGCAACTACCCTCCCCATGTTATTCGGTTCTTCTGCCGTGTGTTTGCATAAATTCTAGCCCAACATTCCCGCTAGATCCTCAGCCCTGGGATGCGTGTACCGTCTCAAGGTTCTGCTGAAAGTCAGGTGAGGATAATCCCAGCCGCGCGCGCCAATTCTTCAACCTCATTTAAGACCGTCTCCACATCCCCTTAGAGAGCCCCGAAAATTGCGGTAATGTGTTTATTGCGAGTGCCTGTAGGCGAGTGGCGATACTAAGAAATTCCCTAAAATTGTCTGGATGCGGTTGGCTTGCGCGCTCGTCACCCACACCACCTACGCCCGACACGACGTACCGACCCTGACCGTGCGTAAACCTTGAAAGGACGCGATAGGGAATGTCATAGAGTTCCTGAATGCCGGCCGATTTACATTTTTGCTCGATCGATTGCTTCTTGTAGCCTTGGCCCTCAAGATTTTTCTTGATTGTCTCCGACATCGCTTTCAGATCCGCGAATTTTTTCAGGGTTACGGGGTCGGCCTGTACACAAGGGTCCTTAAGGCGTTCCTTATATAGAAGTAAGTTGCTGCGTGTCACGTCGAAATGCATCTGACTAACGTAATCGGGTTTAGCGGCTAGATTTAGAATATCAGCGAGATGCTCAAGCATAGAACGTACGAATGGCGATACATGGGCACCATACCCACCTCGTGCCAAACAGAGAATGGCGCCGTACTGATCGATCTCGTGCCAAACAGAGAATGGCGCCGTACTGATCGATGACTCTAAAGAAAAGACCGCTAGCGTAGATACGGGAGGGATCTACGCTCGCAACATTATCCAAAAATGTCTTCTCGATAATAATCTTCAATGTCGACTGTATCTGAGACGCGCCACGTAACAGCGGAGCATATTTTGCTGGGGGCATTTTCGCCGAATCGGTGGGGCTCAGGCTCATGTGTACGCCCTCACGTTGATAAACACAGTCATCATCAATATGCCAATATGGCGCATATCCAATCCCCTTATTATCGCGTAGCGCTATCAATATTAACTCTTTGCTGCAACATCTTTGGCAAAAGTACTCTTATGGAGCAGTTGCATATCGTGGTAGCGCGCAACCCTACCCCAGCATCCCCACCAGATCCTCCGCCCTTAAATGGGTATACCGCTTGAGCATCTGCAAGGTCTTGTGGCCCGTAATAGCCGACACCTCCATAGGGTTGAGCCCCTTCTCAAACAGGCGTGAGGTGGCCTCATGCCGCAGATCATGGAAGGTTAGCCCCTCTATCCCCGACGCCTCACAAACCCGCTCAAAGGCTTGCGAGATCGAATCGGGGCGCACATTGTAGGCCGAATGGCCTATGCCCAGACTAACCCATTGATTTTTGTACCCGGAATAGTATTCCGGGTAGCAGAATCAAGGACCGCCAGCGCCGCCACGGACAGCTATTCGCAGCGTTCGCGAACATGACATACGCGTTCGCGAACGTTTGCGAACGCTCAACGAACCGATGAGCGCGATCACCCCATCATCTCCACCAAATCTTTCGCCTTGAGGTGTGTGTATCGCTTGAGCATCTGTAAGGTCTTATGCCCCGTAATAGCGGCCACCTGCATCGGATTCATCCCCTTCTCAAACAGCCGTGAGGTGGCCTCATGCCGTAGATCATGGAAGGTCAGGCCCTCTATCCCGGACGCCTTACAGACGCGCTCAAAGGCCTGCGAGATGAAATCGGGACGCACCCCCCACACTGTCCCGTCAATCCGGCGGGGAAGGGCGTCGAGGACCGCCAGCGCCGCCACGGATAACGGGACTTGCCGTGGCGTCCCGTTTTTCGTCTCGGGGATCAGGAGGACTCGGTCCTTCCTATCCAGATGTTCCCAGCGCATGGCGGCGATCTCGGATCTCCGCATGGCGGTCTCGATGGCCCACGTGATGAGCGGGCCGATGTCGTTATCCTGGGTGCCCGCAGCGACCCGCAAGCGGGCTTGTTCATCATCGACCAGACGTCTTGTCCGCCCGCCAGGGAGCTTCGGACGCTGTCCCCGGATCCTCTTGACGGGGTTTGCCAGCGACTCCATACCCCACGCGGATCCGGCGATCGTGAAGACATGGGAGATGAGGGCGAGATCCAGGCGAATGGCGTTAGCCCCTAAGCCGTCCGTCTGCAGATCGCGCACAAAGGTCGAGATGTCCGATCCCTTAATGGAGGCCAGCGTACGACGGGCGAGCGGGGTGGCGATCAAGACCTTCGCCCGGTTCTTCTCGCGCGCGACGGTCGACGGCTTCTTGGTCGGGGTGATCTCAAGAAGGTAGCGGGTCAAGGCCTCCGCTAAGGTCGTGCCCTCAGCATCGGAACGTGAGGCAAACACCCCACGGGCGATCTCGGACTCTATAATGGACGCCCATGCCTCGGCTTCGGCTTTCGTGTCAAAAGTTTTAACCTGTGCGGGGTACCCGCGACGCCGGATATGCGCTTGCCAGACGCGCTTGCCGTTTGGTCCCTTTCGCGGAATGAACGAAGCCATGCTGTAACCCCCCGCTGTAATCGGCTGGTGTGTTAATGAGGGTACTTTAACTCATTACAGCGAGATTACAACAAAGTCGGATGCGGAAGAGCGATGAATGCTGGGGAAACCGCGCTAAACCCTTGATTTTATTGGTGCCCGAGGCCGGACTCGAACCGGCACATCCTTACGGACGAGGGATTTTAAGTCCCTTGCGTCTACCTATTTCGCCACTCGGGCCTGCAAACCGCAAAGACTAGAGCTTCTGATAGCGGATGGCAACCCGGTTGACACGATAGTGTGAGGCATTGTAGGCACATGTGTTTTGGTTGGAATAAAAAAAGCCCCGGCGAACCGGGGCAAACATGACGCCAGGAAGGACTATTGAGACGACTGATAAGCGCCGATGTCATAGGATCCGCTTGTCGGCCGCGCCACCCCATTAAAGTCGTGCGTGACGGACGGAAGGACCATGCCGGCATTCAAGGCCGGGCTACCTGCCCCTAGGGTTAACGTGGTCGTGTTGGCATAGAGCGGGTCGCCCACGACTGTATATTTGTCGAGCCCCGTGGTCTGCTGCCAAGTGGGGAAGTTCATGCCATAGATGCTCTTGTCATCCCACTCGAAGGTCACACCATTCGGGTTGTAATACTCGTTGTAATCGATATGGAGTGTGGTGTAGTCGGTCATAGCGTTAGGGGCTATGACTTCCATGGGTCGCGCTGTGAGGTTATAGATCACATTGTTGCGGATATAGACGTTGGTACCGGCCTGACCTAAGGCCGATTCGTTCGAGATCATGATCCCGCCATGGCGGCTGACCGCCGTGTTATAGCAGGAATTATTATAGATCTCGGCGTTATACGAAGAGGACTCGGCCAAACAGGCGCTCTGGTCGTTGGTGATGACATTATTTTTGACGATGCTGTTGTAGGACTCGTAGGTCTTGCCCGGCAACAGGTACTGCACGCCGGTGGATTCGCCCAGCATGATGCCGCGGCTATAGATGTTGTTTAAGGTGTTGTCCTCAAAGGTG
>Ga0307375_10000513_pt1 | contig 48667 bp, 35 predicted proteins | sample TR1MG_FD_202531 | JGI IMG/M metagenome (GOLD analysis project Ga0307375, IMG submission 202531) | Soil microbial communities from Risofladan, Vaasa, Finland - TR-1 | ecosystem: Environmental > Terrestrial > Soil > Coastal area > Acid sulfate soil | place: Finland: Risofladan, Vaasa | collected...
GAGATGTAGTGAGCCGATTAGCGATCTTAAGAAGGCAGTTTCTGGTTTTGAGAAAGTGTAACGGAATAGTATCGAGATTCAAGTTTCGAGTTTCGAGAAAGTATAAAAAGTAAAGACAAAAGCAAAAACCGCAGTCAAGCAAAAGAGGCGTGAATGGGACGGTCGCCTCTCTACAAACCCACATCTGCCAACCGCTGGCAGATATGAGACACCGGGCGTATGATGTTCGGTGCCAAATCAGTGCGGGGATTCAAGGGTGCTGGTTTGGACCTGCGGGCGAAACTTCTCGGGCACGATTTTCAGGGAAAACCTGGAGCAATTTTATGAGACGAAGAATACTCCTGATCGTAGCGATGGTTTGCGTGCTGGCCAGCCTGGCAGCAGCAGACGAAGGAATGTGGCTGTATAACAAGGCGCCGGTCAACAGGATCAAGGCGAAATACGGCTTTGAGCCAACGCAAGCATGGCTGGACCACCTGCGGCTGGGCTCGGTGCGCTTCAACAACGGCGGGTCGGGATCGTTCGTTTCGCCCGATGGGCTGACATTCACGAACCATCACGTGGGGCGTGTCTGTCTGCAACAGCTTTCGACGGACAAAGTCGATTACATCAAGACCGGTTTCTACGCGAAGACGGAAGCGGAAGAAGCCAAGTGTCCGGACCTCGAACTGAACGTGCTGATGAACATCAAGGACGTGACGGCCGAGGTACACGACGCGGCGACGAAAGGCATGACCGCTGCAGAGGCGGGCAAGGCCGAGCGTGAGAAAGTTTCGGAGATTGAAACGAATTGCGCGAAGACAACCGGACTGCGATGCGACGTGGTGACGCTGTATTCGGGCGGTATGTACAACCTCTACGAGTACAAGAAATACACGGACGTGCGGCTGGTGTTCGCGCCGGAAGCGTCAACGGCGTTCTTCGGCGGCGATCCGGATAACTTTGAATTTCCGCGGTACGACCTGGACATCACGTTCTTCCGCGTCTACGAGAAGGGCAAGCCGGTGCAACTGGGCAACGACTACCTGCGCTGGGCGAAACAGGGCGTGAAGGAAGGCGACCTGGTGTTCGTCTCGGGGAATCCGGGCGGCACGGACCGCGCAATGACGATGGCGCAACTGGGCTTTATGCGCGATGTTTCGTATCCGTTCGCGGTGGAGTTCCTGACGCATCGCGACAACCTGCTGAAGAAATTCTCGGCGGAGTCGGAAGAGAACGCGCGAGTGGCGGCGGACGACATTTTCGGAATCGAGAATTCGCTGAAGGTGTATCACGGGCGGGTTCGCGGACTGGCGGACGCCAAGCTGATGGAGACAAAGCAGGCGGAAGAAGACTCGCTGCGCAAGGCCGTGGATGCGAATCCCGAACTGAAGGCGAAGTACGGCGACGCGTGGGACAAGCTGGCAGCGGTGAGCGCAGTGGAGCGGAAGCTCTATCTGCCGTATGCACTGGAAGAGCGCGGCATCGGTTTCTCAGGCGAACTGGCCGGGATGGCGCGCAACCTGGTGAGAGTGGCGGCGGAAAAGGAAAAGCCGAGCGCGCTGCGGTTGCGCGAATACAGCGATGCGCGGTTGCCTTCGCTGGAGCAGGGTTTGTTTTCATCGGCACCGATCTATAAGTCGATGGAAGAGACACTGCTGACGGATTCGCTGACGATGCTGCAGGACAAACTGGGCGCGGAGAGCGAAGTAGTAAAGGCCGCGCTGAATGGCAAGACTCCGGCGGAAGTGGCGAAGAATGCAGTGGACAACACGAAGCTGTATGACGTGGCGTTCCGTAAGGAACTCTTCAACGGCGGAGAAAAGGCAATCGCAGAAAGCACGGACCCGATGATCGTGCTGATGCGGTCGGTTGATCCGGAAGCGCGTGCGGTCCGCAAACAGTGGCAGGACGAAGTGGAATCGGTCGTCCGGCAGAATGCGACGCGCATTGCACAGGCACGGTTCGCGGTGCAGGGAACGGATTCGTATCCGGACGCGACGTTTACACTGCGGCTGGCATATGGAACGGTAAAAGGCTACGAACAGGACGGAAAGAAGATTCCGGCGTGGACGACGATGGGCGCGACATATAAATATGCCGCAGAACACGGAGACAAAGATCCTTACAAGCTGGCGGAGACATGGGTGAAAGCGAAATCAGCGATCAATCCCAAAACGCCATTTGACTTTGTTTCGACGGCGGACATCATCGGCGGAAACTCGGGCTCTCCCACGGTGGACAAGAACGGAAACGTGGTGGGAATCGTGTTCGATATGAACGAGCCGTCACTGGTGTGGGACTTTGCCTACGACAGCCGGCAGGGACGGTGCGTACACGTGGATTCGCGGGCGATTATCGAGGCGCTGCGGAATATCTACCACGCGAACGGACTGGCCAATGAGCTGGAAGGAATCAAGAAGTAGAGAAACTGCGTTGCAGGGAAGGGCTGCCTGAGGGCGGCCCTTTTTTAGTTGCAAGCCGCAAGCTACAAGCGGCAAGCAATGGCGAGGTTTCGGAGGTGTCGGACCACAAAAGCGAAAAGCCCCACCCTGTCGCGAAAAGCGCGCGACAAGGGTAGGGCACGACGGAGCACACCGACGCAGGGACCACTGATGGCTTAGAATCTGCGGAGAGGAATTTGGAGATGGAGCGCACGTACTTCCATGTCGATATGGACGCGTTTTTCGTGTCGGTGGAAGAGTTGTATGACCCGTCGCTGAAGGGCAAGCCGGTGGTGGTCGGCGGGAAGGCGAACGAGCGCGGCGTGGTGGCGGCAGCCTCGTACGCGGCGAGGAAGTTTGGCGTGCACTCGGCAATGCCGCTGCGGACGGCTGCAAAGATGTGTCCGCAGGCAGTGTTCGTGGAAGGGCATCCGGAGAGGTACAGGGAATACTCGGGGCGGGTGCATACGGTGCTGGAGAAGTTTTCGCCGCTGGTGGAGATGGCGTCGATCGACGAAGCGTACCTGGACATGACGGGGACGGAGCGTCTGCACGGGCCGGCGTTGCGCGCGGCGCATCTGCTGCACGAAACGATGAAGCGCGAGATAAACCTGAACTGCTCGATTGGAATTGCGGGCGCGCGCGTGGTGGCGAAGATCTGCTCGGACCAGGCGAAGCCGAACGGCGTGCTGTGGATTGTGCCGGGAGCAGAGGCTGCATTCCTGGCGCCGCTGGAGATTCGGCGGATGCCGGGCGTGGGTAAGGTAACAGAACAAAAATTGCAGGAGATGGGAATTCGACTGGTGGGCGAGCTGGCGAAATGGGACGTGGAAAAAGTTCGCGAGGAACTGGGCGAGTGGGCGGCGACTCTGGCGGAGAAGGCTCGGGGGACGGACGCGGGCGGATGGTATGACACGGCAATCGGCGAGAACAGCGATACGAAATCGATCAGCCATGAACATACGTTTTCGCGCGACGAAGGCGATGCGCAGGCGCTGGAGTCAATGCTGGCACGGTTGTCGGAGATGGTGTGCCGGAGATTGCGCGAACAGAAACTGCACGCGCGGAAGATCGAACTGAAGCTGCGGTTTGCGGACTTTACGACGATTACACGCGGACGAACGGTGGAGCATCCGACGCAACTCGATACGGAAGTGTTTGGCATCGTGCGGGAACTGTTTCGCGCGAACCGCAAGGCGGGAAGCATGATTCGGCTGCTGGGAGTAAAAGTGGCGTCGTTCGAAGACGCTCCGGCGGAACAGCTTGCCTTGCTGGACGCTGGGCGCGACGACAGGATGCGTACGGCGCTGACTACGATGGACAAGCTGCGGGACAAGTTCGGCGAGAACGCAGTGTCACTGGCGACAGGAATGAAGGCGCGGTTCCGCGAAAAGACACATGACAATCCGGCGGCGCTGCCGGGAAGGAAGCCGTCAGCACTCAGCAGTCAGCAATCAGCTAAAACAAAAGACAAAGGCGAAGAGCAATAGGTCTCGGAAGAAAATTTCAAAGTTCAGTTTTCAAGAAAAGTGAAAGAACCCACCCTTTCACGAACGGCACGCGACGAGGCAGGGTGAGACATCGATCCATTTATAAAGTCATATATGTAAATATTTGTTACATGGGGAGGTCGCTGTTGGCCTTGATGGCGCGGGTCCAGACGAGGGCTTCGGAGTACGCCTCCCAGGTGGTGGAATCCTTAAGATTCAGGTCGGCGCAAAGCTCGCGGAGGACGGGCCAGTCGCCGCGTTCGCAGGCGACGGCGAGGCTTAGCGCTTGCGCGATGCGGTTGTCGCCTCCCTGGAGCGCGTCACGACAGGGCGCGGAGAGCGGCAGGCGCGAGAGCACGTTGGACATCGGCTGGTCGAGGATGGCGTCGATGAGCGAAAGCATTCCGGCGAGGAAAAGATCAGTATCGTTCTCGCGAATTTCGGGCGCGAGAAGTTCGCAGAAGCGTCCGCGGGCGAGCGCGGTAACGAGAAGCTCCGAAGAACGGCGCCCGGCGAGCGTGACGGCGGCGACGATGGCGGTCCATTTGCGAATTTCATTCTGCCCGAGCATGGTCAAGGCGTGGCGAATGGAACGGATGGGGTAGACGCCAAAGGCGGCCGAGTTGAGATAACGCAGGAGACGATAACAAAGCGCAGGCTCCTGCTTGATGACGCGCTCGATGAAGACGACGTTGTACTCAGGCTCGAAGACGGTCTGCAGGATGCGCAGCACGTTCATCTGAAGGCATGGCAGGTCACGAGCCACGACGGTGACGGGGCGGCAGAAAAAATATCCCTGGAAATAGTGATAGCCCATGTCGAGAGCGGCCTTGAACTGGTCGTGGGTCTCGATTTTTTCGGCAACCATGGCGATGCCGCGGCGCGAATAATCGCGGGCGAGGCGCTCCTGTTGCTCGGGCGTGGTGGTGCGGAAGTCGACCTTGATGATGTCGGCGAGGTCGGTGAGGGCGTGGCGCTGGTCGCCTCCCTCGAAATCGTCAAGCGCGAGCAGGTATCCGGCGCGACGGAGACGATTGCAGGCGTCGATGACCTGCTGGTCGGCGGGGACATCCTCGAGGATCTCAAGCACGGAAAGATCGCGCGGCAGGACAGTGACAAGCTCTTCGACAAGGAGGTTGCGCGTGCAATTGATGAAAGCGCGGCGGCCGTCGGTGAGGGAGTCAGTGCCGATGAGCAGCGAGGTGTCGATGGTGCTGCGAGTGGCTTCGTCGCCGTCGCCGGTCATGAACCAGGCGTCGGCGCCGGCGCGGAAGAGAAGCTCGTAGCCGTAGACGCGCTCGTGGCGGTCGAGAATGGGCTGGCGCGCAACAAAGCGTACCTCACCGATTTCGCTGGTCTGGGGACCGCGGTCGGAGAGCAGCTCAAGGCGGACAGGCTGATTGGGTTCGGCGTGCAGACGCATACAGTACTGGGTTACACCTTTGTGGGGAGGGTGTGGAAAAAGAGTGAGGAGTGTTTTGCGTCGGGAAACGCATACGGGACGGGAATTCAGAATGGGAAGAGGAAAGAAGCAGTCAGCCGTCATCACTCAGCATTCAGCCAGTCGAGGATCGGCCGAGAAAGAGACCGGGAATAGTTTCAAGTTTCGAGTTTCGAGAAAGGGCAGAAGCAAAATACGGAGTAAAGAGGTTTCGAAGGTTTCGGAAGTTGGGGAGGTTTCGAAAAACAGAAGTTCTTTTGCAGGACGGAATGTGTGGGGCGGCGCAACGGCTCCGGCAGGTAAGGCCACGAAAGCCTCGGGGACCACGCGCTCCAAGCGAAATCCGAAAGCAACAACAGAGGCGCTTTTCCACCAAGCAAACGTTGGATGGAGCATCCAGAACAGTTTCAAGTTTCAAGTTTCGAGTTTCAAGTTTCGAGAAAGAGCAAAAGCAAAATCTCCGGTCAAGCAAAAGAGGCTTGAATGGGGCACCCGAGGCAGGGGCCGGGATAGAATGCAGGGATGATTCTAAAGAGAGATGACGCGGAGATTTATTACGAGGTGCGGGGGACGGGACCGGACGTGGTGCTGGTGCATCCGTTTCCATCGTGTGGAGAATTTTGGGCGCCGGTGGCGGAGCGTCTGGAGGCGCGGTTCCGGCTGGTGATTCCCGACTTGCGCGGACACGGGCGGTCGGGGGCGGGCGAAGGCTCGGCGACGATGCGGAAACACGCGCAGGACCTGGCAGCGCTGTGCGACGAGACCGGAGTCGGACGCGCGGCGTTTGTGGGCTGCTCGATTGGCGGGTATGTGCTGTTCGAGTTCTGGCGGGAGTTTCGCCAGAGAGTGCAGGCGCTGGTGCTATGTGACACGAAGGCCGGAGCCGATACGGACGAGGCGAAAGCGAATCGTCTGCGGGCGGCGGATGACGTGCTGCTGAAGGGGCCGGAGACGGTGATCGATGGAATGATGGAAAAGTTGCTGGGCGAGTCGACGAGACGGAACCGCCTGGACGTGGCGCGGGCGGCGCGGCAAACGATGGCGCGGTCGACGGCGCAAGGGATTGCAGCAGTGCAGAGGGGAATGGCGGAGAGGCCGGATTCGACAAGTACATTGATGACAATCGATGTTCCGGTGCTGGTGGCGGGCGGCGAGGAAGATACGCTGGCTCCGAGGGAAGAACTGGAAAAGATGGCGAGAGGGATTCGCGGAGCAGAACTGAAGATGGTGGCGCAGGCGGGACACTATGCGCCGTTCGAGCAGGCGGAAGAAGTGGCTAGGATGGTGCGGCAGTTTCTGGAGAAGAACGCAGGAAGGGCTTGACCGGGCGGTGCGCGAGACCTGAAGCTACAAGTTACGAGCAAAATCAACGGCAAAGGCAACAACTCCACCCTGTCGCGAAAAACTTGCGACAAGGGTAGGGCACACCGAAACCCCACGCTGCGGCGAACAACATGCGACAAGGTGGGGCACACTGGCAGAGGAGGCTTTGAGCGGCGATGGTGGACAACTATCTGATTCCCGAAGGCGCAGTGCTGGAGGCGAACGGCGACGGCGAGGCGGTGGCGATCGACGGCGCACAGAACAGAGTGTTCCTGCTGGGACTGAAGATTACGGATGTGGTGGAGCAGGAGTCGCTGGATGTGTCAATCTATGCGTCGGTCGATGGGCAGGCGTGGGAAGCGAAGCCGGTGATGAAGTTTCCACAACACTTCTATGCGGGCGAGAGTCCGATGCTACTGGATTTGACGGGGCGTCCCGAGGTGAAGTGGGTGAGGGCGCACTGGGAAGTGGCGCGCTGGGGACGTGGCCCGGAACAGCCACGCTTTGTGGCAAGCCTGCGGGTGAGGGAAGTGGGGAAAGAGGTTTTGGGGGAAAGCTGCTGAGCTACTAAGCTGTTGAGCTACCAAGCTAAAAGCAAGAACCTAACTCAGGCAAAGGGTGGCCTGGCAACCTCAACAACAAGATCAAAAGCAACGACCCCACCCAAGCAAAGCTTCGATGGGGCACCCGACAAAGTGTTTCCATCAACAAAGGCCCGGTAAGGATTGGAATGAATAAGACTGAGACGGTGACGATATATCCGGCGAAGAACATTACGGGTGGGGTGAGCCTGCCGGGAGACAAGTCGATTTCGCATCGCTATGCGATGCTGGCGGGGATTGCCGAGGGGACGACGAAGCTCAAGAACTTTTCGAGTGCGGCGGATTGCGCGAGTACGCTGGGCTGCATGGAAGCCCTGGGTTGCGCGGTGCGGCGCACGGGCGGAGAAGTAGAGATCGACGGAGCGGCGGGAAAGTTGCGCGCACCGGCGGCGGTACTGGACTGCGGAAACTCGGGTTCGACAATGCGAATGCTGTCGGGGATGGTGGCGGCGCAGGAGTTCGCGAGCGAGATGACGGGCGATGAGTCGCTGCGGAAGCGTCCGATGAAAAGGATTATGGACCCGCTGCGACAGATGGGCGCGGAGATTGAAGCCAAGGGCGAAGGCGACCGGCCGCCGCTGCGGATTGCCGGACGACGGCTCAAAGGCATGACCTACAAGATGCCGCTGGCGAGCGCGCAGGTGAAGAGCTGCGTGCTGTTTGCGGGACTGTTTGCCGAGGGCGAAACGACGGTGGAGGAGACGGTGGCGACGCGCGATCACACGGAGCAGGCGCTAAGGGCTTTCGGCGTGACGGTGAAGCGCGAGAAGGGCCGCGCGACGGTGGCGGGCGGGCAACGGCTGAAAGCGATTGAGGCGTATGTGCCGGGAGATATTTCGTCGGCGACATTCTTCCTGTGCGCGGCAGGAATTTTTGCGGGATCGAACGTTGTGTTCGACAGCGTACTGCTGAATCCGACACGGGCGGCGCTGCTGGACGTGATGACGCAGATGGGGATGAAGCTGAACTTCCTGAAGGTGGAGGAACAGTTCGGCGAACTGATCGGAACGGTGCAGGCGCAGGCGTCGGGACTGAAGGGCGCGACGATCAAGGGCGGACTGACGGCGGCGCTGATCGATGAACTGCCGGCACTGGCGGCGATAGCACCGTATACGCGGGAAGGCATTGAGATTCGCGATGCGAAAGAGTTGCGGGTGAAGGAGTCTGACCGGATTGCGGCGGTGGCGGAAAACCTGCGACGGATGGGCGCGACGGTGGAAGAGTTCGAGGACGGGCTGCGGGTTCCGGGTGGACAGAAACTGCATGGAGCCGAGATTGAGACGTATGGCGATCATCGCATTGCAATGGCGTTCAGCGTGGCGGCACTAAGAGCCGAGGGCGAAACGAAGATCGTGGGATCAGAGGCGGTGGCAGTGTCGTACCCGGAATTCTTCGAGACACTGGAACGGATGGTAGAGAGGTAAGAGCTTTTCGAATCTCGAATTTTCAAATTGAAAGATGAAGAGTGGCCACGGATTAGCACGGATAAACGCGGATGGGGAGAAGCGGCAAACGGGAAGCGGCTACCCCACACTGCCGCGAACGGCGCGGGACGGGCGTAGGGCACGAAAAGGTTTGTGGAACGAAAGAGTAGGGCACCGCCTACTGATACTGCTTTTCCCAGGCGACAGGAAAGAACTCGCGCGAAGTCTTGCAACCGCCGAACTTCATCAGGCACCACCAGTTCAATGACAACAGATGGCGACGTTCACTGATCGGCACGCTGGGAGAGAAGAACACAATTGTTGATGCATTCAAAGAGCGGGACTTGACGCATACTGGTACATTCCCGCACGCCGTTTTGTGGTTATCGTATTCGTCAATTTCAATGTACCCAAACTCACCTTCGCTCCCCATCGAGGCGCTTACCACAACGTATTCAACCACACTCTTATTAAGTCCCACTTTTGTCCGTGTCACCATCCGCGGAGCCAAATGAACACGCTCTAGAGCGCTATTATGCTGCTCAAACATAAAGCCGTTTGGGTATTCACTGACGTCCACACCGTATTGCTTCGCCATCTGCCGGAATTCAGACTTCGTGGTTTGCCCAACTTGAACAGCAGCCGCCAACTGCAAACCTCTTCGGATCTGGTCCGCCGGTCGAAAGACAAAGTACCAGTAACCAGCGCCAAGAATAAACAGCGCGATCACACTTGTGAGAGCTGCTCGCGAGGTTCTTGCCGGTATCCCAAGCATGTTCGTGCCCTTATGACGAGCGTCGCGTGCAACACCGCGACTCGCAGGTCTCCTGTTTCAAATGTCCAAGAATTCATCCGTGGTTCATACCCTACTTTGGATCAACCCTGACAACGTACCAGGAGTTCCCGTGCTTTACGTCCCTTGCCGTATAAACATATTCCGTTCCGCTTAGGTTTCCACACGACACTTCTGCCTGAAACATGGCATACGAGAAATCCTGGTTGAACCCGACCTTGGTGAACTTTGCGGTGAGCAACCGCGAGCCAGCCTCCCTGTCCTGCGCAGGTTCTCCGCCGTACAGTTTCCGTCGAGCCATTCCTTTGGCTATGAAATTCGTGCCGATTTTCTCAGAACGTATATTTCGCATAAGGAAGTTGATAAATACGGAAGTTGGAATCCAATGAGCCTGATGCTTCCTTGCAGGAAGGGACAAAAACGTCAAGGGGCTCGACCATGTTGAGATTGTTCGGTTCACGACAATATATCGATCTATCTCACCGCACTTCACCGGCAGCGGTTGTTCTTCTACGGGCGTACGAAAGATGTATGAGGAGAAAACGTCGTATTGTTCCGCCTCAACCCTCTTAGCGTCAGGCCGATTCACAAAATAGATTGCAAATATAGACACCGCCCCAAAAAGCACGACAGCAATCAATACCATCGCGAACCACTTGAGTGCAGCCTTGCCGTGAAAAGACGTTTGCGTGTGCTCCATGTATTGCTTCTCCTGGCTCAATCACTAAAAGCACTGCGATCGTGATCCACAGTGCTTCTTTCACGGTTGTCCGCATTACGGTATTGCGGAAGGTTATCACCCGGAGAGTCGAAGGCTCACGCTGATTTACCGGACGAACGGTTGAGGGAGGCCAAATCGGGAGCGGGTGGTCACCTGAAAGAAGTTTCGAGTTTCAAGTTTCAAGTTTCGAGAAAGAGAAAAGACAAAGACCCCACGTTATCGTCCAACAGATGAACGCGGGGCATCCACTGCGGAGGCCCGGAAAGTCTGAAGGTTGGAAGGTGTGAAGGGCCGAAAGTCTTAAGGCAAATACGAGAGCAAATTCTTCGAATCGTAATTGTTGGCGGCGGCGAGATCGATTAGAATCCCGAACAATGAAGTTCCATCTGCGTGGATTTACCTGACAGAAGCACCTATAACGCCCGTCGGTCGTTAACGGTCACAGGTGTCTTTTGCCAGGAGGATTCATGTCACGCAGAGTGCGCGCCGCGATGCTGGCGCTGGTTGTTTGCTCATCCCTGATGGTTGCCGCACAGACACGGCAACGTCATTTCCGATTTACATACGCATTCACGGTTCGCAACCTGCCGGTGGGAAAGCCGGTGCGGGTGTGGCTTCCCATGGCTACGAGCGACGCATGGCAGACGGTGAAAGTGGTTTCGGCCACGGGCGGCCTGCCGCTGCGGGAGACGCGCGAGCCGGAGTATGGCGACCGGATGTTCTACGCCGAAGCGCGGAAGGCGACGAAGCCGGAATATCACTTCGCAGTGACGTACGACGTGGTGCGTCGCGAGCACGTGGGATACAGGGACGGGCATTTTGTTGGGCCGGCGGTGTATCCGCAAAGCGCGGTGCTGCGGCGGTTCCTGGAGCCGGACCGGTTGGTGCCGACGACGGGAAAGCTGGCGGAGTTGGCGAAAGTACAGACACAGGGCGATACGACGCCAATGGCGAAGGCGCGCGCGATCTATGACTACGTTTTCCGCACGATGCGCTACGACAAGAGCGGAACAGGCTGGGGGCGCGGCGACGCGGAGTGGGCCTGCGATGCGAAGCATGGCAACTGTACGGACTTCCACTCGCTGTTTATCTCGATGGCGCGGTCGCAGGGGATTCCGTCGCGATTTGCAATCGGGTTTCCGATCCCGGAGAACACGCATGCGGGAGAGATTCCGGGATATCACTGCTGGGTGGATTTCTACGCGGACAAGCATTGGGTGCCGATCGATATTTCCGAGGCGTGGCTGGACAAGACGAAGAAGGATTACTACTTCGGATCGCGCGGCGACAATCGCATGCAATTCAGCGTGGGACGCGATTTACGGCTGAGTCCGGCGCAGGCGGGCGAGCCGGTGAATTACTTCGTGTATCCATACGTGGAAGTGGAAGGGAAGGCGTTTCCGAACGTGCGAAATGAATTCAGGTTTGCCGATGTGATGGGGCGGAAGAAGACGAAGATCGCGAAGAAGTAGAGCAGGGGAATTGTGCTAAAGTAAGAGTGCGTGGGCGCGTAGCTCAGTTGGTAGAGCAACGCCCTTTTAAGGCGTGGGTCCTGGGTTCGAGTCCCAGCGCGCTCACCAAGATTCTGAAAGACTTACGCCGAATTCGATAAGCAAGTTTCAGGCGCCATGAGAGGCTGGGATGATGATCCCGGCCTTTTCTATTGGCCGGCAGATTGAATCCTGGCCTTGAGCTCCTTCGGCAACGCCTTCGGTAAAACCATCTGCATGACCTCAATGAAAGTCGTGCGAGCGAACGTCGGCCCGGCTGATTTCCAGCGGGCGGATGGTGCGCGCCTTGACGGAGATGACGTTCTCCTGGTTCTGCAACTCGCCTTCGATGAGAACAAACTTTTCGTAGACGACAACTTGCTTGCACTGCTCGTAGACGGCGGGCGTGATGATGGCGTTGGCGATGCCGGTTTCGTCCTCGATGCTGAGAAAGACGAAGCCCTTGGCGGTGCCGGGACGCTGGCGGGCAATGACGCATCCGGCGATGCGTGCCGCTCGCCCGTGGGGAAGATGCTCGAGCTCGCAGGCTGCGAGAACGCCTTGCTGTCGCAACTTAGCGCGATGAAATGCCATGGGATGCGGGCCGATGGTGAGGCGCGTGCCCGCAAAGTCGGCGACGAGGCGCTCCTCGGTGGTCATCTGCGCAAGCGGCGAAGCCGGGGATTCCTGCTCGGGAAGATTGTTTAACAAAGGTCCGGCGGGACGCCCGGCGTATTCCACCTGCCACAGCGCATCGCGACGGTGCGTGACTTCGCCCAGCGAGTTAAGAGCGCCGATTTTGGCGAGCAGCGAGAGATCGCTCTTGCGCAACTCGGGCACGCGCAACGCAAGATCATGAATTGACATGAATGGATGTTTCTCTCTTGCAGCAACCAGGGCTAACGCTGCTTCCTGGCGCAGTCCGCGCGCGTAGCAAAGACCAAGCCGTACGGCGAAGCGATGGGCATTCTCAGGCTCAGGCTCCAGCGTGCACGGCCAGTCGGAACCCTGCACGTCGACGGGCTTCACGCGCAGGCCGTGGCGCTGCGCATCCTTGACGATGGTCGCGGGAGAGTAGAAACCCATGGGCTGATTGTTGAGCAACGCGGCAGTAAAGGCCGCAAGGTAGTTGCACTTGAGATAAGCGCTGGCGTAGGCGATGAGCGCGAAGCTGGCGGCGTGCGACTCGGGGAATCCATAGAGCGCAAACGACGAGATGGACTGAATGATCTGCTCCTGCACGTCGGGACGGATGCCGTTGGCGGTCATGCCGCGGCGCAACTTGCCGTCGAGGTCCTTCATGCGAGCCATGGAGCGACGCATGCCGACGGCACGGCGCAACTCGTCGGCCTCGCCGCCACTGAAGTTGGCGACGATCATGGCCATGCGGATGAGTTGTTCCTGAAAGAGCGGGATGCCAAGCGTGCGCTTCAGCACCGGCTCCAGCAGCGGATGATAGTACGTCACGGGCTCCTTGCCGCGACGCCGCTTCATGTAGGGATTCATCATGTTGCCCACGATGGGGCCGGGGCGGATGATGGCCACCTGCACGACGATGTCGTAGAAGCGCGTGGGAAGATTACGCGGGAGGGCCGACATCTGCGCGCGGCTCTCTACCTGGAACATGCCGACGGTGTCCGCCTGTTGCAACGCGCGGTAGGTCGGCGGATCGTCCTGCGGAAGCTGCGCCAAGTCGAGCGACTCGCCGTAGTGGCGGGGAACAAGCGTCAGGCAATCCTTGAGCACGGCCATCATGCCGAGGCCGAGCAGATCGACCTTGATGAGCTTCATGTCGGCGCAGTCTTCTTTATCCCACTGGATGACCGTGCGTCCGGGCATGGAGGCGTGCTCGATCGGTACGACCGCGTTGAGTTGACCGCCACAGATCACCATGCCTCCCGAGTGTTGCCCGAGATGGCGCGGAAGATCCTGCATGCGTTGGCAGAGTTCGATGTACTTGGCGATGCGACGATGCTGGATGTCAAAACCTGCGGCCTGCACGTTGCGCTCCAGCGTATCGTTCTCGCCATGCCACTCCCACGTGCCCACCAGCTTGGTCAGGCGGTCGAGCGTTTCGGCATCGAAGCCGAGGGCCTTGCCGGCCTCACGCGCGGCCGAACGTCCACGATAAGTGATGACGTTAGCAGTCATGGCCGCACCCAGTTCGCCGTAGCGTTGATAGACGTATTGGATGGCGCGCTCACGCTGCTCTCCGCTGGGCAGGTCGAGATCGATGTCCGGCCACTCGCCGCGCTCTTCGGAGAGGAAGCGCTCGAAGAGCAGGTCCATGCCGACGGGATCGACGGCGGTGATGCGCAGCGCGTAACAGACCACGCTGTTGGCGGCCGAGCCGCGTCCCTGCACCAGGATGCCTTCGCGCTCACAAAACTGCACGATGTCCCACACGATGAGGAAGTACCCGGCAAGTCCGAGCCGCGCGATGAGCGTCAACTCGCGCTGCGCCTGCTGTTGCGCGCGGGCCAGGAGCTTGGCGTCGTGCTTGGGCAGATAGCGTTCGCGAATGCCTTCCTGCGTGCGCTTCTCCAGGAACGACTGCATCGACTCGCCTTCGGGTACGGGATAGTCGGGAAAGCGGTAGCCGAGGTCGCTCATCTGGTAGGTGAGTCGCGCGGAAAGCTCCCGGGTGTTGGCGATGGCCTCGGGAAGATCGCGGAACAGATTCTGCATTTCGCGCGCGGAGCGCAGGCAGCGCTCTGAGTTGGAGGCGAGCAGACGACCGGCAGTTTCCAGCGTGCAGTGATGGCGAATGGCGGTGAGCAGGTCGAGCACTTCGCGATCGTAAGGCGTGGCATAGTTCACGCCATTGGTTGCGAGTAGAGGGAGGTGCAGCGCGCGTGCGATGCTGACCGCGGCCTGGTTTCGATGTTCTTCCTCACGATCGAAGTGGCGCTGCAACTCGACGTAGACATTGCATGGACCGAAGATGCGTACGAGCCGTTCGACTTCGCGCAGGGCTTCGTCGTATCCGCCACGCGCCAGCGCCGACGCCAACGAACCTTCGTCGCCGCCGGTGAGGCATACAAGACCCTCGGCATATTCCGCAACATCGGCCAGCGTCGCCGCACCTTCCGCCTTGCCTGGCTCGCGCAACTTGTAACGCGTAATCAGACGACACAGATTCTGGTAGCCAACCTGCGTTTCCACCAGCAACGGAAAACGCACGGGCTCCGGCGGAATGCGATGTGGCAGCCATCGCGGCGGACACGCACGCTCCCCAGCATCGCGCACGGCAACCTCGGCTCCGATGTGTGCACGCACGCCTGCCTTCTGCGCGCTGGTGTGAAAGCGCGGTGCGCCGTAGAGTCCATTGCGGTCGAGCAGCGCCAGGGCGGGTATCTCCAATTGCGCGGCGCGCTCGGTCAGCGCTTCCGGCAGGGATGCGCCTTCGAGAAAGCTGAACGCCGAACGTGCATGGAGCTCGATATACATCGCATCTCTCAGTCGTAAATCCCAATCACGTACCAGCAATTTGCGCCGGGATCGAAGGCGAGACGCAGGCACCGGCGCGGTTGTTCTTCCAGAACAACGTCCCACTCTTCGCGACACCAGGCAGCGTGCGTCCACCAGGCGCCGCTCGTGCGCCACGGCCCAGAGCCCGCTTGCAACGCGAGCCGCTGACCTTCGTAATGCATCGCGAAAGGAGCGTTCCCGCAAAGCTCGATTCTTATTGCGCGCGGCGGACGCACGATGCGCAAGGCCGAAGCGGGTGTTGCGTGATGGTTGCCAGTAGAAGCGGGGCTATCGCCGGGTGCGAAGCTCGCAACGCGAAACGCCTCGGGTGCGTGACTGTCGAGCAACTGCGGCGAGCCGACACGATCTTCGCCCACAAGTTTGCGCAGACGCGCCAGCAACACTTCCAGGCGTCCGGCCTCGGGAGCTTGTGAGGTGAACAATCCATGCTGCGCCGTCTGCGGACGCGCCGGATAGGCCTCGATGCGCAGCGCAAGGACGGCGGCTTCCGGTGGATGCAACTCAAGATCAAGCTGGACGAGTTTGAGCAACGTGTGGTGATCGCGCTCGGGGAGTGCGGGACGAATCGTGCGGCGATGCTCGGAGCGCGTCGTGTTGTCGAGCAGGAGACAGGTTTTTACCGAGGCGATGGCCAACGCCCGCTGCGCCGCGCGTTGCGTGATCTCTTCCAACATGCGGCTCAGCAGGAAGAGTAGCGGCTCCAGCAGTTCCACCGGATGCTCCAACTCCACGCTTTCACAGAGCACTGCGTCAGCGGGTTCCTCCGTTGGGACGAGCAGGTGGTTGTACTCTCCGCGTGCCAGCATTTGCAGACGCAAGCCATTTTGTCCGACACGCGCTACCAATGATTTCGTGGGCAGTGCCGCCAATTGTCCTAAGGTGTGTATGCCCCACGTCGCGAAAGTTTCTGCCTCGGCATCGGCTAGTTCGAGAACAGTGAGCGGCAGTGGCGCGAGCGTCTCTGCTTCGCGTCCCGGTGCAATGGCCGTGACTCCCTGCATTCCACGCGCCACCAGCACGGACGCATAGACATTGTGCGAAGCCGCCACACTTGCCTCGTATCCGGCGGCACGCACGGCCTGATGCAGCGCTGTGGCGATCTGTTGCGCGTTGCCCAACAGACGCTCGGAGTTGGAGACATCGAGCGCAAGCGTGGCCCCGCATGTTTCTTCCTGCGGCGAAGCAATTTCCTCAATGCGAGGCGAGAACTGCTGCGCACAGTTCAGCAGCTCCGCAAACGCGGTGTCTTCCTGATGACGATCGCGCCGCAACACCGCTATCGGAAACGACTCGGCCTGCACGCGACTCATGTCCAACTCCAGCCCCAGCAGACGCGCACGCTGGTTCATGGCAAAGACATACTCCAGCGGCGGCTCGCCACTCAGGATGGCCACGGCTCGGAAACGCAACTCAGGATGGAAACGAGCGAGCGCCTGCGCGGCGAAGTCGCGGAGGTGCAGACAGAGATACAGCGCGGAGGACATGGGTTATCTCGACCAGGAAGCGGTGCTGCTCCAGGCAGCTTCCGAGGAAGCCGCTGGTTTTTTACGAGTGGGATGAACGGCACGGCTGCGCGCCACGCCGATGCGATAACGCAATCCGGCGAGCAGCAACGGACTTTGCTCCGCCGCCTGACGCCAGTCAATCGACGATTGACAACAGTGCAGGGAAACCGCCGCGCAACTGTTGGCGCAAGCCACGCGAGTTATCACGAGAAACAGTGTTCGAGATTTTTCCACTTGCAGACGAAAGCGATACCACGTCGCCAGCGGCACGCGACGCGCCTGCTCCGGCGGTACGTCGCCCATGTCGAGCACCAGCGCGCGAAAGCCTCCGGTGCTGAGTAAAAGATCGGTGGCACGCAGCGCCTGGTCGAGCCGCGTCCACGATGTCTTGCCGCGCACCGACTCAGCGCGCACCCAGAGGAGATGACGCAGGTCTATGCCGAGGGCCGCCGCCGAGAGTGGATCGAAGGCGTCCGCAACATCTATATAGGCACAGGCCGCAGCGGACTGCGTGATGCCGGCCAAGGTCGCCAGCGCCAACGTCGTGCGCCCGGAAGAATTAGCGCCCGACAACTCCGTGATGGCGCCCAGTGGAAGTCCGCCGCCAAGCGCGGCATCCACCGCTGGCACGCCGCAGGGAAGCAACTCGGGCGGGGCAGGCGTCCGCAGCGAAAAAGCAGCGGGAACACGCTCGGCCAGAGCGGATTCGACCTGTTTTCGAAGCTCGGATGTATTTTTCACTTTCGCTTTTTGTTCGCCATTGAATAGACTAAAAGCGCGGCGGGCGGTTGTCAATTACTCCGGAGAAATGATGAACGGGAAGTGATCCGACATGAAAATTCCTGGAGCTTGCAAATGAAGACATCACTCGGCCAACACTATTCCGAGTGACTGAAATTCACTGGCCCGTCATTACACCACAATCGTGGGATGTTGTATCGAGTTGCGTTGACGGCTTTTGAGTAATAACAGCTTTTGAGTAATAGAAGCTTACGAAGAGGGTATACTGTTCCGCGCCATGACTAGTCGTCTCTTTCGCCTCTACGCGTTTGCAGTTGTTTTTCTCCTCGGAGTCGCAACCCTGTTCGCACAGGGCGTTACGAATCCGCCGCAGCCTCAACCTGTAGCTATGCCGCCTTCGATTGCCGCGCCGGTTGACAAGGCATACGCCGGCCCGATACAGCTCAATGTCAACCTCACAAATGTGACTGACCGTGCAGTGCACGTGCAGGAGCGAATCCCTGTTGAGAGCGGAGCAAAAGAGATAGTGTTGCTCTATCCACAGTGGATTCCCGGGAACCATTCGCCGACTGGGCCGATCTCGCGTCTTGCCGGAATTATTACCAGTGTGGATGGAAAGCGAGTGCAGTGGGTTCGAGACCGGGTGAATGTCTATGCCTTTCACGTGCCGCTGGCGGCTGGAGCGAAGTCGGTGGAGCTGGATTTCGACTACCTGTCACCGGACAAGCCGTCGCAAGGCCGCATGGAGATTTCGGACGCGATCGCCGACCTCCCATGGAATGAAGTCCTGATGTATCCGGCGGGCTATTTTTCGCGCGATATTCCGTTCGACGTCACGCTCAAGCTTCCCGAGGGATGGAAGTATGCGACCGCGCTGGAGACGGCATCGGAGCAAGGTTCCACGTTGAAGTTCAAGCAGACGACATTGAACACGCTGGTGGATTCTCCGCTTTACGCGGGGACCCACTTCAAGCGCGTGGACCTCTCACCCACTCCAACGGACATTGTGCACCTCGATATCTTCGCGGATCACGAGAAAGATCTCGACATCCCGCCTGCCGCACTCGAGGCACATAAGCAGCTGGCGATTGAGGCCGACAAGCTCTACGGCTCACACCATTACAACCATTATGATTTCCTGCTGCTGTTGAGCGACAAGGTTGGCGGAATCGGTCTCGAACATCATCAGTCGAGCGAAGACGGAACGCGTTCCACGTACTTCACCAAGTGGAGCCAGGGCGTTCTCGGTCGCGACCTGCTGGCGCACGAATATACGCACTCCTGGAACGGCAAGTTCCGCCGCCCCGCTGATCTATGGACCCCGAATTTCAACGTACCCATGCGCGATGACCTGCTTTGGGTCTACGAAGGAATGACGCAGTATTGGGGCACGGTGCTGAGTGCGCGGTCGGGCATGCGTACGCCCGAGGAAACCCGTGACGTACTTGCCCGCGTTGCCGCGGGTTTCGAGATCAGCCCGGGCCGCAATTGGCGTCCGCTGGTTGACACCACGAATCAGCCGACGATCTCGCAGCGTCGGCCCGTGAGTTTTGTCAGTTGGCAGCTTCCCGAAGACTATTACCAGGAAGGCGAGTTGATCTGGCTGGATGCGGATACGAAAATCCGCGAATTGACGGACGGAAAGAAGTCGCTTGACGATTTTGTGAAGGCCTTCCTGGGCGTTTACAACGGCAGCTTCGTTACCGATACATACACCTTCGACGACCTGGTGAACGTGCTCAACGGCGTGGTTCCATACGACTGGGCGAAGTTCTTCCGGGAACGCGTGTATGACCTGCATCCGGCGGTACCGGAAGATGGATTCGCGCGCGGGGGCTACAAACTCGTCTACACCGACAAGGAGCCACAGTGGGTTACCAGCGCCGAAGCCTCGTTCGGGATGGCGGACTTTTCCACCTCGCTGGGCTTTTCGGTCGGAACGCCGCGCGGGCGCGGCGAGGCCGGTCCGAGCGGCTCGATTACCAACGTCTGGTGGGACAGTCCGGCGTTCAAGGCAGGTGTCACGCCGGACATGCAGATCATCTCCGTCAATGGAAAAGCATTTACGCCGCAAGTGCTGCGCGAGGCGATTTTAGAGGCGGAGCATAGCAGGAAACCGCTGTCATTGCAGTTCCGGCGCGGAGACGATTACACGACCATCTCGCTTCCGTACTTCAACGGCTTGCGCATACCTTCGTTGGAGCGCGTGAAAGGCACGCCCGATCGCCTCGATGAAATTCTTGCGCCGAGCAAGAGTCCACTACCTTCTTCTTAAATGCCGGTAGGGGACTGTGGCGTTTCAACATACGTGTCCTACGCGGCGCCGTAGTCCGGACGGACGCGGCGCTGCGGAGCGCACGCAGGATACCTAAAAACGGCACGCGACCGGGTGTTGAGCGTTGGGTCATTGATCGGGCGCTCGGAGCTTGCATTGGCCGAAGGGTATAGGGCGAGGTAACGGAATGGGTGCCGATAGTAACCCCCGGCAATGACGAGATGGGGATTCCCATGGATAGGGTTCCGAGGTAAACTTTCGTTCAACTTGCGCAGTAGACGTTTGTACGTGCGAGGCACATGTCCGAAAGGACGCGATTGCCGAGCACCGCTGCGTACGGCATACGAAGTCGATAAGCCAAACGGCAAAGTACCGGGCGGCGAAGTAGCGGCAGCAGTCTTGCAGTTGGCAGAAGGTTTTGTTCGAGCGGCGCCGGTCAAAGATTCGCGAAGTTGGTCATTATAGAGCGAATGAGCCGGCGGAAGGACGCTTGTCACGTGAAGGGGAAAGGTACCAGGGCCGTCAAGTGGGGACCCTGGGCTGGATCATCAGCAATCGGCAATTCTAGCCGGACCAATCTCCCGACACAAAGAATCTGCGACGCAAGTGCGAGCCGAAACTTCTCGACGGCGGAGCCCCAACCCCGTAGCGGGTTCTGATGGGCGGCAAAGGCTCCCCCTTTGCGACAGCTCAAAATGGTAGGAAGCAGAACGGCTGGAGCCACTACTCCAGCCGTTTTAATTTTGCGTGAGAGCGCTCTAATGCCGCAGCGGTGGTCCTTCGGGGGCTGCGTGAGCGGAGTGCATTTCCTCCCACATCTCGACGACACGGTTGCGAAGTTCGCGGGTGAGGCGATCGTAGGCGACCTCGGGCGGTTCATTGGGGTCGGGATAGATGGGCTTGCCGATGCGAATCTTCAACGGAGCAAATTTCTGAAATTTATGATTACGCGGCCAGGCATCGTAAAAACCGTCGTGAGCGACGGGAACGATGGGGACGTTGAGATGGCGCGCGAGGATGGCCGCACCCTTCTTGAAGACGCGCGGCGTGCCGTCGATGCTGCGCTCGCCCTCGGGGTAAAGCACGAGGATCTGATCGTGACGCAAGCCATAGGCTCCGGCGCGCATGGCAGGGACGAGGTTGGCATCGGGGTCGACGGGGATGAGACGGAGGAAGCGCGCGAAACGGCGCATGAGACCCTCGCCAAAAATCTCGCTGGTGCCGACATAGAAGAGACGATGGAAGACACTCCAGGGCATGAGAGCGGTGAGGATGGGAGCGTCGAGAAAACTCTGATGGTTGGGGCTGAGGATGAACGGCCCTTCGAGCGGGACGTTCTCAAGGCCCTCGACCTTGAGATGGAAAGCGTCACTGGCGAAGATGGTGACGAGCTTTCCAAAGATAAACCAGAAGCGGAAGACGATGCGAATGGCGAGGCTGCGACGCTGGGATAGCGCGAGGACCTCAGGATCGGTCATTTCACCAGCAAGAAGGTTTTCCCAGCCGGCGCCGTTGGCGACGCCGCGTCCGGCGTGGGTGCGAACGAGGTCGATGAGCTCGCGAACGGTGTAGACCTCGGCGGCGGCAGTGTCGTCAACATCGGCATCGAGGTTGTGTTCGAGCTCGACGAGGAGTTCGACGCGCTCCATGGAGTCGAGGCCAAGATCAAGTTCGAGATTGTCGTCGGGGTGGATGTCACCACCCTGCCTCTTGGAAGCCTTGCGGACGAGGGAGAGTGCGCGCTGCACATCGGACTCGGCGAGCCACTGCTGGTCGGCTTCGGTGAGTGGACGAGCGGGGATGGCGTCCCCCTGCTGCTCGACCTGGGCGCGGGACATCAATTCGCGGACATGTCGCTCAATTTCAAAACGGCGCAACTTGCGGGTAGTGGTGCGCGGAAGATCCTCCTGCCAGATGTCGTAGCTGAGAATGCGCTTGGTAGCGGGCAGGTGGGTGGAGATGTTCTCGATGTCGTAACGGATGACCTCGCGAGTGTTGACGATTTTCTTCTGACGAAGGAGGTCGAAGTTGGGGACGATGACGGCGTGGAGGCGCTCGCTGAAAGGCTCACCGGGACGGCTCTCCAGACCCATCACACAGATATCCTTGATCCACGGCGACTTTTGGTAGTAGCCCTCAATCTCCTCGGGGTAGATGTTTTTGCCGGAGCTGAGGACGATGACTTCCTTGGCGCGTCCAGTGATGAAATAGTGGCCGGCATGATCGACGTACGCGAGGTCTCCGGTGTGGAGCCAGCCGTCCTTGAGCACGGCATCGGTGGCGTCGGGGCGATTGTAGTAGCCCTTCATGATGATCTGGCCGCGAATGGCGATTTCGCCAACGGCCTGGCCGGAGGTGTCGACGCCGACCTTGGGATCGAGGAGCTTGGCCTCGACAGTGGGAAGCGGCTTGCCGATGGAGCCCATGACGTTGTCGCCCAAGCGCGTAATGAAGCCTCCGCCGGTGCACTCGGTGAGGCCATAAGCCTGCAAAATCTCAAAACCGAGGGCCTGGAAGTCGTGGCCAATGGCAGCGTCAAAGCGCGAGCCGCCGGTGACGAAGAAGCGTACCTTCGGGCCGAGCATCTGGTGAATCTTGCCGAAGAAAACCTTGCCGAGATTGATGTGGAACTTGTGAGCCGCGCGCGAGAGGAGCATTAGCACGGAAAACGCCCGCTGCGCCATGGGGCCGCGTTTCTTGACTTCGCTGAAGACGCGCTCGTGGATGAGGTAATAAAACTGCGGGACGCAGCAAAAGATAGTGATGCCACGGTCTCGCAAGGCGGTCATGAGCTCGGTGGTGTTGAGCGAGTCGAGATAGACGACACGCATGCCGCTGGCGAGAGCGAGCAGCAAATTGGCCATCTGGGCGAGAGCGTGAAAGAGCGGCAAGACGCCGAGAATCGCGTCCGTGGGGCCGAGATCGAAGAGGGAAAAGACGGCTTCCATCTCGCCGCGCAGATTGTTCTGCGTGAGCATGACGCCCTTGGGATCGCTGGTGGTGCCGGACGTATAGAGGATGCAGGCGACATCGTCAGGGCCGGTGACGACGTGAGCAAAGCCGTCGGCCGACGTGTTGCGGAAGATGTCGTCGAAGCTGGGCATGCCGTCGATGTGAGCGTCGAGGAGGACCAGAGCAACGTCGCGTCCGGCGACAGCTTCGCGGGCGTGGGCGAGGTTGCGCTCGTCGACGAAAAGAAGGCGCGCGCCGCAGTCGTCGAGGAGCTTGGCCACCTGATCGGGGTGGAAGGCGGTGTCGAGCGGAACGGCGGTGTTGCCGCTGGCGACGACGCCAAGATAAGCGGCTACCCAGCGCGGACTGTTGGCGGCGAGGACAGCGCAACGGGTTCCGGCGGAAAAGCCACTGCGCTGGAGCCACGCTCCAACGCGCTCGGCCATCTGGCGGAGCTGGGAAAGGGTGTAGCTCTCAATGACGTGTCCGTCGGCAGCGGTGGTGACGCTGGACGGGTAAAGCCGGGGGACTTCAGACCCCGGCTGGCGCTTGATCTCAACCGCGATGACATCGGGCCAGCGTTCTACGGACTCCAGGAAGCGGCTATAGAACATAGTTGGGGCGATGATACAGGAGGCCGAAAGATGCTACGAGAAGTTTTAAGCGGAGGAAATTGGGGGTTTAAGTGCGGGTGCAGGAACGCAAAAGGTCGCGGCAACGGCAGAAACAGGACTTGAATGACAGGTGGACAATTGTCGTAGTGCGATATACCAGCATCCGGAATGGTGGCACGAACGGAGGATACGGATTTCTGAACCCCCCATATTCGCACTACTGATTTTCGTAAATCGACACGAACATGCCACTACTGCCGATAAGCACGAAAGTTTTATATCCGCATAACTTTAAGTAAATGCATGGAGTCGGCGGGCTTGATTGAACCCGGACACGGGCGCGGCGGCGGGTGAACGCGTCAGCGTTGGCGAAAGCAAATTGGATATCTCCTGAATTCCATACATCGACGTAAGGCGATATGATCGCCGTAAATCCACAAAAGTCAATATTTGCATATAGATATCAAGGTCGGATCGGCTTGGTCTCCAAGTTGCAACAGTAGGGACAAGCTTGGGGACTGTTGTGTCTTATGCTCGACCGTTTCTCTTAAAGTGACTGAAGTCTACGCGACTATTCACCGTGCTCATTAAGTCTCGCTGGAAGGAGAAATCCAGCGAGGTATATCCACTGCGTAGACGCCGGATTCTCCCGGTATTTCACGATAAGAGAAAAGGAAACGACACGATGAGTGATGCAAGGCTAGCCCCCAGTCTGCGAACACTATTCGCGGTTTTCGCGTTTCTGATAGCCGCGACAATCATTACGTTGCCCGTGTTTGGCCAGGCAACAGTAGCTTCGGGAAATATTCAAGGAGTAGTTACAGACCAGACAGGCGCGGTGGTACCTGGCGCCAAGGTCATAATTACCAACACTGCAACCGGGCAGGCGATTACGCGCACGAGCAATTCAGCCGGCAACTACAGCTCCGGCGGACTGCAACCGAGTGTGTATAAAATTCGCGTGGAAGCGAAAGGCTTCCAGACCGCGCAATTGACGGTATCCGTGCAGGTTGGCGTCAATGCGTCCGGCAATGTCAAGATGTCCGTGGGTGCGGCGAACCAGGTGGTTGAAGTTTCGACTTCGACCGCGCAGGTGAACACGGAACAGCCGATGATACAAGGCGTTCTGACCAGCAAACAGATTGAAAATCTCCCCGTCAACGGCCGCAACTTCCTCGATCTGGCGCAGCTCGAACCGGGCGTGCAGATCCAGGACGGCGGCAATTTTGACCCGACGAAAAACGGATTCTCATCGATCTCATTCGGCAGCCGTGCAGGCCGCACTGCGCGCATTACGCTGGACGGCATCGACATCTCGGACGAAACGGTAGGCACGACGACGCAGAACGTTTCTGCGAGTGCGATTTCAGAATTCCAGCTCAGCCAGTCGTCGCTGGACCTTTCGACGGAACTGACATCTTCGGGCGCGGTGAACGTGGTGACGAAGTCGGGCACGAACGCGGTGCACGGCGGCGGTTTCTATAACTTCCGCGACCAGCGGGCTGGATTTGCGGCGTTCCCGGGAGGGAAGAGCACTCCGTTCCAGCGCAACCAGTTCGGCGGCAACATCGGCGGACCGATCGTCAAGAACGACCTGTTCTTCTTTGCGAGCGCAGAGCGCGTGAAGCAGGACTTGGTGGTTCCACTATCGCCGGAAAAACCGTTCGAGAACCTGCCGAGCGGGTATCCTTCACCGTTCCGGGACAACACGCTGTTTGGACGGTTGGACTGGATTGCTCCGCACAACGTCCGGCTGTTCTATCACTTCAATTACAACTGGAACAACGACACATCGGCCTATGGGCAGACGTATCAACCATTCGCGAACCGGGACAATACTCCAGGACACGGAGTGGGTGCGGACTGGACGACGGGGAATTTCTCGCATTCGGTACGCTTCGGCTGGTTCAAATTCCAGAACCACATTTCAGATGCAGTAGCGCAGACGGGCGTTTATAACCCGGGGTCCCCGTGGGATGTCGCGATTCGTATTGGCGGAGTGAGCACCCAGGAGCGCTTTGGCCCCTCTCGTCTGGCTCCGCAGGCGACATTCCAGCAGAACACCCAGATCAAGTATGACGGTAGCTGGGTGAAGGGCTCGCACATCATCCGTTACGGCGTGGACTTCAACCGCATCATGGGTGGAGGATTTGCGTCGTTTTACGGACTGGCCCCGGAAATCCGCACGAACAACAACGCGGCGGCGCAGGCTGCGGCTGCCGGTGGGCCCTTCCCCGGCGGAGCTTCCAATCCGCTGAACTACACGATGAGCTATGCACTGGTTGGCAACGGTCAGGGCTACTTCACGGAAACTCCGGCGTTCAATTACCCGGCTGGCGGACAGCACGACAAGCGGCTGGGCCTCTACATTGGCGACACGTGGAAGATCACTCCGCGGTTGACGGTGACATACGGCGTCCGCTACTCGCACGACACGGGACGTTCAGACAGCGACCTGGCTCCTCCGACGTGCGACCAGATCTCGGGTGTTGCTCCGAACCTGCTGCCATGCACGGGCAAGAGCCTGTTGATGAACGCGTTTGGCACTGGGTTGGGTGGCCGGGTGAACCAGCCGTCCATGGACTTCGGCCCACAAGTTGGATTTGCGTGGGATCCGACGGGCAGCGGCAAGACTGTCATCCGTGGCGGTGCCGGCCTGTATTACGAAAACGCGATCTTCAACAACGTGCTGTTTGACCGCCCGGGACGCCTGGCGCAGGGCCTCTTCTGGGGTTACACGCTGGCATGCCTCGGAGGCAACCCGACGATTCAGACTCCGCAGGGACCGGTGTCGTCGTTTACCTACGGCGGCAAGAGCTACAACATTGCCGACGCATGTGGACAGCCGGTTGGCGTTGCGGCGCCGATCATTGGTGCATTGCAGAAGTATTACCAGCAACAGGTAGCGAAGGCGGGTGCGCAAGCGAACGGCAACTTCATTGGCAACACACTGGCAAACGGTCCGGACTCGACGGGCAACAACTTCTACGCTCCGGACTATCACACTCCGCAGTCGTGGCAGATGAACCTTGGGTTCCAGCACCAGCTTCGCCAGGGGATGTTGCTGAGCGTCGACTTCCTGCGGAACGTTTCATTGCACTACCTGCTGGGTTATGACACGAACCACGTGGGCGATGCACGGTACCTGAACGTTCCGGCAGCGCAAAATGCGATCGCGGCAACCCTGGCGCAGTACGGAGTGAGCACGATTGACCAGGCGATTGCCAAGGGCGCGACGATCGACGATTTCGCGGGTAACGGACTGGACTCGGGAGCCACGTACCTCGCGGGCTTCCCATCCTCGATCGCACTAGGCGCGGCACCGTCGCAGGGCGCGGCGTTTGCCGGCATCAATCCGCTGGTGGGAGAGAACGTCATGCTGTTCCCAATAGGACGTTCGACCTATACGGCACTGCAAACGAAATTGACGGGTACATGGCAGACGCCGTTCACGGGAGTGGACAACGCGAATTTCCAGTTGTCGTACTCGTTCTCGCGCTTCAACACGATGGCGGGCGACCAGGACTTTGTGAACAGCTCGCTCGACTATCGCAACCCGGGCCGGTACTTCGGACCAGGTGGACTGGACCGTACGCACCAGCTCTCGTTTGGCAGCTCGTTTACGATCAAGCATGGACCGCAGATCAGCTTGATTGGCCATTTCTTCTCGCCGCTGGCGGTAACACCTACGCTGCTTAACCAAGGACGAGCGGGTGAAATCTTCCACACGGACATGACTGGTGACGGCACGACGGGCGACGTCTTGCCGGGCGCAAACGTTGGGTCGTTTGGGAGAAGTGTGACGGGGAGCGGGTTGAACAGTTTGATCAACGCATACAACAGCACGTATGCGGGCAAACTCACGCCAGCAGGTCAGGCGTTGGTGAATGCCGGACTGTTCTCATCGGCGCAGTTGATTGCGCTGGGCGCAACGGCAGACACGGTGAGTGCGGCGCCGAGCAATCAAGTGAACCTTGGCTGGTTGAAGGTGTTTGACCTGAAGCTGGATTACCCGGTGAAGATGGGTGAGCGCGTCTCACTGCATCCATCAGTGGGGTTCTATAACCTGTTCAACTTTGCGAACTTCGACAGCCCAAGCAACGCACTCTCGGGCATCCTGACGGGCACGGCGGGAGCGATCAACGGCACGGGCCCGGCAGAGCACAACTCGAACCGCGTTGGACTGGGTACGGGCGTGAACACGATCGGGTCTCCGCGTGAGATTGAATTTGGGTTGCGGCTGGTGTTCTAACCGCAATCTCCTTAGTAACTAACTTGGGCTACCGGCATGGGCTGGTAGCCCGTTTTTTTGTCAGGATGCGTCGGAAGCGAATGTTGATGGGGGCTGGATGTGGCGGAAATTCAGCGAGTTGAGAGAGTTTCGCGGACGGGAACCGAGGGTGGAACTCCAACCGACGAGCGGCATCCAATATGGTAGGCTTGATACGACGATCCACAGGCCCAAGGGACGGAATTCCGGCCAGTGGCGTGGCTGAAGATGGCCCGCCGGAAGCCGGAAGACTCCTGTCCCGGACCAAATGAAGAGGGTTCAGAGCTTTGATCAACAAGCTACTTGGCAAGGTATTTGGCACCCAGAACGAGCGCGAACTCAAGCGTTTGAGGCCGCGCGTGCAGCGGATCAACGACCTGGAGCCGCAGATGCGCGAGCTGACCGATGAACAGCTTCGCGCCAAAACCGACGAGTTCCGGAAGTTTGTACAGGAGCGCCTGGCGGCGGTGCAGGACGAGCCGGATGCGGACATCGACCGGCGCAAACAGATTGAGAACGATAAGAAGCAGGCCATCGAAGAAGCGCTCGACGAGATTCTGGAAGAAGCGTTTGCGGTGGTGCGCGAGGCAGGCCGCCGCGTGCTCAACATGCGGCACTTCGACGTGCAACTGATCGGCGGCATGGTGCTGCACAAGGGCACAATCGCCGAGATGAAAACCGGTGAAGGTAAGACGCTGGTTGCGACCCTGCCGGTGTACCTGAACGCGCTCTCCGGACGCGGCGTGCACGTGGTGACGGTGAACGATTACCTGGCCAAGCGCGACTCGGAGTGGATGGGCAAGCTGTACAGCTTCCTGGGACTGTCGGTGGGCGTAATCATCCACGATCTGGATGACGATCAGCGGCGCGAAGCATACGCGGCTGACGTGACGTACGGCACGAACAACGAGTACGGTTTCGACTACCTGCGCGACAACATGAAGTTCGACCTGCACGACTGCGTGCAGCGCGGACACAACTTTTCGATCGTCGACGAAGTGGACTCGATCCTGATCGACGAAGCGCGTACCCCGCTGATTATCAGCGGTGCGAGCGAGGAGTCGACCGACAAGTACGCCAAGGTAAACAAGATCATCCCGAACCTGGTGGCGGGCGAAGAACTGGATGGACCCGAACCGAACGAGAAGATCCTGACGGGCGACTTCGTAATCGACGAAAAGCACAAGACGGTGGCAGTCACCGAAGAGGGTTGGGAAAAAGTTGAGAAGATGCTCGGCATCGACAACATTGCCGATCCGGAGAACTGGGCGCTGAAGCATCACGTGGAGACTGCGGTGAAGGCGCACCATCTCTACAAGCGCGACGTGGACTACGTGGTGAAAGACGGCGAAGTGATCATCGTGGATGAGTTCACGGGACGCCTGATGCCGGGACGGCGCTGGTCGGACGGATTGCACCAGTCGGTGGAAGCGAAGGAGAACGTAAAGGTCGAACGCGAGAACCAGACGCTGGCGACGATCACCTTCCAGAATTACTTCCGCATGTATAAGAAGCTGGCGGGCATGACCGGTACGGCTGAGACGGAAGCGGCGGAATTCGGAAAGATCTACAACCTCGACGTGATGGTGATTCCGACGAACCGGCAACTGTTGCGCGTGGAGAACCCGGACATCGTCTTCCGCACGGAAAAAGAAAAGTACCACGCGTCGGCTGACGACATTGCGAAGCTGACGGAAACGGGCCAGCCGGTGCTGGTGGGCACGACATCGATCGAAAAGTCGGAACGGCTGTCGGAGCTGCTGAAGAAAAAGGGCGTGAAGCACGTGGTGCTGAACGCGAAGTTCCACGAAAAGGAAGCGGAATACGTGGCACAGGCAGGACGCTTCCGCGCGGTGACAATCGCAACGAACATGGCCGGCCGCGGTACCGACATTCTGCTGGGCGGCAACCCGGACTTCATGGCGAAACAGGAGTGCGTGAAGAAAGGGTTGGCGCAACTGGTGCATGAGGCGGCGGGCGCGGTGGAAGCGCGTCCGGACGATCCGACGACGACCTACTGGTATTACCAGGGCAATGAATATCGTGTCCCGACAGAACAGTGGACGGAGATCTTCACGAAATTCAAGGCGGAAACGGACGCCGAACACATCAACGTAATTAATGCGGGCGGACTGTTCATCCTGGGCACGGAACGGCACGAGGCACGGCGCATCGACAACCAGTTGCGAGGCCGCGCGGGCCGCCAGGGAGACCCGGGCGCATCGCGCTTCTACCTGTCGCTGGAAGACGACTTGATGCGCATCTTCGCCAAGGAGTGGGTGAGCACGCTGCTGCAACGACTGGGCATGGAAGAGGGCGTGCCGATCGAGTCGAAGATGATTTCGCGCCGGATTGAAGCCGCGCAGCAAGCAGTGGAAGGGCAGAACTTCGAAGCCCGCAAACACCTGCTGGAATACGACGACGTGATGAACAAGCAGCGCGAGGCGGTCTACGGACTGCGCCGGCGTCTGCTGGAAGGACTGGACCAGAAAGATCTCATCCTGGAAGACTACGTCCGCGACATGCTGGGAACGCAACTTGATAAGTTCGCGGCGGAGAACGTACATCCGGAAGACTGGGACATCGAAGGCCTGAAGAACGAAGTGTTCACGCGCTTCGGCGTGGACTTTGTCTCCGAGGGAGTGAAGGCCGAAACACTGAACCGGCAGGAACTGGGCGATGCGATTTTCGACAAACTGGTGGAACGGTACGAGGCAAAGGAAAAACTGATTGGGCCGGAAGCGATGCGTCACCACGAGCGGGTGATCATGCTGAGCGTGATCGACCAGTTGTGGAAGGATCACCTGCTGGGAATGGACCACCTGAAAGAAGGAATCGGACTGCGCGGCTACGGGCAGCACGATCCGCTGGTGGAATACAAACGGGAATCGTTCGAGATGTTCGAGGCGATGATGGGAGACTTCGAAGAGCAGACGGTGCGCTACCTGTACCTGATGCAGATCATCGACGAAGCCGGGACGAACATCACGCCGGGACGGACGTCGGCGCCGCCACAGACAATCGAAGGAGAGTTCGGGCCGGAAGTGCCGGTGGTATCCGGCGGAAACGGCGGACGCAAGCGCGCGGTGACTTCGCTGGACGACGTGGAGCAGGAATTCCAGCGCAAGAAACGGCGTGAACTGGAAGAAGCCCGGATGGCCGGTGCGGGCGAAATGGAAAAAGTGCAACAGGTCGTCCGTGGCGACAAGGTGGGACGCAACGATCCGTGTCCGTGCGGCAGCGGGAAGAAATATAAGAAGTGCTGCGGTGCCTGAGCGAAGCGGCAAAACCAAGAAAACAATAAAACCCCGGGGGCGACCACCCCGGGGTTTTGCGTTAGCGGAGCGTCTCACTCGCATTGCGAGGAGACTCACATGAACGAATTGACAAATATCGTATCACGATATAATAAACAGGCAGGCGATTTGTTGCATTCATACATGGCATCGGAATAATCATTGACTGACGCGGGTTTTCCGGGTGCGGAGGCAGGTAACTCCTGCAACAAATGAGATCACGCGGTGTTGTGACATATTGCCACCGGAATCTTACGGCATGGCATTTATGTGGAATGGAGGCCAAGGATGTTAGGACTGAAGTTTGCACGACTTATCGAAAAGCACTCACAACGTCTGGGCGAAGGTCTTGCGCACAAGCTGCGCACGTCGGAGCGTACGGAGGGATTCCGGATCATTCCGGAAGAGGAGTTGGCTCGGGACATTGTGCGTCTCTATGCGAACCTGGCGGACTGGATTGGAATGCGCACGGAACAGGATGTGGAAAAGCGGTACAGGGAAATCGGACGACGCCGCGCGGAACAAGGGATACCGGCAGAAGAACTGGTGTGGGCATTGGTATTGAGCAAGGAACATCTCTGGCACTTTCTGCAGCGGGAATCAACGGCGGATGGAGCACTGGAACTTTTCGGTGAACTCGACTTCCTGTTGTCGCTGGAACAATTCTTCGACCGCGCGACGTATCACGCGATGGCAGGATACAGCGGAGCGAAGAAGAAGGAAGCGGCAGCGTAGGAAAGAAGCTACTAAGCGGCTGAGCTACTAAGCTAGAAGCAAAGGCAAAATCAAAATCAAAGACAACTGCCCCATTCAGCGATAAAAGTCTGAATGGGGCACGTTTTTTGCTTATTTACTTGGCCTGCTTTTTGGCCATGTGGGTGGGGTTGTCGACCCAGGCCATGGTTTGATCGTCGGGGATACGGACGCGCACGAGCGTCAGTTCGTTGTCTTCAGCGGTGACGACGAATAAGCGCATTCGCTGACTGGTGCTGGCGGTGTCCATGTAGACGAAGGTGATCTCGTGATCCTTCCTGGAGAAGACTCGCACAAATGGACGCCAGTTAGAGGGCAGCGAATGGTTGACGGTGTTCTCGAAGTCAACCGGCTCGAAGCGTCCGGGCTGGATGTTCTCGAAGGTCGCGACCTCGACCTCGGTTTTCCGAGCGTCGCCGGAGTGACGGGCGAGAGCCATCATCGGTCCCATGAAGATGCCGCGCAGCGGATACTCGGGACGCGGCAGCGAATAATGATGCCGCAGGGTGTTGACGAGCGAATCGAATTCCTTGTCGGCGGCGCGGGCCGGGAGAGCCACGACGACGGCAAGAAGCAAACCAAGGGCGAACGCAGCGCGCTTCATTTAGGCACCGCCTTGGGAGCGGGCTTCGCCTTGTCCCTCATCTCCACCCTGGGGATACCGAAGTTGCCGCCAAGCTTGTCGAGTTGGTCGGGACTGATGGGGCCATCGAGATTGACGAATGTCAATTCACGAGGCTCCTGCGCAAGGACCACCATGCCGGAGATCTGGTTGTTCAACTGGCGAACGTAGACCTCGACCTTCTCGTTGTCCTTTTTGCTGACGACCCCGACGATGCGAGTCCACTCGGGCGAGCGAAGCTGGGCGCGAATTTCCTCGACATCGGCTGGATCATACTCGTTGTCCTTATCGAACTCGAAGCTCTTGACGTAGATGCCATGGAGATTCTTGATAAGGCCCTTGGCTTCCTGATCGTCCTTGTCGTCGGACATGAATCGATTGGCCATGGCGAGCATGTGCTGGTCGAGTTGGACGTCGACGACTTCGCTGGCCTTGGCGGCAAGCTTGTCGAGCTTGACGGGCCACTGGACCTGCTGCGCCGCGGCGCAACCGGTGACGAATAGTGCGATGAGAAACAAACGGAAAATTGCTTTCATTGTTCCCGCTCCTCCCGTTGGCGGTTTAATTGCTGGACTTTCAACTGCACTTCCTGAAGCTTGGAGCTGGTGATGCGCAGGGCGAGCATGACCTGCTGCTTCGCGTGTTCGCCTTCCCGCCGCTCCTGAACCTGCCTGTGATATTCGAAGCCTCCACCGGCGGCGATGATGATGACGGCCGCAGCCGCCCATCGCAGGATGGGCATGGCAAACCAGCGACGGCTCCGTTGCCGCTGGCGCTCGCGCTCGGCGACGCGGGCGAGCACACGAGCGGTGAATCCCCCGGACGGTGCTTCACGTTGCAGTGCGGCTTTCAGTTCTTCTTCCAACCTGTTCATACGCAACTCATTCCTGTAACGCGTTCGAGTTTTTCGCGCAAGACGGCCAGCGAACGATGCAAGCGACTCTTGACGGTGGCGAGCGGCATGGCCAGCACGCGCGCGATCTCGTCCACGTCCATCTCTTCCTGGAAGCGGAGGATGACGACGATGCGCTGCTTCTCGGGCAGAGAGGCAACCACCTGCTGCAATCGGCGGCGGAGCATCGGGTCGCCAATGTTCTGCGGCGGCGACGAAGGCTCGGCAACATCTTCGAGCGGCAAGGGATCATGCTTGTGCCTCCGAATGTAGTCGATGCAGCGGTGACCGGTCACCCGGCGAAGCCAGAAACGGACATGATCGGGCGTCTCAAGGCCGGGCAGGGCATCGTGCAATTGCAGGAAGACATCCTGTGCGAGCTCCTCGGCGGCCATGCGGTCGCGAAGAAAATGGAGTGCGACGCTGAACACCATGGACTGATGTTCGGTGACCAGCGTTGCGAAGTCTTTCCAGTTCTCCAAGCAGCGCTCCCAGTACTGCGTTTCCTGCCTTCACACGGTATATACGGAAGTGGAGAGAGAAGCGGTTGCAAAAAAAAAGCTACTAAGCTGCTGAGCTACTGAGCTACTGAGCAAAAGCAAAAGCTAGAGCAAGAGCAAAAGCAAGAGCAAAAGCAAGAGCAAAAGCAAGAGCATAGCGATCCGGAGGCGCAAGAACGGAGCGCTATGATTAAGTGACGAATCAATAAATGTCGACTAACTAATTGAAATGCTTGATCTTAGGCCAGACGTCCTTTAGCGGCCATTTGAGTCCTATGCAGTGATAGATGGGAATGTTTTCGTCGGGGCGCGCCCAGGGATCATCGAGCGTGGTAACGACCGTGACGGTGGTGCATTCCTGCCGGAGCTTCGCCGGGTCGCCTTCGCCGAGGACGATCAGGCTCTCTCCGGTGTAGCCGCGCGGGCCCCAGTAGTAATAGTTCTGGTGGGTGCTGATGGCGGGAGGGAGACCATACTTCGGACCGAAGAAGTCGATGGCTCCAGCCTCACCGTAGTTGTTGCCGAAGATTCCAGTTTTGGCGCGAAGGTCGGGGGGAAGGCTGTTGTAGTAAGTGGCGACGGCGCGCGTCATGTTTCGCCAACCATGCATGTCGGCAAAGAGCTGCGGCAGAGAACCCTGTGGTTGGTTCTCGAACCTGGGGAGCTGAATGTGCATAAGCTTCGCGTATTGGATGAAGTGCTGCTCGGAAAGAAAAGGAATGGCGGCAGGAACCGAGACGATTCCAAGGAGCGCTATGAGTGCGGCATAAACCGGGCGAGACCAGCGCAAGGAGCGGCGTTCGGTCCAGCGCTCAAAGGCAACGGCTCCGGCGGCGAACATCATGGGATAGACCGGGGCGAGATAGTAGTTCTTCCCCTTGAGGAACATCATGGTCAGGAAGGTGACAAGGAATCCCCAGCCGAGGATGCGATAGGGTTTGCCGATGCGTGTAAAGAAGAAGATGACCGCCGCGAAAACAAGGAGGTAGGCAAGGAAGTTCATCATGCCGGCCTGCTGTCCGATGAACGGGAGCGGCGAGAGGCGGACATCGCGACCGGAGCGGCGGATGTTCTCCATAAGAATAAGGAAGGGGAAGCCACGATGTAGCTGCCAGAGGAAGTTGGGCAGGGCCATGAGGCCGGCGATGACGATGCCGATCCAGATCCACGGGCGGGCGAGCGAGCGGCGCAACGGCGTGAGAAGAACTCCGGCGAAGAGTCCGATGGCGAAGAAAAGGATGTCGTACTTGCTGAGTATGCCGATGCCGAGAAGGACTCCGAACCAGAGCCAGAGCTTTTGATTGCCGGTCTTGAGGATGCGGATGATGACAAGCGCGCAGCCCATCCAGAGAAGCGGCGTCCAGGCGTTCATGGTGAAGAGGTGTCCCATGGCGAGGTAGACGGGCGCGGCAAAGATGGCGAGAGCGGCAAGCCATGGCGCAATGCGCCGGCCGCCGAACTCAACGGCAAACCAACCGGTCATCCAGACAATGGCGGCAGCACTGAGAGCGGGAATGAGACGCAGGGCATAAAGCGAGGTGCCGATGGTGTGCTCAAGCAGCCAGGCAATCCACGGAGCGACGGGCGGCTGATCGACATAACCCCACGCGGGATGACGTCCACAGGCGAGATAGTAGAGCTCATCGCGGAAGTAGCCGTAACGGGGATCGACGCAGATGTGGAGGATGAGATTGGCGGCGGCGAGCACGGTGACCATGGCCATGACGCCGGTGAACCAACGAGAGCCAGAGGAAAATTCGGGCTCCGGAGCAGGGGTGAGCGATTCCTGGGTGCTCATGAAAATTCTGGCCCTTCCTTTTGTTGGATCAAGAGTTGAGCGCTCCGAGATGGCGCCGAACGCTTGAAGAGATATCTCAAGCAAGTACGAATGAGCAACCGCAAAAGTTCAAAAGCTCACGCCGAGCGGCACTTTCAGGGAATCCGGCGCGGGAGGCGGGGTTTGCGCGTGCCGCACTCGCGGAAGGTCATGTGGAGGGCGGAGCTGCGGGTGCGCCGCTTCCAGGCGAAGAAAAGTTCGACATAGGAGTCGGTGATGTATTGATCGCGGCGAATGCCCAGCTTGCGTGCGGTCTGGTCGATCCAGCGCGGGGAGCCTTCGATCTCGGCGACGTTGCCGATGGGAGTGCGATCGACGACGATTTCGCCGTGAGAGTCGGTCCACTGGGAGCGGAATTTTTCGTAGACGAAAGCGGGCTGGTATCCGAGAGCGCGCAGGATGCTGTCCATGCGCTCGCCATCGGTGAGAGAAGTTTCGTGCTCGATGCGCGACTTGTGACGTCCGGTGGAACCCTTAGATTTATGCGTGACGGTCCAGCGGTCGCCATAGAGACGAATGCGAAGGACTTCGCGCTTGCCACGGAGCGTGCCGATGGGAGTGTCGTAGAGCGTATTGCGCTCGAAGGTGGGCGCGGTCGTCTGGCGGAAGCCGAGATCGAGAAGTTGGCGCTCCAGCTGAGCGGGATCAGCGACGAGGAACTTGATTTCAACTTCGGTATGTTTGCGGATCATGGGTCACCGATCGCCGTTCAATGGACAACGAACGTAGCGATTGTAACGGCGCGGGAGTGAAAGCGTAAGGGATGAATGAGGGGAGGCACGTTACAATAAATACGTGGCACTTTTTAGAAATATTGGAACAACCCTGGAAATGATCAAGTGGGAGCACTCGTTCCTGACGCTCCCATTTGGATTGACGGGCGCGGTGATTGCCGCGAACGGAATACCGACGCTGCACCAGTCACTGTGGATCGTGGTGGCACTGGTGGCGGCACGCTCGGCGGCAATGGCCTTCAACCGGCTGGCCGATGCGCAGATCGACGCGGGGAATCCGCGGACGGCGACGCGCGCGCTGCCGGCAGGACTGCTGACGCGACAATTCGTTTTCTGGTTCGTGGTGATCACGTCGGCCGTCCTGATTTTCGCGGCGCGGCAACTGAATCCGCTGGCGTTCTATCTTTCGCCGGTGGCATTGGCGATCGTCTTTGCGTACTCGTACATGAAGCGGTTTACGCGGTGGGCGCACCTGTTCCTGGGACTGGCGATGGGCACGGCTCCGGCGGCGGCGTGGGTAGCGATACGGGGGAACCTCGACCCGCGTATCTTTATTATTACGGCGGCCGTGATGTTCTGGGGCGGAGGATTCGATGTGCTCTATAGCTGCCAGGATTACGAATATGACGTGAGGGCGGGGCTGCACTCGATTCCCAGCCGCTTCGGGATTGCAAGGGCGCTGATGATTGCGCGCGGATTCCACGTGATCGCCTTTGCGCTGTTCGTGTGGATGGTGCCGGCGTTCGGGCTGGGCAGGCTGGCGCTGGCAGGCGTAATCGTGGTGGGAGCGCTGCTGGTTTACGAGCACTCGCTGGTGCACGCGAGCGATTTGAGCCGGCTAAACGCAGCGTTCTTTACAACCAACGGAATGATCTCGATGCTGCTGTTTTTTACGATCCTGGCGGACCGGGTGTTCCTGCGGTAGATATTCATCTCAGCAAGACAGGTAAAATCGATCGATATGTCTCAATCTACTTCCATGCCGGCGATACGGCATGAATTCCACACGGACGATGCGCGGCTGCGCACGATTCACGGCAAAGTGATGGCGGGAGAGTCGCTGACGCGGGAAGATGCCCTGGCGCTCTACAAGACGACGGATATCCTGGCGCTGGGATGGATGGCGAATTCCGTGCGCGAGCGGAAGCACGGCAACCGGACGACATTTGGAGCGGCGGTGGAGTTGACGGCACATGCGGATGGCTGCGCGTGGTGCGGAGCGAAGAATCCGCGCGAGGCGGCGGAAGCCGCGGTGAAAAACTTGCCGGAGACAGGCGCGGTGCAGATCGTGCTCGGCGGGCATCCGGAGATTGCGGAAGAAGCCATGACGGCAGTGATGGAGGAACTGGCGCGGAAGAAACCGGGAGTTGCGGCGAGAGCGGTGGCGATCGGGAGCCAGTTGAACTCGGACGAGAAGCGTGTGGAGTTCCTGCTGGGGGTAAGGACGATCCAAGAAAGATTCAAATGTGTCGATGCATACGCGCCGAGAGTGATGCCTCGAATCGGCGTGGAGGGAGTGTTCTCGTCGACGGGAATGCAGGAGATGAAGCACATCGCGGTAGCACGACTGGTGCTGCATAACGTGGCGCACATCAGCGCGTCTTGGGAGTTGCTGGCGATGAAGGTGGCGCAGATCGCGCTGCGCTTTGGAGCGGATGACGTGGAAAGCACGACGCTGCGAGGCAATCCGCTGGCGGAGTTCGGGCCGAAAAAGACATTCCGCGAGGAGTTGGTGCGCTTTGTGGAGGCTGCGGGACGGGAGGCGGTTGAGCGGGGCGAAAGCTACGGCGCGATGGAATCGAAGGTAACGCTGGGAAGGCTACAAATTTAACGGTAAGCAAGTTTCGCGCCAAATCGAAAAGTGAGAATGCCGCTGCCTGGGAGGTCCCGGCAGCGGTTTTGTTTTCAGCGATCAAGAGAGGATGGGAAAATATACCGATAGCGGCCGGGGCGATGGACTCTGAAAAAACGAGTTGGGTGCGGGATGGGCAATTGGCATGCCGTGAAAATGAATGGGGCGAGGCAACCGCCCTTTTAGTAGTTGCTTCCGAGTAGTCAGGTGTAGAATGCGACGCAAGAGGAACGTACTGCAAGGTGCATCGGTTGTAGTGTCCGAGGCTCGAGCATGAACGTCCATATTACCTACAAACTCTCTAAAACTTCCGACGTAGAACAAGCAATTCAACAACAAGTGGAGAAGTTGCGTAAGCGGCTGCACGTGTTCAAACCGGACATGGTGTCGCTGCATGGCACGGTTGAGGAGGGCAACAAGCGGGGATTCATCGTCTCGCTGAACCTCCGGTTGCCAACTGGGCAGATTGCGGCACGAAGTTCGACGGAGACGCTGGCCCCGGCGATCAAGAGCAGCTTCGACGACCTGATCGAGCAGGTGACAAAGCACAAGGATCACCTGCGAAACCATCACAAGTGGCCACGGAACAAACGGATGGAGCGCGGGCGCTACCAATCGCAGGTTCCGTTTGAGAAGACGCTGGCGGCGGTGCAGACGCCGACGATCTCGAAGGAGGATGTTGCTGGATTTGTAAATGTAAATCTACAAAAGCTGGAACGATTCGTGTCGAACGAGTTGCGATTCCGCATCAGCAGCGGACAGCCGAACCTGGAAAGAATCGCGACGGAAGAAGTGATCGACGAAGTAATTGCGAATGCACTGGACGATAGAAAGGAGCGTCCGGAAAAAGTGGCGCTGGAGCCGTGGCTCTACAGGCTGGCGCGCAGGGCCATGGACCGGTTGGCGAACCAGAGCCGTCCCGAGGCTCCGTCGATTTCGGTGAACCTGCTGGTGCCACGAGAAAAGGATGACGGACACGATGAGGTAATCCAGGAGTATGACCAGCCGGATGAAATGCTGACCAACGAAAACCTGATCGCAGACGGCCGCGCGGCGACGCCGGAAGACATTGCCTCCAACGATGAAGTGGTGGCGATGGTGGACGCGGCGCTGCTCCATACGCGGCACGAAGACAGGGAAGCATTCATCCTGAACACGATGGAAGGTTTTACGGTGCAGGAAATCGGGGCGATCACGGAACGTCCCGAACAGGAGGTGAGAGAGTCAATCCGCAGGGCAAGAGAACATCTGCGGAAGGTGATTCCAGTCCCGGATAACATGAAGAGCAAATCGACAGTACGTTCGGAATCTGCGTGAAGCATTTTGTAATCGAACAGCATTTCACGATTGAGAGGTGTTCATGATCACTCGAGAAGCAATCCGCGAATTGGCCGAGTACGAATCTCCACATGGATGCGCGCTGACGTTCTACTACCAGCCGACAGCGCCGAAAGACCAGTCACATCGCGAGGAAGCGATTGTGTTGAAGGATGTAGTGCGAGGGGCGATGCGCGAAGCAGAGAAGCAGGGACGCAACGAATGCGCGCGCGCCGACCTGAAACGCATACTCGAGATGGCTGACAAGATCCAGAAAAACGGAGGCAAAGCGAAAGCAATATTCGCGGACTCATCAACCGGCTTCTGGCGGGAGTTCGACCTGCCGGCGAAGCTGGAAGGGACAAAATTGATCGTGAACCGGCGGTTCCACCTGAAGCACATGGCACCAGTGCTGGAGTGGAAGCCGCGGGTGATGGCATGCCTGGTGGACCGTTCGCGGGCACGGCTCTTCCGATACGAGAACGACACGGTGGAGGAAGTTGTGGGCTTCCATCATGAATTGCCGCGCCTCGGAGAGAGCGACGGATTCCTGGGCTATGACGCCGGGCACAATGAACGTCACGTGGCGGAAGCGGCAAAGCAACATTACAAGGCAGTGGCCGATGCGCTGCGAAAGATGTACGAGCGCGACGCGTGGGAGTCGCTGGCGGTGGGATGCCGCGAAGAAACGTGGCCGGAGTTTGAAGGGGTGATGCATCGCTACCTGCTGGAGAACCTGCTGGGCCGTTTCCGGATCGATCCAGTGGCGGCGAACGGCGATGCCGTGCGCGACGGAATAAGGAAGCTGTTGCGCGAGCAGGAGACGATGCGTCGCGACGACCTGGTGAGGGAAGTGATTGGAGAGGCGCACCGAAACGGACGTGGAGCAATCGGACTGCGGCGCGTGCTGCGGTCGCTGGAAAACGGCGAGGTGCAGACGCTGTTGATCGGCGACCGGTTCGACGCGCCGGGAACGCAGTGCGGTAATTGCCGGCACGTTGACCTGAAGATGTCCGCGATATGCGCGGCCTGCGGGCAGAAGACGGTCGAGATGGATGACATCGCGGATGCAATCATCGGCAACGCGCTGAAGAACAGCATCGGCGTGGTCTACGTGAAGGGCGATGTGAAACTGGAAAAAGCCGGAAACATCGCAGCGCTACTGCGCTTCCGCGCCGACCAAAACACGGCCGTGAGGCAAGCGTCCTAGATAAAAAACGAAGGACGTCTACGTGTAGTTGTTTGCCAGCCGGAGAGCCATTCGGCTGGCATTTCTTTGGAAAAGTGCGCGTCGCTGTTCGACGGCCAACCGCTTGGCTTGCCGCCGATTCCGAGGGTGCGGCGCAGAGGGGCAATGGCTGAAAAACGGGAGGGCGCAGAAGTGGCAATTCGTTGTAAACTAAACGAACTCCCGTTTGAGGCATGTATGCGCACCCTGGCTATCGGCTTGATCGTCGCTACTCTCTGCACCATTGCCATGGCGGAATCGCGTGGACCTTCCACGCCGCAGGAGCGCAAACGCGCGCTGCAGGTGATTGAGAAACTGGAGCAAGACCCAATGAGTCCCGCGTTGAAAGAGGACAGGGATTGGGTGTTCCAGTGGGTCAAGGAAGTTCCGGATATTCACGCGCAGGCATGCATGGCAATCGTGGGGCCGCTGATGGACGAGAAACTTTCTCCGGCGCGAAACGCCCTGACACTGCAGAATATTCTGGCAAGCGCGGCGTTCGTAATGCAGCATCCGGAGAAGGCCAACGATCCGTTCGCAGTCTACCTGGCAGGGACGCAGGGAATGTTGCGGGCGTACGGCAACATCGTGAAAGTGGACCCGTCAAAGAAAGACGCATTCCTGGAATCACTGCTGAAAAAGCAACAGGACGGGACGCTCGAGGACTTTGTCCGCAAGGGCACGGAAGAGTGCCGGTTGCATCCGGCGACGACACTGAAACCGTGATTCCGCCGGGAAGACGTTGACGCAGCCGCCTTGATGGGCGGCTTTCGCTTTATTAATACCATTCAAGTGGGTCACGACAGGAGTTGGAGAGCATGTTTATTCCGGCAGAAGCTGCAAAACTACATTCCTTCTTCTCGTCGATGACCGAGTTTTCGGTGGTGGCGTTTACATCGGTCTTCTTCCTGGTGGATCCATTTGCGGCGATTCCGGCGTTCCTGGTGATGACAGTGGATGCAGACGCGATGGGACGTCGCAGGATGGCAAAGCGCGCGGCATGGACGTGCTTCATCGTGTTGAGCGCATTTGCGGCGGCGGGTTCGCTGATCTTCAAGATGTTCGGCATCACGCTGCCGGCGTTTGAAATTGCCGGAGGACTGATCCTGCTGCTGATTGGACTGGAGATGCTTCAGGCGAAGCGCTCGACGCAGGAAGGCCCGAGCGAAACCGAAGAGGGCGCACACAAGGAAGACGTTGGCATCACGCCGCTGGGAATTCCTCTGCTGGCAGGGCCGGGCGCGATTTCGACGGTGATGGTGCTGATGGGTGCATCGCCGACGTGGACGCATGTGATCCCGATCTACGTGGCAATCGCGGTGACGGCGCTGGCGAGCTACTGGATATTGGCGTCGGCGGACAAGGTGCGGAAACGCATAGGCGACACAGGCATTCGCATCATGATGCGAATCATGGGACTGCTGCTGACGGCAATTGCGATTCAGTTCGTACTGAACGGGCTGGCGCTGATTGGGCTGGTGAATTTGAGCGGGCAGTAGGAAAGGTGCTTGGTACTGGGTATTAGGTACAGGGGGAGACTGTGCGGAATTTTCGAACGTTATGCGCAATCCCCGAACGCCTAAAACCCAGTACCTAATACCTTGCGACTGCCTTTCTACTGGAAGCGAATGGCCATGTCACCCGTCTGTTCTTCGAGGTGGATGGTGTCGATGAAGCGGACCTTGCCGGAGGCCATCTTCATCACGAGCGATGAGGTACGGACGCCGCCTCCGAAGAAACGTACGCCGCGCAGCATGGCTCCGTCGGTAACGCCCGTGGCGGCGAAGATGATGTTCTTGCCGGGGGCGAGTTCATCGGCGGTGTAAATCTTGTTCACGTCTTTGATGCCCATCTTGTACATGCGCTCTTTCTGCTCGGGAGTGTAGCCGGTGAGGCGTCCGACCATGTATCCGTTGACACAGCGAATGGCGGCGGCGGTGATCACGCCTTCGGGCGCTCCGCCGGTGCCCATGACGGCGTGGATGCCCGTGCCGGTGACGGCAGCGGCAATGCCGGTGGCGAGGTCGCCATCGCCAATGAGCTTGATGCGGGCGCCGGCGCTGCGGATTTCATCGATGAGTTTTTCATGGCGCGGACGGTCGAGCACGATGATGACAAGGTCCTCAATGTCGCGATCCATGGCCTTGGCGATGTTTGCGAGATTCACGGCGACGGGGGCATCGAGGTCGACGACGCCTTTGCAGGCAGGGCCGACGACGATCTTCTCCATGTAACAGTCCGGGGCGTGGAGCAGTCCGCCGTGTTCGGAGGCGGCGAGGACGGTGATGGCTCCGGGAGCACCGGTGGCGCAGAGGTTGGTGCCTTCGAGCGGATCGACCGCGATATCGACCTCGGGAAAGGTGGTGCCGTCAGTGGATTTGCGGCCGACCTTCTCACCGATGTAAAGCATGGGAGCTTCATCGCGCTCGCCTTCGCCAATGACGATGACGCCCTGCATGGGGACGGAATCCATGACGTGGCGCATGGTTTCGGTGGCGACGTGGTCGGCGGTTTTGCGGTCTCCGTATCCCATGGTGCGTGCGGATGCGATGGCAGCGGCTTCGACGACGCGCAGCAGTTCGAGTGCGAGGTCGGATTCGAGGTTCGTCTGTACGTTATCTTCGATTTTCATCGTCTCTGTTGCGCCTCCAAGTCGATCAATGCTTCCCAACAAAACCAGAACGCCTGCGGCCGAACTATTCGGGCCGAGGGCATGTCCCGCGAAATGTATGAAACCGCCGGCTTACCGGAGCGGCACATCATGCCCCGTATTTCAGAATGCGTCAATCCCCGTGATCGCGGAGCCGACGATCAGCGTGTGAATGTCATGGGTACCTTCGTAGGTCTTCACTGATTCAAGGTTCGCCATGTGGCGGAAGATCGGGTACTCATCGGCGATGCCATTGGCTCCCAGGATGTCGCGCGCCATGCGAGCGCACTCCAAGGCCATCCAGACGTTGTTTCGCTTGACCAGCGAAATATGTTCGGGACGAACCTTGTCCTGATCCTTGAGGCGGCCAACCTGCAACAGCATGAACTGCGCCTTGGTGATTTCGTTGATCATCCAGACCAGCTTCTGCTGCACGAGCTGGTGCGAGGCGATGGGCTGGTCACGGAACTGCTTACGGAACTGCGCGTATTGCAGGGCGCAATCGTAACAGGCCATGGCCGCGCCGACGGCTCCCCAGGCGATGCCATAGCGCGCCTGATTGAGGCACATCAGGGCAGATCTCAATCCCGAAGACTTGGGCAGCAGGTTTTCGGCCGGGATGCGAACGTCCTGCATGGAGAGCGAGGAAGTGACGGAAGCGCGCAGCGACCACTTGCCGTGGATGTCCTTGGCGACGAAGCCGGGGCGGTTGGTCTCGACGAGGAAGCCGCGGACCTTGCCACCGTGTTCGTCGCTCTTGGCCCAGATGACGGCGACGTCGGCGATGGAGCCGGAGGTGATCCACATCTTCTCGCCGCTGAGGACATACTCGTTGCCTTCGCGACGAGCGCGGGTGCGCATGCTGCCAGGGTTGGAGCCGGAGTCGGGCTCGGTGAGTCCGAAGCATCCGAGCTTCTCGCCCTTGGCCATGCCGGGCAGCCAGCGGTCCTTCTGCTCGTCACTGCCGAAGGCGTAGATGGGGTACATGACGAGTCCGGACTGAACGCTGCCGAAGGAGCGGAGACCACTGTCACCCCGCTCGAGCTCCTGCATGATGAGTCCGTACTCGACGTTATTCATTTCGGCGCAGCCGTAGCCCTTGAGCGTGGGACCGAAGAAGCCGAGTTCGCCCATTGGCTTGACGAGCTCACGCGGGAAGCGGCCGTCGCGGTTGCACTGCTCGATGATGGGCAGAAGGTTGTCTTCGATGAACTCGCGGGTGGTGGCGCGCACCATGCGCTCTTCATCGGAAAGAAGGGTATCGAATTCGAGAAAATCAACGCCTTTGAATTTGATTGCCATAAGAAAGCCATTGGTCGTCAGCAAACGCTGCCGGCAGACAGATGAAGTTTTGTGGGAACCAAAATCGCCCTGCCGCGGACGATGACTGCGGCAGGGCGAAGGGGAACTATCGACAGTATCAAACGATGGAAGCGATGGTCAAACAGGGAATTCCGATTACCAGCTGTTCCGCTTTCTCAACTCAGTGATGTGGGCGACGTGGTGGCGCGAGTGCCAGGCGTAAATGGCAAGGTTGGCGTCGAGGGACATGACTCCGCGCTCGGGGTGGCGAACGGTGCGTGCCCAATCTTCAGGCTTAAGAGTACGGAGCAGAGCGACCCAGCGCGCATGGAGGCTCTCAAGCAAGGCGAGAGAGACTTCAATGGGCGTTGACTGATTTTCGGGCGTATTGGCCCAGGCGGCTTCGTCGTAGGGCTTGATGGTCGGCTCGTTTTCGGTGAGCGCGAGCTTGAAACGCACATAGCTGTTTAGATGGCTGTCCGGAAGGTGATGTATGACCTGGCGGACGGTCCAGCCTTCGGGACGGTAGGGGGTGTCGAGCTGCCCGGGAGTGAGTCCACGAACGGCTTCGCGCAGACGGGCAGGGGCATCGGCGATGATCTGGATGTATTGCTGGCGGTCGGCATCGGTATTCGATCCGGACCACTGGAGCTTGCCAATGGGATAACGAAGATCGACGGCGGGTGACGAGGACATGAACGAACTCCGGGATGAAATTAGGTTACAGGAAATTAGAGAGTCGACATGGTAGCGGGGATTCAGACAATGCCGCAAGGACAGTATCGGCCGGCGTTGTGTAGAATAGAGAGGCTACCCGGCGAATGCGCTTGGAAACGAGCGTATCGCCCGTGCCGTATCCGGTGCGGGACCAGCAAAGATATCCCCGGGTTCCGGAAGAAGAAACGCTTCCTGGGTGGTTTCCGTGCAGAAGCCCTTGCGGTGCAAGGTGTCCCATGTCCGGCCAGAGCAGATCAACAACGAGGAGACTTCCATGGCGAAGATCGCAAAGACAGCAGATCGTAAGAAGGTAATGGACACGTCGAAGAGTACGGACTGTCCCAAGTGCGGCAAGGCGACGCGCATCGTCAAGCGGGTGAAAGACCGCGAACGCAACGTTCCAGGCGGAGTGTACATCTCTTGCTCAGCCTGTGAGTTCTACGAAAAGCTGTAAGCAGACTCTTAACTTGCCGGGCTAAAACCACAGGTCCGGCGAATCGAAACAGGACGCGCCTTTCGTGGCGCGTTTTTTGCTGTCTAGAAGGAAGCGGCCGGACTGGACTGCATTTCGCGAAGGATAGCTTCGGCGGCCTCGGCGGGATTGGCGGCGCCAGTGATGGGACGGCCGACGACGATGTGGGAAGCGCCGGCGTCGATGGCCTCCGCCGGGGTGACGACGCGAGCCTGGTCTCCGTGGCTGGAACCAGCCGGACGGACTCCCGGGGTAACGATGGCAAAGCCGGTGCCTAAAGCTCGCCGGATCTCGCGGGCTTCATGCGCCGAGGCGACAATCCCTCCGCATCCGGACTGGATCGCCAGATCGGCAAGGCGTAACACCTGCGACTGAAGAGTCCCGCAGACGCCAACCTCGTCGATATCCGCCTGCGACATGGAGGTCAGGACGGTGACACCGAGGATCATGGGACGGGCGTCGAAGGAACTGACGGCTTCGACGGCGGCACGGAGCATCTTGCTGCCACCGGAGGTGTGAACCGTAAGCATGGAAACCTTGAGTTCAGCGGCCGAACGGGCGGCTCCGGCGACGGTGTTGGGGATGTCGTGAAACTTGAGGTCGAGGAAGACCTTGCGACCGGAGGCTACAAGGTCGCGGACGATCCGCGGGCCTTCGGCGGTAAAAAGTTGCTTACCGACCTTGAAGGTAGAGACCGAAGTTCCGATGGATTGAACAATCTGGCGGGCCTCGGCGGCGGTGGAGACGTCGAGAGCGACGATCAGGCGATCGCTAGTGTGCAGCATCAAGGGCAGTGTACTACGGTGGTTTGCCATGGAGGCAGGCAATTCCCGGAGATTTGTGGGGGGAAAGTGACGGATTTAAGCTCCGCCGGATGTCCGTCCGGCGGAGACAGGGAGCTAGCGGGACCCGATCCCAACTTGTGGCGGTCTCTGTTCAGCCATCACGGGCTCGCTCTCAGAGTCCTTGACCAGGTCAAGGCGTACTTTGGCGATACCGCGCTGGCTCATCTTCAGAGACTTGGCCGCGTAATAGGACAGATCAATAATCCGTCCGGGAACTACGGGGCCGCGGTCGTTGATTCTTACGATGATCGACCGTTGGTTGGTCAGGTTCGTTACGCGAACCCAGGTTCCCAGCGGTAGAGTCGGATGAGCGGCCGTATAGTCGTACATATCGTAGGCCTCACCGCTGGCGGTTGGCTTCCCTTGGAAAATATCCCCGTACCAGGATGCCTTCCCCACCTGGTAGGGTTTGGACACGTTATCTTGAGCTTTCTGACTGGATACCGGGGTAACCTTTGCCTTGGAGTCCGATGTTATCTGGCCGGGTGCCGCTCCCAGGGTGCTGGCCAACAGAATAGCCAGCGTCGACAGGGTCAGTACTCGTCGCATTCAAACACCTCTCTTCAATTTCAAAGTTTTTGCCCCTCCTGGGGACTGGTTTGGAACCGAATGATCGTCCTGAACGGATGGTCCCCTTGAAACGTTGAAGCCCGGGATGTCCCCCAGGCCGCGTCTTTGTAATTGTATGAAACTGCGGCAATTAGGGTCAACCCCAAAGAAAATAAATAGAACTTTCCTGTTGCATTTCAGACCCACCCATGGTAGGCCGCCGGACCCTCCGGCGCAGGGGGCAAAGGGGGCTTTCCGGCGTGGCGGGGAGGGAGGACGAGCCCTGAAACTTTGAGCCGGAGGAAAACTCCTGCGGATCTCAATGCCTTGTAGAGGGCGTATCCGGCGCATACCGGGGAAGTTCATCCTTAGCAAACATGTATATTCACTGGCGTTACGAAGGTACCCAATTCGCGGAGCCTTGATTTCGGAGGAAATGGCCTGCACGGCGGACGGTCTAAACCCGCGACTGGCAAGGGTTTCCCAACCTTGCCAAGGGGTACTTGGGTTGTATCTATTCAGGCCGGAAGGATTGGTTTAGGGTGCGGGTATGGCAGAGAACAACGGCCTAGCCCGGAACAATACTCCTATCGTACTGACCATCGCCGGATTCGATCCCTCGTCGGGAGCAGGCATTACGGCGGACGTGAAGACGGCGGCCGCGCACGGGTGTTTCGCTGTCTGCTGCATTACGGGCCTGACGGTGCAGTCGACCCAGGGGGTGCAGTCGGTACATCCAGTTCGCGGAAGTGTGATTCGGATGACCCTGGAGGAGCTGGCGAGGGACCTGCCGATCGTGGCCATAAGGCTCGGGATGCTGGGGTCGGCGGAAGCAGCGGAGGCGGTGGCTGACTTTCTGGACCGATTCAGACCGGCGATGGTCGTCACGGACCCGGTCATACGGGCGTCGTCCGGCGCGGCTCTGCTCGACGAGGCGGGAGTGGCCATCCTGAAAGAGAGGATTCTGCCGCTGTCGGCGGTAGTGACCCCGAATGTGGCGGAGGCGGAGCAACTGACGGGAGTAAAAGTAGAGACTCCGGAGGACCAGAGCCGGTCGGCACGGGCGCTGCTGGCGCTGGGAGTAGGGGCGGCGGTGGTGACGGGAGGCCATCTGGCGGAGCCGGTGGACCTGCTGGCCTGGCGTGGAGGCGATGAAATCCACGAAGAACACTTCGCCGGGGAACATCTGGACTCGCATTCGACCCACGGGACGGGGTGTGCCTTCGCGATGTCGCTGGCGTGCGGGTTGACCAAAGGAGTGTCGCTGGTAGGGGCAGTGGCCGACGCCAAGGCATACGTCCGCCGAGCCATCGAGGCAGCCCATCCGATGGGAAAAGGTATCGGGCCGGTGAACCATCTCTGGCCGTTCGAGCGATAGTGTTTCCGCGATCCCGAGCTACTCCTCCGGCGGCGGTGAAGTTCGTCGCTGGAAGAGCTCGGCGCCAAGCAGTGCCGCGATTGTTCCGAGGAGCCACTCCATCCGCCAGACTTGTACGGCCTGCCATTGGACGAGCGTGACAGACTTGTTCAGAAAGCCGGTGAGAA
>Ga0307375_10000514_pt1 | contig 48539 bp, 36 predicted proteins | sample TR1MG_FD_202531 | JGI IMG/M metagenome (GOLD analysis project Ga0307375, IMG submission 202531) | Soil microbial communities from Risofladan, Vaasa, Finland - TR-1 | ecosystem: Environmental > Terrestrial > Soil > Coastal area > Acid sulfate soil | place: Finland: Risofladan, Vaasa | collected...
CAAGTGCTCCGGAGGGTGGTGTTGGCGGCAAATCGGCATGACCTGGCGGGCATGTCTGACCGCCAGGAGCAAGTTCGCTGGAGTTAACGTTTGCAGCGGTGTAAACGTTCTGGATCTTGTGGGTATTACCTGGGTCTCTTTTATGAAGGAGGAGTGGCTATGAGGCATCTCCTAACTGTTGGTCTGCTGCTGGCTATTGTCACGCCATTGTCAGCTCAGACCGGATCTATTGTCAGGCACTTGCCGGCTACGTACGCGCCGGACGAGGATCCCCAGTTCCCGGGCGAAGGCTGGGTCATCTCGTGGTGTGTGGGTTGGGACAACTGGGGCGGCAGGTGGAGGCCGCCGCTTCGGAACTGGAATACCGACGCCGAAGGGCTGGCGGCTGCGGTGTTCGACAAGGTGGCACTGCAGGCCGAGATCGACGATGCGGTGGCGACGTACGGGACGTGGAACGCCCAGATCCTGGTCAGCAGCGGCAACGACGCCGTGTATTTCCCCCCCGACTGGGTGCCGGTCGTGGGATCGGCGGATGTCGGCTCGACCACGGGTTACATCGCCTATCAGGGCGATGGCATGAATTCGCACCCGAAGAATGACTGGGACGATGACGGGGATCCACTTACTCCCCCGATCTCGTACCTGGGAGACGCCAATCAGAGTCAGTCCCACGGGAATGCGGGGCCAGGGAGTTCCGGCCAGTGGACGGACTATGCCGGCGTCGCGATGACGCGGTTCACTGGCGCCGTGCTCTCTGGTGTGCCGGGCGGTGAGTCGATGGTTTCTATCGATCCCGATTGGTCGCAGTTCCTGTGGGACGACGTCATTCCGTGTTGGACCGCCGTCATCGAGGCGACGGATGTCGTCAACCACTACATCAACAGCGATGCTTTGCTGCTGTTCGCCAGCGGCAACACCTCTGCAGGTATCCCAGTGTACGGTGCGAACCAGTGGGGCGGCCAAGCGGACATCCGCGTGCAGATCACGCCCGAGCCGGTCTCGCTGGCCCTGTTGGCGATGGGTGGCTTGGTCGCCCTTCGTCGTCGGCGCTAGCCGTACGGCACGCAAGTGAATCGGCCCCAGGCCACGCCGACCCAGGCTAGGTGCGGACCATAGGTGCCGGTGTCCGAGAATTCGAAGGTCCTGTCCGGTCGCTCTTACTGCGGCCGGGCCCTGCCTGCTTATGCGCCAGCGTCGTATGGGAGCGTCGCAGTTGGCTACGGGTATCGAGGGGCAGGCAGAGACGAACGACCAAAAGAGGCAGTCTGTTCGGCCCAAACTCCGCGGGTTCCCGCTGCGCTCCAGGACGTCTGGCGTGCTCTCGGGCCGAACAGCGGCTTGTCCGTCTTGCGACACGCGCGCAGCGTGCTACGTACTCCAATCTTGACGCGGGCCTCGACTGAGGGTAACCGGGGTGTCTTGTTGCCAGCAGCCTAGGGGCATGCGTGGTACGGATCCTTTCCTGGAGGAGGTGCTGTGATGTCTGCCGTTGTCGCTCGATGGACTATGCTTCTTGCCGCTCTTGGCTTGGCGGGGTGTGCTGCAATCAGCCCGGGGCCGGATATCCAACTGGCGCAGCTTGCTGCCGACCGCATCGTCGGGGGCGAGTTGTCGGATGCCCAGACCGTGGACGGCGTGGCATGTCGTCTCGTCCGCAAGGGCGCGCCGGCGGCCATCGGTGTAGACGGCTGGTGGGGCTGGTCACCACAGCCCGGGCAAGGGCAGATGTATCAGGTGAACGTCCGCTACAAGGATACGGTGGACGAGCCGGCTCGCTTCCTGGCGTTTGCCGGGCTGGATCGCTACGACGGCCTGACCGAGCTGCACCGCTTCGGCGGCTTGGCCGACGGGCAGTGGAAAACGGCTCGCATACCCTTGCCGTGGGACATGGTCATGCTCGTCCCGCACACCAGGCAGACGCGGCTGGCGATCCAGTCGCCCGGGGGCGACCTGCCGGTGGCCTCGATTGCCGTCGGACCGCTCGATTCCGATTCGGAAAAGCGCTATAACGAGCAGACCCGCCAGTGGGTCGCCCGCGTACAGGTCAAGCGACCGGACCCGATCGGCCAGATTGCTGACCCGCAAGAGTCGCAGTTGGCGCCCGAGCTGGCCGCTCAGCCGATTGTGCCGTACGTGCGATCCTACATGAGTGTAATCTACCGCAACTCGGCGCCGCAGGCGGACGAGGTGGCCAGACCTTTGTCGGTTCGCATGGCGACGAACGAGTACGAGCCGGCCGCCTTCGCCGTCTACGCACCGAGTCAAAAGCTGACGAACGTCGTGTTCGAGGTAGGCCCGCTGACAGGACCTGACGGGGCTCTGGTCGTCGACGTCGAGCGGCGCACGGCCGAGTACTGCCTGGTCCAGCATCAGGACCGCCGGGCCCGCAGAACGACGCTGGCCATGTTTCCACAACGCCTGTGGCCAGCCTACCCGGTCGACGTGGCCGCCGGTGAGTCGCACTGGTTCTGGATCACCTTGAAGACCGATCCGGGCAAGTCGAAGCCCGGCTTCTACCAGGGCGAGGTGACGATCCGCGCCGATCAAGGCCAGGCCAAGCTGCCGCTGAGTGTCAAAGTGCTGCCCATACGCCTGCAAACGATGGACGAGGCGGGGCTCCTGATGGGTGGGTGTCATCCGGCGCTGGTTCCCGCGCATGAGATAGACGTGCTGCGCGAGCACAACTTCAACATGTACAACATCTGGTGGTCCATATCGCCCGAAATGAAGATCGAGAACGGCAAGATGGACCTCGATTTCGCCCGTCTGGATCACTGGATGAAGACAGCCGCCAGGCACGGGCTTAAAGCGATGGTGTGGTTCCTCGGCGGCAATCCATACGGCTACCCGCGGACGCTCAGCATCGAGCGCGAGATCTACATCGCCCTCCAGGGCGACAAGAAGCCACGCAACGAGCTGGCTGACGACTTCATCAAGACCGCAGCCAGTGAGGGCAACCGGGGCAAGACGCTGGCCGAGGTCGAGCCCTACTACCGGCAGTGGGTATCGCGCGTGTGGAAGTACGCCCGTCAGAACGGCTGGCCCGAGTTGATCATGACGCCGTTCGACGAGCCGGCCAAGTGGGTGCAGGGCCCCTATCGCAAGCCGGGCGAGAATCACCCGGATGTGATTGGCGCCGGCCCATGGATCAAGGATCACTTCAAGTATGCCTGCCGGATTCTGCACGAGTCGGCGCCGGGCATCCGCGTGTACGGCTCGATCCACCACAACCACGTTCCCGGCCCCGACGGCGCGCCGCCGCGGTCGGAGTTCCCGGCGACCCATGAAGGTGAGATCTTCCTGGAAGACGTTGATGTCTTCTGCACCAACGCCATCCACGAAGACCCCAACCTGGGCAACAAGGTGCGGGCAGTCGACAAGGATTTCTGGCAGTACAGCGGTGGGGGCTCGGCCGGCGAACCCGACCGCGGACGTTTTGCATTCGGATTCTTCTTCGCTGCGTTCAACTCGCGTGGCTCGCTGCTGTGGGCCTACGACTGGGGTCCGGGGTTCGACACCACGCAAGGTGCAAACTGGATGATCGCGTGGCGGACGCCGTTCGACGTGATTCCCTCAGCTTACTTCGAGGCGGTGCGCGAGGCGTGGGACGATCGCCGCTACGTCGAAACGCTCAAGCATGTCGCCAAGAGCAAGGGCGCGGATATTTCGGACTTTATCGACGAGCTTTCAGCCGATGCCATCGAACTCCGCGGCCCGGGCGGGCACGACACGGTGTACGACTTCTACGCCCAGCCCAAGGACCTGGGCGCCATAGACCAGATGCGCGAGCGGGTGATCGCCAGGATTCTCGAACTGACCAGGTAAGCTGTCGCGCGGGCACATTGCTCGGTCACGACAGCTTTGCCGGTTGCGCGCGAGCCGCGCTTAAGCGAAGGCCGGCTTGCGCCTCAGTGCGCGCCGTGCGTCGGCGATCTGGCCAACGTGGAACGTCTGGTGGTTCAACAGCGTCGCCAGACATCGGCCGACGGTGCCGAACAGCTCCTGATTGGGTGAGGTCGCCGAGGGCTTGTCCAGGTTGGTGTCGTCGAGCCGGGCCAGCAGATCGAGTGTCTGAGTTCGCACCGTCTCGAAGGCCTCGAGCAGTTCCGCCTTGGAGGGGTACCTGGATGCGTCGGATACGGGCTGGCTGCCCATGCCGAACAGCGTGCCCCACCCCGCGGGCAGTCCGGGCTCTTCGCCCTTGATCATGCCGCTGACGATTGACGCCTCGGAAACCGTCAGGTGCCCGATCACCCACAGCGGGTGATTCCCTCCCCTGGCTGTGGGCGCAGCCACCAGGTCACCTTTCTCCAGATCGGCCAGCAGCCCGCCCATCCACGCCTTGCCGCCCGTCAACGCCGCGGCCACAAACTCGGTCGCTTTCATCGTATGTTCTCCCAAAAACGGTCGATTTGCCTGACTTGGATGATTGTATACCCAGCCCGTGCCCTGCCGTACAGACCGCCGTACGGGCGCAACAGGAAGGGGTCCAGAGGGGCAAAACTCAACCCGATCCGGACCCCTTTTGTCGTCAGACAGCGAATGGGCCGGTTACGGCTTGAGCGGCTGTCGCTTGCCCATGTTGTCCTTCACCACGATGTAGTCGGCCGTGGTCACCCGGCCGTTGCCGTTGAGGTCGTAGCGGGCGTCGGTGTACACGCCCATGTGATCCTTGACCGTTACGTAATCCGCCGTCGTCACTCGGGCGTTGCCGTTGGCGTCGCCCTGAAGCGTGCACACGTCCAGTGTGAACCAGTCGACGTCCAGCTCCGCAGGCGTGATTTGGTACCACGTCAGGTCGGTGAGCATCGGCCCTTGCTCCACGGCCTTGAGGGTCACCCCGTCCGGCTCGATGGAGTAGGTAAACGCGGCGCCTTCCTCAAAGCCGCCTCCGAAGATGCTGATCGGCTGACCGGCCGGCATGGTGATCGGCCCGTCAAACGTCAGCAATATGACGTTGTTCTGCGTCTTGGGCAGCGTGCCGTCGGCCGTCGGCTCGCTGGAGAACAACTGCGCCGCGCCCGCGTCGATCACCTTGGCCTTGACCTCCTTGATCTTCTGCACCGTCAGCCAGCAATACAGCAGGTAGCCCGAATTACTAAGAGCTTCGCCGTTGTTCGCATACGGGTTGCTGGTCGGCGTGAATCCATCATAACTGGCGCTGGGATGGACGCCGTCGCCGCTGATCAACGTGCCGTCCCAAGTCGTACCGGGTCGGCGACGCAAGACCTCCTCGCAGAAGTCGATCAACGGCCACTTGCGCCTTTCGGCCAGGCTGTAGATCGCCGCGTTGTAGTTGTTCACGTCGGTCATGTCGCTCCGCTTGGGCGGAAGCGCGATCAGGATCGGAATGATGTTGTTGGCCAGCAGCTTGTCGGCGATCGCCTCGAGGTTCGTCTCCACCTCCGAGATCGGGCGGTTCCCGCTGGCGTCGTTGGTGCCCAGCAGAATGGTGGCGATCTCGGCGTCGCGATACTGCTTGCCGTCGGGGTTGGTGAAGCCTGCAGTGTACATCTCGTCCATGCTGGGCAGGTCGGCCCCGCCGGTCAGGTACTGCCCCGTGGTGATGCCGCTCTCGGCTGTATAGCTGCGCCCGCCGGGCATGTCGACGTACGCCAGATACCAGCCATCGACGCTGACATTTCCCGTGCCGCCCGCACCGGCGTGCGTCCAGTTGCAGATGGCGATATCGTCGGCCGTCTTGCCGGCGCCGTAGCGAGCCCACTGACCGGAGGGATTGGCGTAGGTGATCGAGTCACCCAGTCGCACCAGGAACCCGTCCGAGCCAATGCCGCCCGCCACCCAGGCCGCGTGGATCGCCTTGCAGTTGGTCACCCAGCCGTCCGGGCCGGTCTCCCATCCATCGTCGTAGCTGTTGGCCTTGTCGATGTCGGCGTCCTGATCCTGCACGTACAGGGTGACGGGCAGGGTCTGAGGTGAATTCGACGCGTTCGGGTCGGTGACCGCAACGCTGCTGGAGTACACGCCCAGCGACAGGCCGGTCGCGTCGACATGCACGTCGAAGCTGTCGCCGTCGCTGCCGCTGCCGTTTGTAACAGAGAGCCACGCAGCGTTCGGGTCGGGCGTCGCCGTCCAGGCCAACGTGCCGAACGAGACGTTGTTTACGGTCACCGCCTGAGACGGTGGGATCGGATCGCTGGCGGGAGCCTGAATTGCCAGCGCATCCGGTACGAGTTCGATCTGAGGTGACTGCGTTGCGAACACCGACACGTCAACCCATACGTCGACGGGGCTGTTGCTCGCCGCCGCGTCGGAGACCTCGATCTTGCCCGCATAATCGCCCGGGGTGAGCGTGGACACGTCGAGCGTAATCTGGAACGAATCGCCGTCGCTGCCGGACGCGTTGGTCAGGCTTATCCACGTCTGGTCGGGTGCCTCGGCGGCCGTCCACGACAGGGCGCCCGTGCCGGGGTTGGTCACGGTAACCGTCTGCGGCGCCGAGACCGGATCGTCCAGCGACATCATCAGATCGAACGAATTCGGCGAGGCGTAGATCCACGGCGCCGTTTGTGGAGGCTGGCTGATTCTCACGCGAATGTCGGCGGCGCCGCCCCACTGGGCCGCGCCGAAGACTTCCACCCACGCGTCACCCACGCCACCGGCAAACAGCAGCAGAGCATTGCTGTTGATGTAATGCTCGATCAGCTCTTCGCGACAGTCCATGACGACGTTGTAGCAACCAACGATGTCAGTCCACCAGTAGTACGACCAGGACGGATACTCCACCTGGGACGCGCGGCGGGTCACGCCGGCCAATACGGCGTCGTGGAAGGACGGGCCATTCCAACCGCGGTCGTAGACGGTGCCCTGGTCGTCCGACCATCGGCCGCCCTGGCTATTGGTGTTCCAGTTGGCGGCGTCACCGAAGACCGGGTGACTGCTCTGCCCGTCGGGCTGGTACGCGAATATCCCGTTGCTCGACCCGACGTCCGCCGAGCCGACAATCGGGCTGAACCCCGCCGGGGGCTCCGTTGGAATCCAGTCCAGTTGCGTGACGATGATGTGGGCGTCCCAGCCGCCGTAGCTGGCCAAACTGTTGTCGATCGCCGTCTGCAACGCGGCCTTGTCGAACACCGCAGCTGCCACCCCTTCCGATGCCTCCCCCCAGCCCATGAGGGTGGGCTGGTTCCGGGCGTTGGCGCCGCTCCACCCAAGACACCAAGTGATGCTGACATTGGGATCCTGTGGATCAGGTCCTGTCGGCAGGTGCTGCACAATGGTCTGAGCTGACGCCGGCATCGTGATTGCCAGCAGCAAACCGATCGCTACGAGATGTCTCATAGCTACTCCTCCTTCAATATGAGGGGAAAAGGCAGTATTTCCCAACCAGATTCTGGACGAGAAAAGACGACATTTTGAGCCGCTTCCTTCCCGCGGTACCCTCGCCATCCCCGACGGGCCGGGTGCCGCATGGACACTTGTAACCTTATGCTACTTCATCGCCTACGGAACTGTCAAGAAGAGCGACAGGTCGCTTGTGAGTGTCGGCCCGGTCGCCCGGCGCCCGCGGACGGAAGGAGTTCTAGGACGGTCGGGTCGCGTGCATACGGGTTGCGGCGCGGGCCGCTATGGCTGGCTTGTGAGGGCGGGGGGGACCGCGCCGATGTAACGCCCCGACCCACCCTCGCCGGCTGATACGACCAGAGGCGAGCGGGGTAGCGGGCGGTAACCGGTCGCCAGGTGCTGCCGCAGTTGCGCCACGCTGATTTGCCCGTCGAGCAACTGTCGTTCGAAGGCCTCGGGCCAACCTTCCGCCGGCCCGGCCAACCCGAGCCGCGTGATGCCTGGCAGGATTGGCTGGGTGGTCGGCAGCGTCAAACCATTGGCTGCTGCCTGGGCGACGTCGCACAGCACGTTCTCGGACCATTCGGCGATGGGTGGCGGCGAGCCGGGGTCGACCGCGACAGCCGGGCCTGCCAGTCGCATGAACACGTTGTTGCGGATCACGGCGGCTACCGGCTCGCGCGCCAGCATGTTCAGGTGTAGTCCGCGGACAGCTTGGCCCGATCCGTCGAACGTGTTTTGCCGTATCTGCACGTTGCGAGCGCCGATCGACGTCGCGAGCATGGCGTAGGCCGGGCCGAGCAGCAGGTTTCGCTCGAACACCGCGTCGGGCGGCAGGTTGGCCACGAGCTGGTGCGTCATCGCCGATGGGACGAGCTTGCTCTTCAGCCCAGGCACTCCAACCAGCACGTTATCGTGGAAGTGCCTGCTCGCCATTTCCACCACGAAGCTTCCCCCCACCAGGATGTTGCCGGCGATGTCGGCTTCGGGCTCGTAGCAGCTCAGCACAAAACGCCCGTCGTCGGTATCCGTTGTGTTGTGTACGAAATTGTCGCGGATGATCACCGGCGCCTGGTCGTGCGTGGGCACCCCGATAGCCGCACGGGGTCCGACGATGATGTTGCCTTCCACCGTCAGGTTCTGACCGGATAGCGCCAACGCGGCGTCGATCCGATTCGAGCGGATGGTCTTGGCGGCCGATCCGCTGCCCAGACAGCGCACGGCGGTGCGGCCGATGGTTGTCTCCAGACGACAGTCCTCGATCGTCAAAGCCGCCTGACCGCGAAGCCGGGCCTGTAGCGCCCCGCACCTATCGAAACGGCACTGCCCGATGCGCACGTGCGCCTCGCCAGGCCCGCACAGGACGTCCACCGCCGGCTCGTCCTGGGTGCCCATTCGCGTGAGCAGCGCCCATCGTGCGGTCAGCGGCGCTGGGTCCTTGCCGGCTACCACCAGACCGCCGGGCGGTGCGTCGGGTGCTGTCTGCACGGTGATGGGGGATTGCTGTGTCCCAGCCAGGGCCAAACGGCCGTCGGCGCCGGGTCGGCCGACGCGCAAAGTGATCTGCCGACCCTTGGGATCGGGTGCGAAGAGAATTGCGGTGCCCGGCTGCACCGTGACGGTGGCCTCAATTGTTACATCGTCTGTGATGACGACCGAGCCGCTCCAGGTCTGGTCGTCCACCACCGGGCCGGAAAGCGTAGTGCCCGCCGCCACATCCGTCGCGGCACAGCAACCCAAACCAATCGCCGCTACGACCGGCAGCAGTCTGCACATGGCCAACTCGTCCGCGTCAGGAGCGCAGGGGCAAATCGTTCTGAGCCAGGAATTGCGTAAACGCCTGTTCGAAGTGGCGACGATCCTGGTCGGTCAAGGTGCGCTGTCCGTGGCCGATCCAGGCTCGCAGCGTCAGGCTTCGCTTGCCCTGCGGCAGGGCTGAGCCCTGGTAACTGTCCAGAAACGTCACGCGCCGCAGCAGCGGGTGCTCGAACGTTTCCAACAGTTGCCGAATCTGCGCGAAACTTCGTTCCGTTGCGCCAAGCACGCTGAAGTCGAGCTGCACCTGAGGGTAAGCGGGCACGGGACGAAGCTTCACCTCGACGGCAGGAAGGTCGAGCAGCCCGTCCAAACGCAGTTCGGCCAGCGCGATCGACCAGCGCCCCAGATGCTCGTGAATGCGGGCTTTGAGCGCTTCGGGCACCGCGGTCACGCGACCGACGCAGCGCTGCGACACCATCACGACCGCCCTTTTGTGCGGATGTTCCCACACGAAGCGAGGTCCGTCGTCCGGCAGGGCGAACTCGACCGGTCGATTCAGCGCGTGACGCGCCCAATTCTCGATTGCCTGCCGCACGCGATCGACGCAACGATCCTCGGTCTTTCTGCCGCCTCGCAACACGCAGGCCAGACCCAGGTGCCTGAACTCGGTCTCTTGCTTACAGCCTTCGATGCCTTTCGGCAGGAACACGCTGCCGAGCTCGAGCAGGCTGAAGTCGTCGAGGTAATGTCGGTTCCGCTCGACGGCCGCCAGCAACCCGGGCAGCAGCGTCCGGCGAAGCTTGTCCGTTCCTGCGGCGGGGGGGTTCCTCACGCCGATGCGCTGCCCCGGATCGCAGCCCAGCGCTGCCAGCCACGACTCGTCGTCCCACAGGAACGTCTGAATCTCGGCAAAGCCCTCCGACCGGCAGAGCACCTCCAGGCTTCGCCGCTCGATCCGATGCAGTGCGTTGGGCTCGAATCGCCGCAGGCGCACCGCCGGCAGTTGGGGTTCGATATTTTCGTAACCGACAAAGCGAGCGACCTCCTCAATGACGTCGGCCTCGATCGTCACGTCGCGCGTCGCGCGGAAGCTGGGGACCTGCACGCGAAGCTTGCCCTCGCCCGCCCGCGCCACCTCGAACGCCAACGCCTGCAGGATTTGCTCGACACGCGAAGCCTCGACATCGCGGCCCATGAGCCGATTCACGAACCCCAGGTCGACGTCGATGCTCACCGGGGGCAGCGGCTTGGGATAGGCGTCGCTGAGGCGGCTGGCCAGCTTGAGATCGGGCAGCTCCTGCTCGGCGAGCTTCACGAATCGCGCGATGCTGAGAACCGTGTTGTTCGGGTCGAGGGCCTTTTCGAAGCGGGCGCTGGCCTCGGTGCGATGACCGAGGGCGGCGGCGCATCGCCGGATGGTCGGTGCGTCGAAGTTGGCCGACTCCAGCAGCACGCGCGTGGTCCGGGCGGTCACCTCACTGTCGGCTCCGCCCATAATGCCTGCCAGCGCGACGTTGCGCCGCCCGGACTGGATCATCAACGCCCCGGCGGGCATCACGCGATCGACGCCGTCCAGCGTCGTGAAACGATCGCCCGGATGGGTCACCGCCACCTCGATGCACGCCACCTTCTCGCCGTCGAACGCGTGCATGGGCTGACCGATCTCGGCCATGATGTAGTTGGTCAAATCCACGATCAGATCGATCGGGCGGATCCCCACGTGGCTCAGTCGCGCCTGCATGAGCAGCGGCGAGGGCTGTGGGGCCAACCCGTCCATCATCAAGCCCGTATAGCGAGGGCACTTGTCCGCATCGTCGATCACGATGGGAATCTCGGGCAGCGACGCGTCCTGCAACCGCTCGATTGGCGAGATGAATTCTGTATACGGCTTGAGCGTTGCGCCGGCGAACGCGGCTATCTCTCGGGCCAGCCCGTAGTGACCCCACAAATCGGGCCGATGCGTGATCGTCTTGTTGTCGATCTCGACGATCCAGTCGTCGAGCTGCCCGACGTTAATCGGGCCGCCGGCGGGCGTCGACGGCGGAAGGAAGATCGCATGGTGGGCGGCCTGCTCGATGCCCACCGCCTCGCCGGGCACGATCATGCCCTCGCTCTGCCGACCGGCCACTTCGGTGCGACCTACCTTGCCGATCTGCGGCAGTGTTGCCCCAGGCGGGGCGTAGATCAGCTTCTTGCCCACCGCCAGATCCGGCGCCGCGGAGATCGTCGTCAGCCTCTTGGCCCCCGCGTCCAGCTCGACGCAGCACAGATCGCGCGTGCCGGCGATCGGCTCGCAGGTCAGCACCTCGGCGACCACCAGCCCGTCGGCGTCAACGCGAACCCGCTCGACGCCCTCCACCTCGCAGGTCACCATGGTGAGCCGCTCGGCCAGGCGGTGCGGGTCCAACTCGTCCGGCAGATCGACGAAGTCACGCAGCCAGTTGAGAGACAGCAGCATGCGTCCGTATCAACCTTTCTGGCGGTCGTCCGGTGAGACCACGGGCGGCCCGTATAGAAGCTCCGGGCGCAGGAGTCCGCGAAGATCCGGCGAGGTGAGTGTGCGAATATCGCTGATGCCATACTTCATCATCGCCAGACGCGTAAGACCCAGCCCGAACGCAAAGCCCGTGTACTCGCGGGGATCGACGTTGCCGGCGCGCAGCACGTTCGGATGCACCATGCCGCACGGCAACATTTCGATCCACCCGGTGTTCTTGCAGGTTCGACAGCCTTTCCCGCCACAGATCTGGCAGGCCATATCCAGCTCGAAACCAGGCTCGACGAACGGGAAGTAGCCCGGGCGAAGCCGTACGGGCAGGTCGCGGCCGATCACCTCGCGAAGCAGCAGCTTCATCGTCGCAATCAAATTTGCGATCGAGATGTCGTAGTCGACCACCAGCCCCTCGAGCTGATGGAACGTGTTGCTGTGCGAGGCGTCCACCGTCTCGCTGCGGAAGCAGCGGCCCGGCACGACGACGCGCAGCGGCGGGCCGAACTTTTCCATCGCTCGAACCTGCACGGCTGACGTCTGCGTCCGCAGTAGCATCCCGTTGCTCAGCCAGAACGTATCCTGGATGTCCCGCGCCGGGTGCGTGGCCGGCGTGTTCAGCGCGTCGAAGTTGTAGTACTCGCTGTCCATCTCCGGGCCGGCTTCGACCGTAAAGCCCAGCCGGGTGAACACGTCCTCGATCTCCCACTGCACGGCGGTAACGGGGTGAACGCTTCCGATCTGGCCACGTTGAGCGGGCGTGGTCGGGTCGTAGGCAGCCGTTTCCTGCTGCCGGCGACGGTCAACCGCCGACTGGAGCGCCTGCCGGCGCGCGGCGAAAAGCTCGGTCAGCTCCTGCTTGAGTTGATTGGCGACCTTGCCGACCTCGACCCGCTGTGAAGGATCGAGCGTCCCCAGCGCGCGCAGGAGTTGTGTGAGCGAGCCCTTTCGGCCGAGCACAGCCGACTGGGCCTGGGCGAGCTGTTGCGGGTCGTCGGCCCGCTCGACGGCCTGACGGGCCTGCTGACCGATCTGCTCGAGTTGCTCAAACAGCGACAACGATCCACCTCCAGGCCGGTATCGATCTGAAAGCCCGGCCGGCCAAACGAATAACACAGAGTAGGGCGCGGCTACATCGATTGCAAGGTTAGCCCGACGTGCCTCGAACGTGCGACATGATCTCGGCAAAGGCTTGCGCATATTGCGCCATCACGGCTTTGGCATCGTGATCGCTGCCGGGATTGTGGATCACCTCGACCGAAAAGAAACCCTCAAAGCCTGCTCGCTCGAGCAGGCCCAGCGGCGTGGCGTGGTCGAATACACCTTCGCCAAGATCGCAGATCTCGGTGCGACGGTTGTTCTCGACGTAGCGGGCGTCATGGGCGTGGATGTGGCGCGTCAGGTGACCGATGTGGCCGAACGTGTACTCCACCTTCTCGCAGAACCGCTGAGGGTGCATGAAATCCCACAGCACGCCCATGTTGGGATGGCGAACCTGCTCGACCACGGCGGCCACGTGGGACGAGTTGCACCATCGGTCGTGCGTCTCCATCAGCACGATGACGTCTCGGTCAGCTGCGTGGTCGGTCACCTGCCGGTACCCGGCGGCTACGTAGTCGACGACGGCCTTCATCTCCACGCCTTCCAGCACTTCGCGCCCGAACGTTCGGACGTAGCGACAGCCCAGATCGCCTGCCAGATCGATGTAATCGTGGAGCAGGCGGATCTGCTCGTCGCGCGCAGCCGAGTCGACGACCCCCATACCCACGCCGGTAGCCACGCACGCGATGACCAGCCCTTCGTCCTTGAATCGTGCCTTCAACTCGGTGCGCTGTCGCGCGGACATGGTCAACTCAATGCCCTGACGGTGTTCCCACTCGACGCGGGGTTCGAGACTCTTGTACCCGTGTTTTTTCATCGCGCCGATGGTCTGATCCACTGTCATGTCCGGGCACACGCTGGTCATCACACACAGGTCAATCATGTGTTCCGTCCTGGCTTGGCTCTTGGGTAACCGATACCGCCGTCTGCGTCCCGACGGTGATCAACATACCCGCCGAAGCGAGCACGCGGCGACTATAGAACGCCGGTGCGGAAGGGTCAATGAAACGACAACTTCACAATTTGGAAAGTCGCTTTATGCGGCGCCGGCCGGATCCTCAGACGCCGCCGTTGGCCGGCCGCCGCTCGCCCTGCCGAGCGCGAGGCGCAGCGAGTTGCCCACGACCGTTAGAGAGCTAAGCATCATGGCCCCAGCCGCCAGCCAGGCGGGTACCCATCCGACCGCCGCTGCCGGCAGCGCCGCCAGGTTGTAGAAGAACGCCCAGAATAGGTTCTGCTTGATGATCCGGACGCTACGGCGGGCCAGGCGAATCGCCTCAGCCAGGCAGGCGGGGTTGTCACCCACCAGGGTGATGTCGGCTGCGTGACGGGCTACATCCGTGCCGGCCGCGAACGCCACCCCCGCGTCGGCCGCCGCCAACGCCGGCGCGTCGTTCACGCCATCACCTACCATCACCACCCGCCGCCCCCGGGCCTGGAGTTTCCTCACCTGGTCGATCTTCCCTTCGGGGGTCACCTGGGCGTGCACGGTAGACACACCCATCTGGGCGGCCACCGCTGCCGCACTGGCGGGCTGATCGCCGGTGATCAACTCCACCGCAATGCCCAAGCCGGCCAGCTCCTGGACAGCGTCGGCCATGCCGGGACGGATGGTATCAGTGAGTCCGATAACTCCCAGAGGCTCACCGTCGGCCGCCACCGCCACCACCGTCTGGCCACTTGCGCTGCGAGCAGCGGCCAGCTCGGTCAGGCGGTCGGTGTCGACCTGTTTCTTCTGCAGCAATTGGAGGCTGCCGACAACGACGGCCTTGCCGTCGATGGTGCCCTCGGCCCCGAGACCGGGGTGGCTGACGTACTTGGCGGGCTCGGACAGAACGAGACTCCACTGGCGTGCCTTGGTCACAACTGCTTTAGCCAGAGGATGTTGCGAGAGTTGCTCGACGGATGCGGCCAGTTGGAGCATCTGCTTGGCGTCCATCTCGGAGTGCTCGGCTTCATTGAGGACCACATCGGACACCGTGACGTGACCGGTGGTGGCTGTGCCGGTCTTATCCAGTAGCAGCACGTCGGCCTGACCGGCCGCCTCCAATGCGGCGGCGTCGCGAACGAGAATGCCGTGCAGGGCTGCCTGCCCGGTCGCCACCAGCACTGCCACGGGGGTGGCCAACCCCAATGCGCAGGGGCAGGCGATCACGAGGACGGCTATGCATCGGCTGATAGCCACCCCCAACGTCGCGCCCGGCCACAGCAGCCACGCCACCAGCGTGGCCGCCGCCAGGAGCACCACGATCGGGACGAAAACGGCGGCTACCCGGTCGGCCAGACGCTGCATTCGCGTCTGCCCGGTTTGGGCTTGCTCGACCAGGCGGACGATTTGCGCCAGGGCGGTGTCGGCGCCCACCGCGGTGGCCTCGATGGTGATCACGCCGTCGACGACGATACAGCCGGCGGCCACCTTCTGGTCCACGCCGCGATGCACCGGCACGGGCTCGCCTGTCATCATCGATTCGTCGACCGCCGCCTCGCCCGAGACCACCCGCCCGTCGACGGAAATTACCTGATCGCTCGCCACACGGACCTTCTCGCCTAACTGGACTTGGTCGACGGGGAGTTCGATCGCCTCTCCGTTGCGGATGACGGTGGCGGTAACAGGCGCCCGACTGGCCAGGGCGGCGACAGCTTGGCTGGATCGGCCTCGGGCGCGGGCCTCGAGCCATCGGCCCAGCAGGACCAGCGTGGCGATCATGGAGGCGGGCATGAAATGGGCCAGTTCGCCGCTGCGCGCCCAGCCAATGGCCACCGTCGAGACGAGGCTGCTGACCGACGCCACCGTGATCCCCAGGGCAATCAGCACGTCCATGGTGGGGCTGCGGTGCGCCGCGGCGCGGGCGCCGCTAATCAGGATCGGCTTGGCAGCCGTACCCAAAAGCAGGGCCAGCAGGACCATTTGCACCGCCCGCCAAAACAATGTTGAGCCGATTCCCGCCTCGATCAGTCGACCGGCGAAGTGGTCCAGAGCGATGATGGGCACCGTCCATGCCAACGCCCGCAGGAAGAGCTTGCGGCTTTGGGTGGCCTCCTGGTCCGATCGGGCCTGCACCGACGCTGCGGCCGGCGTCTGGTCGGCGGGTTTGGCGTCGTAGCCGGCGGCCCGGACAGCTTCGACGAGCGCGTCGGTCGGCACGGCCCGGTCGGTGAGCCGCACGCGGGCCGTCGCGGTGGCCAGGTTGACGGTGGCATCGCCGACACCCGGCACACCGCAGATCGCCTGCCGCACGCGGGCGGCGCAGCCGGCGCAGGTCATCCCTTCCACGCGGAGGGTCAGTTCACAGTCGGTAGTCTTGCTGTCGGCCACAATTGCGCGCATGGTACGTCATTCTAGGATGGTGGGCAAAAGCGAGACAGCCGAAACCCGTATTCATGTCAGGGAGCCTATGATGGCCAGCAAGACCCTTTCTGCGAGATTGCTACTGCTGAGTGTTGTGTCGCTGTTGTCTGCCGGTTGCGGCCTGGGCGACATTGATGTGCCGTCGGTGCCGCGGGAAGGGCAGTGGCTCGGCGCGTGGGATGCGGGTGAGCAGACGGCAGGTGAGTGCGAGGATTGTGGAACGCTGAGTTTTGAGGTGGTTCACGACGCCGCCGGCGAGCAGGCGTTCATGCGCAACGTCACCGTAACCTATCGGCGCGTGCGGGGCGCGGTCGGCGGAACGTACTATGAGGGTACGGTCGAACTTCCGGCCGACACGCTGATCGAAATCCAGGAGGATCGGTCTTTCGAGGTATCCGACCCCAACGTGGAACTGAGCGGTGTGCTGGCCTACTGGATCTCCGGGTTCCCGGGGCTTGGCTTCAGCACGCAGGACATTGGGCTGGGCAGCCTTCGGGTATACGTGGACGGCTACGACGGCTGGCTCGAAAGCGACTGGACGGCGTTCCCACAGTAGTGCCTGCGGCGCCTCGACGACGAAGCGCGCGTCGTCCCGTTTCACCCGATCAGATCGTGGCCGAACGACCTGCTTCAAGCGTTGCCGACATCGGCGCGCGTCATGGCCTTGCTGAGCGTGCGCTGGGGCAGGTTGGCGCCTTGGCCGCGGAGGGTGACGACCAACTGTTCGGTATCCAGATCGCCGGCCGCTTGCCCGGTGCGGATCGACTGGACGGCTGCCGTGCCGGCGGCCTGACCCATCATCGCAGCAGCAGGCTGGACGCGAACCGACCCGTGCACCATCACGTCGCTGGAGGCGCAGCGACCGGCCACCCACAGGTTGGCGAACCCGCGTGGCACGAGCATGCCGTACGGGATGCCGTAGCATTCGCCCGGCTCGAGGTGAGCGGTCTTGTGCACCTCGTCGAGGAACCGCTGCCACTGCTGCTCGGACGTGTCGTACGGGTGGATGTCGACGTACTTGTTGAACACGCCGATCTGGTCGGGGAACTGGCGGCGGGCGAGGTAGTCGTCGATGTTCAGCTCGTACTCGCCGACGATGCGACGCGACTCGCGCACGCCCATCAGGGGTGCGGTGGTGACGTGTTCGATGTTCTCGCAGCCGGGCACATACTTGCGATAGAACTCCAGGTATTCGCGGGCCAGGCGGCGGCCAAGCATCATGCCGTCGCTCAGCGACCGCACGCGGACGGCGTCGAGGTCGAACACGTGCCCGCCGTTGAGGTAGCCGACGGTGCGGTCTACCGGCGACATGCCGGGCAGGTGCCGGTCGGGCTGGGTGAAGTGTCCGTCGGCAATGGCCCGTTCGAGTGCGGGGCGCTGGGCCTTCTTGTCGAAGCGGTCGAAGTCGATGCCGGCGAACAGCGACGTCAGCGTGGCGGGCATGATCTGAGGCGTATCGCGGCCGGCCTGGCGACAGGGCACGCCGCATAGATGGGCCGACACCGCGTCGCCGGTCGCGTCGATGAACGTCCGGGCCCGGACGCAACGATAGCCCTCGATGTTGTGGACGATCAGGCCTTTGACCGTGCCGCGATCGGGCTCGGCGTCGGCGTCGATGACGCGGGTGAAGAATCGCACCTCGACACCCGCCTGCGCGGCCAGCTCGTCCAGCAGCAGCTTGAGCCCTTCGACCTGAAACGGCGTCCAGCACATGTAGTGTCGTCGCCACGTATCCGGATCGATGCCCGGCTGCAGCAGGCCGCGTTGGTGGAGCGTTTCGACGATTTCGCGCATGAGCCCGCCGACCAGCATCTGCTCGCCGTTGGCCATCGGGTCGAACGCGGTGACCAGCCCGGACGTGCCCATGCCCCCCAGACATCCGGTCGCCTCGATCAGTAGGACCCTCGCCCCCAGGCGCGCGGCGCAGATGGCCGCGGCTGACCCGGCCGGTCCGCCGCCGGCGACGACCAGGTCGTATCCTTCCTCGACGTCGATCTCTCGCGTGAGTGTGTACGTAGTCATGGTTTCCGCCCCGTACGTTTCGCCCTGTCGTGGCACGGCAGACGCGAGGATAACCGGCCGGCGCGTCGGGTGCGAGTGAGCGTTGCGCGCGACTTCGTGCGATGTTTCGATGGCAACGGTTGCCTATGGTGCCTACAGCCCGAGCAGGCGCGTGGCGTTGGTGCGGGCGATTTTGTCGAACACGTCCTCAGAGATTTTGCCTTCGCTGCGGAGCCGGGGCAGGTAGTCGGTCAGCCACGTCGGCGTGTCGGGCGCGCAGATGTCGGTACCGAAGTAGAGACGGTCCTGAAACTCGTCGAGAAACGCCAGGCCAAATTGCTCGTCGCGGCTGACGGCGTTGAAGCCGCTGCGGGCCGACAGGTCGCCGTGCAGGTTCGGATAGCGGCGCATCAGCTCGACCACCCGGCCCGGGCGCACGACGGGTCCCTCGGGGTAGCCTCGCCGCGCCTGCGGATCGTCGAGCGGCCCGATCTCGGCCCAGAAGGCCTGCGAATGACCGAGAAAGACCAGGTCGGGGAACTTGCTCAGCGCCCGTTCCAGCAGCGGCATGCCTGGCTCATCGAACAGGCCGTAATCGCCGCCGATCGAAGAGGCCATGTGAAACGTGACCGGCATCTTCAGGGCCTGGCAGTGGCGAAAGAGGTTCTCGACCATGGGATGGTCGAACGGCAGGTTGGCGGTGATCTCGCCCACGCCCTTGCAGCCGGTGTTCTTGTAGAACTCGATGATTTCGTTCAGCGGCGCGTCGGGCGAGTTGCTCAGCATTCGCGGATCGACGTTGCAGAAAGGGATGAACCGGTCCGGGTGCTCGCGGCAGATAGCGAGGATCTCCTCCAGCGACTGCGGCGCGCGGGCACACTCGGGGCTGACGCTGGGCAGCAACACGGCGCGCTCGATGCCGACCGCGTCGAAACGCTCGATGAGCTGTTCGGGCGTGGCGTAGGCGGGTTTGCCGTCGCGCGGTAGGCCGGGAACCTTGCGCGTGTGGACGTGAATGTCGATGAACACGATCGGTTCCTTCAGAGACTACTGCCCGGCCACGATGCTGATGCGGGCCAAGTACTTATGGATGGATTACGCCGTGACGAGCAGCACGTCGAGTGATACACGTTGGGAACCTGCCGTCGCCACTCCGCTTCGGGGTCCTGGTCATAGAGTCGGGCAACGTCACTCATCGATGGGTCCCCTATCAAACCCGGCTTTCCACGAAGAACAATGGATCGCGCCGGAGTGCCGACGCGCCCACCTCCCATAGTCGTGCGCACTCAAGAATATGGACTGCGGCTTCGAGGACCTCGCCGGTTCGCATGCCGTCGCCTTCGAGCAGTGGGCCGAGTCGGTCGTAGCGCTGACGAAAGCCGGCGAAGCTGTGGCGTCGGCAGGCCATTTCGCTTTCGCTGCCGTCGGACAGGATGATTCGATAGGTAATGGTCTGGCCGAACAGGTAGGGCGGCTCGACGAGTTCCTCCACCCCGTGCATCGACGTGTTGGGTTTGAGCCCGCAGCCCAGCATGAGTACCTGCCCGCCGCGATCGCGCAGCCTGCGATAGGGCGAGTTGGCGCCGCACGGCGTGTGGTCGCGATGATGGTCCTTGAGCATCTGCTCGGCCTCGGGGCCCACGCCGCACACCGAGTGCGTGGGATGCACGCTGCGAATCGTCCCGTTGCGGGTGCGGAAGTGCTCGGTGATGGCGCCGACGCAGGACGGCGTGTTGGCCACGTCGAAGATCGGATGCTCGGCGCCAACGGTGGCGTAACTCAGGGCGGGCATGAGCAGCGTACCGCCCGGTCCGAGCGCATCGATGAGTCCGCGGACGACCGTCTCGCACCCGCCCGGCACGTATCCCATCGATTTCAACGACGAGTGGACCAGGACGATGCCGCCGCGGCGAAGGCCGCTCGCCAGCAGGTCGTCGGCGATGCGATTCTGTACGAGGTTTTCGGTCATGCGAGTGTAAATACGCGCAAACGGATCGGGATGGTAGAGAGGATCCTTCCGGGGGTCAGCGTCATGGCTGCCTTGCCCGACTGACGCGTCCGCACGCGTGCTGAAGGTATCGCTGCGTCCACGGGCATGCGGCAATGCACATTCCGCAGATGGTGCCGTCGATCTGCGCCTTGGCCGACACGCTGCGAATGCTGCGGTAACAGGCGTATCGGTCGAACATGTCAGCGGGCGGCAGTTGGGCCTGCCAGTCGCGGCCCGTCGGCGCGTGGCCCGGGCATTTGTCGACGCAGGCGGTGCAGTCGCCGCAGCGCGACGTCTCGATCGGCGTGCCGGTCGGCAGCGGCGCATCGGTGAGCACCGACGCGAAACGAACGGCCGATCCGAACTGCTCCGTGACGACAAGGGCGCACCGGCCTACCCATCCCAGTCCCGCCCGTGTGGCAACCGTCTTATGCGGTAGCGGCGCGAAGTACTTGACTGCATCGTGGTCGGTGATGGTCGCCGCGAGTGGTTCGGCCCGGTAGCCTCGCTGGCGAAGATACTCTGTCGCGATCCTGCCGAGGCGGTCGAGCAGTTCGTTCACGCGACGATACTCGGTCAGGTACTGTTGGGTCGGCCCGTCGCCGATCTTCTCGACGACGTCTGTAAACAGCGCCACGGCGATCGACACACCGAACGGCAGATCGTCGCGGACGTCGGCCGGCAACGGACGCAGGTCGGCAAATCCGACCAGCGACGCGCCGCGTGCCAACAATGTCTGTCTGAGTTCGTTCATGGGGCTTGTCTCGACCGGCGGCAACTCGCCTCTCGCTGCATCATATCGGCCGCACTGTGGCTTGCCCATGATCGGCGTGGCCGATCCGGTCGTCAGGAATCGGCTAGCTCCCGCAGCATGGCCTGGGCTTTGGTACCGATCAGGTCGCCCATCTTCTCGATGATCTTGCGGCCCATGTCGACCGAGGCGTATTTGAGCGGGTTCCTTCCGCCGATGCCCTCCGGACCGGACATCTGGAAGTCCTCGTCCGATGAAAGCGGTCGTTTCCTGAGTGTCTCCAGGTCGGCCTTGCCGGGATAGGCGTACAGCATGCATGAGGTCTCCCACGCGCCGGCGTGGTCCATGCTGAGGGGTATCTCGTCGTCCGGCTCGTGGAGTTCGCCCTCCATCAGGGCAAAACCGCCCGCTCCCTGGCCGTCGGTGGCTGCGTCGATGGCCCGTTGCATGGCGTCGCGCTGCGGGGCAACGTCGTGGCCGGTCACGCCCACCAGCACCTTCCATTTCCCGAAGACCAGTGCCCGGGCGATTCCCAGGATGGCGGCCTCGAACATCTGCTCGGTATTGAAGCTGAGCGTGTAGCCGTCCCAGCCGGCCGGACCCCAGTTGTTCTCGCCCAGCAGTCCTTGATAGAACGGCGGCAGCACCACCCCGCCGTACTTGATCGCCGCCTCGCAGCAGATCGCGTGGGCCTTAAGGCTGTCGGTGCCCAGCGGGTTCTGAAACGAGTGCCACTCCAGCGAGCCCGCCACGATGTAGGCGATCGGGCATTGGTCGCGTCGCGTCTTGATCTGCTCGGGTCGAAGGAGTTCGTAACAGACTGGTTCGTATTTGGTGAGCATGTTCGCCTCTCATTTTGCGCGGACGCTGAGTCTCACCGTAAGCCTGACGATGCCAGCCGGCTCAAACCACGAACGTTTCCTGACAAAACTGCTCGAGCATGTTTTGGAGGAAGTCGACCGTCCGGACGCCGGTGAGTACCGACACGCGCTTGCCGCGCTCGCCGACGGTGGGTCTGGAGCGTCCGCGGGCCTTGCCGGTCGTCTCGATCTCGAGGGCAAGTTCGGACTTGAGGAACAGCTCGGGCCACAGGATGCTGCCGATCGCCAGGGCGTCGTGGATAAGCATCTGGCCCGGCGGCAGCTCGCGCCCGTGCTGCATCGCGTAGGGCAGCACCTGCGCAAGAAACTGACCCACGCGCGTGCCGCTGCCTTCCAGGTGGGCCAGGTGCGACTCGTCAAAAACCACCTGCCGCGTAAGGTCCAGCGGAATCACCGTGATCGGCAGGCCCGACGAGAGGACCGCCCGGGCGGCGGGCGGATCGCGATAGAAATTGAACTCGGCCAGACCGTCGACGTTGCCGCGAACCCAGATCGCCCCGCCCATGATCGTCAGTCGCGCGGCCCGACGCAGCAGCTCGGGTTGCTCGCTCAGCACGTCGGCCACGTTGGTCAGCGGCCCGATGGCGACGATGTGCAGTTGCCCCTGGTGGCGCTTGAGCAGATCGCGGTAGACCGCGCGGTGCGTTTTCGTCTTGAGGTTTTCACTCGCCGGCAAGGCGGCCTGGCCGAAACCGTCTTCGCCGAAGACGCTCCGTGCATCGATCAGGTCGGGCTCGGTCTGGCTCAGTCCCTTGCCCACGACGGGCCAGTTTGGCGGATCGACGGCCGCAAGCAGCCGTCCGGCGTTGGTGGTAGCCTGGTCGAGGTCCACGTTGCCGGCGACCGAGACCAGCGCTTCAACCTGTAAACGTGCCGCGCACAAGGCCAAGCCGACCGCCAAGGCGTCGTCTGCTCCCATGTCGGTATCGATCAGGACGGGCAGGCCCAAGGTCAACGGCTCCTGATAACGGGGTTGACACTGGCCCGGAGCCACACGTATCGTGGCTCGTCCGATTATCCGCCGGACAGCAATCGTGGTCAATCCGCAGAACGTCGTGCAGCAGTTCGGTCAGCACTTTGACGGCGCCAAGCCGGAGTTGCTGGTCCGCGCGCCGGGCCGGGTGAACCTGATCGGCGAGCACACCGACTACAACGACGGGTTCGTTCTGCCCATCGCCACGCAGCAGGCTACCTGGGTGGCTGCCGCGCCGGGGCATGGCCGAACCGTCCGTGCCCATTCGGTCGCCCTCGACGAGACCGCCCAGATCGACTTGGACAACCCGGGTCCTCCCGGCGGCAGCCAGCGATGGGTCGATTACGTCCGGGGCGTCGCGGCGTGCCTGATCTCGTCGGGGTGCCGGCTGGCCGGGGCCGATCTGCTGGTCGACAGCGACGTGCCGGTCGGGGGCGGCATGAGCAGCTCAGCCGCGCTGGAGGTGGGGGTGGCCAAGGCCCTGCTGGGCATCTCGGGCGACATCGTCGAGACGGTGGAGCTGGCCCTGATCTGCCGGCAGGCCGAGAACCGCTATGCCGGCGTGCCGTGCGGCATCATGGACCAATTTGCCTGCCTGCTCTGTCGCAAGGGCGAGGCGCTACTGCTGGACTGCCGCACGCAGCACTACGAGCACGTGCGGGTGCAGTTGCCGGGAGCGTGCTTTGTGATCGTCGACACGCAGGTCAAGCACGCCCTGGGGCGCAGCGAGTATCCCCTCCGCCAGCAGCAGTGCCGTCAGGGGGTCGAGTACTTCCGCCAAATGGACCCGAAAGTGCAGGCCCTGCGCGACGTGAGCCCCGAAATGGTCGGTCGGCACCTCTCGCAGCTCGACCCGGTGGTAGCCGCCCGCTGTCACCACGTCGTGACCGAGAACGAGCGTGTGTTGCTCGCCGCGACTGCGTTCAAAAAGGGCGATTTGGGCCAGGTAGGCAAGCTTCTGCTGGCGTCGCACGAGTCACTGCGGGATCGTTACGAGGTGTCGTGCGCCGAACTCGACAGCGCGGTGGAGGTGGTTGCGGGCGTGGAGGGGGTCTACGGGGCCAGGATGACCGGCGGGGGCTTCGGCGGGTGTGCGGTGGTGTTGGCCCGCGAGGATGCCGTGAAGTTGCTGACAGAGGCTATAGAGAGTCGTTACAATCGGGTATATCCGGAACCAGCGAGAATCCTTACAACCCTGGCGGCCGCCGGCGCGGGATTGGAGACGCTATGACACCGATGCTCGATAAGTTGGTCAAGCAGGTCGACCTGTCCGAGGACGAGGCGCACGAACTGTTCGGGCAGATCATGGGTGGCCAACTTACCGAAATGGACATCGCCGCCGTGCTGACGGCGCTGGCGTCCAAGGGCGAGACGGTTGAGGAACTCGCCGGCGCGGCCCGCGCCATGCGTGAGAAGGTCACGCCCGTCCGCCTGGCGGCGGGGATGGAGGCGATCGACACGTGCGGCACGGGCGGCGACGGGATCAGCACGTTCAACGTTTCGACGGCGTCGGCCATTGTGGCTGCCGGCGCGGGCGCCACGGTGGGTAAGCACGGCAATCGCACCAACACGCGGGCCAGCGGCAGCGCCGAGGTGCTGGCGGCGTTGGGTGTGAACATCGACGCCGACGTGCCGACCGCCGAGCGGTGTCTGGCTGAGGCGCGGATCGGGTTTCTGTTCGCCATCAAGCTGCACCCAGCCATGAAGTACGCTGCGCCGGTCCGCAAGCAGTTGGGCATCCGGACGATCTTCAATCTGCTCGGGCCGCTCACCAACCCAGCCGGCGTCCGGCGGCAGGTGCTGGGCGTGAATCGGCCGGAGTTGACCGAGAAGATTGCGGGCGTGCTCCAACGGCTCGGCGCCGAACGCGCCATGGTCGTGCACGGTATGGACGGCCTGTGCGATCTGACCATCAGCGGACCCAGTCGCGTCAGCGAACTGTCGGGAGGGGCGATTCGGACTTACCAGCTAGAGCCCGCCGACGTCGGCCTGCAAGCGGGTCGGCTGGACGAGCTGATGATCGACTCGCCGCAGGCCAGCGCCGATGCGGTCCGGGCGGTCCTGGCCGGCGAGGGCGGCCCCCGTCGCAACATTGTGCTGCTCAATACGGCGGCCGCGTTGGTTGTGGCCGGCCTGGCGGATGACCTGAAGGACGGGGTCGGCAAAGCGGCTGAGTCGATCGACAGCGGCGCCGCCCAGCAGACGCTGGACACCTGGGTCCGCGTGTCGAACGAGGTGTAGCTGTTCTCGGGGCGGGTGCCACCCGATGCGATGGAAGGCGAGTTCGGCCCGCCGGCCAGTGAGTGTCCGAAAGGCAGCCCCAGAGCTATCAGGACCCCTCCAAAAAGGAAAGCTCGACGGCGGTTTACCGCGCGCGGGCCTCTGATCGCAACGACTTGGCGATCGCATCGGCTGCTCGAAGACCGTCGGCCAGGGCATGCACGACGGTGTGATCGGTGTTGGCCAAGTCGCCTCCGGCATACACGTTGGGCCTGCTGGTGGCACGAGTCTCCGGATCGGTCCAGAGCGTGCCGTCGGGATTGAAGCGCAGCGGTGCCAGCGCCGCTTGCAGGTGGGCTCCCAGGTGCTGGCCGAGCGCCAAGATCACAAGATTGGCCGGCAGAACGAACTCGGTTTCCGGCAGATCCATCGGCTTGCGTCGCTGCTGGCCGACGGGATCTGCCAACTCGGTCCGGACACATCTTACGCCGGCCAGTGCCCCGTCCTGATGGCGAACGCACTCCACCGGGCGGACCAGGATCAGGACGTGTACGCCCGCATCCACCGCGCGCTGCCTGTCTTCATACCAGGCCGGCATCTGCCCGAAACTGCGACGATACACCAGATACACGTCGCGCGCCCCGGCCAGCTTGGCGCACACAGCCGCGTCCACGGCTGTGTTGCCACCTCCGACGACCACTGCGTTCGGCCCGGCCACCGGCGCGCCCCCCAGCGCGTGCTGCTCGAGGTACGCCAGCGCCTGAACAACCTGCGGACCGTCGCTGCCGGGCAGCGAGCCGTCGACACCGCTCGGCAAACCTGTAGCCAGAAACACCGCCTCAAAGCCGCGGGCGAGCAGGTCGTCAAGCGAGAAATCGCGCCCCAGCGCCTGACCCGTGCGTACCGGCACATCGGCGCCGAGGATGTCAGCCACCTCGCGGGCCACCACGTCACGCGGCAGGCGATGTGGCGGGATCCATCGCACCAGCGCCCCGCCGGGCTCGTCGCAAGACTCAAAGACCTCGGCGCCGATGCCGCGCTCAACCAGTCGATCGACGCAGGCCAATCCCGCCGGACCACCCCCGACAACCGCCACCTTGCAGTCGTTGGCTCGCTTGCTGCGCTGCCGCGGCGGGCGCACGCGGCACCCATGATGGGCTGCATAGCGCTGGAGCAGGCCGATGTTCACCGCCTCACTGACCTGCGCGTTGCTGCAGTGTCCCTGGCAGATCTGCTCCAGCGGGCAGATCAGGGCCGTCGTTTCGGGCATGGGGTTGCGACTGCGAAGAACGCGAAACGCACCGGCGGCATTTTCTTTGCGGATGTGCCGAATAAACGCACCGACGTCCACATCCAGCGGGCAGTGCCGAGTGCACGCTCCGTCGACACACCCCTGGCAGCGGCCGGCCTCAGCCTGGGCCTGAGCGTCGGTCAGCAAACGTCTGGCTTCGAGCGGATCGCGGGGCGGATCGGACATTGGCACTATAACACTACTTCAGGAAGGCAAAACCAATCGCGTCACCTTACCCCCAGCCTTTCGGCGAGGGTCTGACCAATCGTAGCCGGGCTGTCGGCCACGGCCACCCGGGCGTCTTGGAAGGCTTGGATCTTCGAGGCTGCCGTCCCCTGTCCGCCGGTGATGATGGCGCCGGCGTGACCCATACGGCGGCCCGGCGGAGCCGTCTGACCGGCCACAAACGCCACCACCGGCTTGGTCATCTCGTCGCGTATGTACTCGGCGGCGAGTTCCTCGTCGCTGCCGCCGATCTCACCGATCAGAATGACCGCGTCGGTCTCCGGGTCGGCCTCAAACATCGTCAGCAGATCGATAAAGCCCATACCTCGCACCGGGTCGCCGCCGATCCCGATGCACGTCGATTGAGCGATCGATCGCGTCGTGCACTGCCAGACGGCCTCGTACGTCAACGTCCCGCTGCGGGAGATGATCCCCACCACCTTGTCGCCGTTGCTCGGCGGGCGGTGGATATATCCGGGCATGATCCCGATTTTGCACGCACCGGGCGTAATGATTCCCGGGCAGTTCGGTCCGATCAACTTCACGCCCAATTCGTCGAGGTACTTTCGAAGGCGGACCATCTCGAGCGTGGGGATCCCCTCGGTGATGAGCACGATGAGCTTGATACCCGCGTCGGCCGCCTCGGCTGCCGCATCGGCCGCGAACGGCGCGGGCACGAAGACCATGGTCGCGTCCGCCCCGGTCGCCTTGACGGCCTCGTGGCACGTGTTGAAGATCGGCAGTCCGTGTTCGCTTTTGCCGCCTCCCTTGCCCGGCACGACCCCGCCGACCATCTTCGTGCCGTACTCCAAACACTGGGCTGTGTGAAACGCGCCCGCCTTGCCGGTAATTCCCTGACAGATGACTCGGGTGTTCTTGTCGGCCAGAATACTCATGACGGCCCAAGCACCTCCAGTTACTCTGCCCCTACAGAAATGCCCTGAGCGTTTTTCCCACTGCCCTCTGACATGGCGGTTGAGGGCAAGGGCATACAGTCCTCCCGCACCACGTGCGACCTGCAATGATCGTCCCGTAGCGCAAAGCCCACGTCAACCAGACATTTTCGCTACGACCTCTCAATCTGCTCTACGACCAGGTCGCCGAACTGCGTAGTGCCTACCTGCGTGCAGCCATCAGCCATGATGTCCACCGTTCGGGAACCGGCTTCGAGCACAGCAAGCACGCCTCTTCGCACGGCGTGTGCGGCTGGGCCGAGGTCAAGACCGTACTCCAGCAGCATGGCCATCGTCAGGATGGCTGCGATGGGGTTGGCGATATCTCGCCCCATGATGTCCGGCGCCGATCCGTGGGCCGGCTCGAACAGCCCGACGTCGCCGCCGATCGATGCGGTCGGCAGCATTCCCAGCGATCCGGCCAAGACACCGCCCAAGTCGGAAAGAATGTCGCCGAACAGATTCTCGGTCAGCAGAACGTCGAACTGCTCTGGATGTTGAATCATGGCCGGCGCGGCCGAGTCCACGAGGTGATGCCGAACGGACACTTCGGGGTACTGTGTGCTGACAGTCTCAACCGTTTCGCGCCACAGGGCCGACGTCGCCAGGATGTTGGCCTTGTCGATCGAGCAGAGTTGTTTGCGGCGCTCCATCGCGGCCTGGAAGGCCAGGTGAGCGATCCGCTCGATCTCCGGCACGGAATAGCGCATCGTGTCGAACGCCTCGACGATTCCGTCGGTCTGCCGTCGCCCGCGGTCGCCGCCCATGTAGATGCCGGCGTTGAGTTCACGGAAGATGAGCATGTCGGCAGCGGGATGGCCCGGCTGCGCCATGCAAGGCGGCAGCCAGATGGGCCGCAGATTGGCGAAGTTGCCCTCGCGCAGGGCCAGCAGGGCCGCCCGCTCGGGGCGCTGCTCCTGCGGGAGCGTCCGGTCACGGTCGGGCAGCCCGACCGCCCCCAGGAAAATCGCGTCGTGCTGGCGGCAGGCTTCGCGGACGAACGGTGGAAGCGCCTGGCCACATTCGTCGATAGCCGACCAGCCGACCGGCATCTCCGTCGTCTCGAACGCCAGACCCAGGCGCCGCCCCACCGCCCGCAACGCCTTGACCGCCTGGTTGGTGACCTCTGCACCAATGCCGTCACCAGGTAATACCGCAACCTTCATGCCGTTCTTCCTGCTGCGCGTCTTTGTCAATCAGACAATTCCCAACTATCGGCCCTGCCGGGTGCAAGCCGATCGCCTGCAACGGGCATTGTGGCAGCATCAGTCCGCCAGCAGGTTTACCAGAATCGCCTCCGCCACCGGATCATATGCGTCTGCCTCCGGCAGGATGCGCGGCTTGAGCTTGAGATAGCAAATCACGATCTCGCCCCGACCCAGCGGCAGGGCGTGAGCGACCACGTGCTCGGGCGTCTCGATCCATAGCAGCTTGCGGCCCTGTTTGAGCACGTCACCTTCGATCGCGTTGTCGGCGATTCGGCCCGGCAGACCGTTCCAGCGTTTCAGGTGTTCCGGGTCGATCCCGTCCAGCATCCAATGTTGCGCGCCCGGGTACGGGAAGGCGCGCGAGGAGAACTCTCGCGCGGGCTCAAAGTCGATCAGTTCGCGCCACGTCCATTCCGGCTGGGCCAGGATCACCAGCCTGCCCCCCGCTTCGACGAAGCTGCGTATCGCCGGCGCCGCCGACCGCTGGTCGGCGCCAATCGCGCCTGCATCCCAGACCACAATCACGTCGCCGGCGATCTTGCCCTGCCCGACCGTCTCCGAGAAGGCCACTTTCCGAAGCTTCAGCCACGACCGGGCGTCCTGGTCGGCACCTAACACCACCGCCTTGCGATCTTGCAGTTTGTCGTAGAGCCCTCTCTGGGAAAACGAACGCACCACCCGCTGGCTGACCACCGGCTGGGTACCCTCTCGCCGCACTATAGCGGCAAGGTAGTACAGGCCCGGCTTGTCGGGCACCCGCCAATGGACCAATTTCTCACCGATGCTGTAGGCTTTGAACACCCACTCAAGACGGTTGTGCCACACAGGCGACTGCAACGCCTCGGCCACAGGTACGAACATTGGATCGTCGGACGTCAGGTAGATGTCGACCTCCGCGCGGACGTCTCCGTCCTTCTCGTTGATCATCGCCAGACGCGTGGTCACCTCGGTGCCGGCTACGAAGTTGCGGTCGAACAGGTCTATGCTGGCCAGTACCGGCGACATGGCGCTGTGCAGGGCGGCGGCCATGGGCGTGGGAAAATCGGGGCGCCAATTGTGGCCGCGGGCTCGCGTCCACCCGGCAAACATGTAGGGTAAGATGCCGTCGAAGTTGTCCCGCCGCATGGCCTCGGTGTGCTCCATCGCTGATTCAGCGAAGCTGAGGTCGGCATAGGGATGGTCGGGCCGACCGAGCCAGTGCGTGGCCTGTTCCTCGGGCGTGGCCAGTCGGTTCATGTATTCAGTGTTCATCAGCGGGCGTTTCGGGTCCTTCGCTGCCGCGGCCTGGGCGAAATGGACCATCGCGCGACCCTCGGCTCCCCAACTGTAATTGCCGCAGGTGTGCATGTCGGCGATGTCGGGTGTGCCGTGCATTCTGTCCGGGTAGTCGCCGGCTCGCATCGCCGGCCGCGTCGGGTCCAGCGCCTTGACGTGCCGCCAGTACTCACCCGCCTCCCACTCGACGTCGTTCGGCGATTCGTTGCTGAGCACCCAGATCACCAGCGAGGGATGGTTCCACAGCTTTGTGACCCAGCCCACCGCGTCGGCAAGAGCGTTCTCGTGGAAGACCTTCCACTCGTCGGGCGTGAACTGAAAGTCGCGGTTGTTGTACAGCACCGGCAGCTCCGCCAGAATCATCGTGCCGTGCTCGTCGCACACGTTCAGCCACGAGTTTGGCGGCGGCAGCGTGTGCGTGCGGAAGCTGTTGAGGTTCATCGCTCGCGCCTCATCGACGATGTACTCTTTGGCGTTATCGCTGAAGCTTTGACCCCACAGCCACTCGTTGACAAGGTTTGATCCGCGAAACCAAAGCGGCTTGCCGTTCAGCCGGAAGTGCCCGTCGACGATCTCGATCTGCCGCATGCCGAAGCGAAACTGCACCTCGTCACAGGGCTGCCCGTCGGCGTCGGCCCGAAGCGATGCGACGTACAGATGACGCGTCTCGGGTGTCCAGAGCTTCGCGCCCTTGACCGGCACGCTGATTTCAATCGGCGTTTTGGAGGTGGCGAATTCGCCGCTCGCCCTGCCCGCAACGTCCTGACTTGGCCAGGCACGCACCGTCGCGGCCAGATGGATGCGGTCCGGCAGCGCGCCTGCCCCGTCAACCCAAATGCGAAACGTGACGCGGCCGCCCCTCACGTCCGGCATCGCCAGGATCCACTTGAGGTACGCACGGCTGTAGAACTCCAGCCAGATGTCCTCGTGGATGGCAGCGCGCTTGGCTCCCCACGGTTGCGTGCCCGACCCGGTCGGAATCAGCGGGTAGCCCGACTCGCTCTTGGGAATCCCCGACCAGCCCTGCACCTTCAACAGCAATTCGTTCTCGCCTTCCCGCAACAGTCGCCTACCCAGCAGAATTGTGTGGGGACCGATCACCGGATGCGAGGTTACATACTGGCCGTTGATCCACACCGTCGCCCCGTGACGGATGTTAGCCCATTTCAGGACGGCGTCGCGGGCAGCCTGCTCAGCGTCCAACGAGAACCGCTTGCGAACCCACACGGACCGCAGTTTCTCAGTCTCTTGCCGGTTCAGGCCGGGCGTCAGCGCGCCCGGCACGGTCACCGCCTTCCACTCACCGAGGCGCTCGGCGACCTCGGCTCGAAAGACCTCCTGGTCGCCGCGCTCGGCGAGCCATTCCCATGGTCCGGTCAACGAAACCGACGCGCGTACGAAATCGCGACCGAACGGCTCGGCCGTCGCCGCACAGAGCGGTACACACAGAGATGTCAGCAGCAGCCAACACGTCAGAGAAGCCATGAGACTGTCCTCCTGTTGCCCAACGACGTAACGTCGCATAGTCGGGCGGCCAGGATACGGGCGGGAAAAACTCGCGTCAAAGCAACACATGTTTGGGGGCGACAAACGCGATCTGGATGTGAGACCAGGCAGGCCCGCGGCGTGTCGTTCAATCGATACACCGAGGGCCTGTACGCGAACGATTGGACGCGTCGGACGAGCCGAGCTGCAACGGCTTTCAGAAGTGCATCTGACCGCGTATGCGGTGCAAAAGCTGCCGCAAGAACCTCATTTGCTCTATCGCCTCATGGCCGATCAGACCGCCTCGCTCACGGATGTGTGCGCGAAGCTGCGCAACCACCATATCTTCTCGCTGGCCTCCATCGGTTTCGATCATGGTCGGATCCATAGCTTTTTCTCACCTCGTTCAGCGGGACGTTCCTGTTACTGCGGACACTCGGCTCCGGCCGTGGCCGGACGGGCATTCCATTGCTTGTTCATAGGAAGAAAGAGCGTCCACGGCAAGGCGAGTGGGAATTGGAAGGTGGGTGAACGGTTACCGCCTGTATCGGTTACATAGAATCTGCGAGTCCGAATAGGTTCGCCTGCCGTGGCGATGGCCGCGCAACTTGTTTCCAAGCCCCCTGATAGACGCTATATGACTCTACATGTCACCATCGCGCCGGCGAGACGATGCTGTTCGGGCAGAGTTCGTCCCACCCTACGGAACGGTTTATCGCCCGTCGACAAACTGGTTCAGATGCCGCAGAGCGATCAGAAGCCCTGCGTCCTCCAAGGCGGGCCCGGTCTGGCCCCGCTCGGGACGCGGATCGCGGAATACCGCGTCGTGCCATCCCTCGATGTTCAGGTCGCCGTAGTATCCGGCCCGATGCAGTTCCTTGACGATCGCAGCCCAGTCGCTGTCCCCCAGGCCCGGGAAACAATGCTCGATCGAGCCCGGATGGAAGATGCCGTATCGGGCCATGACCTCGGGATACACCTTGGCGTCCTTGGCGTGTACGTGATAGACCCTGTGCCCCCATTCGCGCAGATTGAGCACCGGGTCGACAAGCATGCATACCAGATGCGACGCATCCCACTCCAGACCCAGAGCATCCGAGCCGGCTGCATCGAAGCACTTGCCCCACATGTCCGGCGTGCAAACGCAGTTGATGCCCCCCGGCGGCAGGTGGTGCTGACCCATCGGGCAATGCTCAAAGGCGATCTTCAGACCACGATCGGCTGCATACCGTGCGTGCTCCGACCACAGCTTCTTGAACGGCTCGACCGAGTCGTCCAGAGGCCTGTCCATCACGCGTCCGGCAAAGCCGGCCACCACCGACACGCCCAGATGCACCGCCAGGTCCATCACCGCCCGGGTGTGCTGCTTTGCCTGGTCCGCCTTGCCCGGGTCCATGTGATTCACGTAAAAGCCCGCTACGCAACTGATACGAACGCCCGCCTGGTCAAAGGCGGCCTTTACGCGGTCCGCCTTGTCCTTCCAGCCGGCCACGCCGGGCAGATAATCTGTCCCTCCCGGGGTCATAAGCTCGACACAGCCAAATCCGCTCTCACGGGCAAACTCGATGCGCTCCGTATCGAAGGGCGTCATGAATCCAATACGCATGGTGACTTTCCTTTCTCGGCCGCGCTCGGCGGCAGCCGGCAACACGGGCCGGATTGTAGAGCGGCCGCATGCGAACCGCCAGCGCGGCCTGCCGACACCCATCCGACGTGGCGGCAGCATGGCTCTTAGGCGCCGGCCCGTTAGAATGCTCATTGGTCATGGCCACACCGACGCGGAGGGCGCGACCGAGGACCTTGGGGTGTTGGGTAGCGTGCGCCGGGTGGGCCATGGCGATGGGCTGCGGCGCCATGCCGTCCGGCCGCGAGCTGACACTGTGGGCTACAGGTGAGTCCCATCGCGTATCTCCTGACAGCCAGCCGGCTGAGCATACCGAATGCTTCGACGCTCGGCGTAAGCGCATCGAACTGTTCGGCGCCGTCAACGAAACGGTTGCCTGCCAGATCGTGCTGACCTGCGGGCGCGTCGAATTAGCCGGGCTGGACCTGAGAATCGGCGATTTGGTCAGCGGCGAGCACCGAATCCCAGCCGGTCAGGTTCGCTTCTATCGAGAGCAGTTCGTCCACGTGGAGCGCTATCCCCCGTGGTATCTGCTGCACGGCTCCGGTCCGCCACGTCCGCGCGACTTTGCCGATGTGCTCGCCCCACTGGACGGACCATTCTCCCTCGCCCCGAACCGCAGCCATCCCATCTGGATGGACGTCGCCATACCGCCGGGCACCGAGCCGGGCCTCTACCGCACCCGAGTTGAGGTCCGATCGCGCCTTGGTCGAATCGCCGAGACGGATGTGATGCTGACCGTGTGGCCTTTCGCCTTGCCCACCAGCCCGCTACTTCCTCTATTGGTGGAACTGGATGTTCAGCGGTTGTTGGCGTGGCACTTGCGGACCGGAGCGGGGCCCTATCTGCCGGTCCGTCTGACGCCGGAAAGCCCCGAGCGTCCGCGTGCAGAGCAGGTCATCGCCGCGGCCATGGAACTGCTGCACGAACATCGCTGCGCGGGGTTTTTCACCGGCTGTTGGCCGGTCGTGCGGCAACAACGACCGGGTCAAGCTCAAGTCAATTGGTCCGACTATGACGCCTTGGTCGAGCGCTATCTTGATGGTGGAGCCTCTGACGACCTTCTGCCCGCGCCGTTGTGGCCTTTGCCGCTGACGACCGATTTCCCGGATCCGTCCAGATACGGCGGGCCGGATGCACCGGCCTACTGGCGATTCATCGGGTCCTACGTGGCTGAGTGTGTCCGCCACTTCCAGCAGCGCGGCTGGCTGACGCGCAGCTTCCTGTGGTGCGACGCCCCCGCTCCCAACACGCCATCCGACTATCGACGTCTTCGGCAACTCACTCGGCAGGCTGGCGAGGCCGAGTACCTACCACGCGTGGGCGCGTCGTGCCTGCCGCAGTCGATGAGCCCGTACGGCTGGCCGGGGTGCTACTACGAGGACGTTACTGACCTGGTCGATATCTGGACGATGCCCGGACGGTACTATGACCGTACGCGGTCACAGGAGCTGCAGGGAAAGCTGGCCCGCACCCACCTACGTGTGGATCGGCCGCCCTACACCGGCTCGCTTGCCGTCCAGGCGCCTCTGACCATGGCCCGGGCCTTGCCGTGGCAGGCATTTCAGTGCAGGGCCGACGCTCTGCTGGCAGACGGCGGGGTGGGCTGGCCTGTCTCAGAAGACGGCAGCCTGTTTGAGCAAGTCGCCACGGGTCCAGCCAGTTGGCTGCTGTGGCCGGGAACCTTGGCCGGGCTCGACGTGCCGGTCGGCTCTATCCGACTGAAGCAGTTGCGGCGGGGCCTCTATGACTATGAGTATCTGTCGCTCCTACAGCGACACGGTCGGCCCGAACTGGCTGAGCTGGTAGCCGAATGCCTGGTGAGAGCCGTCGGCACCGAGGCGTACGCCGACAACCACCTGGACGGACGTACGGATACCATCGAACTCGACGCGGACATGTGGGCCCGCGCCCGCCGTCTGATGGGCGAGGAGTTGACTCGCGCCGTCGGCGGCGCACAACCTGAGCCGGTGCAGCAATTTGCCCAGCGGCTCGACTGGCGTCGTCTGCTGTCCGCCACGCGCAGAATCCATCTCGCTGTCGACGGCGTACGGCTTCACCCACCGGCTGAGCCGGGCGGCCCCTGGCGCGTGCGAATTCTGACCAGCATCCGTAACGATCTTCCGCAACCGGTCGAGGGCGTGCTGCGCCTCGAGTCCATGCCCGACCGTTGGGGGCAAGAAGGCGGCCAGGTACATATCGGGCCCGTGCGCCCAATGGGTTCGGTCCGCGCCAGCTTGACGGTTGAGGCCCCAGTATTGCCGACCGATCAGCATGGACTTATGCCCCTTGACGTCGTTTTCGATGCGGGTCTGGCCGGGCTGGCCCGTGCGCGCGGACGCCTTGCCGTCCTGACCTTACCTCGAGTCGACAACACGATCACGATTGACGGCGACGGTAGCGACTGGCCGGTGGGCCTGCGCAACGCAGCCGGCAACTTCGCCCTGTTTGGCGGAGCGGGCACGGACCTTGCCGAGCCGGCCCGACCTACCCAACAGACGATCGCCTTTGTGCTGCGGGACCAGCAGAATCTCTACCTGCTGGCACACTGTTTTGAACAGCGCATGGACCGCATCCAGCCCGAGCGCAGCAATGTCGTGCGGTACGAAGGGCTGATTCCCGCCGGCGACGATATGTTGGAGATCCTGCTCGATCCCGGCGGCGCCGGGACAGGTGCCAGCGAGGACCTTTATCATGTAGTGATCAAGCCCAACGGCGTGGTGATGGTGGAGAGAGGTGTGGGAACCGACCCTCCCATCGGGGCGCGCCGTGTTTGGGCGGTCGAGGTACGAGCGGCCGTCTCGGCTCTACCCGATCGATGGATCGTGGAGGCGGCGATTCCGCTGCCCGCTTTTGATGCAGCCGCCTTGGCTGAACCCGTCTGGGGATTCAATGTCGCACGCTTTCAGGCTCGACTGGGCGAGTATTCCAGTTGGGCTGGCGCCGCCCGTCACGTGTATAACACGCAAAGCCTCGGCAACCTCTTGTGCTCGCAGAGCACTTCGGCCACGCGCTAGGCAAACCCGTGTCGACTCTTTGAAAAGCGGCTGCCTGATCGGTACGATATACCACGGGCATCGCCGAACGTTGGCAGGGACGGTATGCGGCGTCAACTTGCTTGCGGGTTCACGCTCATTGAACTGCTGGTGGTGGTGGCGATCATCAGCCTGCTTATATCCATCATGATGCCCAGCCTCGGGCGCGCACGCGAGCAGGCCAAGTCCGTCCATTGCCTCGCCAGGCTGAGCGAGTTCGGCAAGGCGATTCACGCCTACTACAACGGGTACGGTGTCCTGCCGCCCGTCGAGTTTCATCCAGACCCCAACGGGTATCCGGAAACCAGACACGGCTGGGCCGAGGCGTTGTATGCCGACCTGTTTCGCACGCCGCCTTCGGTGACCGACCGGTCCTTTCCTGTCCTGTTCGGGTTCGCTCGCGACCCACAGGGCTATTTCCTCTGCCGCACCGCCAAGCCTATAGAGCGGCACAGTGGACACTATCGGGTGTACGAGCCGTTTCCGCAGGACCATTGCGAGCACCGCGGGTGGATGCAGGGAAACCTTGAGGCCATCCCTTTGCTGCTCCCGCTGATGGGAGATTCGCATCCCCGGTCACACTTGGGCCCCCTGTCGTCCTCGCCCACCAGTTATATAGGCGGCATGGAGGTGAAGGAAGGTGATTACGGCTCGGAAGGAGCCGGTAACCGCTTTGACGACCGCCACTTCGGCGGTGTCAACTTCCTCTTCGGCGACGGGCACGCCGAGCGCAGCACCACCCTGCGCGACGACCTCGCCGACGACTGGGACCTGGATCCCCGAACGGAGAACTGCTGGCGACCGTAGCGCCGCATCGTTCGTTCAGTCCCCGCCGGAGCATTAGCAGACATGAAAACCATATATCTGGACAACAACGCCACCACCCAGCCGGCACCCGAAGTGCTCGATGCCATGCAGCCTTACCTGCGCGACCACTTCGGCAACCCTTCCAGCGTGCATGGCCTCGGTCAACGGGCCGCCCACGCGATCGACCACGCGCGCGAGCAAGTCGCCTCGCTGATCGGTGCCAAGCCGAGCCAGATCGTCTTCACCAGCGGCGGCACCGAGAGCAACAACCTTGCCATCCAAGGCGTGTTGGCCGACGGCATCGGGTCGCGACATCTGGTCACCACCGCCGTCGAGCACCCTGCCGTGCTCGAGGTATGCCAGCACCTGGCTGACGGCGGTGATGCCGTAACCTTTGCCCGCGTCGATAGCCAGGGACGACTTGACCTCGACCAGTTCGAGAGCGAAATCACCGAACGGACGGCGTTGGCATCGGTCATGTGGGCGAACAACGAAACGGGCGTCATCTCTCCAATTGAGGAAATTGCCCGCATCACGTCCGAACGCGGCGTGCCGCTCCACGTCGACGCTGTCAATGCTGTCGGCAAGGTACCCATCGACCTCGACCGGATCCCCGTCGATATGCTGAGCGTATCGGCCCATAAACTGCACGGACCCAAGGGTGTTGGGGCGCTATTCGTCCGCAACAGCCGACTCATGCGCCCTCTCTTTTTCGGCGGTCGCCAGGAGCGAGATATGCGGCCTGGAACGGAGAATGTCGCCGGCATCGTGGGGTTTGGTGCTGCGGCGCAGTCGGCGGCCGAGGCGATGGACACCTGGCCAGCTACGGCTAGGCTGCGCGATCGCCTGGAAGAGGGCATCTGTCGTCGTGTCCCGATCGCTCAGGTCAACGGCGACCCTCTGAACCGATTGCCCAATACCAGCAACATCAGCTTCGAGGCCCTGATGGCCGAAGCCGTCCTGCTCTCACTGAGCGAACAGGGGGTGTGTGCCTCGAGCGGGTCAGCCTGTTCGAGCGGGTCGGTTGAGCCCTCCCACGTCTTGGCCGCCATGGGTATCGACCGCCGGCATGCCCACGGGGCCATCCGCTTCAGTCTATCGCGGTATACCACGCCGGACGAAATCGATGCCACGCTCGAGATCCTACCCCCCATCATCGAACGCCTGGCCAGACTCATGACCGCCTGACCGCACCGACAAGTACCCCCGTCTTGGGCCGTTATGATGGGTCGTCCGCAAACGTGACGGTCGCGGCGATACGCCGACATAGGGCGACCAGCTCGTCCACCCCGCCAAGCTCACCCACCGCTTCGATGGCGACCGCCCGACTTTGGCCAAGCCCGACGGCCGCCACCACCTCCGCCACGTCCCCTTGACTGCGACGCCCCAAGACGGCCCAGATTATCTGCCTACCGGCGACGTTCTCCCGCTGCCCCCACTGAACATCAAAACGTCCCGGTGAGGCACTCTTCAGGCGTTCGCGCAGTAGATCGTCCAACGTCTGCTCGCGTCCCAGCGAGACCGGCCAAAGCTCCACGTTCCAGGGCTGCGAGGCATCGCGAGGGCAGGCGACCAGCGTCCGCCCCTGCACTTGCACCAAGCGGGCGCCCGCCGGCAAGTCCACGTGCAACGCGCCGGCGCTGGCGGTTCCCTGGGCGCTCTGGCGAAACACCAGGTCAGTCACCTGCAACGAATCAGCCATCGCGTCCAGCAGCCGCAGATCCTTCTTGCGCGGCATGTACCGCGACGCCAACACCACGGCCAGCGCACGGCCGTTCGGATCCACCGCTTGGCGCGCCAGCAGGAAGGTAAGGTCTTGCGCCCCTCTCACCGTCCAGAGCGATTCGCTGGCCGCCAATGGGCCCAGCGATGCCGGTTCCCGCGCCTCGCGCACCAATCGGTACCGCCGGAACTGGCGATCCAGAACAGGCTTCAACATCTGGGAGGTCACCGCTTTCGGGGGCACGAAACTCGGCATATGGCGAAGAAGCAGTAGGGCTGCCCGCCCGTCCCGGTCGAGACGGCCCGCCGCCACCGTTTCTCCCAGCCACTCTTCGGGCAGCTCGCCCCATCGCTGCGGCGGGCGCCATACGACAGGCCAGTTCGGTGCCGCTTCAGGCGGGCCGAGCTGGTCTCGCCCCGTCCGGCTTTGCGACACCTGCCACGCCGCCAGCAACACCAAACCCAGCGATGCCGCCGTGATCGCCACAGCCAGCCACGGCCGAGGCGAGCGCCACGAGGGAGTAACACTCATATCAGCCGGATGGTAGTGCCGCCCTCAACTGCCATCAACGTCCCAGGCGGCTGCGGCCGGTGCCCGACGTGCCTGCCGAGGCAGGGAGGCCCTGCGACTCGCAAAGCCCGACTGGCACAAAGCTTACGCCAGCCAGCGTCCGCGATATTTCGATTGACGCCGCGGCTGGAGCCCCTTTACAATCTTGTTGCATTTCCACCTAAGCCGTACCGGGCTCGCGGGTGAGCGCGGCGGCAGGGCTGGTCGGTGCTGGGCCCAGCGCTGGGCGGGGCTGACTGGCGGCAAGAGGCATGGTTGGGTGAGCCGAGATGGGTGAGACAATTCGCATCGCCATAGTTGGGGTCGGGAACTGTGCAAGCTCGTTGATCCAGGGCATTTATTTCTACCGCAACATGTGGCAGGAACATCGCCGACTGGGTGAAACGATCGGCCTGATGCACGATCAGATTGAGGGCTATCGACCTGGTGACATCGAGGTCGTGGCCGCCTTCGATGTCGACCGGCGCAAGGTAGGCCGCCCGATCGGGGAGGCCATCTTCGCCAGACCGAACTGCACGAAGGTCTTCTTCGATCGGGTTCCTTCTGATGGAACCATCGTTCACATGGGGGAGCTGCTCGATGGGGTCAGCGACCATCTCAGCGAATACCCGGAGGACCGGCGCTTCGTGCCGGTTAGCAAGCACGCCGCCGACGTGGAGAAGGTCCTGGCTGACAGCGGGGCCGACATCGTGCTGAACTACCTGCCGGTCGGATCGCAGTTGGCCACCGAGTTCTACGCCCAGTGTTGCCTCAACACAGGGGTAAGCCTGATCAACTGCATGCCGGTGTTTATCGTCAGCGACCAAGCTTGGGCGGCCAAGTTCACCCGCAAGAACATCCCGTGCATCGGGGACGACATCAAAGCCCAGATCGGGGCTACGATCGTGCACCGTACGTTGGCCAGCCTCTTCCGCAATCGAGGCGTGAAGATCGACGCCACCTATCAGCTCAACACCGGCGGCAATACAGACTTCCTGAACATGCTCAACCGCCAGCGCCTTGGCTCGAAGAAGATCTCCAAGACCGAGGCGGTTCAGTCCGCCCTCGATCATCCCCTTCCCGAGGAGCAGATCCACATCGGTCCGTCCGACTACGTTCCCTGGCAGTATGACAATAAGATCTGCTTTCTGCGAATCGAGGGGCGCGGTTTTGGCGGGGTTCCCATGAACCTCGAGTTGAGACTCAGCGTTGAAGACTCGCCCAATTCGGCAGGGGTGGCCATCGACGCGATTCGTTGCTGCAAGGTTGCCCGGGATCGGGGAATCGGCGGCCCGCTCAAGTCGATTGCCGCCTACGCCATGAAGCACCCGCCCGAGCAACTTCCGGACGATGCCGCGCGGGAGTTAGTCGAGCAGTTCATCGCAGGGGCCATCGCCCGCTGAGGTGTGGTCGCACCCTGTTGGTGAGCGGTCCTCCGTTTGTCGGTTGCGCAAGGGCGGGGCTGTCGGTCCGCGCAGCGATCAGCTCCGTGCAAGTGGCCCAACGCCTGTTATACTGTGGCCATGGCTGGGCTTGAGACCGGGTCGGGCGACTTTCGGGACCTCGCCGCTTCGGGTGAGCAGCCGGGGGTCACCAAGGCCATCGGGATGGCCTTCGCCTCCGCGCGGGACGGACTGGCTGGGGGCTTGGTGGCCGCGCGAGTTACCCCTAACGCTCTGACCGGCGCAGGCTTCCTTGTCACGCTCGGATCGGCCGCATGTCTCTCCCTTGGCGCGGGCGACGCCTTCGGCCCATCTTCCGCCCCAGGCCAAAGCTGCTGGCCCGTGTGGGCGGGCGCCTTGCTCATCGCTGCCGGCGCCTGCGACATGCTCGACGGGGCGGTCGCACGCATTGGGCGCAAGAGCACGTCGTTCGGCGCGGTGCTCGACAGCTCGCTCGACCGCTTCAGCGACGTGGCCATCTTTCTGGCCCTGGTCGGCCACTTCTGCCGGCGCGGCAATCTCACCTACACCGTCCTGGCCGCGGTCGCCCTGGCAAACACCTTTCTAATCAGCTACGTCAAGGCCCGTGCCGAGGATCTGATCGAGGACTGCACCGTTGGGTGGTGGCAGCGCGGCGAGCGACATGTGGCCCTGCTAATTGCCTGCTTCACCTGCCACGTTCCCATGTTCCTTTGGCAACAGGCCACGCTGCCCATGCTCACCGTTTTCCGCCGGCTCGACTACACACGCAAGGCCCTGGGCGCAAAAGAGCGTGGGCTGCCCTCGCCGGCCAAAGGGCCGCCAACCGGCAGAATGCGACTGCTTCACCCCTGGCGATATCCCCGCGGCTCGCTCCCCTTCGACTTGGTGGCTGCAGTCAATGTCGCCATACTCGTCTTTGGGCCATGGATCTTCTCGTTCTTCCGTGGTCGAACCGATCCTTTGCGCCGTCTGATCGAGGCTGTATCGGGCTAGCCCACGATGTCCTTCGATGTCTGGGGCCTGCCGGCATGCACGCGATCGCCGGGGTAATAAACGACAGTCGGGAAAACGGTGTCAATCGGGCTGGGCTGTTCGGCACTACGCAGGACAGCGGGCCTGACACTCACAGGCAGGTGGGTATGATCAGCCGGGCGCGCGGAGAGGCGCTTCATGCCGAGCGACAGCTTCTGGAATGGAAGTGCCCCCCGGCCTCTACAGCACCCCGTACTTATCGTACACGTCCCGCAGGTACGCCCCTTCGGCCAGTTCCCGCTTCGTGTGCTGCTCGCGCGAGGCCTTATCCAGGGCCGAGCGAATCACTTTGTCCGCCGCCTCTTGAGGAATCACGCACACCCCGTCGATGTCCAGCACCACCCAGTCGCCGGGATGGACCCTTACCTGCCCACACATCACCGTCGTGTCATGCTCGATCAGAAGCCCGCGCGGCGCCGAGTCGACGGGCTTCAGGCCCGCGCAGTACACCGCATAATCGAGTTCGACGATCTGACGCATGTCCCGGCAAAGGCCGTCGGTAACCGTAGCCTTGGCCCCACGCGTCCGGGCAGCCGTCGACATCAACTCCCCCCACACGCCGTTGGATCGACTGCAATTCGTAGCCACGACGGCCACATCGCCTGGCTGCAACGAATCCACAAACGCAATCTCCTGCTCGTACGGATTGTCACGTCGCTGGTGTACGTCCACGAACAGTGCCGTGGCAGCCCGGCCCGCGATTACCTGATCCACCTTCGGCGCCAGCGGACGGATCCACTCGGCCATCGCCTGGCTGAGCAGCCCCAGTTCGTCCATCGCATCACACAACAGGGCTGTGCGCAAACGGGTCTCGATGAGTGCCGCCAGTTCCTCGTCGCTGTGCCGCTGATCCACTACCGTGGTCCCCGTACGACTTGCCCGTTGCCTCTCGTCGGCAAAACAAAACGGGCATCAACGCCCGTCGATTCCGAACGCGCCGTCACCGCGTCCTCGCCCGCGTCAACCTCCCACAGGCTTCGAGCCCACTCAACGCCGACTGGCGGCCTACGTGTCGTCGATCACCCCGCCAACCTGCGGGCCGAGGTCCTCCTCGTCCTCGCCGGCGCGCCTCAAACCGTCGATCTTCTCCTTCAAGTCGCCTGGATGACGCGCCTTGTCCAGCGCCTCCTCGCCTGAAATCGTCCCACTCTGATAGAGCTGCCAGAGGTGGTCGTCCAGCAACTGCATGCCGAACTTCTTGCCCGTCTGAATGCTGGAGTCGATTCGGTACGTCTTGTTCTCACGCACCAGGTTGGCAATCGCCGGCGTCACGACCATGAACTCATAGCCGGCAATCCGTCCCGGGACGCCCAGCTGAGGCATCAGTACCTGACTGAGCACCGCAATCATGTTCGTCGAAAGCTGAACACGGATCTGGTTCTGCTGATCGACTGGGAAGGCGTCAATGATACGGTTGATCGTGCCCTGGGCACCCGTGGTGTGCACCGTTGCAAAGACCAGGTGACCCGTCTCGGCTGCACGAATGGCCGACTCCATCGTCTCAAGGTCGCGCATCTCGCCCACCAGGATCACGTCCGGATCCATACGCAGGACGCGCCGCAGCGCCTCGGAAAAACTCGGCACATCGGCCCCCACCTCGCGCTGGCTGATCACGCTCTTCTTGTGGTCGTGGTAGTACTCGATGGGGTCCTCGACCGTCACAATATGCCGGTCGAAATTGGCATTGATATAGTCGATCATCGTGGCCAGCGTCGTCGTCTTGCCCGATCCGGTCGGCCCGGTTACCAGGAAGATTCCACGCGGCCGACGACATAGGGCGCGGACGATCGCCGGCAGCCCGATCTCCTCGAACGTGAGGATCTTGGTGGGAATCAGCCGCAGAACGATCGAGACGTTGCCCTTCTGTCGGAAGACCGACACACGGAAGCGCGCCTCCTTCCCGAAGGCAAAGCCAAAGTCCGCCCCGCCCTCCTCCTGAAGCTCCTGCTGATAGCGATCGGGCGCGATCTGCTTCATCAAGGCTACCGTGTCGTCCGGCTCCAGCACCTTCGTTTCCAGCGACCGCAACCTGCCGTGCAGCCGAATCACCGGAGGTCGCCCGACGTGCAAATGCAGATCCGACGCGTTGCGCTTCACGCATGTTTCCAACAACCGATCAATATGCAGCGTGGCCACCTGCTCGTCCTCGTTCAGCGGAGAAACGCCGGCCCATTACGCGTCCGCAGTCAGCACACCCTCCGCCTGAGTGATGCGCACGATCTCATCCGGCGTCGTTACACCATTGAGAATCTTGATCTTCCCGTCTTCCAGCAAGTTCTTCATACCGCTCACCTGAGCGGCCTTGCGGATCTGACTGACCGGCGCCCGATTAAACGCCAGCTCCCGCAGTTCGCTATTCATTACCATCATCTCAAAAATGCCGAGTCGCCCTCGATACCCCGTGTTGCTACAGTTCTTGCAGCCCCGGCCTCGATAAACCTGCTTGCCGCGAAGCCGCTCCTCGCCCAAATTCAGAAGCCGCAGAATGTGCGGGTTGGGATTCGGATCGACCTCCTTGCACTGGCTGCATATCACGCGAATCAGCCGCTGCGCCATCACCGCCTGGATCGAACTGGCCACCAAAAACGGCTTGACACCCATGTCGATCAAGCGGGTCAGCGCCGACGGCGCGTCGTTGGTGTGCAGCGTACTGAACACCAAGTGCCCCGTCAGCGCCGCCTGGATCGCCACGTCGGCCACCTCCAGGTCGCGAATTTCGCCGACCAGAATGATGTTCGGCGCCTGACGCAGCATGGCCCGCAGAATCCGCGCGAACGAAAGACCGATCTCCTCACGAACCTGACACTGGTTCATCCCCGTGAAGTTGTACTCGATCGGGTCCTCGGCCGTGATGATCTTGCGGTCGGGACGATTCAGTTCCTGAAGCGCCGCATACAGCGTCGTGGTCTTGCCCGAACCGGTCGGCCCGGTCACCAGGAAAATTCCGTTCGGGCGGCGAATGATCTGCTGGAAAACCTGATAATTATCTTCCTCAAACCCGAGACTCCGAACGCCGGTGCTCGCGCCTTCCGGACGCAGAATACGCAACACCACACTTTCCCCGTGATAGCTCGGCAGTGAACTGACGCGGAAGTCGATATCCTCGCCCCCGATCCGCATCTTGATTCGCCCGTCCTGCGGCAAACGCTTCTCGGCGATGTCGATGCCCGCCATGATCTTCAGACGCGTCAGCACGGCCCCCTGCATGTTCTTCGGGACGTTGTCGCGCTCCACGCACACCCCATCGATCCGGTACCGAACGCGCACGCGATCGACCATCGGCTCGACGTGAATGTCGCTGGCCCGGGTGTTGACCGCCTCCGATATCATCAGGTTGATCAGTCGAATAATCGGCGCGTCGCTCCTGTCGACGCTGCCGCCGGCCACGCTCAAATCCCCCTCCGTCTCCAGCGTGCTCTCCTCGTCGATCGTGTCCATGCTGTGCACGGTCTCTTCGATCTGACCTTCCAGCGCAGAGAGATACTTGTCGATGAACGTGGCCACCTTGCTCGGCGGTGCCAGCGCGCACTCCACATCACAGTTCAGCCGAAAGCGTAAAAGATCCGGCGTGTCCAGATCTAACGGGTCGGTCACGATCACCTTGAGCCGACCGTTGTCGTAACGCATCGGCAGAACCTGGTGCTGACGAATCAGGTCGCGAGGTACCGCCTCCAACGCCTCCGACGAAACCACATTCTTGTCCAGGTCCACATACTCCATATCCTGCTGCGTCGCCAACGCCTTGGTTACGTCCTCCTCGCTGACCAACTGAAGTTCGGTCAGGGCTTCTCCCAAACGCTTGCCATGCTCCTGGGCGTACGTCAACGCCTCCTCAAGCTGGCTGTCGCTCAGCATCTTCCAGCTTATCAGGATTTCCCCGAGTTTCTTCTGACGTCGCGCCATCGATCAAGCCTCGTTTCACCCACGAGCGCCGTAACGGCTCAGCACACAGCCAGTCGTCTGCTACGTCCGGACGCTGTCGACCCCCGAGGCCGCTCCGCCGGCCAGTCGCTGTGCTGCCGACCGCGTCAGGCTCAATACTCCTGCCACCCGCCACTATTCTACGGGCCTGTTGGGGAGCCTTCAAGAACCGCCCCATCGTGCCCAAACGGCCCACACGCCTCGCGTCCGGCCCCCCGGTCAGCGGCCAATCGCTTCGGCCCGGTCAGTATTGCATCGCCCGCGCGCGTGGCCTAGACTCTCGTCAGGCGTTCCTGCTCCTGGACGGGTGTATTCAGAAAATGAGAATCGGATACTTCGACTGTTTCAGCGGCGCCAGCGGAGACATGATTCTCGGCGCCATGCTCGACGCCGGTCTGCCCCTCGACGACCTGCGCCGCCACCTCGACAAACTGCCCGTCTCCGGCTTTGCCCTCCACGCCGAGAAGCTCACCAAGCAGGGCTTCGCGGCCACCCGATGCCATGTCGACCTTGATCCACAGCACTCCCAGCCCCATCGTCATTTGTCCCATCTCCGTGATCTGATCGAAGCCAGTGAGCTGCCGGCATCGGTCAAAGCACGCGCCGTCCGCATCTTCGTCCAACTCGCCGAGGCCGAGGCCGCCGTCCACGGCACCACGCCCGACCGTGTCCACTTCCACGAGGTCGGTGCCGTCGACGCCGTCGTCGACGTCGTCGGCGCCTCGCTGGGCATCGAGTTGCTGGGCATCGATCGCGTCGTCTGCTCGCCCATCCCGACCGGGTGCGGAACCGTCCAGTGCGACCACGGGATCATGCCCGTCCCCGCGCCGGCCACCGCCCAACTGCTGCGCGGCGTGCCCCTGGCCCAGGCCGACGAGCCTGCCGAGTTGACCACCCCTACCGGTGCCGCCATCCTCACCACCCTCAGCGAGTCGTTCGGCCCGCTGCCGCAGATGACCCTCAATCGCATCGGTGTCGGGGCCGGCGCTCGCGACGGAGTGACGCGACCCAACGTCATGCGCCTGCTGATCGGCCAACACGCCGATCACCCCAACCAGGACCAGGTGGTCGTGCTCGAAGCCAACATTGACGACCAGGACCCACGCCAGATCGCCTACGCCTTCGATCAGCTCCTCGAAGCCGGCGCCCTGGACGTTTACGCCACGCCCATCGTGATGAAGAAGAACCGACCGGCCACCAAGCTGTCGGTCATCGCTCCCGCTGACCGGGTCGACCACGTCGAGCGCGTCCTCTTTGCCGAAACGACCACCTTCGGCATCCGACGCTGGAGCTGTGACCGAACGAAGCTCCAGCGGTCACACCGACAGGTGCAGACCCTGTACGGGGCGATTCGCATCAAGTTGGGCCACAGCGGCGAGCAACTGCTCACGGCAACCGCCGAGTACGAGGACTGCCGCGCCGCGGCTCGACAGCACGGCGTCGCGTTACGAGTCGTGGTCGCTGCGGCCACGCAGGCCTGGCTGCAGATCGCTGGCTCTGAATGAACGGCCCATGCAACCGTCAGCCATCATCTTCGCGCAGACCGATCCGCAGCACCTGATCATCATTGCGGTGGTCGTGGCCGTCACCACGCTGGTGCTGATCGCCACCCGCCGCCGCCTGCGCGAACGTCAGCCGTCGCTCAAGGACTACACCCGGCAGCAGCGGGGTCGGCTCCGCGACCAGCAGCACCTCAAGCAGGATATGGAGGAGCTTGCCGTGCAGCTTCAGCAGGTGGCCCGCCAGATCAACAGTCAGATCGATACCCGCTTCGCCAAGCTCGAGTCGTGCATCGCCGACGCCGACCAGCGAATCGAACGGCTGGAGCGTCTGCTGCGGCGCGCCGGTGGTTACGAGGGCGTCGACGTGACGGTATCCGACCATCCCACGCCTTCACCCGGCCAGACTGGGGACCGCAATAGCATCAGGATCGATCCGATGCATCAGGAGATCTACAGGCTGGCCGATGAGGGCAAACCCCCGCCCGAGATCGCCCGGCAACTCGGCCGAACCACCGGGGAGGTTGAACTCATCCTCAACCTGCGCCGAAACCGACACGACTAGGCGTCGTTCTCTCGCCTCGCGGTGCGTGATTCGCTTGGATGGCCCGCTTGTCGCCGAGGGCGATGGGTGGGGTCTTTTGGGGGCATTGCATTTGGCTTTTGGACGGCATACATTTGCGAGGTCGCTCATAGAGCCGGGCAGGTCAGTTCGAGGATGGGGCTGGTTCGAACTGGGGACAACCGATGGCGGTTAGCGCGGAGACTTCGTCAAGAACCGCAAGAGACTGCTGGCGACAGAGTGATGTCTTCCGCCATGGGCGCGTCGGTGGCGTCTTATACGTCCAGGAGAATGAGACTGCGCGTCTTAGGCGGGTCAATCCAATCACGGTTGGCTGTTTCAGGAGGTGCTCCATGCGCCATACAAGTGGTCTTGTTTTGGCTGCAATGGCTATTGCCGGCTGCAGCACTCTGTCCCCCGAGGCGGATTTGAAGACTGTCAAGCCGGTGGGTCAAAAGATGGAGGAAATGCCTACGCCTACGTCCGACGCTGTGGTCAGCATCGACCTGGGTTCTTTAAGCCTGCAAGACATGCGCCTGGGTGACGATTTCATGGGTACGGCCGACCTTGCCGTCGAGCAACGCAAGGACGCCGATGGTGCGTATAGCTTCATTCAGTTTACACCTCGCCCCGGCATGTCCAAGTGGATCACTACGATCATTGGTCTACCACAAGTGGATTTCGCCGATGGGATCGAGTGGATGGAGCTGGAGGCTTGGAACCCCGGCGTGCCGTTGAGAATCGTGGTCGACGCGACAGATCAGGATGCCGACTGCTTCGAGATCGGGTTCTGTCCCAACGATACGGTCTGGGAGGGCTGGCGTACCTTTCGCGTGCCGACGGTCGGCGAGCGGTTCGTGCAGGGCGATACGGATTTGAGGCGTACCATCAAGCCGCCGGTGGGCATCAAGTGGATGATCGTCATCATGCGACAAGGGCTGCCCTGGCAACTCGGTCTGCGTGACTTGCGGGTGAAGCCTCTTAGCACTGCAGCGCCGCTTAGGCTCAAGTGATTGGGCGGCGTGCGCCGATGAAGTCTTCCAAGTAACTATTACTGGAGGACTTACGGCATGGACGCAGAACAGATCAGTGCGCTGGGGAACCGGCTG
>Ga0307375_10000517_pt1 | contig 48244 bp, 36 predicted proteins | sample TR1MG_FD_202531 | JGI IMG/M metagenome (GOLD analysis project Ga0307375, IMG submission 202531) | Soil microbial communities from Risofladan, Vaasa, Finland - TR-1 | ecosystem: Environmental > Terrestrial > Soil > Coastal area > Acid sulfate soil | place: Finland: Risofladan, Vaasa | collected...
TTATGCATATCTGAGGTGGATTTGTGGTGAATTTTACCTCTAATATACTGTATATCAGTATTATGCATAACTTTTTTTATTATATTTATTAACTTTTTTATTTAATTTTCAACCGCACAACACGTTAATTATATACTTATAAGTTATGATTCAGAATCTTAATCCAATATCGACCCTGTTCATTGCTGGTGTAATAACAGGTTGTGCTCAGAGAGAAAAAAAAGCCCTGTCAGATGTTGACAATAACAGAAGACCTAATGTGCTTATTTTGCTTGCAGATGACCAGCGAGCTGATGCACTGGGATGTTCGGGTAACAGCTACATCAGAACACCAAATATTGACAGTTTAGCGTCAAATGGAATACATTTCAGGAATGCCTATATAATGGGAGGACATCACGGGGCAATTAGCGCTCCAAGCAGAGCTATGCTTCTGAGTGGGAAGCATCTTTTCCATGTATATGATACTCTTGCTGGTGTGACAACAATGCCAATGCAATTCGGAATAAATGGTTATGAAACTTTCGGGACAGGTAAATGGCATAATGAGAAAAGTGCCTTTGAAAGTTCATTTCAGAAGGCGAGGAATGTATTTCTGGGAGGTATGGCAAACCATTTCCAGGTACCATGCCGAAGCCTGGAATCTGAAGGAAAGCTTTCAGAACCGGAGATGAAAGGTTTTTCTACAGATATCTTTGCAGGATCAGCAGTTGATTATATTAAAGAATATGCCAGTAGCAGCAGAGAAAAACCTTTTTTTTGCTATGTAGCCTTTACAGTCCCTCATGATCCATATTCTCCCAGACCCGATTTCATTGATTCTTATCCTGACCAGTCACTGCCTTTGCCGGGTAATTACCTGCCTCTTCATCCATTTCAGTTTGATGACCTGATGGTGAGGGATGAAAATCTGTTGCCATGGCCGCGAAGTCCTGAGATGGTCCGTTCAGTACTAAGTGATTATTATGCTATGGTAACTCATCTTGATAAGGCTGTTGGAACCATAATAGAAACACTGAAGCAGAATGGCCTTTATGACAATACAATTATTGTTTACGCTGCCGACAATGGTCTTGCTGCAGGCAGTCATGGCCTGCTGGGTAAGCAGAATCTATACGAGCACAGCATGAAGGTTCCGTTGATAATTACCGGTCCCGGAATTCCTGAAGGAAAAAGCTCGGGTGCTTTTGTATACCTGTATGATATCTTTCCTACACTGGCTGAAATATGCAGGGTGCCGTCGCCAGCAGGTATTGATGGCAAGAGTCTTATAAAGGTTATTACAGGTGAATCGGAGGGAGTCAGGAAATCTCTTTTTACTGCATACAGGCGTACTGTAAGAGCAGTAAGGACAGCGGAATGGAAGCTGATCAGGTATCCTGAAAGAGATTATGACCAGCTTTTCAATCTTGCTAAAGATCCTTTTGAGCTGAATAATCTTGCTGCAGATGATAAGTACATATCAATACATAATGATATGACTGAACTACTGAAGCGGAACCAGGCTGAACTGGAAGATCCTGCACCATATACGGCAGCCAGGATACTGCCGCTTGAGTATGATTATACAAAGCTTGTCAGGAAGCCTGATCAGTGGCAGCCTGAATATACTCTAAAAAAATATTTCCAAGAATAAATTGCAGATTTATGGAAGGGAAGATACTGATCCTGACAGTAATGGTGATTTACATAAGCCTGCTGGTATTATGGGGTGTTTTTCAGGGAAGAAAAGTGAAGACAGGCAATGATTTTGCCATTGCCGGCAGGAAACTACCTGGATGGGTTGCTGCCCTGTCTGAAAGGGCAACCGGTGAATCATCCTGGGCATTACTTGGTCTGCCTGGTGCAGCTTATGCAATGGGACTAACCGAAATATGGACAGCGGCAGGATGTATTGCAGGAATAATTTCGGCCTGGGCATTTCTTGCCTGGAGACTCAGGGATGAGGCGGAGAAATACCAGGTTTCAACATTTACAGAATACCTTGAGGCAAAACATGGCGAAACTGGCAGACTGCTGAGAGTGGTATCAAGCCTGGCAATTGTATTTTTTTTCTTTTTCTATGTCGGGGCACAATTTCTTGGAGGAGGGAAAACCCTTTACACTTTGTTTGGAATAAAGCCTGCAACCGGTGTACTGATAACAGCTTTGATCATAATTCCTTATACTGTTTACGGTGGCTTCAGAAGCGTTGTTTATACCGACGTGATTCAGTCTATTATTATGATCATTACACTTATAGCAGGGCCGATTGTCGGATTCATATATATTCATAATGAACCGGGTCTGTTTACATCAGGCATTTCTGAGGCACTTGTCAGATCAGGTGATTCATATTCTTCTCTTACAGGAACAGCAAGAGGCTTTGGGGCGGGGTTATTGATTACCGGTGGATTTAGCTGGTTTTTCGGTTATCTGGGGGGACAGCCACAGTTAAGTGTCCGTTTCATGGCAATAAGCGATGAAAAACAGGCAAGAAAAGCAAGAAATATCGGCATTGTCTGGACTCTTATTGCATATGCTGGTGCCCTTTCGCTGGGTTGGATTGGACTGGCAATCTTCGGACCGGCAGGTTTGAGTGATCCTGAATATGTAATGCCAAGTGTAATACTGAGACTTTTTCCTCCTGTTATTGCAGCGCTACTGATAACCGGATCTATTGCTGCTATGATTTCAACAGCCGACTCACTGCTGATCCTTTCTGCCACCGAACTTTCAGAAAGTCTTCTTAAAAAGAGAGGTCTGAATTCTGATGTAAATAACTCAAGGTCAGAGCTATTAAGGCATAGATTGACAACTGTTGTATTGGCGCTTGTAGCCCTCGGATTATCTTATATCACACCTTCAAAACTCATTTTCACAATAGTTAGTTATGTATGGGCTGCGATAGGCTGTACCTTTTCTGTTGTAATATTGCTGACATTGTTTTGGCGCCCTTATCATGGAAAAGCAGCAGTGGTTACTGTAATCGCTGGTATTTTGTTTACGGTATTCTGGATAAGCGGCGGTTATGAACAACATTACAAAATAACCGGGCAAAAAACAGAAATACTTGTTGAACAGCAGTTTATTTCTGAAAATGAAGCTAATGCCCTCATGCTTATAAGCGGAGAAAGGTTTGTTAATGCTGATAATTTTGCCAGAGAGATAAAAGGCGTTTTTATGAGACCAATAGAGGAAGAAGATATATCAAAGATCACATCAGCTTACATTTCAAAAGGCATTCCGGCCAGACTTACTACCTTTATTTTTACTTTTATTGTAGCAATAATTTCTACATTGCTTTTAAAACCACAATTAAACAAGATAAAATAAGCAGATATTTTTTTATTAACCACGGATTTACACAGAGGTCACGGATTAATTCACGGATTTAGAATAGCTTAAACACCAATCACTTATTACCGATTATCGATTAAACAGTTACCACTACTTTTCCTCTGGGTTTCCCATGTTCAGCATGGTAAAATGCATCACCGCATTTCGAAAGAGAAAAAGTGCTGTCGATTAAAGGGATAAGCTTCTTTTCTCTCCATAACCGTTCAATCTCCTCATAATCTTCAGATTTGGCACGCATATTTGCTGAAGTCATAATCTTGCCGTATAATATCTTCGTTATTGCAGCCTTTATCTGCGCCGGAGGAAAGAACAGTGTTGAAGCATAGATACCTCCCTTTTTCAGGAGCTTTATTATTGTGGTGTAGTTCATTTTTCCATACGCATCCATTATTGCATCAAAATCAGAACCTTCATTTCTCAATTCTTCATTCATATAATTAATAACCTTTTCTGCACCAAGTTGTTGTGCCAGTTCTGCATTTTCGCTGCTGCATGAAGCAATTACCTGTGCCCCTAAATCTTTGGCTATCTGGACAGCAAAATGACCTACACCTCCCGTGGCTCCATTTATAAGTACCTTACTGTTTTCCTTTACCTTGCATCGCCGGATTCCATTAAGGGCTGTAAGAGCAGCAACTGGAAGCGAAGCAGCCTCCTTAAAAGACATTCCTTCTGGAATCAACCTTATTTTTTGTGGTAATACGCTGATCAGTTCTGCGAGCGCACCATGCTTTCCAAATATTATGGTGGCTGAACCATATATACGGTCTCCTTTTTTAAAATCTGTCACTCCGTCTGTTATTTCTTTCACAATACCGGCAAAGTCAGTTCCGAAAATCTTTGGAAATTTCAAACCTGTGACTATTCTTAAAGCTCCGCTCATCACCTTGTAGTCAACAGGATTTATTGAAACTGCCTCTATCCTGACGAGGACTTCACCTGGTTTAGCAATAGAATCAGGAAGGTCGCCGTAAAATGCAAATTCAGGTCCACCGTATTTTGTTGAGTAGTATGCTTTCATTTTATAATTAGATACTATGGATTTTTGATAATTCCATTATGTCCTGTCATAATATATTTAAATGTACCAGGCTCCGGGAGCATCTTTAATGATTTTTCCTGTTCTGGTGTATCCATATTATACTTATCGACGAAGTGCTCATATTTACCATTCACTATAACCAGGTTATCGCCCGTTACCAGGTAATCTTTACCAATCACATAGCATGAGGATCCTGGAGTATGCCCCGGAGTATGTATAATTTTTACATTCAGACCATTAAGTATTAAATTTTCATTATTATTGAGCAGTTTGTATGGCCCATATTTCCAAACAGTCTTTGAGAATTTTGTCTTTCCGGTTGACCCGTTAATCATCTGCTCCTCATCTTTGTGCATATAGATATCAGCATTCTTAAGCAGTCCGGTTGCTCCTATATGATCACTGTCAGTGTGAGTAAGTAAAAGTGTTGTGATCTGTTCAGGTAATAAACCTGTCTTAGATAGTTCCTTGCTGAAGTTTTTTGCATTAATTCCGGCATCCACCATTAAATAACCCTCTCTGCCTTTAAAAATGAATGCATTTACGAACCTGTCCTTTATGCACCATACAGAATCATTCAGGGGTTGTGTTTCGGCGGGTGTCATTGCTTTGGTCGCCGAAATAAAATTGATCATAAAAATAATTGCAATTATAAGTACCAGCCCAAGTATTACCCCAACACTCCAGAATGCTATTTTAACAGGCTTCTTCATAATATTGAATCTTTGTCTTCAGTTTATCAATGCTTCCAAAGTTACCAAATTGACATGTTATATAACCGGATTTTTAGTATATTTCTCTCTTCAAACCTCTTTTTGAAGCTCTTTTCATAAGGGGAAAAAACAGGCGGTTAGTTATAAACTGCCATTCGTTGGATCAACCTTGCACTTCGTTCAGTTACTCTTTTTTTGCCTTAATCTATGACATAATTTTGTTCATGAAGTTGATTGAATACTTCAAATTTAAAAAGGACAGAAAAAAATGAGTTTAGTAATAATCAAAAAAATCAAAGTCATGAAAAGAGTGTTTTTTACAGTAGTGTTAGTGGTAGCAATGGTCACCACATCATTTTCAAGAGAACTGGTTGCTGAAGGTAAAACACATTCAGCACTGGGAGATTACAAAATTGAGATAGCAGATAATCCGGTACAACTGAACGGGGTTGATCACAAGGCATTTGTTATCAGTTATCAGAATTCGCCAATGGAAGTTACAGTAGTTGTGACCAAAGGCAAAAACTGCAAGAACTATGTTGTTCTTTCCGAAAAGCTATCAATACAGTATGTATGTAATGACAGCTACTTCGGAGTACAGTTGCTTGATCCTTCATTTGAAAAGGATGGCTATAAGACATCCACAGCTGCTCTGAACAGGAATGAGTATTTCCATCAGAAAGCAATAACAACGGGGAGGAAGGATGAAGTTGAGAATACCCAGATGATAGCAGCATACTTCCCGATGCTCATTAACTAAGAGGTTTTGCTCTTTCGCCGGAAAGAGTTTTCATAAAGGCCACCCGGCCACCGGTTTCAGGTTTTAATTTAATCGCAGAAAGGCACCAACAGGTGTCTTTCTCCGTTTAGATATATTTTCTAAATTTGTTCTTCTTTAAAAACTGACCAGATGAAAGTGAAGTCACCCCTTTTGATGCTCCTAATAATGATAGCCATATCGGGCTCATCCTTCGCACAGAATCAGGTTCCGGTATTTACCAGGCAGGATACCTTGCGTGGCTCAGTAACACCGGAAAGAAAATGGTGGGATCTGCTTTATTACCATCTTGACATCACTGTGAATTCTGCTGATAGCACAATAAGAGGATCAAATACAGTATTATACAGGGTTCTGGATCAGTATGGCGTTATGCAGATCGATCTTCAGCAACCTATGAATATTACCCGTATAAGACAGGAAAACATAGAGCTATCCTTTAAAAGAGAGGGGAGTGTTTATTGGATAGATATGCCGGATAAGCAGGAAAAAGGTAAGACCTATTCAATTGTCATTTCATACGAAGGCAGACCGAGAGTTTCTAAAAGACCTCCGTGGACTGGCGGGATAACATGGAACAGGGATTCAAAGGATATGCCTTTCATTGCAACAGCGAACCAAGGCGATGGAGCAAGTCTGTGGTGGCCATGTAAAGACCATATGTATGATGAGCCTGACAGCATGCTGATCAGTGTGACGGTTCCTGGAAAATTAATGGATGTATCAAACGGCAGGCTTAGAAGTGTGGTTAAAAATAAGGATAAAACAAAAACATATAACTGGTTTGTGAGTAACCCGATAAATAATTATGTGGTAAACATAAATATTGCTGATTATGCCCATTTCTCTGAAGTTTTCAATGGTGAAGCCGGACCTCTCGACTGTGATTATTATGTGCTGAGGGAGAACCTTGAAAAAGCAAAAGAACAGTTTAAGCAGGTTCCAATGATGCTGAAGGCTTTTGAACACTGGTTTGGTAAATATCCGTTTTATGAAGATGGATATAAGCTTGTTGAGGCTCCATATCTTGGAATGGAACATCAAAGCTCCATCACCTATGGAAATGGATTTAAGAACGGCTACAGGGGAACAGATCTGAGTGTCAGCGGATGGGGACTTAAATTCGATTTTATCATAATCCATGAATCGGGACATGAATGGTTTGCAAACAGTATTACATACAGGGATGTGGCTGATATGTGGGTTCATGAGAGTTTTACAAACTATTCCGAATGTCTTTATGTTGAATATTATTACGGTAAGGAAGCCGGGCAGGATTATGTAATAGGCTGTCGTGGTAATATACGTAACGACAGACCTGTTATTGGCATATATGATGTCAATTATGAGGGATCAGGCGATATGTATTATAAAGGAGGCAATATGCTCCATACCCTCCGCCAGATAGTTAATAATGATGAGAAATGGCGAGGGATACTCAGAGGTATGAACAGTGAGTTTTATCACCAGGTTGTTACCGGTGAGCAGATTGAGAAATATTTGAGTGAAAAGACAGGCATCAATCTCCAGCGTTTTTTTGACCAGTATCTAAGGGATGTAAGGATACCTGTTTTTGAATATTATGTAAAAGGAGAGGAACTGATATTCAGATGGAACAATTGCGTGAGGGGATTCGACATGCCACTGAAAATATATGTGTCAGGTAAACCTCTGAATGTCAATCCAAAAACAATGTTTACAACAATTAAACTTGATGGCGCGAATGCAACTGTCAGAGTTGATCCGGGCTACTATGTGGGAGTGCTCAATATGACCGGAGAATAACGGCGCAATGGCACAATGGCACGACTGTTAAGTGTTATTGTTTCTCACGCCTCATGCCTCAGCCTTTCTTATAATCCGCTGAAATCAGTATTATCAAACAGCATTGAAGGTGTCAGATATGATCCGAACTTGTAAGGATCATTTCCAACTGCAACAAGAGTATTCCAGAATTCTTTCATGTTTCCGGAGATATTCATCTCGTTAACAGGATGTACTATCTCGCCCTTCTCAATAAGGAATCCTTCGATTCCATATGAAAAGTCGCCCGTTGAACCGTTGCAGTTACCTCCGTTGAATCCGGTAACAAGAACTCCTTTTTTAACCGATTTAATAAGTGCTGCCTGGTCTTTATCCCCGGTTTTAAAAACCAGGTTAGAGGGACTTATTGTGGTAGGGAGAAGGTTTAGTTTCCTTCCGTAATATGTTCCAATGAAGTAATTCCTTAAAATCCCTTTCTCTAAAACTTCCCTTTTTACTGAATTGATTCCTTCCTGGTCAAAATGTCTTGAACCGAAGCCCTTTGGTAATAATGGATCATCGGTAATTGACAATATTTCACTGGCTACTTTTGTGTCCGCCTTGCCTATCAGGAAAGAGTTCTTCTGGTACATTGATGATCCGTATAGCGCAGCTATGAATGGTCCTAAAATATTTCCTGCAGCCATATTGTCCACAATCATCTGGTATTTTCCGGAGGTGATCTTCTTAGGATTGAGTTTTTTAAGTGTTCTTTCAAGAGCCTTTTTCCCTATACCGGTCTTTACAAGATCTCCAAAATGGATGCAATATTCAGCCCAGGAATCCTGTGGTCTGCCGGTTTCTCCCTTAATAGATACCGAAGCGGATATTCCTGCATAACTGCCACTGTTCTCTCCTTTGAAGCCATTGCTGGCAACAAAAACATCATTGCTTACATTGTCATCATAACTGGCTGTGATTGAAACTATGCGATCATCTGAGCCGAAAATCTCATTTTCTGCCTGACGGGCAAGGTCTATCTTTGTTTTGGCATCAAGGGTGTTAAATATGGAATCGAATGTCCTGAGATCTTCTCCACCACTTTTATAGTATCTTTCAGGATCCGGAAGGTATCTGAATTCATCCTCAGATAGATATTTTGTGGCGGCCACAGCACCCTCAACAAATTTTAACAGATCCGCCTTCTTCAGGTGATTGGTAGTATGGGACGAGTATTTATTCTGAACATATAATGACAGGGATAAACCATTGCTTATTGATTCCTGGAGCCTGTCAATTTTTTGTTCCCGTGTTTCAATGTGACTACTGGAGCTGTCGCTTATGGAGACAGTTACCTCATCTGCTCCATTCTTCAGAGCATGTTTTATGACAAGGTCAGCAATTTCATATTTTTCGTTTGTGTTCATTTTAATTCAGGTTGTTTTGATTAAGCCTTAATCATAGATCATTAGTCATTAAACATTAAGCATTAAACATTAATACATTCATCATCAACTGTTGATGCCTCCTACTGTCAGTTTCCTGATTTTAACAGTGGGCAATCCCATCGATACAGGTACTCCTTGTCCATCCTTTCCGCATGTCCACGTGCCATAATCAATTTTCTGGTCATCAGCTACCATTGTAATATCAGCCAGGGCCTGTGGGCCATTGCCAATAATATTGATATCCTTGATTGGTTTTGTCAGCTTGCCGTTCTCAATTATATATCCAAATTTTACAAAGAAGGTGAAATCCCCTGGTCCGATATTTACCTGACCATTGCTGAAGTCCTCAACGTAGATACCGTTCTTTACACTTGCAATAATTTCATCACGTTTGTGAGGACCATTTTCCATGTAAGTTGAACGCATCCTGGGCAAAGGAACATTTCTGAAATCCTGGCGCCTGCCATTACCGGTAGGCTTGACATTGTAATATTTGGCACTTATCCTGTCGTGTATATAACTTGTCAGAACCCCATTATTGACAAGAATGGTCTTTTCCGTTTTTACTCCTTCATCATCGATGTTAAGAGCACCCCTGTCATTTGTGAGGGTACCATCATCAACCACTGTTACGAAGCTTTCTCCTATTTTTTTACCCATTTTATCGGAGAAAATAGAGGTATTCTTCCTGTTAAAATCAGCCTCAAACGAATGTCCCATAGCCTCATGAAGCAGGATCCCTGAGCTGCCTGCTGTCATAACAACTTCCATTTCACCAGCTTTTGGCTTTTCAGCTTTGAAAAGGCGTGAAGTTTTGTTAATGGCATCTGCTGCAAGTGTATCCACCAGTTCATTACTCATGAACTCAAATCCTTTCCTGAATGATTGGGAAACCATTGAATTCTCTATTCTTCCGTTCTCTTCCATTATAGTTCTGGCTGCAAGGTAGGTGAGTGGCCTGTAGTCCCATGAAAGCATACCTTCGGAATTGAAGAAAAGTATATATGAGGTTGAATCAGAATGAGATATATTGACTTTTGTTACCCTGTTGTCACCTGCAAATATTTTATCATTCAGTGAGGTGATGAAAGGGATCTTATCCTTTATCTGGACATTCTCCCATGCTGTGGAAATGTTATAATAAGCAGACGGGACCAGTTCGTTTAAAGCCGGAGAATTCCATGAAGAGGAGCTTTCTGCTATATTGGCTGCTGTTCTTGCTGCCCTTACCATTGACTCCATCGATGTATTCTCCGCATAAGCAAAACCTGTCTGGTCGCCTTTAAGTACCCTGATCCCGACACCGAATGTGATATCGGAATAAGCACTGTTAACCTTCTTGTCCTGCAATGACGTTGCATTGCTTACAGTATGTTCAAAATAGAGGTCGGCATAATCAGCTCCCTTCTCAAGCGCAATGGCAAGGACTTTCTGCAGCTGGTCCGGTGTTACTTCAAAATGATCCATGTAACCGGCAGCACTATCAGAAACCGGAATGCCCTTGCATGAATTGATTAATGTAGGAATTACCATAGAGCCAGCAACTGTTATACCACCTAATCTGATGAATTCCCTTCGTTTAAGATTCATGTGGTTTATGTGAATGTTTGACAATAGAAATATGTGGACAAAATTAGTAAAAAATCGAGTTTATAATGATAATTCTGTTAATTATAATAAATTCACACTTCTCAAAATCTGATTAATATGAAAAGGAGAATATCAATCATACTGATGCTGTTTTTTTCTTTGGCAGCCAATGCTCAGGATAAACCATTCCTTTCAGATGTTTATCATTATTTAGAAAACACAGGGATATATGAGCTTAACCAGGTGGAAGGACATGTTCCACTGGTTCCATACGCTACATTAAATGAAGCCCTGGCAGATAAAAGATCATCAGCCTCTTCGTTCCTGTCACTTAACGGAATCTGGAAGTTCTTTTATTCAGATAAACCGGAAGGCACACCATCAGATTTTTTCCGTGAGGATTACAATGACAAAAAATGGGATACTATCAGAGTCCCTTCAAACTGGGAGATGCGAGGTTACGGCGATCCACTCTTCAGGAATGTAAGTACGCCATTCAAAGCTGATCCTCCGTTTGTCCCCAGGGAATATAATCCTACAGGATCATATCGCAGGACATTCAATATTCCTGGTTCATGGAAGGGTAAGGAGGTTTTTTTAAGACTCGAAAAATGTGCTTCAGCATCATTTGTATGGATAAACGGAAAAGAAGCAGGCTATAATGAAGGCGGTCAGGAGCCAGCCGAGTACAACATTACAAATTATATTAAACCAGGAAGGAATACAATAGCCGTAAATGTTTATAAATATTCCGACGGTTATTATCTGGAAGACCAGGATTATTGGCGTCTTGCCGGCATATTTGATGATGTATGGCTCTTTGCAGCTCCGAAAACCCACATATTCGACTGGTTTGCAACAACTGACCTAGATGATAAATATACTGATGCAAACCTTGACATAATGGTTGATATACGAAACTATTCAACAACTCCTGTTAATGATTTCACAGTACAGGCGACTCTTTTTGACCGGCAGAAGAATAAGATAGCTTCACTGGTTTCTGAAAAGATATCTATATCATCAGAAGGAAAAGCTACAATCCAGATTGCTGAAAATATTAAGAATCCCGCAAAATGGTCAGCAGAATTTCCCAACCTTTATCATCTTACATTGGAACTTAAGAATAGCCAGGGGGCAACAGTTGAGGTGATATCTGGGAGAATAGGATTCAAAGAAACAGAGATAAGGAATCAGGTTTTTTATCTGAATGGTGTACCAGTAAAACTAAATGGAATAAATACTCATATGCAGCATCCCCTTTTGGGACATACTATGGATGAAGAGACAATAAGGAAGGATATGTCAATCCTGAAAAGATTCAATATCAATTGTGTAAGAACCTCCCATTACCCTCCTGTTATACGTTATCTGGAGCTTGCAGATGAATATGGTTTATATATTGTGGATGAGACAGGTGATGAGTCACATGCAACAGAGTATGTTTCAGAGCAAGGTGAATGGGCAGATATGTACCGGGAGAGAGCAAGAAAAATGGTGAAGCGTGACAGGAACCATCCTTCAGTTCTGTTCTGGAGCGCTGGCAATGAAAGTGGTGAAGGTGATAATATTTGTGCAGTTATTGATGAGGGAAAAAAATATGACAAAACACGATCATGGATGTATGGGGGCAACGCATTTGCACATAAATGTGAGGATATTATCGGTCCGCGTTATCCGAAAATTTATGACCTCATTAATGATGTAATGCTGGTCCCGCCGGAAGTTGATCCACGACCATCTTTCCTTGATGAATACCTTGCTGTAACAGGCAATGGAGGAGGTGCTCTGGATGACTACTGGGAAGTGTTTTACAATCATCCCAGAAGTATGGGAGGTGCCATATGGGATTTTGTAAGCACCGGAATTACTGAAAGAATATTAACTCTTGAAGATTCTTCAGATAATAAGGTACAGGCAAATATTATGGGTCGTGCCAGACTTGTGCAGGGAGTTGAAGGAAAGGGGATCGATCTAAACGGTCACGACCAGTGGGTGGAGGTTTATCGTAGCAATGCTCTCGAATTAACCGGGAACAAACTTACACTTTCGCTCAGGGTATTTCCCCGTGCACTCAGCAGTTCGGCAGGTACATACATCACTAAAGGAAGCTGGCAGTTTGGAATAGTGCAGGAAGGAAATGATTCACTCGAGTTTTATCTGACTACCGACAGAAGATATAAAGTGAGGTTGGAGTTACCGGCAAACTGGGAAAATAACTGGCACCATATTGCTGCATGGTACACAGGAAATGAGATCTCATTGTCAATTGACGATAAAAGAAGTAAAACAACCGGTGTAAGTGGAAAAATTAGGAATACACCCTTTCCGGTAAATATTGGCAGGGATGCAGAAAAGCACGGTCAGGAGACAAATGTCTACATTTGCGACGCAATAATTGACCAGGCAGCTGTTTTTGCAGATAATATTCCGATTGGTAATCTCACTTCTCCATCTCATGATCTAAGGAAAAGGGCGGCATTATGGCTCGATTTTGAGTCAGTTACTGATAACGGAGCTTTTTTCAGCTATGGAATTGGTGCAAGGACCTATGGCTCTATTTGGCCTGACCGTCGTCCGCAACCGGAAATGTGGCAGATGAAGAAATCTGCCCAGCCTGTTTCGGCTAAGCTGTTATCATCATCGGGTGGTAAAGTTGAGATAACAAACAGATATCTTTTTACAAATCTCAAAGACCTAGAAACTGAATGGATGATTAAGGCAGATAATGAGGTTGTTGAAAAAGGGAAGCTGGATATCGATCTCGGACCTCAGAAAAATAACGTGATTACTATTCCTTACAAAAAGCCTCTAATTAAGCAAGGCAGGGAATACAGCCTGAATCTGAGTTTCAGGCTCAAGGAGAAAACTGAATGGGCAGACAAAGGTTTTGAGATTGCCTGGGAACAGTTTGAACTACCATGGACCGACCCTTCAGCACTATCGTCAGATCCCGTGTTTGCGCCCCTTGAATTAAAAGAGTCAGGCAATTTGATAACTGTTTCTGGTAAAGATTTCAGTTATGTTTTTGGCAGGAAGGAAGGCATGCTTATCTCCTTCAGGTTTCATAACAGGGAACTGATAAAAAAGGGACCGGAACTGAATGTATGGAGAGCTCCTTTGGCTAATGAAACTGACCAATGGGGATACGGGGGGTCAAATAAAAAGCACATTACTGAGGGATATGGAAGATTTGCAGCAACGGAATGGTATTCGGCCGGACTTGATACACTGAAGAAGGTAATTGAATCATTCTCAGTTGAGAAAGAAAATGATGGAAGCATATCAGTTCTGGTGAAAGATCTTGACATCCTGGCTTCCGGGAATGGTGTTTTTCGCAACAGCTACAGGTACAATATCAGAGGTAATGGTGAAATGCAGATAGCCCATACAATTATACCCGATGGCGACATGCCTTCATGGCTGCCCAGGGCAGGAGTGGAGTGGATATTGGATAAATCACTTGACAAAGTCAGCTGGTACGGCCGTGGTCCGCAGGAAAACTATCCCGACAGAAGAACTGGGTATAAGATAGATATCTACAGTTCAACAGTTGAAAAAATGTATGAACCCTATTTGATTCCGCAGGATTATGGGTTGAGATGCGATAACAGGTGGGTAAGGATGACATCACAGGATGGAACCGGATTGGAATTCAGCGGCGACAGAGTATTTAATTTCAATGCATATCCATATAGCACCGAGAACCTTACCAGAGCTCTTTATACATATCAGTTAAAACCATCTGATGGCATAACCTTCAATCTCGATTATGCAACCAGTGGTGTTGGTTGTACTGCATTATCTGTATTCCCTGAATACCAGGTAATGCCACAGAGGTTCGATTTTTTAATTACTGTGAAGCCTGTTTCAGCTCCACATTAGCATTTAGATTGCTCGCTGATAATTCAACAGCTTTTTGCAGATTCTCTGTGGCTGATTTACTGTCACCAAGCCCCTTATATCCTAATCCCTTGATCAGGTAAACCTTTGAAAGCTGTACATTCTCTGCCTCCTGTTCACCGAACTTGGCAAAGAAGTCAATCTCTGTTCCCTTATTTAAAAGGTTATCGCTCTCTTCTATCATAGCTCTAAAGCATGATGAAGCTTTTTGCTTATTTCCAAGTTTCTGGTAACTGAGTCCCTGATAGTAACTTATGTAATCTGAAGGTTCAACAGACTGCTCAGTTGAAAGTGTGAAATATGATTTCGCTTCTTTCTTTTTACCAAGAGCCTCATAAGCTGCACCAATGAAATAATTGATCTGCGGACTTCTCTCGTCTTCCCTTCTTGAAGCCGTTTGCTGATCGACAGCTGAAAGGAACTGCTGTAGGGCAGCATCATATTTCTTTTCTTCAAGCAGTTTTTTACCGTAAAGGAGTTTGGCATCTACGGTAATGTCACGAACACGGGAACTACCCTCCCTGAAATGGAAGGTGATTCCGGCAAGGTATTCTACAGACTTTTCGTACTGCCCGGAGAGATTAAGAACAATTATCTGGCGGACAAATGAGTCATCACGCTTTTTAACAACATCATTTTTACCTTCAAAAAGTTTTGCTCTTGTCCCAATTGGTGTATTGTTCATTTCATACAATGGATCGAGCTCTGCATAATAAACAGGATCATCGTTTTTATACGAAACTGCTTTCTCATAAGCAGCTATTGCTTTCGACAGGTCATTGGCATATTCGTAGTACCCGAATCCAAGGTTTCTCCATGCGATGGAAAGCGAAGGATCCAGTTCGACTGCTTTCTTCCAGCTTTTAAGGGCTCTTGCAGGTTGCTTATCATACAAAAGATTACCCAGATAATAGTAGGGCTTTGCATCTTCAGGAAGATATTTTGAAGCTGTGAGCAGAACCTTTTCAGTTTCAAGCCTGTAGGGAAAACCATAATCGACAGATTGTGAAGATCCATCCCTGAAATATTTATCAGCTTCTGATTTGTTTCCTTTGCTGTCACTGATGTATCCTAGGTAATAGCTTATCACCTGATTTTTTTCTGTGAATCTTTTTAAAACATCCTCTGCTTCCCCAGTCATACCATCGTTAAGGTAACCAACAGCCAGTTCAAGATAATTCTGATCAAAGTTTCTCATTTTGCGGTTAAGATCAGAAAGAAGTTTGGCACTTTCATTTGTTTTACCTGCTTCCAGTGCTGTTAGATAAGCATCATTACCTGCCCTGAAATCGAGTGGATCGGACTTCAAAATTGCTGTCAGAATATTCATTGAACCTTCCTTATCCCCAAGCCTCCTGAGGATACCGGCTTTCAGGTCAAGAGCACTGTTATTAACGGCATTGGTTGAGAGCGATTTATTTACCTGCCCAAGTGCTTTATTGAGATCTCCCTTTATGCATGAGATTCTGGCAAGTTCCAGGTAAGCTGCAGAATGCCAGGCATAATCCCATGTTGCCCTGTAGAGTGTATCGATAGCTTCATCATATAACCCCATAGCTTTGAGGGTCATCCCCTGGAGATATAATGCTTCACAATTTTCTGGTCTGGTGTAATCCTTTGTAAGTCTGTACATTGCCCTGCTGAAATAGCTTCTTGCCACCTCATACTCTCCGTTTTTCAGGTGAATATTTCCAACTGCCATATTGGTCCTGATATCAGAAGGATCGCGTTTAAGAGCCTCATTAAAATAATCCATTGCATTAAGTGTCGGATTATAGAACTGAAGTATTCTGTTACCTGTCAGGTATAATTCCTCTACTGTTGCGATCTTTTCAGGGAGTTCCGGTCTTTGTACCTCTTCAGGCAGTTCCCCTGCCGGCTTCTGTTCAACAGGCTGATAGGATAACAATACTTCATTGGTCTCTGTATTTATCAATGCTGTTGAAAGGTCTGTCAGTTTGAACTGACCGTCAATCTTTATGTTACCAGTGAATGTGACTGCAGGCGATATCTCCATATTCTTTTCAAAGACAACCTTTTCCTTGTTTTTCAGTATAATCTTCGCTTTACTGACTTTCTGTGTGGAGTAATAGCCAAGGAAAATATTATTGGCATCTTTTGGTTCAAGATTTACTGCCCCATTCAGATTGGCATATTTAAATCCTTTAATATCCTTGATGGGATACCAGTATTGTTTCCATGTTTTTACCTCATAAGGCTTTATCCAGCTGTAATCAGGCTGGTTATCAGAAAAAGCACCAACCATTATCTCAACATAGGGTCCGTCTTTTTCTGTAAGTACAGCTTCAGTAGCCTGTCCCGCAGGGCCTGATCCCCATTCCCACAGTTTAGTCCCTTTTACTATATTGTGATCACCAATATGAACCGTTCCGGTTTCCCTGCCATGATCATATCCACCCATGAAATCCTCTTTCAGGTCGTATGCAAAATACGAATTGGCTCTTGGTGAGTTTATCCACCAGCTTAAATCCACACCTTTTGTAAAATCCTGTCCGTTATACACCTCAGTTGAAAATGGCCAGTGTGTGAAGCTGTTTTTTGCATGGAAGGTTGCAAACTGGACACTGGGCGGGAAAATGACCTGGTAATCCTTATTTGTATGTGCTGCTACATTCGCCCAGAAGAGAAAAGAGTTTGTGAGCGGTGTAGGGTTGATGATCTTTACTTCAGCTGAAAAATAGGATTTGCCAGGGTAGGATGTGATGCCTATTGTCCATCTCATTCTGTGGCGTGGTTCAGTTTCTCCTATCCATATTGTCTTGCTTCCGTCATTGTTTTCTGCAAGGTCATAATCGACCGGAAGAAAAGTCGATGCCCTGTGATGGTGAATAACGCACCATTCAATACCTCCTGAAACCCAGGCCCCCAGCATGCCAATATTTGAAGGCCGTACCACATTGTTTTTGTAGATGAAGTTATATCCGGTAATTTTATCGGTACCATAATAGATCTTGCCACCAATTTCAGGTGCGACACAGAGTTTAATATATTCATTCTCAAGGATCAATGCTTTCCATCCCTGGTCCTCCTTCTCATTTGAAATTACATCATTCATCCCATAGGGATAGATATATTTTGATGCACCCTGGTACGACTCCTGTTTGAAGAACATAGGATTTTTATCAGGCGGGCTTACCTTATATGTAGGGAGTACCCATTTCTCTTCTGACAGCTTCACCTGTCCAAGCAGTTTGAAACTGCTTGCTACCAAGAGGATCAGTATGATGGGCAATATAAGCCCTTTCTGTGTCTTTTGTGGTTTATTCATCTCTGAAGTTTTAATTCCTTAAATATAAAAGAATAAAGTTATTAGATTTGAAAATTAATTTAAAAGATTTCATTATTAATGAGAACAGTTCTAATCACCGGAGGTAACTCAGGAATAGGGAAGGCAACAGTAGCAGGACTTGCACAAAGGGGTTGGCACGTAATTTTCACTGCCCGGAATGAGGAGAAAGCCGAATCAGTTAAAAAAGAAATTATAGAGTCAACTAAAAATCAATATGTTGATTACCTCCTGGCTGATTTAACCTCAATAAAGCAGGTAAAAGAATGTGCTGAAGCATTTAAGAATAAATTCCGTAATCTTGATGTGCTAATCAACAATGCCGGTGTTTGCCTGCCGGAGCGTAGGATCACTCCGGATGGCATGGAAGAGTCATTTCAGATTAATCACCTTTCACATTTTATTCTGACAAACCTTCTCATTGATAATTTGAAACATAGCGAAGATCCTCGTATAGTAAATGTCAGCTCTGCGGCTCACGCAGCAGGAAGATTCGATCCTGATAACCTTCAAAGTGAAAAACAATACAGTTCAATCAGGACCTATGCAGATACAAAGCTTTACAATATACTTTTTACACTAGAGCTTGCAGGTAAGCTGAAAGATTCCGGAATCAAAGTTAATGTCCTGCATCCTGGTATGGTGAGTACCAATTTCGGACATGAATTCGGAGGGGTATTCAACTTTATCTACAATATTGGAAGGGTCATAATGATAACTCCCGAGAAAGGAGCGACAACATCAATATACCTTGCAACATCTGACGAAATAAGTAATGTTTCCGGAAAATATTTTATCAGGTGCAAACCTGCTAAACTAAAGAATCCTTATCTGACAGAAGCAAACCAGAAGTTGTTGTGGCAGAAAAGCATGGAGCTGGCTGAAATGAACCTTAAGTAATATCAGCCCATTCCGGATTTCCGGCGAATGAATGCATAAATTGTTGTAACTGCCACAGCTGCAATACATATTGAAGCAGCAATCACAATTGATCTGAAATCTGTGCTTCGTTTTATTATAATGCCTGCAAATGCCCAGATAACCACTAGTCCGATGAATGGATTATTAAGTTTGTATATCGACATGATGCCTATCAATGCTCCTGCAGCAATCATTGTTATTGTCCATACTTCATGTGAAATTCCAAATCCATTCCAGTTGTAATTTACCAGAAGAGCTGTAACATTTGCAATAGTAGCAATGCATATCCATCCAAGATAGATTCCGAAGGCAGCCTTTATCAGACCAGATGATAACTCCTGGACAGATGTATTAATATATATCAGGGATGTAAGTATCCCAAGCATTACAATCAGCGAAAGAGGTAACTTGCCATAGTGCCAGCATACTATCCATAATGCATTCAATATGCACGATATAGCAAAAGGCAAGGCAATTTTTAAAACAGCTTCCTGATCGGGCGAAGTAAATTGGAGTACGCAATAAACAGCCAACATGAGATATATTACTCCCCAGATTGAAAATGTTATCCCCGCCGGGACAAACAGGTTTGGAAATGAATCTGACAATTCCCCCGTGGTTTTGTTATTTAAAGGCAGTGCATTCGCCAGATAGTTCATAACTATCATTCCAAAAAATAAAAGGATATTAACAAATTTCATAATTTATGTTTTATAACATATTTCACTCCTGTTTCTTAGCTGTCGCCTCACACCTCACACCTTATCAATACGTCCAGTGTGCCGGGCCGCTTTCAACAAACTTTATCGGAATGTCCTTTATAAATCCCTGCAGCCATTTTGCACAATATTCCATTCCGGCTTCTTCCGAATTGATATGTCCAATGAAGATTACAGCCTTTTTACGTCCCTGCGAAACAGCATCACGGGCATATTCATATGTTTCCCACTGAGGAGATTCTCCTGCTATTACTACGTCAATATTAGTGTCGCGCAAATCACGGATATGAGCCATGCTTCCTGGCGCACCGCAGTCGAAGGCAACGTTTGTAACCTTCAGATCACTCTTGCCGATTACCTGGAAAGCATTACCAGGAAATTTCAGCTTAAGATCTTTCAGAAGATCAATTAATGATGATTCAGGGAGTTTGAATTTATCAAGTGAGCCGTCAACCCTGTAATCGTTCCAACCCAGTTTTTCAATCATTCCCATGCTTATGCCATCAGGCTTCATCATATGTATGTAATCATGAAAACGCCATATCACCAGCCCGTTATCCATGATGTATTTTTGCTTTTCCAGGAAAACCGGATCATTCTGAAACTGCTTTGTTTCATCAAGGTGATTATAATAAAGAGGTTCATGTGAGATGATCAGGTTAGAATTCATTTCCACAGCTTTTTTAAGGACATCCATTGTAGCAAACATTGTTGTAACTATACCTTTTACCTTAGTTTGAGGATCACCTTCCTTAATTATGTCTACTGTTTTGGGGAGTATAGGGGCTCCTGTATTCTTTATTATCAGTTCAATAACAGATGAGGCTGTTTTGGAATTCTTGCTCTGATTCTGACACATAGTTGCTGTCGGAAATACGACTATTAATAATGTTACAAGTAATTTTGTTGATTTCATAATTATGACCCTTTGTGATAAGACCAATAAAAGTAAAACAAAATACTGTCAGTATTTTCCCATTTTTAAAATAATTGTAAAATTCTAAGCCAATGTTTATATATTTACCTTCGATCATTCTGTGTTACCTCAATAAATGATATACGACTACATTTTTATAGGCTCAGGATTCGGAGGAAGTGTTTCTGCCCTGCGCCTGGCTGAAAAGGGCTACTCCGTTCGGGTAATTGAACAGGGCAGGAGATTAAATCCTTCTGATTTTCCAAAAACAAACTGGAATCTTGCGAAATATCTACGGGTCCCATATGTAAGATTTTTCGGGTTCCAGAAGTTGTCATTCTATACAACAGCAAGTATATTAAGCGGAACAGGTTCAAGCGGAATTGGTCGGTATCATGGCAAAAGAACCTTCAAGACTTTTTTTAACCTGAAGTCTGTCATTAAGAAATCCACTCTTTTTGATATCTGGCTGAGATATCCTCCATATTCAAAATTTTAAATTTAAAACCAGTGTCATAAGGAAGATATTAAGTATTTAACAGGTTGTGAGGTTAATAATTTTTAAAACATTCATTTGATAGTTTCGTTATTTATTTTAAACCCTAATGATCTGATAAACAATATAATAATTAGTCCTTGGTGAACCTTTGTGCCTTTGCGTCTTGGTGGCTATAAAAAAATGCCACCAAGGCACTAAGACACCAAGTTGCACTAAGTCAGTAAATTAAGATTCCAACCGCAGAAGTGGTTAAGTACTTATAAACTTTTTAGATATTATACTCTGCATATTTTTAAGAATTCAATTATAAAACTGAGGTAAATGAATCTGTCGTTCCACGAAATGATATTGTTAGCCTATATAATACCTAATGTTTATCTCTTCATCAGGATTTGGCAACTATTTATAAGTAGTGGTTATAAAATTCAGTACACAATTATTTATCTGATTGTAGCTGCCATTTTTCCAATAAGTGATATACTCGGCAGAAGCAATGGTTCATTTGTCGGAGAAGTATCCGGAGATGTTTCTGACTATTTATTACCTTTTTACCTTTATCTTTTTCTTGGAGTGCTGCTATTTGATATATTTCTTTTATTTAATCTGATTATCAAAGTATTACCTGCAGACAGAAGAAAAAATATTATTTTTCGAAAGAGGATGTTGATCACCCTTTTAGGACTTTCAGTCATTGTTGTTATTGGAGGAGCTATTAATTTCCGAACGATAAGAACCACTGAATATAAGATCGAAGTCCCAGCCAGATCTTCAGACATACGACATTTGAGGATTGCCTTCGCTGCTGATTTTCACATTGACACTGAAACAGATATCGGATTCATCAGGAGATTTGTCAGAAAAATACATGAAATATCACCTGATATCATGCTTTATGGAGGTGATATTGTGGAGGGTCATGACGGAGAAAGAATGGATGAACAGGAAAAATTGCTTAAAAGCATTAATGCCAGGTATGGTGTTTATAGTGTCCTTGGAAACCATGAATTTTACAGGGGGCAGGACAGAGGCAGTTTTTTTGAGAAGGCCGGGATAGAAATACTTCGTGATAGTGTAATTGTTATTGACAATTTATTTAGCCTTGCCGGAAGGCTTGACAGCCACTTCAGAGAGAGGAAGTCTGTTGAAGAACTTATACAGTCAACAAACGATTCTTTGCCTGTCATCCTTCTCGATCATCGACCCACTGAGCTTGAACAGGCAAGTAATACGAGTACAGACGTTCAGCTATCGGGGCATACTCATGACGGCCAGATGTTTCCTATCAATATTATAACAAGAAAGGTGTATCTGCTCAGCAAGGGATATCTCAAAATCCGGAATACACATTTCTTTGTTACCAGCGGTATCCGTCAATGGCGTTTCCCGGTACGGACAACAGGAAAGTCGGAAATAATGGTTATCGATATAACATTTACACGAGACCGCGGTTAACCATACGCTGGTGTTCCCAGTCTTCATAATCCCTGGGAGGTTCAATCCTTTCATTTTCAGGTTTGAGCTCAAGTTTTGCCACAAGCGACTCGCAACCTGTAACACATAAACCACATCCGATGCACTTCTCCCTGTTGACAACTGCAATGTCCTCATCAAGCTTTATTGCCTTCATCTGGCATCTTTCCACACACGTGCCACATCCCAAACATTTTTCAGGATCGATGACTGAAAAATAGTTAGCTGCTGCAACAGAATTCTTAATTCCAAAATCATTTATTCCTCTAAGGATCCCGCAACAACACCCGCAGCAGTTGCAAGTATAAAAAATACCCTGGGCGACATTCCTTACTGTATGAACAAGTCCGATCTTCTCAGTCTTGTCGAGGATAGCCAGTGCCTCTTCTTTTGTGACAAAAGGTTTAACAGGGGGGTCTATAGGTTCTGAGCCCCTGTAAAAAATAAGTTCGACATCAAGCGGAAAATTGCAGCGCCTTGTTCCTTCCATGTCCTGCTGAACACGACAGATGCAATTGTTTACCCTGAAAGTATTACATGACATCATGAGATCACGGAGCTTATCATAGGGAAGAATCCATTCAGACTTTACTGCACTTTGTGAAGGAATTACCCTGTGGATGGATGGTAATGGTTTCATGATATCGGCACCTCCCTGATGAAAATACTCCTCCACAAGGTGTGCCAGTTCATGGTCCATTCGAGGCAGCTGTGCCTCATATATGCCGACAATAAAGGGAGCTAGCCTGTAGACTCCTTTTTGAGCATCACCCCAGACAAATCCTCGCTGAAGCATCGCCTTCATCCTGTTTGAAGTTTCCTCTGCAGATAATCCAGTACGACTGGAAATTGCGTCAACAGTCTCCATATTTCCTGTTAATTGTCCTGCAAGGTCTGCCTCTTCAGGCAGGAAGATTTTTTTTAGCAGGAGGATTTCAATATTTGTCTTTGTCCTTGGAAAGGAATTAGGAAGTTTATTTAGGGTATCTGCCAGCCTTTCATACCATCCATTGATGACTTCAGTGTCCTGGTTGGTTATATCTATTCCGGGCATTGCAACAGCTACACCTGCTATTGCAGAGGTCTTCAGGAAGTCACGCCTGTTGAAATGAAATTTTCTGTGAAGTGTCTTTAACATATTTACTTTTTTTAAAGTAACTAAAGATTGATGATCAAATTGAAATACTTACCAGAACATTTAGTTCTTTTAATGAAAAGACGGCAGAAATCGGGATATTCCTGCTAATAAGCCATGTTAATTATTATCAAAATTATGAAACTGCTAAATATGAAACAAAAAAAGTTTTGAAGTGACTTCCGTAATTGTTTATTTACCATATTTATAAATGAATTCAGACCTAAAATATGAACCCAGAAAAAGTAATTGCCGGATTTATTGGAGCAGGAGGTATAGCCCGCTCTCATGCTTATTCCCTGAACTCACTAAAATACTATTATAATGATATTCCTGAAATTGAATTCGCAGCTGTTTGTTCAGCCAGGAGGGAGAGCAGGGAGCCATTTGCCAGGAAATACGGATTTGAAAAGGCATTGACTCTTGAAGAATTTATTGCTGATAAGAGAATAAATACAGTCTATATTCTCGGACCCAATAAGGTTCATTATGAGCATCTTAATTCGGCATTGAAAATGCCTTCGATAAAGAGGATCTATCTTGAAAAACCTGTCTGTTCCAGCATTGAGGAGGAAGAAGCTATCAGATCGCTGGCTGCAGAAAATCAGGGGATAGACATCCAGGTTGGTTTTCAATATCTCTATTCCTCTTCAGTAAGGGAGGCTCTGGCACTCTGGCATACCGGCAAACTGGGAAGACCGATACATTTTGATATTAAATATTATCACAGTGATTATTTAAAAAAGGAATACAGGGATAAGAGAACAAACCGACTTACTCCGGCTCCTGATGGTGGAGCTATGGCTGATCTGGGCTCTCATATAATTAGCATGCTGGTTGCTTTCCTTGGCTCCGGCATAGAAATTAAAGGTGCAGTACAGGCGGGTCATTTTGATGATGTGCCTGAAGATTCAGATCTATTCAGCCAGATATTCATTCATGATAATGCTTCAGGAGCTGTTGGATCAATATCAGCAAGCAGGATCAGTGCCGGTACAGGGGATGATATTGTATTTGAACTATATGCTGAGAAAGGAGCCATCAGATATTCATCATCAAATGCTGATTTCTTTGAATATTACATTGGTGATTCAGGTACCTGGACCAGAAAAATGGTAGGCAGCAATTACAAACCTGTGACTTCATTCCCATCAGGGCATGTCCCTCCAGGATGGCTTAGGGCAATGGTCCATGCCCACTATGTGTTTCTCACGGGTAGTGATACAGAATTAATTATCCCTGACATAGAACATGGCCTTGAAGTTCAGAGGATCGTTAGGGAGACAGCTGATCATTTGAGATCATTCAGAAAAATAAAAGAGTAGAAATATATATTAAAAACTGTTACTCGCTATTCTCTGATAAAATACACTCTGCTGATCTTTCCTGCATCTATTCTGTAAATTGCTATCACATTTGCTTCCACCCCGTTTGACCTTCCTGTGACGTGTTCCTTGTCAACTATGGTATTGCCGTTAATAATCCTGTTTCTTACTTCAGCTTTCTGGTTCGGATTCTGATTCCATGAATTAATGTAGCGTTCACGCATTTTCTCTTTCCCTTTCAAAACCAATTCATCAGGGAAATTATAAATTTCCACATCCTCCGTGTACCATTTGAGGAATCCCTCAATATCCTGCCTGTTATATGCTTCAAGCTGCCCCTGAGCTGCTGTTTCTGCTTCATTATCCTGCGACCATGCAATAGTTGAGCCTATGATGATCAGTAAACTTGAAATAAATATACTGCGTAATATCATTCTGATAAGATATAAAGAACCGAAAGAATAAATGTAAATAATACACTTAATCCAGGATGGTATAATTGTCAGTTCTGACTACTGTTTATTCTGCAGCAGGTTTTGGTTCCTCCTCAGCTGATTTCTTTTCTTTTGTTCCTTTTTTCTGAGGATATGTCCCTGGCAGAATTACGTTTATAAGCTTCTTTCCCCAGAGACCAAGCTGAACTCCGGCGGCGAGAGCTAAAACACTTAAAATTATTGTTATCCAGTAATAGTCCTCTTTTGGTCCGATAAAAAACATCGCAACTGATAATGTCAGAATGATAAAACTGAAAATAATCTTTACCCTGAGCAGAGGTGTTTTCAGCGTCTTGAACCTTGTAAGCCCGTCGATAATACCGGTAATTATTGCAAAAACAAGAGTGAACGGAAAGATTAAGACTGAAAAAATGAGTACATGCTTTATCATATCAGGTTGAAAATCACTGAAAAAATTTTTAAGAAAAGCAAGTATAGGTATTGCTATAACAAAAGCCTGGGAGAGATGAATTACAATCGGATGAAGGTCAAAATTAAGCAGCAATAATCTGTTGGAAGATACTCTTTCGCGGTATGGTTCAAAAACCTTTCTTGGCAGACCGCATGCCGGGCAGACATCGCCCAGCTTATCTGCTTCCATTACATATCCGCAAGGCCTGCAACGTACAAGTTCTTTCATAATATTGGTTTAAAAATTGTCATCGCAAATTATTAAATTAAGTTGAAATACCAAATGACCGGACATATCAAAAAAATTGGTATATTATGTTGTTTATTAGGCGATTAATATTTTAAGGCATAATGAGTATTGAACATAGGGTAAAGAAATACGTTATTTCTTCTAAGCTCTGGTTATGAATGAAACAAGCCTGAAATACTGTAACAACAATCTCGGAAGTTCATCTTCCCCATATCTTATTCAGCATAAAGACAATCCAATATACTGGCAGGAATGGAGCAATGATGTGATCAGTTATGCGAGGTCAGCGGGGAAACCACTTTTTGTATCGGTAGGTTATTCTACATGTCACTGGTGTCATGTAATGGCATCAGAAGCCTTTTCAGATGAAAGAACTGCAAAATATCTGAATGATAATTTTGTAAACATAAAAGTCGACAGGGAACAGCGCCCAGACATAGATCAGTATTTAATGGAATTTATTCAGCAGCAGAGAGGACAGGGAGGATGGCCGCTTAACGTGTTTCTCACACCGGATCTTCATCCCATTTTTGCACTTACATATGCTCCGGCTAATCAGAAGGGTTCGATGAATTCATTCATATCAATTGTTCAGCAGGTTTATGCATATTTCCAGAAGAACAGTAGTGAGATTGTTTCTTTTTCACCTGATATTCAATTGGCTCTTTCGGCTGATAATGATTATATTATAAGTACTCTGGAAGGTTTGTTTGACAGCGAAAACGGAGGTTTCGGAAAAGGGCATAAATTTCCTTCTCATTCTACACTGTTGTATCTTTTGTATAGTCTTAGTGTTGAGAACAACAGGTCAGTTAAAGATATATGTTACAGAACTCTTGAAGAAATGCGACTTCGTGGTCTGACTGATCATCTTCAGGGAGGAATATTCAGGTATTGTGTCGATCCTCAATGGACCATTCCACATTTTGAAAAGATGCTTTATGACCAGGCTATGGCTCTCTGGACTTATTCTGTTGCCTCCAGGGTCTTTGAAAGGGATGAATTCAAAGATATGGCTGAAAATATTATCAGATGTCTTGATGACAGCTTTGAGGAGAAAGGTTTCTTCATATCGGCTCATGATGCAGATACTGATCATGAAGAAGGATTAACCTACCTGTGGAGTCAGAAAGAGCTAAGGGAGCATTTATCGCAGGACGAAATTGAAGCATTATCAGAGGTATACGAAATATCCCTTGCCGGAAATTTTGATGGAAAGAATCATCTTGTAAGAAAGAATGACAAGCCGTTGAAGATAATTGAGTCAAAACTCCTGTCTGTCAGGAGAGCAGGAAAACAACCTGAAAGGGACGATAAGATACTTTGTGGTACAAATGCTCTGACTGCCATTGCTCTTATTCAGGCAGCCAGAATGCTTGACAGGAAAGATTTGAATATTAAAGCCTCAAAACTGGTAAATAATTTAATCGATCTATTTTGGGACGGGAATATTCTTGCCCATTCATGTTATAAGGGGAAGGTACAGAAACAGGGTTTTCTGATGGATGCTTCTTCACTTTTTACAGTATTGACCTTTCTTTATGAAGATGATAAAGTATGGAAGCCATTTATGGATACATTCGAAAAATATCTGTTAACATTCAGGGATGATAAGAAGTGGATTGAGTCACGTAGCGATGATTTTATAACAGTTGAGGCTTCATGGTTTGATCATCCTGTACCATCAGGAGCTTCTATGGCAGAATATGGACTTGCCAGGGCAGCTTTGCTTACAGGAAAAGAACTGTTTTCTAAAGACTATGGGCAACCGTACCAGGCTGATTTTTATAATATTGCCGTAATGATTTCCAGGGGATCTTTTCATGTTATTACTTCATTGGATGCACAAAGCTGGACGGATCTTCCGGTAAATTCAATTCAGCTCAGAGGTGATATTGAACAGGAATGCTATATGGGTATCTGCAGTCCGGCCAAAAATGGTAAATTTCCATTTGATGCCGGAACGAAATAATCGATTACATTTGTTACAGGACTTTAAAAAATATACTATGACTAAAACAGCACTCGTAACAGGAGCATCATTTGGCTTGGGTTATGAATTTGCAAGGATTCATGCAGAGAATGGAGGTAATCTGGTTCTCGTTGCAAGGAGCAAGGATAAACTGGATGAGTTGAAAAAAGAACTTGAAGAGAAATACAGTGTTACAGTGCATGTTATCACAAAGGATCTTTCATTGCATGGTTCTGCCTATGATGTTTATAATAAAGTCAGCGATCTTAATATTGAAATAGATTACCTTATTAATAATGCCGGATTTGGAGATTTTAGATATTTTACGGAATCAGACTGGCCAAAACAGGAAAAGATGATCAATCTTAATATCATGGCACTGACACATCTTACAAGACTTTTTCTTCCTCTGATGATTTCCAGAAATAGCGGTAAAATATTGAATGTTGCCTCTGTTGCATCTTTTGTTCCCGGACCTACAATGTCTGTATATTTTGCAACCAAAGCTTATGTCCTCAGTTTTTCTGAAGCTATTGCCGAAGAGGTTAGGGGTAAAGGTGTAACTGTTACTGCTTTGTGTCCGGGGCCTACGGAAAGTAATTTCCATGGTATTGCCAGGGATGGAAAAAGTGGACGAGAAACTAAAATGCCCACAGCCCGCAAGGTCTCTGAATATGGATATAAATCAATGCTAAAAGGTAGGGTGTTGGCTGTTCCGGGTGCACTGAATTCTGTTGTACCGTTTTTGGTAAAATTCCTTCCAAGATCGCTGGTTGTAAGAATAATCAAGAAGGCGCAGGAGGGAAAGCATAATGATTGATACTTGGTGTCCAGTGAACTGGCATCTGGCATCAGACGTCAGGCGTCGGGCGTCGGGCGAAAGGTGAACATAAGTAATCTGTAATCGATTATAGGTTTGAATCTCAAACCTCGAACCTGGCTTCCAGCATCCAGCGCCCAGCGCCAAATGCCATCTTATCAGCAACATAAAATATAAATCCCAAATTATCATTTATTAACACTACCTTTGCCGCCATTCAATCCGGATGGATTTAGATGTTCCGGAATTTTTTTTAAAAATATTATTAAATGGATTTTGAATCATTAAGAATTATTGAACCAATTTTAAAATCATTAAAAGAGGAAGGCTATAAAACACCAACACCAATACAAGAAGAAGCAATACCCATTGTGCTGAGCGGTACCGATCTTATCGGATGTGCTCAGACAGGGACAGGAAAAACAGCTGCATTTGCAGTTCCCATACTGCAGATATTGAGTAATAATAAGGCATTCGACCGAAAAAGAAAAATCAGAAGCCTGATTGTCACTCCCACCAGAGAACTTGCAATTCAGATTGAAGAAAGTTTTAATACATATGGCCGTTATACGGGTTTAACATGTGCAGTGGTTTTCGGTGGTGTACACCAGAGCTCCCAGACTAATTCGCTCCGGCATGGAGTTGATATACTGGTGGCTACACCTGGCAGGTTGCTGGATCTCATGAAACAAGGTTATATTTCGCTGAAGGATATTGAAATATTTGTGCTTGATGAAGCCGACAGAATGCTGGATATGGGGTTTATTCATGATGTCAGGAAAATTATATCAAACCTGCCACAGAAGAGACAATCTCTTTTCTTCTCAGCTACAATGCCTCCTGAGATTGTCAGGCTGGCCGGTTCCATTGTTTATAAACCTGTAAAAGTAGAAGTTACGCCCTCTGCTTCAACAGTAGACATTATAAGCCAGTTTGTTTACTACATCGATAAAGGGAATAAAAATGCCCTTCTGATTGAGCTTTTAAAGGATGATAAAATAAAATCTGCATTAGTTTTTACCCGAACCAAATATGGTGCCGACAGGGTTGTAAAAGTACTTAAGAGAAAGAATATAAGTGCTGAAGCTATTCATGGCGACAAAGCCCAGAATGCCAGGCAAAGGGCACTTTCCGGATTCAAGGCTCAGACAACACGTGTTCTCGTAGCTACTGATATTGCCGCACGCGGTATAGATGTGGATGACCTTGAGTATGTTATAAACTATGAAATTCCTAATATCTCCGAAACCTATGTTCACCGTATCGGAAGGACAGGCAGAGCAGGAGCAAAGGGGACTGCAATATCTTTCTGTGATGCTGAAGAAATGGCATATCTGAAAGATATAGAAAAGCTTATTACCAAAAGAATAGAGGTTATTAATGATCATCCTTTTCCTCTGGTTGATTTTGACCCTGTAAAAGCTCTCAAGACTCAGAGCGGAGGTAATTATCGTCCAAGGTCTTTTGGCCGGAGATCATTGTTTCCCGACAGACGAAACGTAAGGAGATAGTATATTACCAGATTACTTCCATTTTTATTTCTGGTTATTATTTGTATTTTGCATTGGTAATGGATCGCCGGTTGATTTATGTTTTCCGGAATCTGTTATTCTGCTTAAATATTATTAATTCTATAAACCTTAAAGAAAATGAGAGGATTCCTTGTTGTGCTGTTTGTCCTGATGATTTCAGTCAATTCAGGTTGTAAAAGTGGTAAAAGTGATCTGAAACCTGATACAAAAGAACGTATTGAGAATTTGAAAAATGAAGTTTCGGCCAACCTTACCGATAACCTTCTTTCATGGTGGTCTGCAAAAACAGTCGATTATGTAAACGGCGGATTCTATGGCCGTGTAAATGCAAGGGATTCTGTTATTGCAGATGCTGATAAGGGAGGTATTATGAATGCAAGGATACTCTGGACCTACTCATCAGCCTACAGGATCACAAAAGATACTTCATATCTGCGTCTGGCTACCAGGGCAAAGGATTATATACTGGAATATTTTATCGACAAAGAGTTTGGAGGGGCCTATTTCAGCATAACAGCTAAAGGTGAGCCTAAAAATACTCTTAAGCAGACATATACTAACGCCTTCTTCATTTACGGACTTTCAGAATACTCCAGGGCTACAGGCGACCAGGAAGCTCTCGATGCTGCAAAAGCTATATTTGAACTCTTTGAACAGAAGGTTCTGGATAAGGAGGCAAATGGTTATTTTGAAGTTTTTAGCCGGGACTGGAAGAGGGTCCGTGAAAGAATGATAGGAGAGTCGTCTGATAATGACGAGAAAACAATGAATACTTCTCTGCATCTTATGGAAGCCTATGCATGCCTGTATCGTGTATGGCCCGATCCAAGAATGGAAGACCGGCTGAGGAACATGGTTGAAATTTTCCTTGATAAGATTATTGATAAGAATACCTACCACCTGATCAACTTTATGGACAGGAACTGGAACAGAACATCCGAGGTCGACTCATATGGGCATGATATTGAAGCCTCCTGGTTACTGCATGAGGCAGCATCACTGCTTAATGATGAAAAGCTGCTGAAGAGAGTGGAAGAGACCTCAATCAAAATGGCTGAAACTGTTGAAGAAGCTATTCAACCCGATGGCAGCCTCGTTTATGAAAAAGACCTGGCAACAGACCATGTAAATACTAATCGCAGCTGGTGGGCGCAGGTTGAAACAATAGTAGGGTATTTCAATGCATGGGAGATATCAGGAAATGAGAAGTTCCTTGATTATTCAATCAATTGCTGGAACTACACCCGCGATCACTTAGTTGACAGTAAAAATGGCGGATGGTTTCCTAATGTAAATGAGAAAGGAGAAGTGAGACGTGGTGACAAGGCAGGTCATTGGGTTGCTCCTTACCACAATGGCCGTATGTGCATGGAGATTATCGAGAGAGTTGAAAAACTTCATTAATGGATATCCGAACATAAGAATTTAATAAAATAGATTGTTTTGATGATCAGTTTTCATATTTCCCAAAGACACTGTATAGATTTTTTTGTAATTAGTTGATATTTGTGTTTTATCCCAGTAATTTATTAAATGTTCTTCTCATGAAAAATCCATGTACCAAAGTCGGAAAAGATGCTTGTAGTATTTTTATAGGTTTCATATTTCTTTTCATTGGTATCTTCCTAAATAATATTGTTTCAGCCCAGGATGGTAAGGACATTCTGCTGAAAGACTACAGGCCTGTTTCTATTTACAAGATTCCGGTTACGGAAGCAAATAAGGCTAGGTTTAAAGCTATTGATATGCACACACATGTTTATGCCAGGGATGAAGAAGGTATAAAAAGATGGATCAAGGCTATGGATGCCTGCGGGATAGAGAAATCAATAGTATTCACAGGGGCAACTGGTACCCGGTTTGACACCATATATGATCTTTATGCAAAGTATGAAAACCGTTTTGAAATCTGGTGCGGTTTTGATTATTCGGGATATGAACAGCCAGGGTATGGTCCTGCAGCTGTTAAGGAGCTTGAACGATGTGTAAAAAAAGGTGCCAGAGGGGTAGGAGAGATAATGTTCAAAGGAAAAGCAGTTACTCCAAACTCAAGGGAAAGATCTATCAGGCTGCCTGATGACCCACGTTTTGATGCCCTGTTTGAGAAATGTGCTGAACTGAAAGTACCTGTTAATATTCATATTTCTGAGGATAAATGGATGTATGAAGATATTGATATTAAAAATGACGGTCTGATGAATGCCGCTACCTGGCATATCAGGAATGATGATGGGAGTAAGAGTCATGAAGAGATGCTTGAGCGTTTTGAAAATACTCTTAAGAAACATCCTCAGACAATATTTGTTGCAGCACATCTTCTAAACTGCTGTTATGATCTTTCTTACCTGGGAAGGTGTTTTGACTCATATCCAAACCTTTATGCTGATGTATCAGCCAGGTATGGAGAGATAGCTCCCATACCCAAATTTGCAGGGGAATTCTTTGAAAAATATGCTGACCGGATAGTATATGGTACCGACATGACCTTTAATGAAAGTATCTACAGGGTCACTTTCAGGATACTTGAGTCATCAGACGAACATTTCTATGGTACTGATCTTTTTGGTTATCACTGGCCTTTATATGGGCTTGGTCTAAGCGATCAAACCTTGAAAAAGATTTACAGCGAAACTCCTAAGAGGATTTTAAAACACTGATCATTATCTGCGAAAATCCGCAAGATCCGCGGGAAACCTAAACACTATTCCCGATGTGTATCTCAGAAAAATAAAAGGTGTGGACCTGAGAATGCTTCTTTCCCGGTTTCCACACCTTATATTTTAATGTTCTAACTTCTCAAGCAGTTGGCGGTGCAGGAGGTGCCTGTGCTGCTCCTGCAGGACCACCGTATTTTGATTCTCCCAGTCCAAGGATAGGGATGAAGATAAAACTCAGGAACAACAGACCCAAAGTGAATCCTACTTCATGACCGTAACTCTTTGAGAGAAGGTTAAGCATCCATATTGCAAAAACTATATTGACAATTGGAAGACACATAAGAAGCAACCACCACCATGGTTTGCCCACAATCTCGAGCAATACAATGATGTTGTAGATCGGAATGATACATGCCCAGCCAGGTTTCCCCGCCTTGGTGTAGATTTTCCACATTGAAACAATCATCAGCACTATAAGTGCCAGATAGATAACAATATAAATTCCCATAGATCAGGTATTAATTAAAACTCCTACTCTTAAGGCTTTTCGGAAACGCCCCGTTTTTTAAAGTGGCCTCTGGACTCCACTTCAAAAAGAAATATACAAAAAAAATATTTACCAGACTAATATTGTGATAATATTCGATTATTTCTTTTTAAATACCAAGATCGAAATACTACTCAAGGATCTGTTCGAGGGGAAATGTTATGATACCTTTTGCGGAGAAAGAGCTTCTTTATTTGACTTGGGTATAAAACTTTTATAACTTTGATAGTTATAGTAGTAGATCAGAAAAATATTTCTAATTCAATTTACTATCTTGAAAAGCATCAAGCTTATAGTATTTATTCTTCTTGCAGTATTAATAGTCATTACTACATGCAAAAAGCTTGAGAAGAAGATGCTTGTTTCAACAGGAGAGGTAACCAATATATTAACCAATTCTGCAGAAGTTTCCGGCCTGGTTATAGACCTGGGAGAAGGGGCGAATAAGCATGGACACTGTTATGCTACAACTCCCAGTGTAACCATTAGCGGTACAAAAACAGAACTCGGACAACCTCCTGCAGGTGATTTTACCAGTCAATTAACCAATCTGGAAGCAGGAATAAAATATTATATTAAGGCATACTTAAGTAATGGAACAGAAACGGTATATGGTAAAGAGATAACTTTTTCAACTCTTGCAGCTTCAGTTCCAACCATCACTACAACTGAAATTACCTCAATTACTTCAACATCTGCTTCAAGTGGAGGAAATATAAGCAACAATGGAGGAGCATCAGTTACAGTGCGGGGTGTTTGCTGGAGCACCTCAAATAATCCTACCACAGCTGATAGCAAAACGTCTGATAATACTGGTACAGGTAATTTCATCTGTACCCTTACTGGCCTGAATCCAGGAACAACATATTATGTGCGTGCATATGCCGCCAACAACGCTGGCACAGCATATGGTAACGAACTCAGCTTTTCAACAACTTCATCTTCTCCTATCATTACCACCACTGCAATCACTTCTATTACAGCTATTACTGCCATCAGTGGGGGTAACATCACAGACGATGGTGGTGCATCTGTAACCGCAAGGGGTGTCTGCTGGAGTACGTCACCTAATCCGACTAGTGCTGATAATAAAACAACAGATGGTTCGGGAACTGGTGTATTCCCAAGCATTATTGCAGGACTTCAGACATGTACACCATACTATGTCAGAGCTTATGCAACCAACCAATATGGTACATCTTACGGTGACGAAATGGTTTTCACAACAAAAGGTTTGCCTACAGTATCTACATCCATTATTACAGGTATTACAAATACTTCCTCAACATCAGGAGGAAATGTGACTAACGATTGTGGCGATGAAGTTGAAGAGAGAGGTGTATGCTGGAGTACTTCACCTAACCCGACAGTCGCTGATGACCATACCATCGATGGTGCCGGCACAGGTAATTTTATCAGCAATTTAACCGGTCTGACTCTGGGCACAACTTATTATGTAAGGGCTTATGCAACAAATAGCTCCGGTACTGCCTATGGCGATAATGAACTTAGCTTTACAACTGAAACAGTAATCCCAATGCTCACAACTGCTGCAATTTCCGCTATTACATCTAATTCTGCAAGCAGCGGTGGAAATATTAACAGTGATGGTGGCGCATCAGTTACTGCCCGCGGTGTGTGCTGGAGTACTTCTGCAAATCCAACCACAGCAAATAGCAAAACATCTGATGGTAATGGGACAGGCAGTTTTGAAAGCAGCATTATAGGGATAACAGCTGGTACCACATATTATGTACGGGCTTATGCTCTTAATAGCGCAGGCACAGGTTACGGAAATCAGGTTAGTTTTACTACAATTACTAGCAATGCTGTAATTCCAACCATCACCACCTCAGCTATCTCTGCCATTACATCTAATTCTGCCAGCAGTGGAGGAAATATTAACAGCGATGGAGGGGCCTCTGTTATCGAACGCGGGGTATGCTGGAGTACATCACCAAATCCGACAGTTACCGATAGCAAAACCACTGATGGCATAGGAACGGGCGGCTTTATCAGCAGTTTAACAGGGCTAGCTCCTGGTACTACATATTATGTCAGGGCTTATGCAACCAATAGTGCCGGCACAGCTTATGGATCCAATGAGATTAGCTTTAAAACAAATTCGGTAGTTCCTGCTATCTCTACTTCGGTAATCACTCTAATTACATCTTCAACTGCCAGCTGTGGAGGTAATATAACCACCGATGGAGGTGCTCCTGTTACTATCCGGGGCGTATGCTGGAGCACCAGCCATGATCCAACCATTGCTGATGAACGTACCAATGATGGCAGCGGTTCGGGAAGTTTTACCAGCAACCTGAGTGGTTTAAGAGCCAAAACAATTTATTATGTCAGAGCATATGCAACAAATACCGTGGGCACTGCTTATGGTAACGAACTTAATTTTGAAACCAGTGAAGGAGTCCCCATCATTACTACCACAACTGCAACTTCTATTACAACTACCACCGCCACCACCGGAGGAAACATAACTTACGACGGGGGTGCAACAGTTGCAGCTCGTGGAGTATGCTGGAGTACCAGCCAGGACCCCACATTGATAGATAGTCACACTGACGACGGTAGTGGTAATAGCAGTTTTACCAGCAACCTGAGTGGATTAAAAGCCGGTACAACTTATTTTGTGAAGGCATATGCAACCAATAGTGTCGGAACCTCGTATGGAAACCAGATAAGCTTTGTCACTTCCCTGACAGTTACCCACACAGCAGGTGATGTGGCTCCTGTTACCAAAACAGTAACTTACGGAATAGTGGAAACCAATCTCTCAGGCGAAAAAAAATGCTGGATAACACAAAACCTGGGTGCAGATAACCAGGCTATTGATGTTAACGATACTACTGAAACGGCAGCAGGTTGGCACTGGCAGTTTAACCGCAAACAGGGCTTTAAATACGATGGAATTACTCTCACGCCAGATATACCATGGATTACTGCTATTGATGAGGTTAGCAACTGGACAGCTGTCGACGACCCATGCAGTATTCTTCTTGGTAATTTCTGGCGTATTCCTACACTAACAGAGTGGAGTAATATAATTGATAATGGCGGATGGTATACGATAAATGATGCATACAATTCTGTCTTAAAATTACACGGGGCAGGGTGGATTGGTGAGGGTGGGGGTATAGGATTTAGAGGCACAAGCAGTCGTATTTGGAGCAGCATTCAGGACAACAGTACCTCCGGCTGGTACCTTGGAATTAATAGCGACGCCAGCTATATTGGCCTTGATCAGAAGGTCGGCGGTTATACGCTCCGTTGCCTAAGAGACTGATAAATAAGGGATTGATAGCTGCGCTCGCGATCCTGTGGGGGAGCTTCAAAACAATCATATCATTCATAAAAGACTACAACTTTTGCAAAAAACACTCAGCACTGTAGACATATTAATAGATGATAAATAACAGATATACAAACAATTACAGAATATATGATATTAGAGGTATAAAAACAATTGTTATATACACATACATTAGGTGGCATTGCATGCAGTACTTCAAAGTGACAATATACTTTAAAAATAAATTGACTTGTTTTTTTCTTTAACTAAATTAGTGTTTTAAAAATACCCGCTTATGAAAAGGAAAAAAATAATAGAATGGATCGCTGGGAACCCTGCCTGGGTAATCTCTTTAATTGCTGCATTTTTGGTTTTTTTTATCCAAGCTATTCTTAGTAGTTATATTGGCCAACCTTTAAGTTATGTCATTTGGAGCTTGATGATGGCTTCTGCTTCTTTTCTGATTTGCATTCTTCATCCAAAACATGTCTGGATTGTACCTTTGATTTGTAATATTTTGGTTATACTTCCTGCTATGGTTGACGATAAATTCTGGTCTACCTCTTTTGGGTTAATACTTGGATTAGGTGTGGTCTTTTCTGTTCTAATGGCACATTTTGGTGCATTATTAGGTAGACAAAGAGAAAATCGCAATACAATTAAATCCGATTAACTACTTAATTAGTATATATTCTCATGACATTTAATTAATAACTTCGACCACCTAACACGGTATATAGTTCATTGGCGGGCCTGAAGAATGCTAAACTATTACTCTTTCATTAAACTTAACTTGCAGCTTGTTATGGAAGTGCTTCGAAATCGCCAACAAACCATATGCCCGACCATTATGTATCTTTCCTGATTAAAGTTTTTGCTATTCTCCTTCCCAATTCCCCTTACTGATCATTCAAAAAGCCCATTTTTAATATCAGGGATGCATTTATTATATTAGTTGATACTCTTCCTTTTCTTCATCATTTTCCTCTACCCCTGATACAATTTTTGGTACCCCCTGATACAGTATTAGCCTGATAGTCAATACATTCATATAGTACATAAGTTTCTAATTGCAATAAATCTATCTGTCGCTAACAAAATATCTTTTATGCAACTCTATCCCCTAGGAAGTTGGGGAGGATAAAATAAAATTGCTTTCAGTAAGACAAAGGTTTAATTTTGTCATGTATACAGACACAATATTGAAGATTAAGTAAAATCAAATTTGCAATATGGCGAGCATTATACCAGGGTATGAATATGACATCTTCATAAGCTACCGCCAGAAAGACAACAAATACGATGGATGGGTGACAGAATACATTGACCACCTGAAGAGGGAGATTGAGGCAACTTTTAAGGAGGATGTCTCAATCTATTTCGATGAAAATCCGCATGATGGACTGCTCGAAATCCATAATGTCGACAAAAGCCTGGAGACCAAGTTAAAATCGCTGATCTTCATGCCAATTATTTCACAAACCTATTGCGATCTGAAAAGCTTTGCCTGGCAGAATGAATTTGTTGCTTTCAACAAGATGGTCGGCCAAGATAAGGTTGGGAGGGATGTGAAGCTTGCAAGCGGCAATGTCTGCAGCAGGATAATCCCTATAAAGATCCATGATCTCGATACTTCAGATACTGAACTTATTGAGAATGAAATGGGTTGCAAGATTCGTTCCATTGATTTTATCTATAAGTCAGCCGGGGTTAATCGGCCTCTGAGGGCTAATGAAGATCATCCCCAGGACAACCTAAATAAAACTTACTATCGCGATCAGATCAATAAAGTTGCAAATGCTATTAAAGAGATCATTTACGGTCTCCACCCTGATGAGAATAAAAGGATCACAAAAACCTATTTGACAAGAACACAGGTGGGATACAGTGAAGATGAACCGCCACCCGTTTCGGAAAGATTCCCATCACAAAAGCGGCTACTAGGGAGAATTATTGTTTCATCAGTGTTTGGGTTAATGTTAATTCTGGCAATGTTATTCTTTATTCCAAAATTGATACAAAAATCCGGAAAACAAACTTCAGCCGATGAAACAATAAAAAAATCCATTGCAGTCATGCCCGTCCTCAATTTTACAGGCAATCCTGAACTGGGCTGGATCGCTGAAATGATACAAAGTGATCTGACAGGGCATTTACAGGGGGTCAGCAATCTGATTGTGAGGCCAAATCAGACAACGTTCCAGTTCAGAAACAGTGTAGAGTCGGTGCAACAGATAGCCAAGAAACTGAGTGTTAATAACCTCATTGAATCATCAATAAAAGGGACTGAGGATAACCTCGAAATCGAAATAAGGGTTGTTGAAGCATACCCAGAAGAAAGGTATTTATACAGTTCTTCATTCAATAAAAGTTTTAAAGAGCTGACAAGTATCTACAGCGAAATAATCAATCGCGTTCTCAGGAGTTTGGAGGTTAAGGCCACACTACAGGAGGAAAAGTTCTCATCAGTCCTTCATTCAGTTAATCCGGAAGTCAGGAAGGCTTGTGCACGGGGACTATATTATATGAATCAGTTAACAGTTGAGGGGGCTGAATTGGGGATCAAATATTATAAAGAAGCTATTGCAATGGATCCTGCTGATCCGGAGCCTTATATTGGACTGGCTCTGGGATATGGCACTGGAGGTCATGAAGCTAATTTATTTCCTGGTGCTTTAGATCTGGCAAAAGCATATGCGATCAAAGCCATTGAACTCGATCCTGAAGAACTGCACCCAAATCTTGGCGACGCCCACATTGTTCTTGCACTAAGGTATTTTTGCTATGATTATGACTTTGTTAAAGGGAAATACCATTTAGACCGTGGTATTGACCTTAATCCAAACAGTCCTGCGGCTCATTATCTGTATGGATGGTATTTTGCCTTGATCAACAAGCTTGATCAAGGCGCTGTCGAAATGAGAAAAGCAATGGAGATTGATCCTCTTGAGCCTAGCTGGTCGGGTAATCTAGCATTGCAATATCAGTGGTTTGGGCATTATGAGGAGGCAATAACCTATGCACAGGATGTATTAAAACAAAACCCCACATATCCAATGGCGTTATATATATTGGGTTATGGTTATTCAAAAACGGGAAGGCATAAAGAAGCTATTGAAATACAGAAAAAAGTATATGAATCCAATTCAGGGTTTGAGAGCGGACTAGGTGTTGCATATGCCCTCGCAGGTCAAAGAGATAAAGCACTTGAGATTGCTGGAGAAATTGAAAAACAGAACATTGCATGGTCTGCATGGAGTCTTGCTGAAATATATGCTGCCCTGGAGGATAACGATAGAGCAATTCACTGGATCGAAGAAATGTACAGGCTAAGACAGGATTTTACTCCATGGATCAGAGTTAATCCTCATTATAAAAACCTCCGTAACGATCCGCGCTATACCGCAATAATTAACAAATTGAATCTTCCCGAATAAATTGACTGTCTGATAAGTGATTTCAGACATAAGATGCAAAAAACGGTCAAATTGACAATAATGTTCAACTAGTAGTTATTTAGAACCAATAAATTAAGAAAGTTAATAAAGGCCTGCTCAAGAAACAGACACTAAAATTAATAGGTTTGTAACGGTGTTTGAATTTAAGATCCTAATTCCCCAACCAATATCAATTACTGTATAATTCAGTATATCAATAACATACATTATCGCCAGGATGCAAAATATGGCTATTCCTAGCCTGTTTAAGACACGATCTCCTATTCAGTAGTATCTACTATTGTCGAAACATGAAAGTGCCGTAAATCACTTTAAAACAGCAATATAAGGTATATTGCATTATTGCGCTATGCCCTAACAAGCTATATATCAACATATTAATATGTAATATATGTAGCCTGGGACTTTGGGGCCGGGCTTTTTCATTTCTCTTTAATACTAATCATTTATTAGAAAAATCGATAAAACTGAGGACATTAAACCGAAGCATAACCAGCACAATATCAATGTAAGAGGTTAACAAAACTTAAGTATAAACAGCCTGTTTCTTTGAATCAGGAAAGAGTGTTAAATATCACTTAATTTGCAACTGGATTGCAGATTCAGTTATCCTAAATAGGTCTTTAATACTCCACTTATTGAAGGATGTTTTAATCTTTTGATCGCCCTTTCTTTGATTTGCCTGACCCTTTCTCTTGATAGATTAAATACCTCACTAATCTCTGCGAGTGTGTATGAGTATTTGCTGTTTAATCCAAAATAAAATCTGATAATACCGGCTTCTCTTGGGGTCAATTTATTAAGGACACTTTCAATTTCTTTCCTTAGAGAATCCTTAAGCAATTCTTTATCAGGGCTGGAAGTATCTTCGCTTAATAAAACATCATACATGTTCCCTTCTTCACCTAGAACAAACGGGGCATCCATTGAGATATGCCGCCCAAAGTTTTTTATGGCGACTACCACATCAGAAGTGGGTAGCTCTAATGATTGTATAATCTCAGGGATAGTTGGTTCTCTTTCATACTTTTGTTCCAGTTCAGCAATGTTTTTTTTGATTTTATTAATATGATTTATTCTGTTTATTGGGATACGTACAATTCTCATGTTTTCTGCCACGGCTTGCATAATAGATTGCCTTATCCACCAAATAGCGTAGGATATGAACTTAAAACCCATTGTTTCGTCAAATCGTTCTGCTGCTTTAATCAAACCAAGATTTCCCTCATTGATTAAATCCGGAAGGCTCAAACCCTGGTTCTGATACTGCTTTGAAACAGATATAACAAATCTGAGATTTGCATTTACCAAACAATCCCGTGCATTAAGGTCCCCCTTGTGTATCCTTAAAGCAAGATCAACCTCTTCTTCAGCAGTAATCAGCTTAATCTTTGCTATCTCATCCAAATATTTGTTTATGGATAAGTCCTCCCTGTTGGTGACCTGCTTGATGATTTTAAATTGCCTCATCTAAAGAGGGATTGTGATTATGATATATACTTAAAATACTTCCTAAAGATACCACTTATTATGGTGGAAATTCTTGATCCTGCTTTTTCATTTCTATTTACTCACTAATAATACTCATATGAAAACACAACAGACTGAAATATCAGAAGTACAGATTATTTACAGAACGAAAGTTAAAGCTTCATACAGGCCACAGATTAAATGCTCAAAGGATGAATATGATCTGTTTATGGAAACTTGGGACTTGGATAGACATAATTTTGGTAAATCCATAATACAGTTAAAAAATAAAAAAATAACCGCTAAATGGTTGGTGCTATGAAAAGCACAGTCCTAAGATCATACAAATTTAAATAATATTTTTCGCAAGAATATTTTTTAAACTCTATTCCAACTTTAATAGTATTCTAGTGTAAATGTTAGGTAATTCGAGGACAGATTTATTTTACCTTATCTAATATTAGGCCTATTTCCATGGCATAAGTTAATGGGTCAGTGGGCATAATGTGCTCTATTATATAAGTGTAAGTTCCTGTTTCCTCATATTTCTTGTTAGGTTCTACCAAATGATCACTATCCCAAATGTCTAAACCTGCTTTTCCAATATAATCACCGTTGTCTTCCCGTACCTTTAAATCATATTCTTTTACAAATTTTTTACCGCTTGGACTGATTTCGGTTACTTTCACTTTTGCAAATTGATATTGATAACCGTAGACATATCTAAATGATAGACTCATATTGTATGCAATATTAATGTCTTTAATGGGCACCTTAAATTCTCGTGCATCTTTCTTTAACCATTCCAGCTGAGGAGATAATTCCTGGTGTTTTACATAAATTCGTCCTCCCAGCTGACAGGAAATTAAGCCTATTGTTATTGCTAATATTGTTAATAATCTATTCATTTTTAATTGCTATTTAAGTACTCTTCCCCCAAATTTAAGAAAAAAGCCTCACCCTAAGAGTATATTACTATCCAAAAATAAATTTCTTAATTGCTGGCTATTAGTAGTGTTTTATTCATATTCCAATAACAGCTTGCCATTAAAGGTATGAATAAAATATTAATCTTCCAGATTATGCAAAATGGAATCCAGGTCAATAGAGATTAGCCATTTGAGATGAAGTTTTTATATTCCATATCCACATTTAGGATATGATTTGTTCACCAGTTTTTCAGGAACAGAATGGTTTCTTCCGGAACATCCTCATGAGCTTTCATAGCATTTAAAGCAGATTGAAAAGTATTCATTTTATAAGACTGATGAAGTTTGAGATGATTTTCAAGGTCTGGATAATTAATCTTTTTTATAAAATCCTCCTCGATAGAAAAGTGTTCTTCAGAATGCTTATCAAGATTTGCGATTATCCAGTGATTAATGGAAGCTTTGTCTTTACTATTAAGATTATCGATCAGATAATTGATCTGGTCAATAATCTTGTGATGTTGAGAGTCTATTTCCGGTATATCGGTACAAAAATCTTCATTCCATATAATTCTTTCCATAGGAATCAAAATTTAAAATTTAATAGCCTTTCGACCTGATATTTGTATTGCAGGCATAAGTTTATACTTACTTATTGCCCAATCTTAATGGCCTCTTACTTGTTCAATTTATAAAGGCTTAAAGACATTTGATTTATGTAAATTAATCAAACACCCTTGTTCCGAAAATAAATTTTTCACTCCACCAGGGATCGTTTATTGAAGTGATGGTAACGCCCTTTTTGGAGGAAGTGTGGATAAATTTATTATTCCCGATATAAATGCCCGAATGAGTGATGAATTGATTTGTTTTATATGATCTGATAAAAAAGACCAGATCACCTCTTAGAAGTTCATTCGTTCCGGTTATTTTTTTTCCATACCTGGCCTGTTCTTCCGAGTTATGTGGCAGGTGGATGCCATGTTTGGCAAAAACCGCTACCAATAATCCGGAACAATCAATGCATTTCATAGTAGCTCCACCCATGCAATGGGGAACTCCAAGGTATTGTTGAGCGGTTTTAATGATTTCATTAGCACTTGTATTTTTAGTATCCATCCCTTTTTCAGTGCCTGCGTCTATAAAATCTTCCAGCTTTTTCTTTTCATTCTTGCTTTCGATGTTCTGAAACGATGGTTCACGATATAGTTGTTTGGAGCAGTAAGTAGTAAGTAACTGACATCCAGCAATTAATAAAACCAGGTATTTCCCTTTTGATTCAAAATATATTTTCATCAATAAAGACTATGCTAGATAACGGCGTTTATATCAGAATTATTCTCTTATTTAATAAAGATGCGAAGTTGCGGTCTGCATAATTTCCCAAAAGTGATAATTAAATAACATTAAGAACTTTGTCACGTTTTAAGTACTGAACGACCATTATAGAATGAAAAGAAGACTAAAAATAATAATCGCAGCACTCCTGGTTCTCATTGCGTTGCCAGTTGTGTTCATCTTATTTATATACTTCGGAGCATTTGGACATCTGCAAAACAGGAAGGAGCTGCTGGATTATAAGAACGCAACAGCATCAATAGTATTATCTGCCGAGGGTGAGCTTATTGGTAAGTTCTTTTCTGAAAACAGGACAAATATTGTCTACGAACAGATTCCGCTATATCTTGTAGATGCTTTGATTGCCACAGAAGATACCCGTTTCTTTGAGCATAATGGTAACGATTCGAGGAGCCTCTTAAGGGTTCTGTTTAAATCTGTTTTGTTTAACAAAAAAAGTTCTGGTGGTGGAAGTACCATAAGCCAGCAGTTGGCTAAAAACATGTTTGGCCGGAAAAATATTGGCCCCCTGACTATTCCCATTAGCAAAATAAAAGAGACTGTATTGGCTCATCGTCTGGAAAAATCGTTCAGCAAGGAAGAGATACTGACACTTTACCTGAATACCGTTTCCTTTGGAGAAAATGTTTTTGGTGTGGAAGCTGCTGCAGGAAGATACTTCAATAAAAAAATCGAACTCCTGAACCTTGAAGAATCGGCTACTTTGATCGGCATGTTAAAGGCAAACACCTTTTATAATCCACATCTTCATCCTGAAAATGCAATAAGCAGAAGGAATGTTGTATTGCGTCAAATGGAAAAGTACAAATACCTTAAACCATCAGATGCAGATTCACTTTGTAAGCTGCCATTGATTCAAAATTATGCAAACATTGAAGCCGGGAGTCCGGCTGACTATTTTCTGGTACGGGTTAAAAATGATGCTGAACAGATACTGCAGAAAATGGATTCTCTGACAAGTAAAAAATGGAATGTTGAAGAAGACGGTTTGATTATTACAACAACTCTGAATCTTCCTCTTCAAAACTACGCTGTTGAATCCTTTCATGATCATCTGTCAGTTATGCAAAAAAGATTGTGGAAGCAATATGAGGGAGCTTCTGGAGAAAAACTGGTCGGAGAGATTGCTGTTAGAGAACTTAACAGGTTTAACCTGACACACCGTGAAAAAGAGATCAATGTACGACAGATTTTTGACTGGGATGGTTCCCGATCCGATTCAATTTCAGTTGGTGACAGCCTGAAGCAGGCTTTGCTGATTTTACATGCAGGAATGCTTGCCATAGATCCCTTATCGGGTGCTGTCAAAGCATGGGTTGGCGGTATTGATTTTAAATCCCAGCCCTACGATCAGATTTATGCCCGCAGGCAGCTTGCCTCAACTTTCAAGCCAGTCCTGTGTGCTGTCGCCCTTGAAGGGGGAATAGACCCTTGTCAATATATTGATAATGACTCTATTATCCTCTCCGGGTTTGAGGACTGGAGTCCTGAAAATTATGATCATTCCTATGGCGGAAAATATTCAGTTGCAGGTGCTCTAGTCAAGTCGATGAATGTCCCGACCTTTAGTCTGTTTTTAAATGTTGAATTCGAAAAGCTTGATTCTCTGTGGAAAAGAATGGGATTTTCCTTTACTCTGAATAACACTCCGTCGCTCGCATTAGGGACCTCTGAAGCAAACATCATGGAAGTAGCTATTGCTTATTCAACATTTGCAAACGGAGGTCATAAAATCACTCCACAAAGCATAATATCAATCAATACTCCTGATGGAGGAATTATTTATGAAAATGAATTCAGTGAAGCTAAAGAAAGAATATTGACTGAGCGATCAAGTTTGCTGATGAGTGCAATGTTACAGAAAGCGATCATGGAAGGAACCGGACTTTCAATGAGCAGCGCTTTTGGTGTTAATCTCCCACTCGCTGGAAAAACAGGAACTTCACAGAATTATGCAGATGCCTGGTTTACCGCATTTAATCCAAAGCTGGTTATTGTAAGCAGAGTCGGTGCCTCAACTAACGCAATTCATTTCAGCAATGGCTCAAATGGTCCCGGAAGTGCTCTTGCATTACCACTGGTAGCATTAACTCTAAAAAAAGTACAGATGAATCCTGTGCTAATGGAACAATTAATTAAACCTTTTCCTGATTTGTCACCTGAATTGAAGAGTGCACTTGATTGCCCTGATTTTAAAGAAGATAATATTATTGACAAATTCTTTGATCTTTTTCAAAAAAAGAAAACTTATTTTGATAATGGATCGAATAAAGCCAAACCTAAAAAAAAGGTCATTTTTAGATAGGTTATTAGGAAGGGAATTTTTAAAGGTACATTTTTATATTGCTCATTTTAAATGTTAAGTAAATCCATCACCTGATACGTCACCTACTTAAAAACAAAAAACCCGTAAGGCGCTGATCATACGGGTTTTGCGATTTAGGAGTGTGGTGCCACCAGGATTCGGATCAGCGACCACTAACTGCAAAAGCCAGACGTCTTGACTACATTTGGCCGGTCAGATTACCATTAACATATATAATTATATAACAGGCATTTAACTCTGGTATTTGGTGATCAGTATTATATGGCTAACTATGGTTAAGGGCACTGGTTTTTGCTCTAAATAAAGGGACATTAATTTGATAATAACCAGTTAATTATCTAATTTTAATAATTCCAATTCACCTTAGTAATGAGAAAATAAAATGAAGAAAATAATTGTCTTGTTTTCAGTTGTTTTTCTGATAAATAAATGTTCAACACAACAGAAAGACATTGGAGAAACCGAAATCTCCAGATGGCAGTTCGGGAAAAAAGGCGCTGTATCCATCACATGGGATGACGGTTCAATTAACCAGTTTAGAATAGCTTTGCCTATTTTGAACAGGTTAAAAATCCCTGCAACATTCTATATCATTACCGGTCATATACCAGGCTCTCAATACCAGCCCGCATTTATCGGCCGCCCTGTAAAGACAATAATTAAGGAGACGGCAACAATTCCAACCAATAAAGAGAATTTTTATGAGCGGTCATCGGCCGCAGGATTCCTTGGTTATCAAGGTACTGTTAAATATCATACTGATGCTGGCATAAAGATCGATGGAGGCAAGCCTGAAGAAGCCTACACGATAATAGATGAGCTATACAAGAAAGTAAGGAATGGTGATTTCCCTTCCAAAAACAAAACAAATCCCAGAATAAACATGGACAGGCGTATTACCTGGGATGAAATCAGGTCATATGCAGCACAGGGCCATGAGTTTGCAAGTCATACGGTTTCACATCCGTATTTGTCTGCACTTGACAATGTCAATATGATGTACGAACTTGAAAAGAGCCGGGAAGACATTCTTAATCAACTTGGTAAGAAATATACCTTTTCAGCAACCATTCCTTATGCCTCAAAAGAAGAACGTGTATTGAATAATGCTTATAAAGTTTATCCTGCCATAAGGACCAAGATTTCGCAGGACTTCATGTCAATTATGGATGAATTTAACACATCAGATCTTAAGAATCCGGATTCCCTGGATAAAGAATATGCAGCGTGGCAATGCAGGGCATTTACCAGAACTACTTTATCTACAATGAAATCATGGATTGATACTACCGCCAGTTATAATAATATCTGGCAGATAATAATATTTCATGGAGTTGATGGAATAGGTTATGAACCTCTGAGCAGTGAATTGCTGGATGAGTATTTCCGATATATGAAATCCAGGGAAGATGATCTCTGGATCGCCACATATGCTGATGTAGCAAAATATATAGGTGAGAGAATGAATTCATCTTTTAAAACAACAGCAGATAAAGAGAAGATAACCATTAATCTTACGAATTCACTTGACCAGGCCTTGTATGATATCCCCCTGACTTTAAAGACCTATGTACCTTCAAAATGGAAAGAGGTACAGGTAAATCAGGGTACTGTTAACACGACTTTAAGTACACAAGAAGATTCGGGAGGAAAGTATTTGCTTTATCAGGCATATCCTAATACTGGTAATATAGAATTGAAGGAGATTAAAGAATAAAATATTCTTATAAACATTTTATGTTCTGAGATTATATGGCGAGTTCTTTATGAACTTTAGCGTATTCACAAAGTTTATGGCCGTGAAGGATGACTCCTGACTGCAAAAGCCAGAGGTCTTGACCACATTTGGCCGGTCAGATTACCA
>Ga0307375_10000518_pt1 | contig 48223 bp, 37 predicted proteins | sample TR1MG_FD_202531 | JGI IMG/M metagenome (GOLD analysis project Ga0307375, IMG submission 202531) | Soil microbial communities from Risofladan, Vaasa, Finland - TR-1 | ecosystem: Environmental > Terrestrial > Soil > Coastal area > Acid sulfate soil | place: Finland: Risofladan, Vaasa | collected...
GGTTAAAGTACTTTGATATCTTTACTATTCCGCTTATAACTGTTGACTTATTTCCTGGCAAATTGCTAAATAGTTTTTTTGCATTTACAATAGAGTTTGCGCTTCCCTTCGGCATACTGAACTACTTCTTAATCTTTTATAGAGATAGGTATAAGCGCATAATTAAAAAGTATCCCAATCCGCCAGTAAGGTATAGCTACAAATATGGAACAGTGATGATATTTGGGGCTTTTATTTCAGCAGTGCTATATAGCATTTTAAGGTGAAAAATGAGAAAGTTATTCACTTGCCCAAACATAGACACAAACGCTCGGGTGGAAGTGCCGTTCGTCTGCTGTAAGCCTTTGACATCGTTGGTCGTATTAATTGTATATCATTGTAATTAATTCTGATAAGCCACTATAGTAATCGATTGAACCATTAAGTATTAAGACATGAGTTTTTTTAATTATCTTTTCAATAGAATGAAGTGGTGGAACACTAAGGTAGTCCTTGATTTTTCTCCATTTTTCTCAGCTATTATAATTTTGGCTGTTTTTCAAATGTTTAACATATTATTTGTGCTAAATACCGTTCATTACTACTTGGGAGTTAGTATAAGTATTGTTGATCGATACTATTTACTGCTGCCAGTTCTACTTTTTCTATGGAACTTTTTCTACTACCGATTGCCCTCTCGGCAAGCTAAAATTGATGCTTGGGTTATGAGTATGCCTTCAAAACGAAAGAGGCTGTATAATTTATTTGTTGTACTATATTTTGTTGTGTCTCTTTTCCTTTTTATAGGGATTGGTTACCTTATCCGGTTGACCAACTTGTAGCCGAATGGTTAAGTGGTTATAGTAAAATGGCAATTCTATTGTAAATCGGTCAGGCCAGGATGTCTTGTCCAGAAAAATGTTGGTGAATATATTTTCAAATTTGTCTCATTCTCAAAACCTGTTCGGCTATTGTCAGGTTTCTAAATTGCTCTGCCGTGCCTTCGGCACTGGAACTGCAATAACCATTAATTATCTACCAAACTGTCGTCCCTCACGGGACTGGCCTTTGCATTTTCATTGGCATATTGTCGCATTGGCCTATTGCCAGATTATCGGCGAACTAATTTCCAAATTTATCTCATTCTCAAATTTCCAAATTCACAGATCGCCCCTCACGGGACTGGCCTTTCAGTTGGCATATTGTTGCATTGCCGTATTGGCACATTTTCAATCTTCACATTTATCTCATTCTCACAACCTGTCCGTCTATTGTCAGGTTTCTAAATTGCTCTGCCGTGCCTTCGGCACTGGAACTGCAATAACCATTAATTATCTACCAAACTGTCGTCCCTCGCGGGACTAGCCTTTGCATTTTCATTAGCATATTGTCGCATTGGCCTATTGCCAGATTATCGGCGAACTAATTTCCAAATTTATCTCATTCTCAAATTTCCAAATTCACAGATCGCCCCTCACGGGACTGGCCTTTCAGTTGGCATATTGTTGCATTGCCGTATTGGCACATTTTCAATCTTCACATTTGTCTCATTCTCACAACCTGTCCGGCTATTGTCAGGTTTCTAAATTGCTCTGCCGTGCCTTCGGCACTGGAACCGCAATAACCATTAATTATCTACCAAACTGTCGTCCCTCGCGGGACTAGCCTTTGCATTTTCATTGGCATATTGTCGCATTGGCCTATTGTCAGATTATCGGCGAACTAATTTCCAAATTTATCTCATTCTCAAATTTTCAAATTCACAGATCGTCCCTCACGGACTGGCCTTTCAATTGGCATATTGTCGCATTGCCGTATTGGCACATTTTCAATCTTCAAATTGTCTCATTCTCAAATTTCCAAATCACCCTGCCATCCCTCACGGGACTTACTTCTCTTTTCATTGCCGCATTGGCATTTTGTATCATTGTCCCACCACCAGTTTTGATTTGTTCTAAATTCCCAACTTTGCCTTATAGTTATGAGCTTATTTGCGCAAATAGGTAACATATTTGACCATCTATTGACGAATTGCAGATATTCTATAACATATAGCGCTTGTCCAACCACGGTAATCACCTATATTTGCAGCAAATCTCTCAAACAAAACAAGGGTAAATAGTTATGGTAAATCAACAGTTGCTCAATCCCAGAAGCATTGTGGTTGTTGGCGGTTCGGACGATATTCAGAAGCCTGGTGGAAAGGTGCTCAAAAACCTTATCGATAATGGTTTCAAAGGCAAACTTTACGTGGTAAATCCTAAGTTAGATGAGGTTCAAGGTGTAAAAACGTTTAGGGATGTTGCCGATCTGCCGGAGGTTGATCTTGCCATACTGGCCATTGCGGCCAAGTTTTGCCCAAGCACCGTTGAGGTTCTAACCAAGAGCAAGAATACTAAGGCATTCATTATTTTATCGGCCGGATTTCATGAGGAGAGCGAGGAGGGAGCGAAGCTGGAGCAACAAATTGTTGATAGCATTAATGCCGTAAATGGTTGTTTAATTGGCCCGAACTGTATTGGGGTGATGAACTCCAACTATGCTGGTGTATTTACTTCACCCATTCCTCGATTTGATACGCACGGTATCGATTTTATTAGCGGTTCAGGGGCTACGGCCGTATTTATTATGGAGGCCGGAATTCCAAAAGGGCTAACCTTTTCCAGCGTATATTCTGTGGGCAACAGCGCTCAAATGGGGGTAGAGGAGATGCTGAAATACCTCGACGAGAGTTTCGATGCCAAGAGCAGCTCCCGAGTAAAACTTCTTTACGTAGAGAGCATCAATAAGCCGGAGATGCTGCTTAAGCATGCCGCTTCGTTGATCAGGAAAGGGTGCAAAATTGCTGCAATCAAATCGGGTAGCTCTGCCGCCGGGAGTCGTGCGGCATCGTCGCATACCGGCGCCATGGCTAGCCCCGATGTGGCGGTTGAGGCGCTATTTCGCAAGGCTGGAATTGTGCGCTGTGGTGGTAGGGAGGAGTTGGCAACGGTGGCCGCAATTTTTATGCACCCTGAGCTAAAGGGAAAGAATATTGCCATTATTACCCATGCCGGTGGGCCAGCAGTAATGCTCACCGATTCGCTTTCGAACAATGGTCTTGATGTTCCCCACATTGAGGGCAAAAAGGCCGATGAGCTGCTTGGTAAGCTGTTCGCAGGATCGTCGGTGGCAAACCCTATAGACTTTTTGGCAACGGGAACGGCGGAGCAGCTTGGAAATATTATTGATGCCTGCGAGCACGACTTCGATAATGTGGATGCCATGGCCGTCATATTTGGTAGTCCGGGCCTGTTCCCTGTATACGATGTTTACGACCTTTTGCACGAGAAGATGAAGGAGTGCAAAAAACCAATATATCCCATTCTTCCTTCAGTTATTAATGTTAAAGATGAAATAGCTCACTTCCTTGCTAAGGGGCGCATAAACTTCCCCGACGAGGTGCTATTTGGCAATGCTTTGGCCAAGGTTTACAATACGCCAAAACCACAACCGGAAGCGCCAGCTATGCCAATGGTTGATGAGAAGGCAATTCGATCTATTGTTGACAGTTCGGCAAGTGGATACCTTGCCCCTGAAAAGGTGCAGGAGCTGCTCGATGCAGCTGGAATTACCCGTGCGGGTGAGGCGGTGGTAACCACCAGCGAGGTTGCAGTGGCCGAGGCCAATCGGCTTGGCTTTCCAATTGTAATGAAGGTAGTTGGACCTGTTCACAAGAGCGATGTTGGAGGAGTGGTGCTCAACGTAAAGGATGCTGAAACGGTGGTGCGCGAGTTTAATCGAATGATAACCATTAAGGATACCACGGCCATCCTTCTTCAACCCATGCTCTCCGGTGTAGAACTTTTCGTAGGTGCTAAGCAGGAGGATAAATTTGGCCACCTGGTGCTTTGCGGTTTGGGAGGTATTTTTATTGAGGTGCTGAAGGATGTTAGCGCCGGACTTGCTCCCATTGCCGTGGACGAGGCATCGACAATGATAAAAAGCTTAAGAGGCTATAAAATTCTAAAGGGTGTAAGAGGACAGGAGCCGGTAAATGAGCAGCATTTTGCCGAGATCATCTCCCGCGTTTCTGCGCTGGTAAGGGTGGCCCCGGAGATTTTCGAGATGGACCTAAATCCATTACTCGGTCGCAAGAGTGGTGTTGTTGCCGTGGATGCCCGCATTCGAATTGAAAAGTAGAGGATACCATGAAGTTGCTGGAGAAGTATAAAGCTCTTTCGAGAACCGAAAAGGCTTACGTTTGGCTAGTCCTTTTGCTGTTTGTGCTCATTTTGTTGAGGTGGAGCACCATTAGCCACGATGTAGCTGCTTCAATAAAAAGCTATTTTAACTAGTCAACGCTTAGATTTCATTGCTATGAAGAAACAGGATATTTATGTAGTTCTGGTAGCCATATTGCTGCTTTTGCCTTTTTTTATTTCCGACTCCGTATATGGTTTTTATGAAACCTTCAACCGGGAGCACGGCATGGTGATGAGCTTTATCAAATTTGCTGCTTTGGCAACCTTTGGCGAAGCAGTTGGTTTACGCATCCGCACAGGACAATATAACCACGCTGGATTTGGCCTTCTTCCTAGGGCTGTTGTGTGGGGGTTCATTGGCCTCACCATTAAGCTGGCCTTTGTGATCTTTGCAGTTGGAACACCTGCATTTTTAGCCTTTATGGGATTTACCGATGCTCCTTCAATGATGAAGGGTGCCCTATCCGTATCGAAGGTCGAGGTAGCATTTGCCATCTCTGCCGCCATGAACATTATCTACGCTCCGGTGATGATGACCTTTCATAAAATAACCGATTCCCACATCTTGGCCAACGGGGGAAGGCTTACAAGCCTACTTAAGCCGATCCAAATGGGAAGCATTATGCAAGATATCAATTGGAAGGTGCAGTGGAATTTTGTTTTTAAGAAGACAATCCCATTCTTTTGGATACCTGCACATACCATAACCTTTTTATTGCCAGCAGAAATGCAGGTGCTATTTGCTGCGCTGTTAAGCGTCGCACTGGGTATTCTGCTTTCCATTGCCAGCTTGAAAAGTGGAAAATAGTTAGTATCTTTGTAACAAAGAGTTTTACCATGGAAAAAATAGGAATTTTCTTCGGCCCCGTTGGTGGTAGCACCGAGAGGGTGGCACACAAAATTGCCAAAGAGTTTGGCGGAGATAATGTTGAATTTATTCCTGTGCATGATGCAAAAGCAGGTGATGTTGATCGGTTTAAAAATGTGATTTTTGGCTGCTCAACCATTGGTAAGGAAACATGGCAGGCCGCATCTGTAAAGAAGGATTGGGATCTTTTTCGCAGTGAGCTTGAAATGATAAATGTTGAGGGAAAAGTATTTGCCATTTTTGGCCTTGGTGATCACCTGACCTATCCATTTCATTTTGTGGATTCCATGGGAGAAATTGGAAAGACATTGCTTTCGAAGGATGCCAATGTAGTGGGCCGCTGCTCGGTAAAGGAGTACGATTTTAAGGATTCTGAAGCCGTTATTGATGGTGAGTTTATTGGACTGCCTATTGATGAGGATTTTGAGGAAGAGCTTACTGAACCCCGGATCAAAAACTGGGTTGTTCGCCTAAAAAATAAGTTTGTTTAGCGTTTTAAGCAAATATGTCATAGAGAGAGGGCTGACCGTTTGGTTGGCCCTTTTTTTTATTTGAAAAGGAGGGAGTGGTACATTCTCCCATAAACGACATTTGTATAAGATTGCTCTTAACTTCTCCAATGAATTCTCATTTTTGCCCCATTTAATGAAAACATCCATTCCTTTTTTTTATATTTAGCCTGTATATCATACCGCTATGAACAAAAAAATTTCCATTACGGTATTGCTTCTTTTGGCATCACTTGTTTCGTGGGGGCAAATTTCTCCTCTCGGAATTCCATTCCATAGGCAATATACTCCTGAGGAATACAAAGGATCGGAAACAAATTGGTCGGTTGCCTCCGACGATTTGGGCCTGATGTATTTTGGAAACGAGGGAATGATTCTTGAATATGATGGGCACGAGTGGCGCGATATTCCTGTTAAGGATGACAACATTCAATCCCTTTGCAATGGTTCCGGTAACATCTACTTTGGTGGAACTCGATCGTTTGGGGTAATCAAAACCAATGCGCTAGGCAATCACTATGCATTCTACCTCTCCGAAAGACTTGGTAGTAATGTGGAGGTAAACAACATTTGGAAAACCTACTGTATCGATAAAAAAATATTCTTTTGCTCATTAAAGCGCATCTTTATTTACGATCCCAAGGAAGATGTAATTCAGATGGTGGAGTTGCCCAAGAATAGCTTTTTAGCCTTTGTGGTAAATAGCCAGCTGGTAGTTGGTAATTGGGAGCAAGGCCTTTTAAAACTCACAGGCAATAAGGTTGAGTTGGCTGAAGGTGGAGGCTATTTCAAGAAGAAGGATATTTTTAGTGTTTTGCCGTACGATGCCGATCGCTGGCTCATTGCCACCAACCTTGACGGCTTGTACCTCTACAATCCCAACGACGGGAAAGCCGAGGTGTTTGAACCAACGCAAGAGGCTAAGCAGACAAACAAATTTCTGAAGGACAACAACTTTTATACGGGGGCTATTGTCAACGATTCCACCTATGCTTTAGGAACGTTTGGTGGCACACTATTAATGAACAAGCAGGGTAGGATCGTTACGCTAATCAATAAAAAGTATGGCCTTTCGAGTGAGGAAACCACGGGCTTAATGGTTCGTCCATCATCGCCTCAATCCATGCAGCTTTGGCTTACCCTCGTGCTAGGAATTGCAAATGTAGACTATCCTTCAGTAACGGCTCACTTTGCAGATGAGTCGGGGCTTTTTGGTAACGTGCAAACCCTTAAGCGCTACAATGGAATACTCTACGTTGGTACAATCCGAGGCTTATATACTCTGCGATTTAATGCTTTTGGATTACCTGAATTCGTTCAGATTAAGGAGGTAGAGGGTCAGGTTAATAACTTGTTAGTTGTAAAGGAGAAGAACAAAGATGTATTGCTAGTTGGTTCAAACCTTTACCTATACAAAATCACCAATGGCAAGATAGACCGATTCAACTCCGTTGATGCGCTCACATACAAATTTGTTAAGCCAAAGTTCTCCAATAAGGTAGTGTATGTGGTGAGCGAGCGTAGTCTCAAGCGCTTGGTCCTCGTTAATGGAGAGTGGCATCTTGATAACAATTGGCATAGCATTAACGAGTATTGCGAGGATATTCAGGATTTACCCGATGGGAAGTTGCTGTGCAAAACCAAGCATGGACTTTTTATTGTCGATTCTAGCGGTGTTTATACCCCAATTATTGATAGAGAGGGGCTTAAGTCTCGAATCGTTGAGGTTGCCAATCAGGTGTATGTGATTAGTGACACCTCCTCCCAAATAATTGCAAATGATAAGCTGCTTCCTACAAGAAACTTAGATTCGGCATTCCAAATGCCCTCCCAAAAAATACAGGAAGTTTTCCAACTAAAGAAGGACCTGCTTCTTTTAGTCTTGAAGGAGCAATACGATGTTAGCTATGCCTTGGCAAGAAAAACCTCCACAGGCTGGAATATAGACACGCATGTTGCCGGGCGGGTTCCCTCCATGTCTAATCCAGAGGTTATACTTGATAACGATTCCACCACCATTTGGATAGGAGGATCAAAAGGACTTTTTTCCCTTGATCTCAGAAATATGGGGAATATGCCCAAGAGCAAGATCTCCACTTTGATTCGATCAATTTCGCTGAAGGAAGATTCGTTGCTTTATAATGGCAGCTACGACCCTATAATTAATACGATTTTGGATATTAATACCGATGGGCACTTTTTAATAAACAAATCGATATCGTTTAAATACAACTATTTGAGTTTTGTTGTGGCTCTGCCATTCTACGAGGATGAACAAAAAACTCAGTATAGCTATAAATTGGATGGTTTTGATAGGGGTTGGTCACGTTGGACGAATGATAACAAAAAGAGTTATCCCAACCTTTCTGAGGGTACCTACAAGTTCTGGGTAAAGGCTCGAAATGTTTATGGGGAGGAGTCGATACCAGCATGTGTAGAGTTCGAAATTCTCCCACCGTGGTACAGAACTATAATCGCTTTCATCCTCTACTTTATTGTTGCAATTCTCTTCGTTTATGCAGTGGTGCGGTTTTACACTCGCAAGCTGGAAGAAGATAAAAAGCGGTTGGAGCAAACGGTGAAGGAGCGTACGGCAGAGGTGGTTCGGCAAAAGGATGAGATCTTGGATAAAAATCTAGAAATTGAAAAAAAGAATAAGGATATCACCGACTCCATTAGGTATGCTAAGCGAATCCAAACTGCGGTATTACCAAACAAGCAATCATCGCCCAATCTGGAGTATTTCATCTACTTCAAGCCGCGCGATATCGTAAGTGGCGACTTCTACTGGGTATACCATTTCGATGCCCAGAATGTTGTGATTGTTGCTGCTGTGGATTGCACTGGGCATGGCGTTCCTGGAGCATTTATGAGTATGTTGGGTGTGGCCTTTTTGAATGAGATTGCTTCTGACCCTGCCATTAAGCACACCGATGAAATTCTGAACGTGCTTAGAGATTTTGTAATTCGGTCGCTCAACCAAACGGGAAAAGAGGGCGAGTCAAAGGATGGTATGGACATTGCAATTGCTCGCATAGACCTTCAAACGAGCATGCTTGAATTTTCTGGCGCCAATAATCCACTATTCCTCATACGCGATGGTGAGCTACAGGAATACTTACCCGATAAAATGCCCATTGGTATTCATATCAAGGCAGAGGAGCCATTTACACGACATGAAATTAAGCTGCAGGAGGGTGATTTAATGTATCTCTTTTCCGATGGCTTTTCCGACCAGTTTGGTGGACCAGATATACGCAAGTATATGAAGAGGCAGCTAAAGGAATACTTGCTAAAAATTTGCCACCAGCCCATGGATCAACAGCAACGATTAATTGAAGAAGAATCTATTCGTTGGATGGGCGATTTGGAGCAAATTGACGATCAACTCATCATTGGGCTACGCTTTACGAGTAATAATAAAAAGAGGCAGCTGTAGATACTCTTTACCTGCTGGTCTAATTCTCACAGACTCCCACCGTATTCCAATTGGTGGGAGTTTTTGTTTATTTTCAGTTTGTTATGCCGTAAATTTCACAAAATGGTTTTGCTTCCAATGTGGAAGTTAACCTATGGAGAATAAAGGTTAATGTACCTAATAGTTCCTCTAAATGAAACCTAACAACTGAAAATATGAATCGATTTATTGTTACTACATTATTGGTTGTTTCCCTTTTCTCGATAAATAGGGTAAACGCGCAGCAAGTCATAGCTGCAAGTGGTGGTGAGGCGAAAAGCTCGAACTTCAGCGTCACCTATACGGTTGGTGAGGTAGCTACCCAAACCTTATCGGGGGGTACCTTCATTGTTAATCAAGGTTTTCAGCAGCCGTCCTATGTTGTTACCTCCATTGAGGATAACTTCCTCTTGATGGATCTAAAAATTTTCCCAAATCCAACAATGGGAATTCTCCATGCTGAGATTTCACAATCACCTGAAGCAAGGCTGTTAGTTCGGCTGTATGATATTAAAGGGCAGCTAATTTTGGAAAAGGAGGAGTCACTTTTTGATGGACAAGGAAGATTTGACCTGGACCTATCGAACCTTACCCCGGGAATCTTTATTCTAAAGATTTTCTCGAAAGATAAGCCGTTGAAGGTTATGCAAATATTGAAGAATTAGTGCACCACATCCTTTGTTTACACTGAAAATTCCTCCCGAACATTTGTCACCATCTCAGTTTGTAACCTAAGACTTAAGCCCATGAAATCAATATTTACCCAAAGCAGAGCACTTTTCGTGTTTCTTTTGCTATTCGTTGCGATTGCCCAAGCCCAATCGCCCCAAGGCATGGCCTACCAAGCCGTGGTCAGGAATGCTTCCGGTACCCCAGTCACGAGCACTCCGGTAGGTATGCGATTCAGCATTCTGCAGGGAAGTTCCACCGGAAGCGCCGTCTACGTTGAAACTCAAAGTGCTACCACTAACGGGCAAGGTGTGGTAGCACTCACCATTGGAGCGGGTAGCCCGGTATCGGGAACTTTTGCAGCCATCAACTGGGCTAACGGACCCTACTTTCTCAAGGTGGAGGTTGACCCCAATAATCAGGAAACTTATCCCCTAAGCAATGTTAGCCAGCTGCAGTCGGTTCCCTATGCACTTTACGCAAAATCTTCATCCTCATCCTACTGGTCCATCAATCAAAGTGGAGGTATCTATCCAAGTAATGGTGGTAATGTGGGTATTGGAACAGCAACGCCCAATGGCATGCTGGAGGTTAAGGGAACGGATAGCGACCCCACAGTTCCGCTCTTTGAGGTGAAGGACATCAACGGAAATCCGGTTTTTGCTGTATATCCCGATGGGGTAGAGGTAACGGTGGATATGGCAGCTATAGGCCGTCCGGCAAAGGGTGGCTTTGCTGTTAGTGGACGAAACTCAACCCGAGGGACTACCACCGACATTATGCGTGTAACCCCAGATTCAACGACGATTTTTATTAACAATGCACTCGGCCGACCAGCTAAAGGCGGTTTCGCCGTAAGCGGTCGCAACTCAACCCGGGCAGGAGTAACGAGTAACATTTTAACCATTAATGCCGATAGCACAAGAATCTATACGGCAGACCCGGTTGCAGGTTTTGGTGTTGGACAGGCTAGTGGATCAATATCAGATAATTATCTGCGTTTGTTGCCGTCAAATTATTTTATTGGACATCAAAGTGGTTTGAATACAACGGGTTTGTACAATACTTTTTTTGGATATACCACTGGCTTTGCCAATACTTCTGGAGAGAGTAATATTTTTATTGGGAATGCCTCTGGGTATAATAATCTAAGCGGAAGTAACAATGTGTTTTTAGGCAACCAAAGCGGTTACTCCAACATTGCTGGAAACTTCAATACATTTCTTGGCTTTCAGTCGGGGTATAGTAACAATGGTTCTTTTAACTCCTTCGTAGGTTATCAAGCAGGACAAGCTAATACCACAGGAACCAATAACACCTTCCTTGGCTACTTTGCGGGTAAGGCAAATACAACCGGAAGTAGCAACGTATTTTTTGGAAATCAAAGTGGGGTAAGCAATACTACCGGAGCATCTAATATTTTTATTGGTGAAAATTCTGGCTTTTCCAATGTTTCTGGGTTCAGCAATATCTTTATTGGTAGAACTGCTGGGTATTCGGGCGTTGCATTGAAAAGCAATATTTTTATTGGTGACAGTTCTGGGTATTTTTCCAACAATCAGTTTGCCACGAACAATGTGTTTATTGGTTATGCCGCAGGAAAGAATACTCAAAGTTACAACAATATCTTCTTGGGTAACCTTGCCGGATATTCTAACTCTGGTGGGCAAAATAATATTGCCATCGGGGATAAGGCTGGGTACAGCAATACCACCAGCCAGAATATATTCATAGGAACGGAGGCGGGGACTGACAATACCTCCGGCTATTTCAATATTATGTTAGGACGATATGCTGGACATGTTAATACCACTGGTTATCAGCAAATATTAATTGGAGGTAGCGCTGGTGGTTCATTAACCACGGGACATGAGAATGTAATGATTGGTAGCAATGCCGGAGCGGTGAATTCAACTGGTATTGGTAATGTCTTTGTTGGAACATCGGCAGGTTGGAGTAATACCGGTTCTTACAATGTAATATTAGGCTACAAGGTTGGCTATGGTGCATTTAGCACCGTTTCAAACAGGCTAATTATTGATGGAGGTGCGGTAACGACTCCATTAATCTGGGGCGAGTTTGATAATAGAAAAGTGGCAATTAATTCTACTAGCCCAGGTTCTTATACCTTTTATGTAAACGGTACTGCATATGCAACCTCGTGGAGTACACCGAGCGATAGAAGGCTCAAGAAAGACATTGTTCCAATTCCCGATGCGTTAAGCAGAGTAATGCAACTTCAGGGGGTTAATTTTCATTGGAAAGACAAGGCGCAAGGAGATGCATTACAGATGGGATTTATAGCACAGGACGCAGAAAAGATTATCCCAGAAGTAGTAACCTACTCTAAAGACAATGATTCCTACTCTTTACAGTATGCACCAGTTACCGCTTTGCTTGTTGAAGCAATTAAGCAACAGCAGGCAATTATTAAAAAGCAAACGGAGAGCACTCAAGCGCAGCAGAGTCAAATTGATGACCTCAAGGTTCAGGTTGCAAAATTAAATGAGCTAGTAAAGCAGCTGTTAAACTCTAAATAGACATTCTAATGAGACGTTTTTCTATATGTATTGCATTGGTTTTTAGTGCGCTTATTTATACTAGCACTTTTGGTCAATCGCCTGAGGGCATGGCCTACCAAGCTGTGGTCAGAAATGGCACTGGAACTCCAGTTATTAGCACTACGGTGGGTTTGCGATTTAGCATCCTTCAGGGAGGTGCCACTGGAACTGCTCTATATGTTGAAACCCAAAGTGCAACCACCAACGAGCAAGGTGTGGTAGTTCTTACCATTGGAGCGGGTAGCCCGGTATCGGGAACCTTTGCAGCCATCGACTGGGCTAATGGACCCTACTTTCTCAAGGTGGAGGTTGACCCCAATAGTCAAGGTACCTATCCCCTAAGCAACGTTAGCCAGCTGCAGTCGGTTCCCTATGCACTTTACGCAAAATCTTCATCCTCATCCTACTGGTCCATCAATCAAAGTGGAGGTATCTATCCAAGTAATGGTGGTAATGTAGGTATTGGAACTGCAACGCCCAATGGCATGCTGGAGGTTAAGGGAACGGATAGCGACCCCACAGTTCCGCTCTTTGAGGTGAAGGACATCAACGGAAATCCGGTTTTTGCTGTATATCCCGATGGGGTAGAGGTAACGGTGGATATGGCAGCTATAGGCCGTCCGGCAAAGGGTGGATTTGCCGTTAGTGGACGAAACTCAACCCGAGGTACCACTACCGATATTATGCGTGTAACCCCCGATTCTACGACCGTTTATATTAATAATTTAGTCGGACGACCGGCCAAAGGTGGTTTTGCCGTAAGTGGTCGCAACTCAACAAGGGCAGGTGTAACCAGCACTATTTTGGCAATTAATGCAGATAGTACAAGAATATACACCGGTGACCCTGCCAAGGGATTTGGAGTTGGAGAGATCGGAACTGGATTATCAAATAGTTACCTCAAACTGCTGCCCGAAAATTACTTTATTGGCCATCAAAGCGGTCAGAAAACAACCGGATTGTTCAATACTTTTTTTGGCTATAATGCAGGATTGTCGAATACCACCGGTTCTAGCAATATTTTCATTGGCTATGAGGTGGGAAGAACTAATACGTCGGGTTCTTATAACACATTTTTGGGTTACCAAGCAGGATATACAAATAATGCAAGCTATAACTCATTTATCGGCTATCAAGCGGGACGATCTAATACCTCTGGTCAGTATAACTCTTTTATGGGATACAAAACTGGTTTGGCAAATACGACAGGTTCAAGCAATGTGTATATTGGTGATAGCGTTGGCGTATCAAGTACTTCGGGCAATAAGAATGTGTTTCTGGGGAACCTCGCAGGAAGAAATAATGTTTCAGGATACAATAATGTGTACATTGGTTATCAAGCCGGATTTTTGGGCAACTATGGAAGCCAGAATATTTGCATAGGAAATTACTCTGGGTACTCAAATACTACTGGGCAGAATCTTTTTATTGGAGAGTATGCCGGACAACAAAATACTTCTGGATCTCGAAATTCGTGTGTGGGATTCTTTTCAGGGCAAAATAATGTCACTGGTGGCCAAAATTCCTATTTTGGTCAGTTTGCAGGTATGGATAATCTAAATAGTTACAATACTTTCATTGGATACTGGGCTGGAGGCAATAATGTAAATGGAACAATGAATGCCTATCTTGGCTATAGGAGTGGGCAGGGCAGTACCGGTTCTAATAATGTTTTCTTGGGCTATATGGCTGGCGAGAATTGCTCCGGAACAGGTAATGTTCTCGTTGGCTACATGGCAGGATATGGCAGTAGTAAGTCCGATGCACTCTATATTGCTAATTCCAACACTACTACCCCTCTAATTGGTGGTGATTTTTCTAATAAGCGTGTTGGAATAAATAGAATGCCAACTACCTATACCCTTGAGGTTGGTGGGACGATTTGGGCCAATGGATCAGCCATTACTGCCGGGTTAACAACCTGGTCCGACCGTCGCTTTAAAACCAATATTGTTCCCATTCCAGATGCACTCAATATTGTTATGAAGCTTAATGGTGTTCGCTTCGATTGGAATAGAGGTGCATTCCCTAATCGTAATTTTACCGAAGGGAAGCAGGTTGGTCTTATTGCTCAAGATGTTGAAACGGTATTGCCAGAGGTTGTTTCAACCGATGGAGAGGGATACAAGTCTGTTGCCTACGACAAGGTTTCGGCTGTATTAGTTGAGGCGATTAAGCAACAGCAAAATCAAATTGAAGAACTTAAGGCTCAGGTTGCAAAATTAAACGAGCAGGTAAAGCAGCTATTAAACTCTAAATAGACATTCTCATGAAACGTTTTTCAATAGGCTTAACGTTGGTTTTAAGTGTGCTTATTTTTAAGTGTGCTTTTGGCCAATCGCCACAGGGCATGGCATACCAAGCAGTGGTAAGGAATGCTTCTGGTGCCCCAGTCACCAGCACTCCGGTAGGTATGCGATTCAGCATCCTTCAGGGAGGTGCCACTGGAACTGCTCTATATGTTGAAACCCAAAGTGCAACCACCAACGAGCAAGGTGTGGTAACTCTCACCATTGGAGAGGGTATCCCGGTATCGGGAACTTTTGCCGCCATTGACTGGGCAAACGGACCTTACTTTCTCAAGGTGGAGGTTGACCCCAATAATCAGGGAACTTATCCCCTAAGCAACGTTGGCCAGCTGCAGTCGGTTCCCTTTGCGCTTCATGCAGCGCAGTCGGAAAACCTGCCACCCATGGGTGCCATAACTGGCCAGGTGCTCAAGTGGAATGGCGCACAGTGGAGCCCGGCTGCCGATAGCATAAATACAAGTTGGAGCGTGCTAAATGGTAGCATATATGCCAATACTACTGGGAATGTAGGAGTTGGTGTAACCACGCCTGCCAGTAAACTGGAGGTGATGGGAACCAATAGCGATCCAAACATTCCGCTCTTTGAGGTTAAAGACTTAAACGGCAATCCGGTTTTTTCTGTATACCCCGATGGAGTTGAGGTTACGGTGGATATGACTACCACTGGCCGTCCGGCTAAAGGTGGCTTTGCCGTTAGCGGACGAAACTCAACTCGAGGGACCACTACCGACATTATGCGTGTAACCCCCGATTCAACAACGGTTTACATTAACAATACGCTTGGCCGACCCGCAAAGGGTGGTTTTGCAGTAAGCGGCAGAAACTCAACAAGGGCGGGAGTCACGAGCAATATTTTAATGATAAATGCTGATAGCACAAGAATTTACACCGCCGACCCCAATAAGGGATTTGGAGTTGGACTTACCAGCGGAACCACTAATAGCTACTTAAAGCTTACCAGCAATAACTATTTTATTGGACAGGAGGCTGGCCTTTATAATTCCGGTGGAACCTATAACTCATTTATGGGGTACCAAGCTGGAAAGTTTAATGGTAGTGGCTACCAGAATATCTTTATTGGTTACCAGTCGGGTATGCAAAATACCTCCGGCTATTCCAATATTTTCATTGGAAACACAACAGGCTATAGCAATCTTGATGGGAATAGAAATCTCTTTATTGGCAACCAAGCTGGTTATAGCAACGTTTCTGGTTTTGGTAATACCTTCATTGGCCACAATGCTGGGTACACCAATACAGGCGGATACCGAAACATGTTTATGGGCTTTAATACCGGCTATTCAAATATTTCTGGTAACGACAACACTTTTTTAGGTGATGCATCTGGCTATGCAAATACTACTGGATCTTCAAACACATTTATTGGACAAGGTGCCGGTAATCAAAATAGCACTGGTGGAGCAAACTTAATGTTAGGAATGTCGGCTGGTCAGAATAGCACTACTGGTTGGCAAAATGTTTTATTAGGAACTTATGCTGGTTTTGGGTTAGTAGATAACTGCAGCAGCAACGTAATGGTTGGTTACTATAGCGGGGCGGCATTAACTAGCGGTAGCAGTAATATTTTTGTTGGACCCTCCAGCGGTAATGGAATAACCACCGGCAACTATAATGTCTGCATTGGACAGCAAACAGGGCAAGCCGCCACAACCGCAAGTTCAAACGTGATTATTGGACATCAGGCTGGAATGAAGACAACAGGTGGCGGTAATGTTATGATTGGCTACAATGCTGGTATGAATGAGACAGGAACAAACTTGTTGTACATTGATAATTCGAATACAGCATCCCCTCTTATATATGGAGACTTTTCCAACAATCGCCTTGTTATAAATGGGAATAGTTCCAACAATATTAATAATAGAGCATTCTTTGTGAATGGCTCTGCTGGGGGAACCGGCGCTTGGTGGAATGACAGCGACAAGCGTAAAAAGAAGAATATCCAAACAATTCCTAACGCCTTGGAGATAATCCTTAAAATGCGAGGCGTAAAGTTTGAGTGGATTGATACCACAAACCACGAAACGGGACCGCAGGTTGGATTTATTGCTCAAGAAGTTGAGCCTATTCTTCCAGAGGTAGTTAGTAACAAAAACGACACTTACTCAATGGAGTATGCCCCTATAACTGCTGTTCTAGTGGAGGCCGTAAAAGCCCAGCAGCAGGAGATTGATGCCTTGAAGAAGGAGAATGAACAGATGAAATCATTAACCAAAGAGAACGAAAATCTTAAGGCAAGGCTAGACAACCTTGAGAAAAAAATGGAAAAATTACTTAACTCAAAATAATGCTTATGAGACGATATTTACCTTTAACATTGATAGCGTTGTTGATAACCCTCTTTATGAATGAGGTTTATGCACAAGCGCCGGAAGGATTCAACTACCAATCGGTGGTGCGCGATGCAGCAGGAAATCCAGTGGCTCAAAAGAGCGTAACGTTTAGATTTTCGGTAATTCAGGGCTTAGAAACTAATAATCCGATTTATGTGGAAACCTCGGATGCAGAGACAAACCAAAACGGATTAGTTTCGTTGGTTTTAGGAGCGGGAACACCTACCGTAGGAACTTTTTCCTCTATACCTTGGCAAACTGGACCTTTTTATCTTAAAACTGAGGTTGATTTTAAAGATGGTGCAGGATTTGTTGGTGGGGAAACTTCGCAAATGCAGTCGGTTCCTTATGCACTTTATGCAAAATCTTCCTCTTCATCCTATTGGTCCATCAATCAAGGTGGTAGTATTTATCCAAGCAATGGCGGCAACGTAGGTATAGGCACGTCAACGCCCAATGGCATGCTGGAGGTTAAAGGAACAGACAGCGACCCTACTGTTCCGCTCTTTGAGGTGAAGGATATCAACGGGAATCCAGTATTTGCTGTATATCCTGATGGGGTAGAGGTAACAGTGGATATGGCTGCGACAGGCCGTCCGGCAAAGGGTGGATTTGCGGTTAGCGGTAGAAACTCTACCCGAGGTACCACAACCGATATTATGCGTGTAACCCCCGATTCTACAACCGTGTATATTGGCAACGTAGTTGGACGACCAGCCAAAGGTGGATTTGCCGTAAGTGGTCGAAATTCTACACGCGCAGGATTAACAAGTAACATCTTAACCATTTCCCCCGACAGCACAAGAATCTACACTGCCGATCCAACCAAGGGTTTTGGTATCGGGCAAACGGCCGGAGTTGCTGCAACCAACTACCTACGATTGACACCAAATAACTATTTTATTGGTCAACAGACGGGGTATTCAATAAACAAGGGACAGTACAATGTCTTTTTGGGGTATCAGGCAGGCTATAGCACCACTGGATACCATGACGATATGGATCCTACTGATGGAGATAACAATATTTTTATTGGCTATCAGGCGGGATTTGCCAATACGGTTGGGGAACAGAATCTATACATTGGTGCTTTCAGTGGAAAGAATAATACCAACGGTTCGGTAAACACGTTTGTGGGATCTTTGACAGGACAGAATAATACTGGTTACGGAAATACCTTCCTTGGAGCTATGGCCGGCGGATCAAATCAGTCAAATAGCGGCTACAGAAATACCTTTATTGGCTGTTATTCTGGTTGGGCCAACACCTCTGGTAGCGATAACGTGTTTATTGGCCGGGAATCGGGAACCTCCAATACAACTGGTAACTACAACGTTTACATAGGCCATTTGGCCGGTCTCTCCAACTCCGCAGGAACTGGAAATGTTTTTATTGGAAGGGCTGCTGGCCAAAACGAAACTGGTTCAAATAAGCTCTACATAGCCAACAACTCCACTCAAGCCCTTATGCAAGGCGATTTTAGCGCAAAAACGTTAACCATTAATGGCGCAGCTCTTGCTGTCTCTTGGAGTGTTTTAAGTGATATGCGATTAAAAACCAATATCGTTACCATTCCTAATGCTTTGAGTAAGGTGTTGAATCTTAGAGGAGTAAACTTTGTTTGGAAGGATTCCACCATGAAGAGAACCCAAATGGGATTTATTGCACAGGAGGCTGAAAAGGTGATTCCAGAGGTGGTGAATTATTCGAAGGAAGATGACAAATATACAATGCAATACGCTCCAGTTACGGCTCTGCTTGTGGAGGCCATGAAGGAGCAGCAGAAGACCATTGACCAGCTCAAAAAAGATAACGAGGAGCTGCGCAAACAGGTCAAAGAGATTCTCGATTTGCTCAAAGCTACCAAAAAGTAGCAAGTTAAATTCCTCCTCAGGGGACCCGAAGCTTTGGTTTCGGGTCTTTTTTTTAGAATCAGTTAAAGGATTGTTCGCTCTTGCTTTCTAATTGCAGGTGGTTGCTTACTTTTGTATAATTAATTTGGGCGCAAATTTTTCTACTATGGCAAATGCTCTTTTTGAAGACCAAAAATTCGAGAATTTAAAATTACTACAAGACATTCAATGTTTTGAGTTCAGTGGATGTCTCTTTCGAAGCTGTGACTTCACTGGCCTAAACCTTTCTGGGAGTGAGTTTGTTGATTGTCAATTCGAGTTTTGTAACCTCAGCATGGTGCAGGTGCAGGAAACAATTTTTACAAATGCTGTTTTCAGGGGTTGTAAGCTCATGGGCATGGATTTTAGTAAGGTTCGAAAGTTCTTGCTTTCTATGTCGTTTGAAGAATGCAATTTGAGCTATGCATTCTTTTTTGGACTTAACCTTAAAGGAGCTAAATTCATAAACTGCCTGCTGGAGGAGACCAACTTCTCAGAGGCAACATTGGTGGAGGCCAATTTTAGCGGTAGCAATTTGGTGGGTGCAATTTTTGACAGAACTAATCTTGAACGAGCCGATTTTACCTCTGCTTCTGGCTATTCTATTAATCCAGCAATTAATCGTATTCGGAAGGCAAAGTTTTCGCTACCAGAGGTGGTTGGACTTCTGCATAGTTACGATATCGAGGTATTCTAAACGTTGGCTGAAGGAGTGCGTGCAACAGCATGGTATTTGAATTATTGGCAATGGTAACTAGTTAACCGATTTTGTATACGCATGCAAGATGAGAATTCTGGTAATAATTTGATCTCAAGTTGCTATACATCAGCTGTTTTTAATTCATCTGTCAGATATTTTGAATTGGCCTTTCGAAGTTCCTTCGCATAATTATTGGCCTCTGTCGTAAAAAATGTAAAAAACCTTGGGCCTTATTGGCAAACAATGCCTATTTTCGCTACGATTTTTTTGTGATTAACTATCTTAGGTATAAATTATTAAAGCGGTAATTATTTTCGCTAATGAGAAAATGGCGTATTGAAGATTCGGCCGAACTGTATAACATTACTGGCTGGGGGGTTAATTACTTTTCGATTAACGAAAAGGGCAATGTGATTGTAACTCCAAAGAAGAATGGCGTAGCAGTCGATTTGCATGAGTTGGTTGAAGAGCTACTGATTCGTGACGTATCGGCACCCATGTTAATTCGGTTTCCCGATATTTTGGATAACCGTATCGAAAAGATGTGGAGTTGCTTTAAAATTGCAGCCGAGGAGTATGATTATAAGGGGCAAAACTTTATTATTTACCCCATCAAGGTAAACCAGATGCGTCCTGTGGTTGAGGAAATTGTTAGCCATGGAAAAAAGTTCAACATTGGGTTGGAGGCTGGGTCAAAGCCTGAGCTGCATGCGGTGTTGGCAATCAACACCGATACGGAGTCTCTTATTATTTGCAATGGTTATAAGGACGAGGATTACATTGAGCTTGCGCTGTTAGCCCAGAAAATGGGTAAGCGCATTTATATTGTGGTTGAAAAGCTCAACGAGCTAAAGTTGATTGCAACCATTTCGCGACGCCTTAAAATTAAACCAAACATTGGGATTCGAATTAAGCTTGCCAGTTCAGGTAGCGGCAAGTGGGAAGATTCCGGCGGTGATGTAAGTAAGTTTGGACTTACTTCCAGCGAGCTGCTTGAGGCAGTCGACTTTCTCGAAAAGAATAAATTGAAAGATTGCCTTCGTCTGATTCACTTTCACATTGGAAGCCAAGTAAACAAAATTAGGCGAATTAAGATAGCGCTTAGAGAAGCGTCGCAGTTCTATGTGCAGCTATACAAGTATGGATTCCATATCGATTTTGTAGATATAGGAGGTGGACTTGGTGTAGACTACGATGGAACCCGCTCTTCCAACAGCGAAAGCAGCGTTAACTACTCAATTCAGGAGTATGTAAACGACTCCATCTTCACCTTTGTGGATGCTGCCAATAAGAATAATATTCCACACCCTAATGTTATAACGGAATCGGGTCGTTCACTTACTGCCCACCATTCTGTTTTGATTTTTGAGGTGTTGGAAACCACCTCCACACCTTCATGGGATGATGAAGAGGTGGTTGGGGCCGATGCCCACGAGCTGGTTCGTGATCTTTATTCACTTTGGGAAACGCTCAATCAAACTCGAATGCTGGAAACTTGGCACGATGCTCAGCAAATTAGGGAAGAGGCGCTTGATCGCTTCAGCCTTGGTCTGATTGACCTTAAAACGAGGGCTCAGGTAGAGCGTCTTTTCTGGTCAATTGCCCGGGAAATTAACCAAATGAATGCAGAAACCAAGCATACTCCCGAAGATTTACGTCCATTACCAAAGTTGCTATCGGATAAGTATTTTTGCAATTTCTCGCTATTCCAGTCGCTTCCGGATTCATGGGCCATTGATCAAATTTTCCCCATCATGCCCATTCAACGGCTCGATGAGAAGCCCGACCGCTCGGCTACCCTGCAGGATGTTACCTGCGATTCCGACGGGAAGATTGACAACTTCATTTCCACACGTAATTTCTCCCACGATCTTCCGGTTCACTCCATAAAGTCGAAGGAATCATACTACCTAGGCGTATTTTTGGTAGGTGCTTACCAGGAAATCCTAGGTGATCTGCATAACCTCTTTGGCGATACCAATGCCGTGCACGTATCTGTTGGGCGTGATTCGTACAGCATCGACCAAATTATAGACGGCGAAACGGTTGCAGAGGTGCTCGACTACGTGCAGTATAACTCTAAGAAGTTGGTTCGAACCGTTGAAACTTGGGTTACCACATCCGTAAAAAATGGCATCATTACGGCAGAGGAGGGAAAGGAATTCCTCTCCATGTACCGCTCAGGACTCTATGGCTATACCTATTTGGAGTAGTTTATAGCAAGACAGATATTTTGAAAGGGTTCGGGGGCTTTGGCAAACGAACCCTTTTTTGGTTACCGGTAGACCTGTTTTTTGGGGCTAGAGAGATTTATGTGCTGGTAGTTTTTAACTTACCTTATTTACAATTTTGGGATAAAATGGTTTTTGCCTGTCAAAAAGTTACTTAAAACTATAGATTGGTTATAAATTGTTATCAAACACATTCGATATCTTTCAAATTATCTAAATAATGAGTAAAATTGTGCTTGAAAAAAACACCCTGATTATGAAGGTAACACCGATAAATAACGAAGTCGTTTTCAGGAAAATAAAGGACTCTGGCCTTGCCAGTGTTGGGAAAGCCACCATTCGCGAACTGGTAAGACTTGTAAATGAGATTGAGGCTGCCACTGGCGAACAATTTGTGCGAATGGAGATGGGGGTGCCGGGATTGGAACCCGCCAACATTGGCATTGAAGCAGAGATAAAGGCTCTTAGAAGCGGAGTTGCTTCCAAGTATCCTATGATTGATGGCATTCCTCCTCTAAAAAAGGAGATCGCCCGCTTTGTAAAAAATTTCATCAACATCGACGTTGACGAAAAGTATTGCCTGCCTACTGTTGGCTCAATGCAGGGTGGTATGGCTGCCTTTCTTGTGGCAAACCGTTGCGTAGTGGCGAAGGATAAGACATTGTTTATCGATCCCGGTTTTCCGGTTCAAAAGCAGCAACTTCGGGTGCTGGGTATGGGTTTTGAAACCTTTGATGTATACAACTATAGAGGCGCCAAGCTGAGGGATAAGTTGGAGAGCTATTTGAGTAAGGGTGAAATTGCTACCATTCTATACTCGAACCCCAACAATCCATCTTGGATATGCTTTAGTGAAGAAGAGCTACGCATCATAGGTGAGTTAGCAACCAAGTACGATGTTGTAGTGGTGGAGGACTTGGCCTACTTTGCCATGGACTTCCGCAAAGATTTGTCTAAACCAGGAGTTGCTCCGTATCAGGCATCGGTGGCTAATTACACCAACAACTACATGCTGCTGATATCCAGCTCAAAAGCGTTCAGCTATGCTGGTCAAAGAATTGGTATGTTGGTGGTTTCTACAGCGCTGGCAAATCGTCAATTTCCAGACCTCAAACGATATTTCTCCTCCGATATTTTTGGTTATGCCATGGTTTATGGTGCGGTTTACTCGCTATCGTCTGGAACATGCCATTCGGCTCAGTATGGCCTAGCGGCTATACTAAAGGCAGTAAACGATGGTGAGTTCGACTTTGTGGAAAGCGTGAAGGCTTACGAGGTTAGGGCTAAGCAAATGAAGCAATTATTTCTGAAGAATGGCTTCAAACTGGTGTATGATATGGATGAGGACCAGCCGTTGGCTGACGGCTTTTATTTCACCATCAGCTATCCGGGATTTTCGGGCGATCAGCTGATTGAGGAACTTTTATACTACGGAATAAGTGCTATCTCGCTTACCATTACTGGCAGCGAAAGGACTGAGGGCTTACGGGCATGCGTTTCTCAAGTTAGCGAGAAACAAATTCCAGTTTTAGAGCAACGGCTTGTTCAATTTCATCAGAATCACCCGTAAGGCATAGAATTACAGAACAAAGAGAACCTTTGAGTAAATATATTCTAAAATTTTAACGATAAATCCTTCGAAAATATGGCAAAAGTAAGAGGAGCAATTGTGGTGGACATGGAGAGATGTAAGGGCTGCGGCGTTTGCGTTGTCAACTGTCCCACTAAGGTAATTGGTCTGGCAAAAGAGGTGAACTCCAAGGGGTACAACTTTGCCTACATGGAAAATCCTGAGAGCTGCATCGGTTGTGCTAACTGCGCATTTGTTTGCCCCGATAGCGTTATCACGGTGTACAAGGCCAAGGTTACTGAGGCTTAGCAGAAAATATTAATAACAATTAAAACATTGGTGTAATGGGAGAATTAAGGTTAATGAAGGGGAATGAGGTTATTGCCGAGGCTGCTATCCGCTGCGGATGTGACGGCTATTTCGGTTACCCTATTACCCCTCAGTCCGAAGTTATGGAAACCCTCATGCTACGCCGCCCCTGGGAGGAAACGGGTATGGTCGTTCTTCAGGCAGAGAGTGAGGTATCTTCTATCAATATGCTTTATGGTGGTGCCTCCTGCGGAAAAAAGGTGTTCACCTCCTCATCTAGCCCTGGAGTTAGCCTAATGGCCGAAGGGCTTACCTACCTAGCAGGTGCTGAGTTGCCTTGCTTGATAGTAAACGTTGTTCGTGGAGGTCCAGGATTAGGAACCATACAGCCTGCTCAAAGCGACTATTTTCAGGCAGTAAAGGGTGGCGGTCATGGCGACTACAAGCTCATTGTTTTAGCGCCCGCTTCCGTTCAGGAGATGAACGATTTTGTTGATCTTGCATTTGAACTTGCATTCAAATACCGCAATCCTGCCATGATTCTTTCCGATGGCGTTATTGGCCAGATGATGGAAAAGGTAGAACTAAGCGATTTCAAGCCTCGCTGGACCGAGGAGGAGATTGAGAAACTCAACGGCAGCTGGGCTACTACTGGGAAAAAGGCCAACCGCGAACGCCATGTTGCAACCTCCCTTGAGCTAGATTCTGCTCGCCAGGAGATTTTTAACCATAAGCTGCAGGCCAAGTATCGCGCTATTGAGGAGAACGAAGTTCGATTTGAGAAGATAATGTGCGATGATGCAGAATTCATGCTGGTTGCCTATGGCTCATCGGCCCGAATCTGTCAAAAAGCAGTTGAGATAGCTCGCGAGCAGGGTATAAAGGTAGGCCTGTTGCGCCCAATCACCCTATTCCCGTATCCTACAAAGGCAATTCAAGCAATGCTTGGGCAGCTGAAGGGAATTCTTTCTGTGGAAATGAGCGCTGGTCAAATGGTTGAAGACGTTCGCTTAGCAGCGAACGGAAAGGTTCAGGTTGAGCACTTTGGCCGCTTAGGAGGAATGATTCCTACCCCCAACGAGGTAGTTGATTCTCTCAAAAAACATTTTATCAAAGGAGGAAAGTAACCATGGATGTAAAGGATATTATCAAGGAGGAAAACCTGGTTTTTAGAAAATCGAAGGTTTTGACCGATAATGTGATGCACTACTGTCCGGGCTGTAGCCATGGTGTGGTGCATAACCTAATTGCTGAAGTTATTGAGGAGATGGGGATTCAGGATAATACCATTGGTGTTTCCCCTGTAGGGTGTTCAGTGCTAGCCTATAACTACCTCGATATTGATTGGCAGCAAGCGGCTCACGGTCGTGCGCCGGCCCTAGCAACTGCTACTAAGCGGCTTAACCCAGATAAGTATGTGTTTACCTATCAGGGTGATGGCGACTTGGCCTCCATTGGAACGGCTGAAATTATGCACGCATGCAACCGCGGAGAAAATATTGTGGTAATTTTCATAAATAATGCCATATATGGTATGACAGGTGGCCAGATGGCTCCTACCACTTTAATTGGCATGAAAACAGCTACTACACCTTATGGCCGTAACGTTGAGCTTAATGGCCATCCTCTTAAGATTACCGAGCTCATTGCTCAGCTTCCTGGAACCTGCTTTGTTACGCGTCAGTCTGTTCAAACTCCTGCCGCTGTGCGCAAGGCAAAAAAAGCCATTCGCAAGGCTTTTGAAAACTCTGGTAAGAAAAAAGGTACTTCATTTGTGGAGATCGTTTCAACCTGCAGTTCAGGATGGAAGCTCTCTCCTGTAAAGGCGAACGAGTGGATGGTGGAGAATATGTTCCCATTTTATCCGCTGGGTGATATGAAAGATGAGTAGCTTTTGGTGTTAATTCTTTAAACATTGCAGAAGATGAAAGAAGAAATAATTATAGCAGGGTTTGGTGGTCAAGGTGTACTTTCCATGGGTAAGATATTGGCTTACTCTGGCGTAATGCAGAACCAAGAAGTTTCCTGGATGCCATCGTATGGTCCAGAGATGCGTGGCGGAACTGCCAACGTTATTGTAATTCTCAGCGATAGCCGCATTAGCTCGCCCATCGTTCAGGAATTTGATACGGCCATTATCCTTAATCAACAGTCGCTCGATAAGTTTGAGAAGCACGTAAAGCCGGGCGGTATGCTCATCTACGATCCCAACGGCATTACTCGCCATCCAGAGCGCAAGGATATCAACGTATACAAGGTTGAGGCCGCAGAAGAATCTGCCAGAATGAATAGTGCCAAGTCGTTCAATATGATTGTTCTTGGTGCTTACCTTAAGATTAAACCCTTGGTAAAAATGGAAAACATTATTAAGGGGTTAAAGAAATCACTACCTGATCGCCACCATAACCTTATTCCACAGAACGAGGAAGCTATTACAAAGGGCATGGCGATTGTTCAAGAAGTTCATAAGCTATAGCTTATTGCCAGCTGTATAACGAACCGTCTCTTTTGTAGGGGCGGTTTTTTGCTTTAGAGGGGCTTATTCGTAGGATTACGCTGCATTGCCAAACAACACATTTTCGGTTTTCCAGTTGAGGGTAGGACATAATTTTCCATGCGAACTATTTTTCCACAATTTGTTCTACACAATGTGTGGAGAAAACTCCACAGTTTTCTGAGCCGGCGAACAGGTGCTTTTTCTTATGGTTCATAAGTTCAGATACTTATAACCTTACTGTTGGCGGTAGTAATTGTGGCATAATTTTTTCATTAATGTAGGTGTATTGGTTAATACTTAATGAATTCCCTTAATGGGGTTTCATTATTAGGTAATTTTTTAGATTAAACCCTTCTAGCTCTTCCCGTAAACTCGGATGTCGCCAAAAAGCGTATCCGGGTTTACTTTTTTGTTTTATCTTTAGGCCTTATTGCGTGGTGAAATGCTGTTTTTGTGCAAAAGCCAATGCATTGAGTTAGAATAAGGGAGCTAGGGAATGGTGAAAATTTTGATTGTTGACGATGATGTAACCTTCTGCTTAATGCTTAAAACCTTCCTCCAAAAGAGGGGTTATGAAGTTGAGGAGGCATTTTCCTTTTCTGAAGGGAGTAAAAAGCTTAATACCTTCGTTCCAGATATTATTCTCTCCGATTTACGACTACCCGACAAGGATGGAATTGCCTTGCTCGAAATAGTAATGCGCGAGAAACCGCAAATACCTGTAGTGTTAATGACTGGCTATGCCGATATCCGAACTGCGGTGCAAGCAATGAAGATGGGGGCCTTTGAATATGTTGCCAAACCCATTAGCCCAGATGAAATTTTGGCTACAATCGTTGCGGCATTAAAGGTCGATTCAGGCGAGGAGAATCGGGCAGTAAGAAAGGTGAAAAAGGAGTCAGCATCGCGGTTTGTAGATGGAACCAGCTCGGTTGCACTCAAAACGCTAGAATATATTCATCTGGTAGCTCCAACTGCAATGTCGGTGCTCATTATTGGCGAAAGTGGAACGGGCAAGGAATTTGTTGCCCGGCGAATTCATGAGCTCAGCGATAGACGTGATAAACCATTTGTAGCCATCGACTGTGGTGCTTTACCTAAAGATTTGGCTGCCAGCGAATTTTTTGGTCATTTAAAAGGTTCGTTTACCGGCGCCATCAACGATAAGGTGGGGCAGTTTGAGGCAGCCAACGGAGGAACGCTTTTTCTCGACGAGGTTGGTAACTTGAGCTATGAGGTGCAGATGCAGCTTTTGAGAGTACTTCAGGAGCGGAGGATTAGGCGGGTGGGAGCAAACAGTGAAATACCGGTTGACATTCGCATTCTGGCAGCCACTAATGACGATTTACGCATTGAGGTGCAGAAGGGTAACTTTCGAGAAGATTTATTTCATCGGTTAAATGAATTTTCGGTTGTGGTGCATCCGCTTCGGAACCGTAGGGCCGATTTGCCGGAATTTGTCGACCATTTTTTGGCGACAGCAAACGTTGAGCTGAATAGGGCTGTTGAAGGATTCTCGGAGGAGGTAATGCACGTTTTTACTACTTATTCTTGGCCTGGCAATCTTCGTGAACTTAAAAATGTGGTGAAGCGTTCGGTACTGCTGAGCAAGGATCCAGTTGTTAGTATTGGTAACTTACCGGAAGAGTTGGTTAAGGAGAGTTCAACACACAATAGCCATAAAGAGGAGAGTTCACTTAAAGGGGCTGCTGCAAAAGGCGAGCATGAACTTATTCTTCAAACATTGGAAAAGGTAAAATACAACAAGACCAAGGCTGCTCAACTGTTAAACATCGATAGAAAAACCCTCTATAACAAGATGAAGCAGTATGATATTGATTTTTAACTTTCCAATAATTCCGCTTCTATTGCCCGTGTTGCCTCGTTGAGTTGTGCGATCAGTAAGACCAACTTCTTTTCAACAATCGCTACGTTGCTTTCAGGCTTTTTTCTTAGTTCCTCCAGTTCGGTGAGGAGTAAAGCTAGCTCTGTGGCTTTTAACTGACGAAAATGGGGCAAAATTCTATGGGCCAAATTGGCAATCTCATTTTGGTTGCCAACTTTTAAAGCCTCCGCGAATCGTTTCGATGTCATTTCAATGTTTTCCTTAAGAGAAAGGAGAACCGCGGTAAAGGCGGCTGTATCATCGCCAGTAAATTGTCGTATGCCAGCAAAGGAGAGTCTGCCCAATTGTGATGTTTGATTTTCGGTAGCCTTCACCTCGAATGAAAGGTTGAGCAGTGACCCCACCTTTTCAAGCAGCTGGTGCTCGTAAAATGGCTTTACAAGCACCTCGCTAAAACCGGCAACGATGAAGGTGCGTTTTTCTGCTTCGGTATTATTGGCGGTTATGCAAAGGGTGGGTGTCTGCTTCAATTCGGTGCTAGCCATAACCTGCTGAACTAGTTCCAAGCCACCCATCTCCGGCATGTGTACATCAGAAATCAGAAGGTGGTAACTCTTGCCATTCTCTTTCAGTAGTGCGAGCGCCTCAAGGCCGTTGGATACAGCATCTACTGTGGCCCCATATTTCTCTAAAATTCCTTTGGTAAGGAGTTGGGTGGTGGTGTCGTCTTCTGCCAGTAAAATTTGGAAGTCGGTAAGCGCGTGGGAGGAGAGTTGAGTGTTAGATGATTTTCGTTCTTGAATTCCGTCCGTTGTGGTCTCAAAGGGTATCACCGTGTAAAATTCCGATCCCTTTCCAGGGATGCTGGTAACGCCAATTTTTCCATTTTGTAGTTCCACTAAACGTTTTGAAATTGCAAGCCCAAGGCCTGTTCCACCATATTTTCTGGTTATTCCTGCTTCCGATTGTGTAAATTCTTTAAAAATATCGCTCTGCAGTTCCATCGGAATGCCGATGCCAGTATCTTCAATAAAAAGGCGTAGCAGCAGGGTCTTGCCATCTAACTTTTCGGTTGATGCCTTCAACTTTACACTACCACTCTCAGTGAACTTAACAGCATTGCCCAGAAGGTTAATTGCCAGCTGGCGTAGACGAAGTGGGTCACCTTTGAACGTGAGTGAAGGCTTGAATTCAATGGTATTGTAGAGTGTAAGCTTTTTATCGCGCGCTTTGGGTGCCACAATTTCAATAGCCTCCATGAGCGTTTCGTAGGGCGAGAAAGGTGTGCACTCGAGCTTAATCATACCGGCTTCTATTTTGGAAAAATCGAGGATGTCGTTAATTAGCCCAAGCAGATGCTCCGACGATTTGGTGATAATGGACTGATAGGTTTGCTGTTGATTTGTCAGTTCTGTTTGCCCTAGTTGTTCTGAAAACCCAATTATGGAGGTTATGGGTGTTCGTATTTCGTGGCTCATGGTGGCCATAAACTGCTCTTTTACCTTGAGATGCTCTTCGGCTAGCGCTCTTGCATCTTCTAGCTCTTGGCGATAGTATTCGCTGCGCGTAAGGTCGCGCATAATGAGTACTGAAAAAATTAGAATGGTAAGCAGCCCGCTGAATCCAAGACCAAGTGAATACATATAGAGCTTTTGCTGCAGGGCTGCAGTTTGCTGTGATCGTTCGGAGGAAAGGCGTAACTCTTCCTGTTCAATAAGGTAAAGCAGCTTTCGAATGTCGTTGGCAATTTGCTGATCATTTATCTGAAGCCTCCTTTCCTGAAGCGAAATTTCTTTGTTTATCAATAGTTCCTTTTGTCGGAATCCAATAAGCTGGTTTTTAATGAATGCAATAGTAGTGTCGGGACGGTAAATTGCCGTAGTGGATGTATCCAATTTGGTTTCGATTTTTGGGAGAGGTATAGCGGGTTGCTCCTCTTCGTCTTTCTCACCGGTTATTGAATTCCAGAATCGTTTGAGAAACCCTGTTTTTTTCTCTGGCTCTATCTTTATTGGAATCCTTTCAATGGTATGCCGGTCCAGAATAGTTTTAGTTACCCTGACGGAATCAGAAATTCTTTGAGCAAAATTGAGAATGGAGTCCCTGGTTAGTGTGTCGAGAATATATTGCTTTTTTAGGGCAAACATGCTTTCGAAGATTCGTTGCTTCTGGGTAATTAGCACATCAACTCTTCGGATTCGGGATAGCTGGTCTTTGTTTTCTGCATTTTCTTCCTTCAGTAGTTCTAGGTCATTTTTTAGCTGCTGAAGATTATTTAGATATGCCTTAAGGAAGCGTCCGTCGGCTGAGATAAGGAAGGCTCTTCCCAATCGCTCCTCTTCCAGCAGGCGGGAAAGCATGCTATTTACCACGGCGGCTTTTTTCCCGGCAAGTTCGGCAGCTTCTCTGTATGGTTTTGCTTTGTTGGCTTGGAACAGGAGCAGGTAAATTGCGGCAGCAACCAGCAGCAGCAGAATGAAGAATCCTCCAGCCACCTTTCCTGTAATTTTACGCTTTTCAACGTTTGGCATCGACCTCTTAAATAGTGTGCCTAAGATAGCTATTAAATGAGAGAAGCCGCCCTTTTAAGAGCAGCTCCTTCTTTATTCAACCTTGCTAAAGTTAAACTATTTTTCGATGGAGATTACCAAGTATTTTGATTTTTGCCAGAAGGCTTTTGAATCTTTAATAACCAATTCGGTAACCTTGTTTTGTGTTCCAATAATCTCGTAAGAACCTGCAGGATGAGGGGTTACAAGAGTAATTTTCTTTGCTGTTAATGGAATGGAGTTTAGCGTTCTCATGTCCACTGGGGTGAAGTTGTTGTCGCTGGGTGCTGAGGCAAGTTTAATGGACTTACCAAGGCCAAGAAAACCACCTTCTTTAACCACAATCCCTTTGGCTACAAGTTCTTTTTCGGTGCCCATGATGAAGTAGGCCTGATTCATCTCGTTAGTTTTCGTGGCAACCACTCCCACCAACTTAGCGTTTTCTTGCTTTACTGTGGTGAGTGTATCGTTGAGCGACTGGATAGAGAAGTTCATCTTAGTAAGGTTATCCTTCAGCTGAGAAATGGTAGAATCCTTTTCTGCAAGAAGAAGATTGGTCTTTTCTATCATTTTCTGCAACTCTTCAATCTTGATGTTCGACTCTTTTAGTTGCTTCCTTAACCAGGAAATGGACCTCTTGTTCTTATTCATCAGGTCGTTAATAACCTTGATGTCGTCGTTGATGCGCTCACGTGAATCTTTGCTTAGTTCGCCACCCTTAGATGTTTCTTTTGAAATGGTAGCTTCCTTCGATTTAATTTCGCCTAGGCTTGACTCAATTTGATTTAGCGACTCAAAAAACTGGTTGATAACCGAGTCTTTAGAGGCGGCATCTTTTGCCATTTGGGCCTTTTCGGTCTGTAGTTGGGCAATTTGTGTTTTTTCTTTTTGGTTGCAGGCAGTAAGCGCTGCGGCTATTGCAATTCCTAGCAGTAATTTCTTCATGGCTTAATGTGTGTTTAAATTGTGTAACTATTATTGCAATCTGCGAGCCATAAATATACGACATTTTAAAGCTCAGATATAGAGCGAATTAGTTTTTTTGACAAACAGCTGTTGGGAATAAAAATCTACACCTTGGGGAATTGCGTGTAGCTTATGGCGAGTTATTGAACCTTTAACTTTAAGTGTTATGGATTGATGAGATCTGTATTTCTATAGGCTAGAATCTCGTTAAGCATTTCAATGGCACTGATAGCTGAAGTGTTCTCTGGGTTTATTTCTAATGCTTTGGTGTAACAGTTAATTGCATGCCCAAAGTTGGTTTCTCGCCGTGCAATATTGCCAAGGATATAGTATGCTTCATCGCTTTGTGGGTGTTCGGCCAAAATGTCGTTAAGAAGTTGTTTTGCCTCTTTTAGGTTATAGTTGTCGGCCAAGTTTCTTGCTTTGTCGATGTTCTGTTGGAGGTTCATTTGTGATATAGATTATTTTGAATAATGAACTCGAATACTCCTTTTGGGAGAAACATTCGAATATCGTGATGGTTTGCCAACCATTCACGAATTTGAGTGGAGGAGATATCAAGCAGGGGTGCGCTAACCTTCGTATAGTTGATTGAAGAGGTTATTGTAGCATTATCGTTAAAGGTGGACCTTGGATATACCATTAGCCTTGCAAGCTCCACAATGTCTGTGAAATTCCTCCATAGGTGAAACGATTGTAGGCTATCCTCGCCCATAATTAGGGTGAAATTAAGGTCGGGATGCTTGTGGTGTAGATGCTCAAGGGTCTGGTAGGTATAGGAAGGAGTAGGTAGCTGGAGCTCGTCGAGGCAAATTTTAAGCTTTGGATGCCTGTTCTCAACTGCAATTTGAAGCATCTGGACACGGGCTTCTGGGCTGGCGAGCTCTTCCTTATTCTTCAATGGATTGTGAGGGCTGGGGATTAACCAAATCTCCTCAAGGTCAGTAAATTCGGCGCAGTAATTTGCAATAGCCAAGTGGCCAACGTGAACTGGGTTAAATGAGCCGAAGAAAAGGCCGACCTTTTTCATACTCCGTCCAGAAAAGATTTAACCAAGGTTGCCGCTTTTGCAATAGCCTCCTGCAAATTGTCGTTGACTAATATGTTGTCGAACTTAGGAGCAAAGCTTATTTCTGTTTCTGCCTTAGCAATTCTTGTTGCAAGTGTTTCAGCACTTTCGGTGGAGCGACATTCGAGACGCTTTTTCAGTACATCAACGGATGGTGGCATTACAAAGATGGCCAGAGCGGCATCACCAAATATCGATTTTAGCTTGAGCCCGCCCATTACATCAACGTCAAAGATTACGTGATGTCCGTTGTTCCATATGGCTTCTATTTCCGAGCGAAGGGTTCCGTAGTAGCTGCCCGGATAAACCTCTTCCCACTCCACAAAATCGCCCGCTTCTATTTTACTGCGAAAAAGGTCTGGCGTCATGAAATAATAGTCTACTCCATCGGCTTCACCGTTTCGCTTGGGGCGACTACAGGCCGATATCGAGAATTCCAAGGAGCCAAACTGCTCCAGCATCTTTCTTACAATGGTAGTTTTACCTGCTCCCGAGGGGGCCGAAACGATAACCAGTTTACCAACCATTGCTACAGTACGTTGAGAACTTGTTCCTTAATTTTTTCTAGCTCATCTTTCATCTCCACTACAAATTTTTGAATAGCGGCATGGTTTGCCTTCGAGCCAAGGGTGTTAATTTCGCGTCCCATCTCCTGTGCAATAAAGCCCAACTTTCTTCCTACATTTTCTTCCTCATTTATTGTAGAAGTAAAGTATTTTAAGTGGTTGCGAAGCCGAACTTTTTCCTCATTCACATCAAGTTTTTCGAGGTAGAAAATGACTTCCTGCTGGAAACGGTCGGGATCGGGTTGGTTGCTGAGTTCAGCGAAGGCATCGGCAAGCCGAGTTTTTACTGCTTCAACGCGTTCTTTTTCAAATGGTTCAATAGAGTCGAGCCGCTGAGCAATGGCAGCAATACGGTGTTCAAAATCCTGTTGAAGTGCCTTGCCCTCCTGGTTTCTGAATTGGTTGAACTGGCCTATTGCTTCGGTGATTGCCTTCGATACTATTGCCCATTCGTCGGCCTTAAGCTCAATCCTTTCTGCTTTGAGAACGTCAGGCAGTCGAAGAATGGTCTGAATTACCGGCTCATACTTAAGCTTGATGTTATGTTCTTTTGCCAAATGTTTAAGCTGGGTGAGGTAGGCAGCAAACAAATCCCTGTTGATAAGATTCTCCCTCTCGTCGTTTACAAAATCAATGTAAATGGAAAAATCAACCTTGCCGCGAACGAGTTCCCGTGCCAAAAGCGAACGAAGTTCAAATTCTTTTTCGCGGTAGTAGGACGGGAGCTTAAGATTTAAATCTAGCTGTTTGCTGTTCAGTGATTTAATTTCAATGGTGATTTTTTTGCCGGGAAATTCTAAGTCTTTACGACCAAAGCCGGTCATCGATTTTATCATGCCTTCAGAATTTAAGGTTCAAAGTTAGCACATATTTCAAAATAATCCTTGGTTGGCATTTCTACCTAGGAGATATTGGCCAACTAGCGCCACTTTGTTATTCAGAATAGAGTGGGTGTTTTATTTCTGTTATTCTTGTTTCCAGTTGAATAACTCCCTTGTTTTTCCATTTCCCAGAGAGGTAGTATCCAATTGAGGCAAGCAACCCCATGGCCCAGCCGATGGGAATAGACCACCAAATGCCCTGTTCACCAATTAAATGGGATAGGAATATTGCCGCCGGCAATCGGAAAATCCAAAGCGATAAAACAGTTATGAACATGGGAATTAACGTGGCTCCGGCACCACGTAATAGACCACTGAAAACAAACATTGTAGAGAAAAGTATGTAGAATGAGCTGACAATGATTAGATATTGTTCACCTATTCGAATTACCTCGCTATCGGTTGTGAATAAACTCATCAACTCGTTACCGAATGTAACTATTCCTAACGTGAGAATAATACAAACTATGGTAGACATTACGAGGGTAGAAGCCAGCCCTTTGCGAATACGGTCAAGCCTACCCGCACCGAGATTTTGGCCAACGAAGCTCGACAGGGCGGCCGAAAAATTCATGGCGGGCATGGCGGCAAGGGAGTCAATACGGCCAGCTGCCGAGTAGGCAGCAATAACGTTGGTTCCAAAGGTGTTGACGATGCTGTTGAGGGCTACAATCCCCACGGCGATTAATGTTTGCTGCATACCTGAAGGTAGCCCAATGCGCAGGCTCTGATAGAAAATATGCCAGCTAAAGGATAGTTTTTTAATGGAGTATTTCAGGATTGTATGCGTTTTGTTGAGGTAGATAATGGCTGTAACAAATGCACCTCCCTGCGCCACCACCGTTGCTATGGCAGCCCCGGCAACTCCCCATTTGAATACCAAAATAAAGAGAAAGTCGAATAGAATGTTAAATACAGTAGCAATTATTAGAAAGTAAAGTGGGGTTTTGGAGTCGCCCAACCCCCTGAGGATAGACGAGATGCCGTTAAATCCAAAGAATACCACCATGCCTCCAAGGTAGATGCTCAGGTAGAGTTGTGCTTGGGGTATGAGCTCTTCCGGAAGTAAAACTAACCGGAGCAAACTTCTACTAAACAGAACGCCAATAATTCCAACCACTACTCCGGCAATCATTAAGAAGATGCTGATGGTGTCGGAAGCTTTCTTTACACTTTGGTAGTCCTTTGCACCAAAGTATTGCGAAATAATAACGCTGGCCCCGCTACCAATGCCAATTACCATAGCAATAATGGCATAAATAATGGGGAACGATGCTCCCACAGCAGCCAATGCCTCCTTGCCCAAAAATTTCCCAACAATAATCGAATCTACGATATTGTAGGTCTGTTGGAATACATTGCCAACAAGCATGGGGAGGGCAAAATTAAGTATTAGCTTACCCTCTTTACCTACGGTGAGATCTTTCATGAAGATGCAATTGTTGTTTGCTTCCCTGTGAAATCGTGCTAACCCTTTTTAATAGCAATTAGCTACAAGCAAAGGTATAAATCCTGCAATATTCTCACTTGCTGCTATTCTAAACAAAAAAAAACGGCACCTACTGGCACCGTTTTATGAATTAGAGTTCTATAATCTATTTTGCTCTCTCCATTTCCACCGTAAAATGCCGCATAATGGGTGCTTCCCATATAATTTGCAAACCCTTGGTAATGGTTTCCCTTCTATCGAACACATTTTTTAAGGCCACGGCCACAACGTCTATGTGGTTGTTGGTATATACCCTGCGCGGAATGGCGAGGCGCAGTAGTTCGAGTTGTGGGTAACGATTTTCGCGTGTTTCGGGATCTCTATCGGCCAGAAGAGTTCCAATCTCCACACCGCGTATGCCAGCCTCGAGGTAAAGCTCAATGGCAAGTGTTTGTGCACGGTATTGGTCTTTTGGCAGATTGGGTAATACCCTGTTGGCATCCACAAAAATGGCGTGGCCCCCGGCAGGAAACTGGAACGGTATGCCAAACTCCTTGAGGCGGTTGCCAAGGTACTCTACTTGCTTAATTCGTGTTTCGAGGTAGTCAAACTCCGTACCTTCATCAAGTCCAACGGCAAGCGCGTTCATATCTCGACCCGACATTCCGCCGTAGGTGATAAATCCTTCAAACATGATGTTGAACACCGAACACTCACGGTGCAGCTGTTGGCTTCGCATGGCAATAAAACCGCCCATGTTTACAATAGCGTCCTTCTTACTGCTCATGGTCATGGCATCAGCATAGGTGAACATCTCCTGTACAATCTCCTTTATCGATTTGTCCTCGTAACCCTTCTCCCGCATCTTGATGAAGTAGGCATTTTCGGCAAAGCGAGCAGAGTCAAAAACCACCATTTTACCATACTTGTTTGCAAGGGTTCTCACCTCACGAAGGCACTCCATCGATACGGGTTGCCCGCCAGCAGTGTTATTGGTGACCGTTACTATTATAAAAGGAACTTTTGCGCTATGCTCTGCCATAAACTTCTCCAGCTTTTGCAGATCAACGTTGCCCTTAAATGGATGGTAAAGTTCGGTGTTGGCTGCCTCGTCAATAGTGCAGTCTATAGCATGGGCTTTTCTGAACTCAATGTGCCCTTTGGTGGTGTCGAAGTGGGAATTGCCCGGAACAAAGTCACCTTCCTTAACTAGTGCAGAGAAGAGCACATTTTCAGCGGCTCGTCCCTGATGTGTCGGAATGAAGTATTCGAAGCCAAGAATGTTCTTAATGGCATTCTTTAAATTGTAAAATGAGGAGGCACCTGCATAGCTCTCATCGCCCATCATGATGGCTGCCCACTGACGGTCGCTCATGGCTCCTGTTCCGGAGTCGGTGAGAAGGTCGATAAATACCTGTTCGCTGCGGAGGTTAAAAAGGTTGTATTTAGCCTCTTTTATCCATTGTTCCCTCTCTTGGCGTGTGCTCTTACGGAGGGGTTCAACCATTTTTATCTTGTATGATTCTGAAAAAGGAAGTTCCATGTTAATTGGTATTTTTTTGTAACTGCATCAATGATTATTGCCAAAAGGCATCGAATTTTGGGAAAGCGGAAAAGCAGAGCAGCTTTGCCTTAAAGGGGAAAGGTGTCGCGTCGTTTGACGTTAACAAAGTTGTATTTTGCCACAAAATTAAGCCTCTGGAATGTTGTCGGCGAGTTCATTTTTTGCAGTAGTTTAATAATTAGCGGCAAACAAACTACCCCTAATTGATTTTGCAAAGTTACAAATGGGAAGAATATTTGCACTTCTTTTAGTGCCGTAAATTTAAGTATTTGAATGTTGTAATGAATTTTTTTACTCATAAAAAGGATTAAACATAAAAAAAGGCCAGAATTCTCCGACCTTTTTAGCTATCAAAATGGGTCAAGGTTATTTGGTCGTGTCGTTTCCACCAGATGCAACTTCCTCTTTAGCTTCAGCGCTATATTGCTTGAGCTTATGGGCTACTAATGAATAGAATGAAAGATGGTCTTTTCCACTCTCTTTGAGTTTTGCTTTTAGGGCATTTACCTGCTCCATATTGTTCTGGCCTTCATGCAGATGTCCATTGCCAGCAACTTTATCTTTTTTTGCCAAAGCTTTGGGTTCGCTAGCCTTAATTTCCTTCTCCATTTTCGCTAAATAGGCCATGTCAATTTTTAACTCCACCAGAGTGCCCTTAACCAGCACCTCTGTTCCTTCCAACGATTTATCAAATATTTTTACGGAGTCGCTTGCAACCACCTTGAGGGTAGAATCACTGTTTGACCCATACACAAACATTCGCTTACCTGTTTCGGTACAGGTATGGAAAACATGACCTTTTATGGTCACCTCTTTCCCCACAAATGCTTCAGGATATTTGATAAGACTGTCGATACTTACTGTTTCTTTAAGACCAGCATTGGCTGTTGCCGCTTTTTTTTCTACTTGGCCGCAGGAGGCCAGCAGGAGCACCACAAAAAGGGTAAAATAAATTTTCTTCATAGGTTATATTTTTTTACATGGTTAAATGTAGGAAGTTTAGTCCAAAGAGTAGTGATTATAAGTATCTTTTTGAATCGTAACAAGGTGTGTTTCTTCAAAGTTAGTGCTTGTTGCGGATTTTTTTGGTGGCAATTACTTTTGTAACTCTTGTTTTAAAGCAAGAAAACCATCAATCTGCCTTAAGTCGCTTTTCCTCTTGTGCAAAAATTGCTACCTTTCACAATGTATTTGTGATGTATGAATAGAACTTGGCTTTTAATTTTAACGTTTTTTCTCGCAAGTATCTATCAGGGGAAATCGCAGTCGACAGACTCCTTTGAGAAGGTGTTGGCTCACTCTTCTGGAAATAAAAGAATTGAGCTACTGCTTAAGTTTGCTGACTCTACACTTAACCATGACCCGGCTAAAAGTTTAGAGTATGGACTTAAGGCATTAGTTGTATCTAAGCATGTTAAGTCTCAGGAATTCGAAGCTGCATCGCTCCTTAGTATGGGTGTTTCAAGCGTCAAAAATAATTCCTTTGAAAACGGAATCAGGTATTTGCAACGGGCATTGGCGCTATATGAAAAGCTTGGACGCAATGAAGATATTGGAAAGGTAAACTTGGTGTTTGGCACCATTTATTCCGATGAAAACAACTATGAGCTTGCACACAGCTTTATTCTAAAAGCAATTTCTGCCTACCAGGTCAGTGATAGAAGCGTTAGCTTGCTTAAGGCTTACGTTCAAATGGCGGTGCTTACCCTCGATTATGGAAGAATAAAGGAGTCGAACAAATATGGCCAGCTGGCCTACACGCTGGCTAAATCCTTATACAATAAGCGTCATCAAAGTGCTACTGAGATCCTGATTAAGGCTGGAGCTACGCTTGCCAGCTCTCAGAAAGGACTTAGGGAATATGCGTTGGCAAGGGAAACCCTTCAGCAGGTTTATGCTGTTTCCGAGGAGTTGAAGGATACACTAAAAATGGTGTCGCTGCTAATTCAAAAGAGCAACCTGCTATTTGCGCAGCAAAATTATACACAAGCATCGGGGCCGCTTGATACAGCATTTGCACTCGCAAGTAAACCCAATTTTATTAAGGAGCTGGCTCGAGTGTATGCTAGTGAAGGCGACATCTTCTTCGTAAAAAAGAATTATGCCAAGGCGTTGGAGCGCTATGAAAAGGCTAGCGAACTTTTTGCTAAGGAGAAAAACTATCGCGATCTAGTTAATACTTACGTTCTCTCGTCGAGAATAATGAATGCCGAAGGCAATACTAAGCATGCGTTACAGCTGCTTAATCACGCCCTTGACATCTCAAAGAAAAACAGTTTAAACCAAACAGTATCCGAGATTTATTTGTCGCTTTCGTTAGTGTACGAGAAGGAGGGGAAGTTTCCCCAAGCACTCGAATTTCATAAGCTGTGGTCCGAAATTCGCGACAGTATTTACAGTGAGGAATCAGGCGACAAGCTCGCTCGCTTGCAAATGCTTTACGAAATTTCTCAAAAGGATCAGGAGAATAAAATTCTCCGACAGAACTCAGAGATTCAGCGGCTGCAGATTGCCCATAGCCAATTTCAGCGACTCTATCTTACCTTAGCCATAACTGCTGTGATTTTTCTATTCCTAATTCTGTTTATCCGCTATCGGAGTAAAATGAAGGAGGTGAAGCAACAGCGGGAGAATGAGCAACGTATTACAGAGATGAATAAAAATTTGGAGCGACGGCTAGTTGAGGAACTTCGCAAACAGGAGCGGCAGCAAGAACTTCTGGCGCAAAAATCGAAGTTGGAGTCGCTGGGAACGCTAGCTGCCGGCATTGCACACGAGATTAACCAGCCACTGGGCGGAATTTCTATGGGCTTGGACAATATTCAGCTAAAGCTACTGGAGGGGCATCTTTCCAACGAATACTTGAATAAGAAAATTGATAGCCTTTTCAAGCACGTAGATCGGATTAAAAAAATTATTGAGCATACCCGCACATTCTCGCGATCGCAAAGGCAAGTCCTCTTTGGCAAGATTAACATAAATGAGGTGGTAAACAATGCCCTTCTTATGATTTCCGCACAGATGGAGGAGCACGCAATTGACTTGGAGGTGGTGCTTGGAACCATTGACGGCTTTGTGCTGGGTGATGCATACCGTATTGAACAGGTGGTTCTCAACCTGCTTTCCAATGCCATACATGCAGTGGAGGAGCGGGAGCGAGCCGATGAAAAGGGGTATGTAAAGAGCGTGAAAATTCAAACCTACATGGAAGAAGGTGTTGCAGTGGTGGTAGTGTGGGATAACGGAATCGGAATTCCACACGAACATTTGGATAAAATATTTGATCCCTTCTTCACCACCAAAAAGGAGGACAAAGGAACGGGGTTGGGTCTTTCCATTACCTATGGCATAGTGAAGGATATGCTTGGCGAGCTGTGGGTTGAGTCTAAACCTAATGAGTATACTCGGATGCGGGTTATATTGCCAATTTCAAGTTGAGAGATGATAAAATCCACCTGTTTTCATTCTTCAACATTTAAGAACAGATGCCCCAAGAGGCAGCACCAACATAGAAAGTTAAAACTGGTCGATGAAGCCACTAAAATAATATTTGCATGAAAGATCTATCGATTCTTGTACTTGACGATGAGAAGGCTATTCGCGAGGAGATATTGGAGTTTTTAACCGAGGATGGGTATAGCCTTTTTGAAGCCGAGCGGCCGTCAAGAGCATTTGCAATTATGGAGGAGGAGATTATCGACGTTATTATTCTAGACCTTCAGCTTCCTGAAATGGACGGGCTTTCGGTGCTTAAAAAAATTAAGGAGAATAACGACCATGCGGAAGTAATTATGATTACGGGACATGGCGATATGGATGCGGTAATTCAGGCAATGCGACTTGGTGCCATGGAGTTCTTTACCAAACCCTTTAGGCTTCTCGATATGAAAGCTGCCATCCAACGAAGTCGTCGTTTTGTGGAGCTGAGCAACCGCTTAAAGGAGGCAAATCTAGGTTATTCGTTGCTGTCAAGAGAGTTACACGATAGCGTGGGTAGCCAGATTATGGGAAATAGCCTTGCCATACGAAGAGCCGTGGATCTAATGGAGAAGGTAGCCAAAAGCGATACAACCTCTGTTCTCATAACCGGTGAAAGCGGAACTGGTAAGGAGTTGGTGGCGCGCGGAATTCATTACTTAAGTAGCCGAAAGAAAAATATATTTTGCCCTGTAAACTGCTCCGCCATACCTGATTCTCTTTTCGAAAGCGAGTTTTTTGGTCATAAAAAAGGTGCCTTCACAGGTGCTATGGAAGATAAGATTGGCTGGTTTGAGATTGCCAATGGCGGTACCCTTTTTCTGGATGAGGTGGTGGAGATGCAGCCCCAAATGCAGGCCAAGCTGCTGAGGGTTCTCGAAGATCGAAAGGTGCAGCGGATAGGTTCACACATTGAAATTGACGTTGATACAAGAATACTGGCGGCAACTAATAAAAATATTGCCCAGCTGGTGGATGATCATCGGTTTCGTGCGGACCTTTACTATCGCCTTAATTCATTCATAATCAATATGCCACCTCTACGGGAGCGTAGGGAGGATATTCCCATTTTGCTAAATCACTTCCTTGGATATTATAGTAGCAAGTTTAATAAGAACTTACCAGAGGTTGATGCTGGAATATATAAGCTCTTGAACCAGTACGATTTTCCAGGCAATGTAAGGGAGTTGCGCAATATGGTTGAACGAGCAATTATTCTTAGCGACGGGAAGCGGTTGCGCTCACGCGACTTTGCTGTTGGTGAGGTGCCACAAGAGAGTTCTACCTCGGGAGAGGAAGTTTTTGACCTTGATGAGCTGGAAAAGCGAACCATTATACGCGCGCTTGAAAAAACCGACTACAAAAAGGTGGAGGCTGCACAGTTGCTGAATATTACCCGGCAGGCTCTTGACCGTCGGATGGAAAAGTATAACCTGCAATTCTAAGTCAAAATCAGGGAGTATAGCTCTAGGTTGTCGTTGTCGAAGCAAACAAAGGTGACGTCGAGGTCGAGCAGTGGGTGGGTTCTAAAAAATTCCTTCACTGTATTAATGGCAATTGAGGCAGCCTCAGCTTTTGGATAGCCATACACACCAGCGCTTATATTAGGAAATGCGATGGATTTTAGGCTCATGCCCCTTGCAACCTCCAAACTATTTCGATAGCAGCTAGCTAGCAGTGCGGGTTCATTGTTATTTCCGCCCTTCCAAACTGGTCCAACGGTATGAATAACAAATCGTGCTGGAAGTTTATAGCCCTTGGTGATCTTAGCCTCACCTGTTGGGCAGCCGTTGAGCAACCGGCACTCCTCCAGTAGCGATGGACCTGCGGCGCGATGAATTGCACCATCAACTCCGCCGCCACCCAGTAGGGAGTTATTGGCTGCATTTACAATTGCTTCTACATCCAGGCGGGTTATATCACCTTTTATCACTTTCAGGTTCATGGTGAGGTGTTTTGCGTAAAGGTAGGAAGCTGCGAAATGAATTTCAAGATTTTTGTGCGTGAATATGTGCTTTTTGCCTTTTCATAAAAAAGCCGGGATGTTTTCCCGGCCTCTGCTGTATGGTTATTGAACCATATATTATCTAATCATGGCGCCAGCCTCCTTTTGGTAGGCAGTAATCAGGCTTGTCATAATTTTATCGATTTGGGCATCGGTGAGCGTTTTTGTTTCATCCTGAAGAATAAAGCTTAGCGCGTAGGATTTCTTATCTGCACCCAGCTTCTCACCCTCGTAAACATCGAAAAGAGAAACCGACTTAAGCAGCTTTCGTTCTGCACGTATGGCGATATCTTTTAGCGTTTTAAAGGTGATATTGGTATCAACAAGTAAGGCAAGGTCACGTTTAACCTCAGGAAACTTAGGAATTCCAGTGTAGGATACCGTATTTCTTCCAAACAGTTTTACCGCCAAATCCCAGCGAATTTCGGCAAAGTAAACATCTTGCTTGATGTCGAACTGCTTGAGCTGCTTGGGATGAACCTTTCCAATGGTGAAAAGCTCCTTTTCTCCCATACGGTATGCAAGACCGTCGGAGTAGAGGTCGTTTGTGATATCTTCAACAGAGCCCTTTTCGATATGGGCACCAAATTTCTCAAGGAGTTTCTCGGCATAGGATTTAAGCACAAAGAAGTTGGTTGGCTCTGCCTTTAGATTCCAACTGGCCACATTTTGATTACCCGAAACTAGGATACCCAGTCGGAAATCCTCATTATAGCTGCTAAGGGCGTTATCGCTTTCCTTCTTGATATAGGAGTAGCAGTTGCCAAACTCGTAAAGCTTAAGATCGGTATTGCGCCTGTTAATGTTGAAAATGGCGGCTTCCAACGCATTGAACAGCAGAGTTTGTCGCATGCCATTGAGGTCGGAGCTGAGCGGATTAACAATATTTACGGTGTTTTCCTCCTTAAATGTTTGAAGCCCTTCGTAGTATGCCGCTTTGGTAAGCGAGTTCGACATAATTTCGTTAAACCCGTTGGCGCTAAGAAATTCGGAGGTTAGGTCGGTAATTCTGCCCTTGTCAGGCTTCTTCTGGGTGGTGATTGCGCTTTTTATTGTTTGCGATATCTCCACGTTGTTGTAGCCATAAATGCGTAGCACGTCCTCCACCACGTCGGCTTCGCGGGTTACGTCTACACGATAGGCAGGAACCGACAGGGTGAGGTCGTCGCCTTTCTCTGCGGTGATCTCCATCTCCAGCCCCTTGAAAATGCGCTTGATTTGATCGTGAGGAATCTCTTTGCCGATGAAGCGGCACATCCGGTTGAGATTAACCTCCACCTTTTGGTTTTCAACATTAACAGGGTATACATCCACAATTTCGGAGGAGATGGTGCCACCAGCAACTTCCTTTATGAGCATGGCGGCGCGCTTAATGGCGTAGATGGTAATATTAGGGTCGGTGCCACGTTCAAAACGAAAAGAAGCATCGGTGCTTAGGCCATGGCGTCGTGCGGCCTTTCTCACCCAAACGGGATTGAAGTAGGCGCTTTCGAGGAAAATGTTTTTGGTTTCAGCGGTAACACCAGAGGCTATGCCACCAAAAACTCCGGCCATACACATGCTCTCCGTTTCATTACATATCATGAGATCGTCGCCATGCAGCTTGCGCTCCACACCGTCGAGGGTGGTAAATGGTGAACCGTCTGAAAGCGTCCTAACCCTAACGTGGTTACCCTTTATTTTATCAGCATCAAATGCATGAAGTGGTTGTCCTAGCTCATGCAGAATGAAGTTGGTAACGTCCACAACGTTGTTGATGGGGTTGAGGCCAATAGCCTTCAACTTTTTCTGCAACCATTCGGGCGAGGGAGATACAGTAATGTTAGAAACCGTAATGCCGGTATAGCGGGGACATGCCTCGCCATTTTCCACAGTAATTTTTATTGGTCGGCTGGTGTTGTCAATCTTAAAGCCTTCAACTGAGGGAAGAAGTAGCTGATATTTTTCATCGTTTGCATAGAGGTAGGCAGCAACATCACGAGCTACGCCATAGTGCGAGGCAGCATCGATCCGATTTGGGGTAAGACCAATTTCGAAGGCGTAGTCGTCCTCAATGTTGAAGTATTCCTGAGCTCGTGTTCCCACGGCGGTGTCGGGATTTAGCACCATAATGCCGTCGTGTGAGGCACCAAGTCCTAGCTCATCTTCGGCACAAATCATTCCTTCGGAGTCAACCCCACGGAGCTTCGACCTTTTAATTTTGAAGCTCTCCTCTCCACTGTAAAGCGTGGTACCAATGGTAGCCACCGGAACCATTTGACCCTTGGCCACATTGGGGGCTCCACATACTATTTGCAGCAACTCCGGACCACCAACATCTACCTTGGTTACGTGCAGCTTATCGGCGTTTGGATGTTGCTCACACTCCACCACACGACCTATAACTATGCCCTCAAGGCCTCCCTTTACCGATTCCTCTTTTTCTAACGATTCCACCTCAAGCCCTATGGCAGTAAGGATTTTTGAAAGTTCCTCCGGGTCCTTCTCCGTTTTTAGGTAATCCTTAAGCCAGCTGTACGATATTCTCATGATACTGTAGTTTTTTCTCTTTACGCTTCATCTTTTTGCAGCAAGCAAAAGTAGAAAAAATCATAGAACGTAAATGGCTGTTGGCCATATTTTCTTCAAGTGATTAGCTATTTATCAAAGTATTGAGCACTCTTCCAAAATTGATTTTAACTTTTTATCCTGGCTAGTGAATAAATTTTGTAAATTTGGTTAGTTGAAATGTATGTTATTGAAATATAACGAATAAGATAATGTTGGGTGGAGTTCAGAAACCACTTTAAAAAACGAGGCGATATCGAAAAGCCTTACGAGTAGAACCCAAAAACAACAACCTATGGACAGCAAATTCTTTACCTTCATCAAGCCTTACCTTGCCTACATCGATGGTGGGCATTTCTTTCGAAAACCATTTACTTGGCTATACATAGTGATGGCCATTCTAAGCCTTTTAATTCCTCTGGCAGTTCTGTATAGAGCAGTGGATATCGGCATTTTGGATATGCAGGGCAAGATTGTTTTAGTTTTCATTTTGTTCTGGATTATCTTGGCATTTGCCGGCTGGGTTGGATTTCAGCAGTGGTGGGACAGGCGCACTAAGGTTGGAGTTTCCTCATTTGAGGGCGACGATTTTACGGCTACCCCCTCTTTTTCTCACTTTATTCAAACTTTTGGTGAGTGGTTTGGAACTTGGCTGGGGCTTGTTGGGTGCGGCTATGCGCTTCTCTCTACAATCTTTTTGGGAGGTAGCAACGGCTATTTAAGCATGCAGCTGGGTATACCGTATTTGAGCACGGGCGTAGTATCCATTATTACCATGCCAATATATGGATTCTTAATTGTGGTATTCTCTCGGTTTATTTCGGAGCAAATTCGCGCTTTGGCGGCCATTGCCAACAATACAAAAAAGTAACATTTGGGTTTTAGTAAGCTGCGCTCTCAACTTCCTCTTTTTGGGGCTGAGAGCGCTTTTATATTCTAGGAGTGCTTCGGTCTGATTTCCTAGTTTCTAATTTGGCTACGCCGAACTCCCTTCGGTCGGTTCTAGTTTCTCATTCTCATTCCTAATTATTGCTATGATCTACTGAAATAACCAGATTCAAAATAATTATACTTTATGGTTTGGAACTATTTTCTTGCGTGGTTTTTGATTATTCCGGTGGCCATTGCCAACGGTGCCTTTCGGGAGTTGGGCTATAAACCGTTGGTTGGCGATTTACCCGCTCACTGGATCTCCACATTTCTCTTTATTGTTCTACTCGCTCTTTACCTATGGCTCTTGGGGCGGAGGTGGCGCATAGTTTCGTCACAACAGGCGTGGTACATTGGTGTGCTATGGCTTGGCCTTACAATCATGTTTGAATTTGGGTTTGGACGTTACGTTATGGGACATCCATGGGCCAGGTTGCTACACGACTACAACCTTTTGCAGGGACGTGTATGGATTTTAGTGCTGGTAACTCTTTTGGTTGGACCACGAATTTCTTATGGTTTCTTTCGGCCGCGTGCTGCGGGGTAATTCAGCTCCCAAACGGGAACATCCTTCTACGTTTTGCGTTACAACCGTAAATGTCTAAATTTGCAAATCTTATACAAAAAGCAGGAGAAAGCTTATGATGCCGCTCATTTTGGTAATTAACGATGATGGAGTTCAGGCGCCTGGCATTCAGGCTCTGATAGAGATGGTAAGGCCGTTGGGCCGTGTGCTGGTGGTGGCTCCAGAGGAGGGAAACAGCGGTATGAGCCATGCCATAACTATAAAGGTGCCGCTGCGCCTCAAGAAGGTGAGGGACGAAAAGAACTTACTTGTATACTCCTGCAACGGCACTCCAGCCGACTGCGTAAAGCTTGCCTTGAGCGAGCTCTGCAGCGATAAGAAGCCCGACCTGCTGGTTTCCGGCATCAACCATGGCTCCAACTCCTCAATCAGCATTGTTTATTCTGGAACCATGGCGGCAACTATTGAGGGCTGCCTTTCCGGCATTCCATCCATTGGATTTTCGCTGCTAGATTATTCCTACAGTGCCGACTTTTCAACAACTGTTGAGCTTTGTCGGCCAATAGCCGAGAGGGTGCTTCAGGAAGGTCTTTCGCAGGGAGTGTGCCTCAACGTGAATGTTCCGGTTTTGGCTGCTGATAAAATTAACGGCTACAAGGTATGCCGGCAAAACAAGGGATCGTGGCAGGAGGAGTTTGAGAAGAGGACCGACCCACGTGGAGTTGATTACTTCTGGCTCACTGGTTACTTTCATAACGATGAACCCGAGGCTACCGACACCGATGAGTGGGCGCTGAACAACGGATACATCTCCATAGTTCCAATCAAGATAGATTTTACCGACTACAACGAGCTAACGAGGATGAAAGCGTGGGAAACCACTTTTACAAAATCGATCCATGAAGAAAAAATTTGATTCTGCACGATTGGGGTTTGGCATTGGCCTACTTCTTCCCACGGTTATTCTCATTGCAACCTATTTCATACGCGAACCGGGCATTGGCTTTCCCCTCTTCTTTAAGGCCATGGTTGGGCATCACATCCTTTCCAAGATGTTGAGCCTATGCGTTTATCCCAACTTGATTCCATTCTTCTTTTTCATTTGGACGGATAGGTTACAGAGTGCCCGCGGGGTGTTAGGGGCAACCATTGTCTTGGCTATTATTGTATTTCTCAGCCAACTGATATTCTAGCGTTAGAAATAACCTATGCGATACTACATTATAGCAGGAGAAGCATCGGGCGATTTGCATGGGTCCATGCTCATAAGAGGTATTAAGCAGCATGATGCTGAGGCAGAAATTCGTTTCTGGGGCGGCGACCTGATGGCTGCCGAGGCCGGAGCACCGGTAAAGCATTATCGCGAACTTGCCTTTATGGGCTTTCTGGAAGTGTTGCTGAATATGAGGACGGTATTGGGCAACATCCGTTTCTGCAAAAGGGATATTGCTGCGTGGAACCCCGATGTGGTTATTCTCATCGACTATCCTGGTTTTAATTTTCGTATTGCGGAATTTGCCCATAACGCAGGGTTCAAGGTTTTTTACTACATCGCGCCTAAGGTTTGGGCCTGGAAGGAGGGCCGCGTGAAACGAATTCAGCAGAACGTAGATAAGCTCTTTATCATTTTTCCCTTCGAAACAGAATACTTTAAACGCTTTGGTATAGATGCTTTTTATGCAGGTAATCCGCTAGTAGATAGCGTAGCACAAAAATTAC
>Ga0307375_10000519_pt1 | contig 48205 bp, 44 predicted proteins | sample TR1MG_FD_202531 | JGI IMG/M metagenome (GOLD analysis project Ga0307375, IMG submission 202531) | Soil microbial communities from Risofladan, Vaasa, Finland - TR-1 | ecosystem: Environmental > Terrestrial > Soil > Coastal area > Acid sulfate soil | place: Finland: Risofladan, Vaasa | collected...
ACTTCACCGCGCTGTTCGGGATACGGATCGCCTACTACGGGCCCGACGGCAAAGAACTCGAGGTGGGCCTGGGCCGGCCCTGGTGCGACTACTGCGCCCTGCTCAGGAACGAGCTGGGCGACGACGAGCTCTGCAGACGAAGCGATGCCGCGAGGCGCGCCGAGGCTCTGGACTCGCGGAGGCGCGTCGACTATCGCTGCCACGGCGGGCTTTTCGAGGCCGTCATCCCGCTGTTCGTCGACACGAATCCCATCGGCTTCGTCATGATCGGGCAGGTCCGCACCGAAGCCGCCGCGCCCGATGCGAAACTGCGGCGATGGGAAAAGCTGCGCGCCGACCCAAGTCTCGCCGCCGCCTTCTCCAAGGTCCCGCTGCGCTCCCGCGAGGAACTCTCGCACCTGCTCGTCATCTTCTCGGCCCTGGTCGACCTGATCGTCGCCTGCCACCTCATAGAGATGCGCGGCCAAAAGCGCGTCGACCTCCTGCTGGACCGTCTGCGCCAGGACTGCGCGGAGGATCTCAGCCTCCCGGACGCGGCGGCCTTCCTGGGCTTGAGCCCCTGGCGGCTCGCGCACCTGCTCGAGGAATCGCTCGGCAAGACCTTCAAGGGAATCCAGGCCGAGATCCGCATGGACAAGGCCGACGAGCTTCTGGCCGCCCATCCCGACCTGCCGATCAAGGAAGTCGCCGCCCGCTGCGGCTTCGGCGATCCTCTCTACTTCTCGCGCCGGTACCGCCGGCTCCGCGGCCGTCCGCCCTCGCAGGCGCGCGCCAAGGTCCCCGGTCCGACGGAGCCGGCATAGAACGACGCCGGCATACGGCGATAGTCTCGTTCCATCGAGGGCCCGTTCCGCGGCCGGCCGCGCCGCGCGCGCGTTATGCGCGTCCACAGCGCCGCCTCAGGCGAAGTCGCCGCGGCTTTCGCGCACCGTGTTCACCATGGCCAGGTAGCCCGCGGCGGGGACGTAGTCGGGGATGGAATTGCCCGAGCCGAGGGCCAGCCCCGCCTGGGAGGCGCTGCGCGCGATCACGTCGCGCGTGTACTCCCGGATCTCGTCCTCGGATCGCCTGCAGAGCACGTCCATGTCGATCCCGCCGAAGAGACCGATCCGCGAGCCGTAGCGCTCGACCCAGACCGGGAAGGGGGCGATCTGATCCTCGTTCGAGTGCTTGGCGTCGATGCGGCCGCGCTCGATGATGTCGTCCATCACGTCGAAGATGCGGCCGCAGGAGTGCAGGAGGAAGGGCTTGCCCGCGGCGTGGACGAGGTCGACGACGCGGCGGTACTGCGGGACGATGTGGCTCCTGATGTCGCCGGGCGAGAGCAGGGTGGAGGACTTGAAGCCGAGGTCGTCGCCGAAGCGGCAGACCGCGTAGACCTCGGCGCGGCGCTCGAGGAAGCGTCGCCAGAGCGAGACCATGAGGTCGCCAACGCGGGCGAACACGGCGGCGTATAGTTCGGGGTCGTCGGCGCTCATGAGGCAGAGATCCGTGTAGCCCACGAGATCCTGGACGATCTCGAAGAGTCCGTTGCCGATGCCGCCCAGGCCCTTCATGCCCTCGGGCATGACCTCGGCCAGGGCCCGGAAGTCCTCGTCGAAGCGGGCCCAGAAGCGCTCTTCGATCCCGCGGAAGTCGAAGGCCTCGAAGTCGGAGCGGTCGCGGATGAGGCCGGGGATGCGCCCGGAGAGGCACTCGCCGCCCTGGATGACGAGGGTCGCGCAGGCCTCGTAGGAGACCGTGTCGTAGCCCATGTCGCGCCAGAACGCGCAGAAGCGGCGGAAGTACTCCTTCTTGTCCCCGTAGTTTCCCTTGTACAGATCGACGAACCGCGAGCCCCGGATCTCCTCGATCTTCTCGGGAGCGATGATGTGCTCGTAGAGCGGCAGCCGCGCAGGCCGGCGGTTGCGCGCGGCGTCGACGACATTGCGGTAGTCCGGGACGAATTCCATCACGCTCATGCCTGCCTCCTCGGCCGTATGGACGCAGACGAACTCAGCATCGCCGAGGCGGTCCTGACTGCGCCATCACGAGAATCTCGGGATCGACGTCTTCTCGCGCTGCCGCGGGGCGGCGGTGCTCACGGAAGCGCCGACGACGCGGCGCGGCGGCGCCGGGCGCGGCAGCGGCGGCGGCGCCGCAGCCCGGGCCCGGACGCCGGTCCCGGAACTACGCCTTCGCCGCCCCGCCGTAGCGGCCGTACGCGAGCGCCGTGTCGAAGGCCGCGACTATGTTCGCGGGCGGCACCTTGGCCTGGATGTTGTGCACCGCGGCGAAGACGAAGCCGCCGCCCGGGGCGAGGTCGTCGATGCGGCGCTTGACCTCGTCCGACACCTCCTCGGGAGTCCCGAAGGGCAGGACACGCTGGGTGTCCACGCCGCCGCCCCAGAAGACGATGTCCCGGCCGAAGTCGCGCTTGAGCTCCCGGGTGTCCATGCCCCGGGCCGACACCTGCACGGGATTCAGGATATCGAAGCCGATCTCGATGAGGTCGGGGATGAGCTCGCGCGTCGCGCCGCAGCTGTGGTAGAAGAGCTTGGCCTGGGTCTTGCGCTTGATGGCCTCGACGAGCCTGCGCTGTTTGGGCTTGACGTAGCGGCGGTAGAAGGCCGGGTCCACGAGCCAGCCGTCCTGGCCGGCGACGTCGTCCCAGTAGGTGAAGACCTGGATGTACTTGCCGACCTCGTCGAGATAGCGGTCGCAGGACTCGATGTAGATGTCGGTGATCCTGCCCATCATCCGGTCGGCGAAGGCGGGATCGGAGGCGAGGGCCATGAAGAAGTTCTCGAGCCCCATGGTGCGGGCCGGCTGCTCGAAGATGCCCCCGCCTATGACGGCGCTGCCGACCAGGGCGAAGTCGGTGGTTTCGTACAAACCGCGCGCCAGCGCCCCCAGCTCGCGGTTCAGGACCGGCGAGTCGGGCTCGGGCCAGCGGTAGCCGTCGAGCGCCTCGAGGGTCGGCTCCTTTATGGGGAAGTCGACCCAGTCGAAGTAGTAGCCCGAGGACTTGGGCATGTGGAGCTTGGAGCCCCAGCGATCCACGAACGCGTAGTACTCGCCCTCCTCGAAGACCTCCACCCCGGGCGCGGTGGCCGAAGGCAGCTGCACCATCCGGAAGTCCACGTCGAAGCGCCGGAGGAGCGCCTCGTCCAGATAGGGCAGCTGCTGGACGTAGTCGAGCATGGCCAGCGCCTCGCGCGGCATGCCGAGGCGCCGCCTCAGCTCCAGATAGGGCTCCCGGGCGATCGAGGTCACGATGGTCGCGCCCAGGTCGATCGGAACCCTGTCCGGCTCCTCATGATTCAGAGCTCGCGCAACGCGTTCGCGGGAGTTCACGGCGCCGGCCTCCCGCGCCTCAGCGGAGTCGCTTGCCCATGATGGTCTGGAGCGAAACCGAGACGACGATGATGAAACCGTAGATGAGGTTCGTCCAGAACCCGGTCATGCCCGCCGCCACGATGCCGGCGTTGATCGCTCCGATGATGAAGCAGGCCACAAAGGTGCCGAAGACGGTGCCCATGCCGCCGAAGACCGAGGTGCCGCCGAGGAAGACGGAGGCGAGGGTGTTGAGCATGTAGCCGTCGCCCATGGTCGGCCAGAAGAAGAGCAGGTCCTCGCTCACGACGAAGCCCGCGAAGGCCGCCGCGAGGCCGACTATGACGAAGGTGAGGGTCTTCGTCCTGCCTACGTTGACGCCCATGAGCTTGGCGCTCTCGACATTGTCGCCGGTCAGGAAGACGTGGGCGCCGAACTTATGGCGATTGAGGAAGAACCAGACGACGACCGCGAAGATGATCGTCCAGATGAACTGCATGGGCACGAATCCGCCGATCCTGTACACGAGGCCGGGATAGAGTATCGTCTTCTGGACCGCCCCCATGCCCAGGCCCTGGCCGTTGGTGATGACCATCACCGCGCCGCGCCAGAAGAACTGGGTGCCGATCGTGGCGACCAGAGAGGGTATGCCGATCTTCGTGACGAGGACGCCGTTGAGGTAGCCGGCGAGCATGCCGGCGAGGAGACAGGCGATGAAGCCGAGCGCGACGCTTCCCGTCGCGGTGAACACTATGTCGAAGGCCGTCATGCCGAAGGCCATGACCGAGGGGAAGGAGAGGTCGATCTCGCCGGTGATGACCACGAGCGTGAGCGGAATGGCCATGAGGGCGAAGTAAGGCGTGCTCGACATGAAGGCCGCGTAGATGTTGCGCGAGAGGAAGGTCTGCGGCGAGCCGGCCAGGAAGAGGAGCCAGATCACGATGGCGACGATGACGATGCCGATCTGGAGCGAGTAGGTGCGGGCGAAGCGCGCGAGCGGCCCGCGCTGCGCGGTCTGGGAAAGCGGGCGCGCGGCCTGTTCGGTCGAACTCATCTGGCTTCTCCTTTCTCGGCGAGGCTGCCGGTCTGGGCGACGAGATAGAGCCGATCGATCAGCTCCTGGAGCGTCAGCTCGTTTTTCATGAATTGCCCCGCGATGGTTCCCCGATCGAGCACGACGATCCGGTCCGCGACGGGATAGACGTGGAAGATGTTGTGGTCGATGAAGATCGCCGACTTCCCCGTATTCTTTATTTCGTTGACGAAGTCCAGGCACTTCTTGGTCTCGGTCAGCGAGAGGCCCATGGTAGGCTCGTCCAAGAGCACGAGCTCGGCCTCGAAATAGAGGGCTCGGGTGATCGCCACGCCCTGGCGCTCGCCGCCCGAGAAGGTGCGCACCATCGAATCGGCGGTGATCGCGGAAGAGGTGAAGCCCATCACCGTCTGCATGAGCTTCCGGGTCTCGCTCTTCATGCCGGCGATATCGAGGACGCCCCACTTGTTGGACATCTCGCGGCCGAGGAAGATGTTGCGCCACAGCGACTGCTTGTCGGCGAGGGCCCGCTCCTGGTACACGACCTCGATGCCGAGATCGCGCGCCTTCTGGACGGACAGATGCTCGATCTTCTCGCCCTTCCAATACAGCTCGCCGCCCGGATCGGGCTGGTGGTACCCGGTTATGATCTTGGTGAGGGTAGACTTGCCCGCCCCGTTGTCGCCGAGCAGCCCCACGATCTCGTTCGAGTGGACCTCGAAATTGACGTCGTGGAGGGCCCGCACCTCTCCGAATGTCTTGGAGACATTTCTCAACTGAATCACGTCGGCCATGATGAGCTACCCTCGTGTCGGAAGTTTTCAGGCGCGCCGGACGCGAGGCCCGACGCGCCGATGCGCGCCCCTGCCGCGGAGGGAGCCCCCGCGGCAGCCGCAGCTGAAGTTAGCGGATGTTCCTCTCGGCGAGCGGAGCGATGAAGTCGACGTTGCCCTTGTCGACGAAGCCTGCGCCCGTGTTGATGTCGAGGCCCGAGAAGCCGTAGACCTTGGTCAGGCAGATCTGGAGGACGGACAGATAGCCCTGGAGCCACTCCTGCTGATCGATGACGAGCTGGGTCCAGCCGTTCTTGACCGCCGAGACGGTCGCGGGGGACATGTCGAATCCCGCCACGATGATCTGGCCGGGCCGCTTGCCTGCGGCCTTGAGGTAGGTCTCGGCCGTGGCGGTCAGGCCGCCGTGATCGGTGATGACGAGCTTGACGTCGGGGTGCGAGGAGACGTAGCCGGCGAAGGTCGGCGCTCCGGCTGCGGGATCGGCGTTGGTCGCCGAGTCGATTTCGATGTAGTCGACCTTCAGGCCCAGCTTCTTGAGCGCGTCGATGGCTCCCTTGGTCCTGAGGCCGCGGGTCGGCTGGGACAGCAGGCCCCACACCATGGCGCGCTCTCCGGCCTTGAGATGGAACTCGTTGACCGCCTGGGTCGCCACGTCCCAGCCGGCCTGATACAGGTCGGCGCCGACATAGCCGAAGCCATTGGGCGCGTACTTCTCCTGCATCTTGGGCAGCGGCGTGTTGTCGCTCGTGACGATGATGCCCTGCTTCTCTGCCTGCTCGATGAGCGGATCGAAGGCCTCGTCGCCCGGGTGGCCCATCACGGCGATGCCGTCGGGATTGATCGCCATGGCCTCGCGGAACTGCTGCATCATCGTCTGGGGATCCCAGTTCGACCACTCGTAGTCGACCTTGCAGCCCAGATCCTCCGCGGCCTGCTTAGCGCCGTTGTAGACATTGACCGCGAAGACGCCGCCGGCGGGGCCGCCGGGGAAGAAGACGATATGGACCTTGGAGGCCCATTTCGCTGTCTGCGCCTCCGCGCTCTGGACACCGAACAGCGTAAGCGCGGCGGCCAATGCGATCAGTGCATAGAAGGAACGTTTCATACCCTCCACCTCCCGAACGAAATTTGAAAACTTTATGGCGAGGACCTCGCAGTCGAAGCCTCATCCATATTTTCGCTATCTCCGAGACGAGCGCGCTCGGCGGACGCAGCAGACTGTATCTAGGATCGCACACCGGCATCGGGGCCGCAAGCGTCTCTACCATCCGCCTCCCGCGCTCAGCCTCTATCGAGGGCCCTTCCGGTCACCGCCTCCACCAAGGCGTAGAAATTCTCAAGCGGCGTATCGAGCTGGACGTGGTGAGTCGGGCCGATGATGAGGCCGCCGCCCGAGCCGATCGTGCGCAGCCTGAGCTCGACCTCGCGCCGGACATCGTCGGGGCTGCCGAAGGGAAGCGTGTGCTGCTCGTCTATGCTGCCCCAGAAGCACAGCCGGTCGCCGAACTCGGCCTTGAGCGCCGCGGGGTCCATGCTGGCGGGCTGGACGGGGTTGAGCACGTCGAGCCCGATCTCGATCAGTTCCGGGATTATGGGCTGGATGGCCCCGTCGGAGTGGTAGGCGAGCTTGACGGCAGGATTGATCTTCCTGATCTCGGCGAAGAAGGTCGCCATGCGCGGCTTGAAGAAGCGGCGCCAGACCTCCGGCGACACGAGCATCGAATGCTGGGCGCCCATGTCGTCGCCGGTCCAGATCATGTCCACACCCAAGGCCGCCAGGCGCTTCGCCGCCTCGAGGTGATACTGGAAGGGTATGTCGAGAACCCTGTCGGCCAGGTCCGGGTCGAGGACGAAGTCCATCATGAGCCGCTCCAGGCCGCGCAAGGCCCAGGCGGTCTCGAAAATGGTCGTCACCGTGACGCCGCAGATGAAGTACTCCCGCCCATAGACGGCCATGAGGCGCCGGGCGTCCTCGTAGAGCTCCGGGCGAGTCGGGTCGGGAGGGCGGTAGGAATCTATCGCGGCGTCCTCGGCCAGAGGATGGCCGGCGATCTCCGTATACCGCCCCTGGCCGAAGGGTGTCTGGTAGGGAGCGGAACGCCAGGCCACGCCCCATTCGTCGGTGTAGCTGCCCTCTCCGGCATAGTAGCAGTTGGCCCAGCCGACGGAGGTTTGCAGCATGTCGATGTCCAGGGCGCGCTCGAGAACGTAGGTGTTGCCGCCTCCGTGGGGGTTGTGCGTCCTTTCCGCGAGGCCCTGGTCGGCCGCCAGGCGCTCGGCGAACTCGGGAGTGAAGCTTATCTGCATGGGACAGCGGTCGGAACTTTCGTGAGCCAGGGCCGCGGCCACTCGTTCTTTATGCGTCATGCGCTCCCGTCCTCGTGTACGTACACGACTTTCGTACGGTAGCACCGCTTTTTCGATCCGTCAACGAAAAAATCGCATGCCGACCGGAGCGTCCGTAAGAAACTCTTCATGTACTTGTCATAAAGCGCAAGGTTTTTCCGTGTTAGCTTATCTGCCGAGAAAGCTTTTTGGAGGTGGATCATGAAGCGTTTTGTTCCCGTCGTCTTCGCGCTGCTCCTTCCCGCCGCGCTGTTCGCCCAAGGGAAAAAAGCGGACGAAACCGGCCTGCTCCAGGGCTTCGGCCTCAGCGACGCGCAAGTCACGCAGGTGCGGACGATCGAGCTGTCGACGCGCGACGCGATTCGCGCCGACATCACGCACATCAGGCTCGTCCAGGCGCAGATAGCGGAGGCGCTCTTGCCTTCGGCGGCCGGCCCCGACGCCAAGGCCATCGACGTCCTCATAGAGCGGAAAGGCCGATTCAGGACGGATATCGACAAGCAGATCATGTCCGCCCGGCTCCAGCTCCTTAAAATCATGGGCGACGACAACTTCGCGAAATACGAGCGCTTCGTGCGGGACGAGCTGCGGCATCGCGTCAAGGACGGCAGGCCCATGGGCTTCAGGGGGCCGGGTTTCATGCAAGAGAAGCTCGGCACGCAGGAGAGCTTCTAGATGAAGCGCTCGCGTTTTGCGATCCTGCTCGCCGTGCTGTTCGGCGGCCTGGCCCTCGGCACGGCCGCCGCGGCTCCCGACGGGGCTGTTCTCCTCGGCGAACGGACGGTGGACTTCAGGGCCAATCACGACCTCATACGCGTAGGCCACCACGAAGGCTTTTTCAGGTCCCTCGTCTTCGAGGTCCAGAGGAACAATATCGAGATCTTCAACATCGTCGTCACCTACGGCGACGGCCGGCGAGAGCGGCTCGACACGCGCATGGCCTTCGACTCAGGCACGCGCTCGCGCGAGATCCGCCTCGAGGGCGGAAGGCGGAAGATTCAGTCGATCGCCTTCGAGTTCAGGACCCTAGGTTCGCGGATCGAGGGGCGCGCTCGCGTCAGGGTCTTCGGGCTGCGCTAGGGGCGCCGAGGACGAGGCGGGCGAGACCGGGAGTCGCGTCGAGACGGGGCCGGTCGAGCCCTCCGCCCCCGCTTTCGGATCTCGGGCGATTCATTTGTTGACAATCGCGATCGTACTCAAGTAGCCTCTAGGCCAGAGGTACCCGTCGATGCAGCCGCCCTGGACTCAAAAAGTGGATTTTTCCGCGAAGCCGATCTTCGTCTGCTGGGAAACCACGAAAGCTTGCCTTCTGTCGTGCCGACACTGCCGGGCCGCGGCGATTCGGTCGAGCCTTCCCGAGGAGCTCGATTTCGAGTCGGGACTCGCGCTCATCGACCAGATCCTGGAGTTCGGGGAGCCCTACCCGGCCCTGCTCCTGACCGGCGGCGACCCGCTCATGCGAGCGGATATCGTCGATCTGATTCGCTACGCCAAAAGCCGGGGAGTCTATACGGCGGTGGCGGCGAGCGTCACGCCCCTCCTCGACCGCGCCCGGATGGAGCGATTCAAGGAGCTCGGCGTGCAGATCGTGTCGGTCAGCCTGGACGGAGAGCGCGCCGAGGTCCACGAGCGGATCAGGAACACTCCCGGGACCTTCGACGCCACCCTCGAAGCCGTCAGGATCGCGGCCGAGCTCGGCCTGAGGCTTCAGGTGAACACGACCATCATGCGGAGCAACCTGCGCGGACTCGCGGACATATTCCACCTGGTGCGGGAGCGCGGTGCCGTCGCCTGGGAAGCCTTCTTCCTGATCCGCACGGGAAGGGGCTCGGCGCTCGAGAGCCTCGAGCCCTGGGAGTGCGAAGAAGTCACGCATTTCCTCTACGAGGCGACCCGCTACGGCATTCCGGTGCGAACCTCCGAGGGTCCCCACTTCCGGCGGGTCTTCATCCAGCGCCGGGACGGCTCGCCGCCGCCGGACGGCGAACTGTACACCCATCTCACGAATCGCCTGCGCGAGCTCGAGGGAGAGGGCCGGAACGAGCCCTATCTGCGGCTGAACGCGACGGGTGACGGCCGGGGCATCGTCTTCGTCGCCCACGACGGCGAGATCTATCCGAGCGGCTTCATGCCCGTCTCCCTGGGCAATGTCAAGAAGGACAATCTCCGCTCCGTCTACACGACCCATCCTCTGCTTCTCGACATGCGGAACCCGGAGAAGCTCAAGGGGCGCTGCGGGGTCTGCGAGCACAAAGTGATCTGCGGAGGCTCGAGGTCCCGGGCCTACGCCGAGTCCCAGGACCCCTTCGCGGAGGATCCTGCCTGCGCCTATGTGCCTTCCGGATCGGAAGCGGGCCAGGCGCGCGAGGCCGCCTATCCTGTCTAAACCAGGGAAGAACATGATTCCGCCGCTTGCATTCGCAGATATCGTCCCTTCCAGCGCTGTGGACGATCCTCAGGCCGCGCAGTCCCCTTGCCTGGGAGACGGCACGCGCATCTTCTGCCTGGGGATCTCCCACCGCGAGGCCCCGGTCGAGCTTCGGGAGAGGATGGCGCTCTCTCCGGAGAAGCTCGAAGCCCTTCTCGACCGGCCGCGGGCCGGAGACAAGCCGCTCGGCTTCCGACGGCTGTCCGAGATCGCCGTGCTCTCGACCTGCAATAGGTTCGAGGTCTACGCCGCCTCGCGCCGGGGCGGTTTCCAGGACCTCGTTGACTTCGTGAGCGCCTCGACCGGAGTTCCGGAGCCCGAGTTCAGGTCCTTCGCGCTGCGCAGGGAGGATCGCGAGGCGGTCGGGCATCTGTTCCGCGTCGGCGCGGGGCTCGACTCGATGGTCCTCGGAGAGACCCAGGTCCTCGGCCAGGTGACCGACGCCTACGACCTTTCGCGCCGCGCGGGCGGCATCGGTCCCGTGATCTCCGCGCTGTTCCGGGCGGCCATCCACGCGGGCAAGCGCGCGCAGACCGAGACGGCCATCGGCCGCAACGCCGGCAGCGTCAGCTCGGTCGCGGCCCGGCTGGCCGCCGAAAAGTTAGGCGACCTAGCAGACGCGCGGATCGTCGTCGTCGGCGCCGGCGAGGCGGCGGAGCTGGCCGTCGAAGCCTTGCGGCACCGGAACGCCCGGCACATCACCGTCGTCAACCGCACGCGCGAACGGGCCAGGGAACTCGCCGAGCGCTGGCGCTCCGAGTCGCTCGGCTTCGAAAGCATCACCGGGGCCCTGGCCTCCGCGGACATAGTGATCAGCTCCACGGGCGCTCCCCACATCGTGCTGACGCGGGAGCTCGTCGCGCGGGCCATGGAGGGCAGGCCCGGCAGGCCCATGATCCTCATCGACATCGCCGTGCCGCGCGACATCGATCCCGCCGTGAACGAAGTGCCCGGCGCCCGCTGCTACGACATCGACGACCTCGAAAGCCGGCTTTGCGACGCCCTGGCCGAGCGGCGGAAGGCCGTCCCCGAGGCCGAGGCCATACTCGAGGCCGAGACCGAGAGCTTCATGGCATACCTGCGCTCCCTCGACATCGTGCCGGTGGTCAGGGCCCTGCGGGCCAAGGCCGAGAGGATCCGCCTCGCCGAGACGAAGAAGGCGCTCCGGCAGCTGGAGCACCTGGATGAGGAGGATCGGCACAGAGTCGAGTTCCTGGCGAGGTCGGTCCTCGACCGTCTTCTCCACGAGCCGACCCTCCGCCTCAAGGAGGCGGCGGGAAAGGGGCGGGGAAACGAGTACGCGGCCGCCGTCCGCCACCTGTTCGACCTTTCCGAAGAGGGCTCCGATGGGCTCTGACCTCGTCAGGATCGGGACGCGCTCCTCCGCCCTGGCGCGCTGGCAGGCCGACTGGATCCGCGCGAAGCTCCAGGAGCTGCGGCCCGGCCTCCGATGCGCGATCATGCCCATCTCCACCGCGGGCGACCGGATCCTCGACCGGAGCCTCCCCGAGATCGGGGGCAAGGGAGTCTTCACCCAGGAGCTCGAAGCGGCCCTCGCCTCGGGCGAGATCGATCTCGCCGTGCACTCGCTCAAGGACCTGCCGGTCGAAAGCCCGCCGGAGCTGACCCTGGGCGCCGTCGCCGAGCGCGAGGACCCCCGCGACGTCCTGGTATCGGCGCGTTATGCGACGTTGCATGAGCTCCCGCGCGGGTCCCGGGTGGGGACCTCCAGCCCCAGGCGGGCTTCCCAGCTCCTCGCGCTCCGGCCGGACCTCGCGCTCGCGTCCCTCAGAGGCAATGTGGACACGCGGATCAGGAAGGCCCTGGAGGGCGAGTACGACGCCATCGTGCTTGCCGCCGCCGGGCTCGTGCGTCTCGGGCGGGCCTCGGCGGTCTCGTCCTACTTCGGTTTCGGCGAGATGCTTCCGGCCCCGGGCCAGGGGGCCCTCGCGGTCCAGTGCCGGGCCGGCGACGAGGCCGTGCTCGACCTGCTCGGGCCCGTCGACCATCGGCCGACCCGCGTAGCCGTCGCGGCCGAGCGCGCCTTCCTGCGCGCCCTCGGGGGCGGCTGCTCCGCGCCGATCGCGGCCCTGGGCGGCTTCGACGGCCTGACCGTCGCGCTCGAGGGCCTCGTGGCCGCCCGGGACGGGACTGCGCTCGTCCGCGTGCGCGGCTCCGGCGCCGATCCCGAGGAGCTCGGCGAGCGCCTGGCGCTCGAGGCCCTCGGGAAGGGCGGCAGGGAACTCCTCGCGTGAAAGACCTCCCGCTGCGCGGCCTGCGCCTGCTCGTGACGCGCCGGAGCGCCCAGGCCACGACCCTCTGCGATCTCATCCGCGCCGTCGGCGGCGAGCCGATCCTCATCCCGGCCATCGAGATCGCCCCGGCCCCGGACTCCAGCGCGCTGGACCGCGCGCTGGGCGATCTCGACGCCTACGATTGGCTCGTCTTCACGAGCGCGAACGCGGTCCGAGCCTTCCATGCCCGCGCCGAGGCGCTCGAGGCCTCCGGCTCCCCGGGAGGGGGATGGCGCCAGGCGCCGGCTTCAAGGCCCGTAGAAACCGCCGGACCCGCGGCAGCCGGACCCGCGGCAGCCGGACCCGCGGCGCCGCCCACCCGGCCGCGCATCGCCGCGATAGGGCCTGCCACCGCGCGCGCCTGGCTCGAATACTCGTCGGGACTCGGCGCGGCGCGCTCGGGGCCTGCAGAGGCGATCGCAATGCCGGAGGACTTCGTCTCCGAGGCCCTCGCCGAGCGCCTCGGAGCGGTCGCGGGCATGCGCATCCTCATTCCCGGCTCGGACATCTCGCGGAAGGGACTCGGCGAGGCCCTGCGCGCGCGGGGAGCCCGGGTGGACGAGATCGCGGCCTACGTCACCGCTCCCGCCGCGGCCTCCGCCGAGGCGCTGCGGGAGCTCGCGCGCGGCTTCGACGCGGTGCTCTTCGCGAGTCCCTCGGCCGCGCGCGGCTTCGCGGCCATGACCGGCGGCCCGGAGGGCCTCGGCGGGACCCTCGTCGCCTGCATCGGTCCCGTGACGGCCGAGGAGGCTCGGCGCCTCGGCTACGCGGTGGGTCTCGTCGCCGAAGTCCACTCGGCCGAGGGCCTCGTCGATGCGCTCGTGCGCCATTACGGCAATGCCGCGGCCGCCGGGCGAAACGATGGAAAGGAGCGTTCACTATGAGCGACGGCAAGGATGTGCGCGGCTCGGCCGCGGAGACGGGAGCGCTGCCCGGAGCGAGGCGGCCGCGTCGGCTCAGGCTCGGCCCGGGGATACGGCGCATGGTTCGGGAGACCAGCCTCTCGGTCGACGATTTCGTCTACCCTCTTTTCGTGACCCACGGACGGAATGTCCGCAACGAGATAGCCTCCATGCCCGGCGTCTTCCAATGGTCGATCGACAATCTCGCTCGCGAGGCCGAGTCGATAGCGGCCCTGGGCATTCCGGCCGTCCTTCTCTTCGGCCTCCCCGCCGAGAAGGACCCGATCGGCCGGGAGAATTTCGCCGAGGACGGCATCGTCCAGCGCGCCATACGCGAGCTGAAGCGCGCCGTGCCCGAGCTCGTGGTCGTCACCGACGTCTGCCTCTGCGAATACTCCGAGTCGGGGCACTGCGGCATCCTGAACCACGGCGAGGCGCCCGGGCTGCCCGAGGGCTACGTCCTCAACGACGAGACCCTCCCGGTCCTCGCGCGGGTGGCCCTCTCCCACGCCGAGGCCGGCGCGGACATGGTCGCGCCCTCGGGGATGATGGACGGCATGGTCGCCTCCATCCGCTCGGGCCTCGACGCGAAAGGCTGGAGCCACCTGCCCATCCTTTCCTATGCCGTGAAGTACGCCTCGGCCTTCTACGGCCCCTTCCGCGACGCCGCGGACGGAGCCCCGGCCTTCGGCGACCGGACGAGCCACCAGATGGATCCGGCCAACGCCCGCGAGGCCCTCCGCGAGGCCGCCCTCGACGTGGAAGAGGGCGCCGACATGCTCATGGTCAAGCCGGCCCTCGCCTACCTCGACGTGATCAGGCAGACCCGCGAGAACTTTCCCGAGATGCCGCTGGCGGCCTACAACGTCTCCGGCGAGTACGCCATGGTCAAGGCCGCGGCCCGCAGCGGCTGGATCGACGAACGCCGCGTGGCCCTCGAGATCCTCACGGGGATCAAGCGCGCGGGCGCCGACATCATCGTCAGCTACCACGCGAAGGACGCCGCCCTATGGATCCGATGAAAGACGCCCTCCGGCCGGCCGTCGCAGGCGATTCCGAGACCCCGGCGGGGCGCGCGGCGCGGGACGCCGCCGGCGCCGCGACGACCGCCCCGCTCTCCGGCGCGGGCCCCGACCAGAGCCGGCACCGCGCCTTCCACGACCGGCGCATGGCCGAGGCCGACTTCGACCGCTCGCCCTTCACGATAGCCTGGGAGATCACGCGCGCCTGCGCCTACGCCTGCGTGCACTGCCGCGCCGACGCCCAGCACGGCCGCGATCCGGCCGAGCTCTCGACCGGGGAGGCCAAGGCCCTCGTGGACAGGATCGCGGCCTTCGGCAGTCCCATCCTCGTGTTCACGGGCGGCGACCCCATGATGCGCCCCGACCTCTTCGAGATCATACGTTATGCGACGGATAAGGGCCTCCGCTGTTCCCTCACGCCCACGGCGACCGAGCTCGCGACGAAGGAAAGGCTCGCTCTCGCCCGGGAGGCGGGCGTCCGGCGCATCGCCCTCAGCCTCGACTCCCCGAGCGCCGAGGTGCACGACGGGTTCCGCAGGGTCCCGGGCTCCTGGGAGCGCAGCATGGCCATACTGCGCGGCGCCCTGTCGATCGGACTCGCCGCCCAGATCAACACGACCGTCACGCGGCGCACGCTCGAGCTGCTGCCCGAGATGGTGGACTTCGTGAAGGAAGCGGGCGCGGTGCAATGGAGCCTCTTCTTCCTCGTGCCCACGGGCCGGGCCCAGGCCGCCGACATGATCGAGCCCGAGGAGGGCGAACGGCTGTTCCACTGGCTGTACGACCTCTCCCGCAAGGGCGACTTCGACGTGAAGGCCACGGCCGCGCCCATGTACCGCCGCGTCGCCATCGAGCGTCGGCGGACCGAGGGGGACTCGGGCAGGATCGAGGGGAACTTCCAGGGCGCGGGCTTCCAGTACGCCGACGGCCTCGACCGGCCGGTGAAGGGCGTGAACGACGGCCGCGGCTTTCTCTTCGTCTCCCACCGCGGCGAGATCATGCCCTCGGGCTTCCTGCCCATCGCGGCGGCGAACGTGCGCGAGGAGGACATCGTCGAGGTCTACCGGAACCATCGGCTCTTCCGGGAGCTCCGCGACCCGAGCCTCCTGAAGGGGCGCTGCGGGCGCTGCGAGTACCGGGAGGTCTGCGGGGGCCAGAGGGGCCGCGCCTACGCGATGACGGGCGACTATCTGGAAACCGATCCCGCCTGCGCCTACCAGCCTCCGACACCGGGAACGACGCGATGAGCGGCATCGGCGCCGGCCCGCCCGGGGGCGCGGCCTCCGGCGCCGCGGGCCGCGCGGCCGGCGGCGCAAGCGGCGGGAAAACCGGCGGCGCGGCCGGCGGCCGATTCCTGCGCGCCTGCCGCCGCGAGGAGACGGATGCCACGCCGGTCTGGCTCATGCGCCAGGCGGGGCGCTACATGCCCGAGTACCGCGCCCTGCGCGAGCGGCACGGCTTTCTCGAGCTCTGCCGCACGCCCGAGCTCGCCGCCGAGGCTTCGCTGCAGCCCGTCCGCGCCTTCGATCTCGACGCCGCCATCGTCTTCTCGGACATACTCCTGCCTCTCGTCCCGATGGGCCTCGACCTAGAGTTCTCGGAAGGAGCGGGTCCGGCGATCCGCAACCCGATCCGCTCCGAGGCCGATGTCCTCGCCCTCAGCCCGTTCGAGCCCCGGGAGGAGCTCGGCTTCGTCCTGGAGGCGATCGCTCTCGTCAAGCGGGAGCTCGCGGGGAGACTGCCCCTCATCGGCTTCGCCGGGGCCCCCTTCACCCTGGCGAGTTACGCGATCGAAGGCGGCTCCTCGCGCGACTTCGCGAGGACGAAGCGCCTCATGTACGGCGCGCCCCGCGCCTGGCACGCCCTCCTCGCCGCGCTCGCCGCCGCGATAGCCGACTACCTCGCGGCCCAGGCCGACTCCGGGGCCGACGCGGTCCAGCTCTTCGACTCCTGGGCCGGCTGCCTCTCCCCTGCGGACTACCGCGAGTACGCCCTGCCCTATTCGAGGCTCGTCCTCGACGCTATGGCGCGCCGGGGCATCCTCTCGATCCACTTCTGCGCCGACTCGGGCGGCCTCCTGGAGGCGCTGAAGGAGGCGGGCGGGGATGTCATCGGGCTCGACTGGCGCGTCGATCTCGCCGAAGGCTGGAAGCGGATCGGCTACGAACGTGGAGTCCAGGGGAATCTCGATCCCGTCGCCCTCTTCGCGCCGCGCGGCGAACTCGAGCGGCGGGTCCGCGCGGTGCTCGACGCGGCCGGCGGCAGGCCCGGCCACATCTTCAACCTCGGCCACGGCGTCCTCCCCGAGACGCCCGTCGACGGCGTCCGGGCCCTCGTCGAGGCGGTCCACGAGCATTCCAGGCGCCCGATGCCATGAGCGCGCAGTGGACGGGCCTCGCCGCCGCGGCCGCGACCTTCGCCGGAGTCTGGGCCGGGCATGCCGGCGTGCGGACGATCGAGTTCCGCGCCGCCAGGCTGTGGCCTGCGGCCTCCCTCCTCGCGGCGGGGGGGCTCGGCCTCGAAGCGTTAGCCGCCATCGCCGGATCGGCCCCCGTCGCCGCGGCCGCGGGCATCCTCGGCATGACGCTCCTCTTCGACGCCCTCGAGCTTTCCAGGCAGTTCCGCCGGGTGCGCGAAGGGAGGGCGCCCGCCAATCCCGACAATCCCCGCCACGCGCCCTACCTAGCCGCGAGGGCTTTCGCGCCCGAGGGGAGCGCAGCGCCCGAGGGGAGCGCAGCACCCGCCGATCCGCTCGGGCCTGCGGGGCCCGGCGAGGGAAAGTCCGAATGAGTCTCTTCGGCCCTCTCATGGGATTCGCAGCCCTCGTCCTCATCGGGGCGGGCTTCGTATGGGTGATCCGCGCCGAGTACGGCCTCGGCTGGCGATGGTGGTACGTCTTCACGGCAGGCGGCCTGGCCCTCGTCCTCCTATCCCTAGTCCTGCCCTCCCCCCTCGCATCCGGCCTCTTCGGCATCGCAGGCGCCTCCATCGTGTGGGGTTCCACGGAACTCAAGGCCCAGGCCGACCGCGCGAAGCTCGGATGGTATCCTTCGAATCCGCGCCCCAAGCCGAACCCGCCCCTATGGCAATTATTTTCGCGATTCCGCCCGCCGCAGCTCTAGGGTTACGAAGCTTGTGTACTACTCAACCGCTCCCTTCCCGCCTGTTTTCCGGTCCCATGCGCGGGCAATCCCGAGTCGTCAACAATTTTCGTAACACTACCCTGTCCGTGCGGCCGGAATTTCTATAGAGTGAGCCTATCTCCGATGTCGGTTTCCTATGCAATCGGCTTCGCGCCTGCTCCGGTTTTTTAGTAGCCGTGCACAAATACCGCAGTTTGAGGTAGCTTTTAAAGTCGCCCGACTTATTAAAAAGCCTTAGGTGAACGAAGGAGGGAGGGGAAATGAATATCGAAACATCCAAGCGGCTCTTCGCTGAAGCCCAGGCCCTGATGCCCGGCGGCGTCAGTTCCCCGGTGCGCGCCTTCAAGGCGGTGGGAGGCCAGCCCCTCTTCATCGAGCGCGGCGAGGGTTCCCATCTCTACGACGTCGACGGCAATCGCTTCATCGACTACGTGCTGTCCTGGGGCCCCCTCATCCTCGGCCATGCGCACGAAGGCGTGGTCCGGGCCCTCGCCGCGGCGGCCCTTCGCGGCACCAGCTTCGGCGCCCCGTGCGCCCTCGAGGTCGAGCTCGCCCGCCTCGTGCGCTCGTTCATGCCGAACCTCGAGATGCTGCGCTTCGTGAACTCCGGCACCGAGGCGACGATGTCGGCCCTGCGGCTCGCCCGCGCCTTCACGAGGCGCGACAAGATCCTGAAGTTCGAGGGCTGCTACCACGGGCACGCCGACCTCCTGCTCGTGCGCGCGGGCTCGGGCGTGGCCACGCTCGGCCTGCCCGACAGCCCGGGAGTGACCAGGACGACGGCCGCCGACACCCTCACCGCGCCCTACAACGACCTCGCGGCGGTAAAGGCGCTGCTCGCGGACCACCGGGGCGAGGTCGCGGCGATCATCGTCGAGCCCGTGGCGGGCAACATGGGCGTCGTGCCGCCCGCGCCCGGCTTCCTGGAGGGGCTTCGCGCGTTGTGCGACACCGAAGGAGTCCTGCTCATCTTCGACGAGGTGATGACGGGCTTCCGCGTGCATCTGGGCGGAGCCCAGGCTCTCTACGGCGTCGCGCCCGACCTCAGCACCCTCGGCAAGGTCATAGGCGGCGGGCTCCCGGTGGGAGCCTACGGCGGCCGGGCCGAGATCATGGGCATGGTGGCTCCCTCGGGTCCCGTCTACCAGGCGGGCACCCTCTCGGGCAATCCGCTGGCCATGACGGCCGGCATCGTCACCCTGCGGGAACTCGGGCGCCCCGGAGCCTGGCCCCGCCTGGAGGCCTCCTGCCTCAGGCTGGAAGCCGGCCTGGCGCAGGCAGCACGGGCCTCGGGAGTGGACACGACCTGGAACCGCGTGGGGACGATGTTCACGACCTTCTTCACGGAAGGTCCCGTGACCGACTGGGCGAGCGCCAAGGCCTCGGACACCGGGAAGTTCGCCGCCTTCTTCACCGCCATGCTCGAGCACGGCGTCTACCTGGCGCCCTCGCAGTTCGAGGCGGGCTTCATGTCGCTCGCCCACGACGAGGCGGACATCGACGCGACCATAGCCGCCGCGGAGGAGGCCTTCGCCTCCACCAGGCAGGGATAGACGGCGAGGGACTAGCTTTAGCCTCGCTTGTATGGCACCTTGGCGCAAATGAAGCAGTTCAACCGGGCGTTCTTCCGCGATCTGTGGAGACTCGCCAAACCCTACTGGTCCAAGTCCGACGAGCGATGGTCGGCGCGCGCGCTCCTGGCCGTCATCATCGTCCTCAACCTTCTCATGGTGTACGTCTCGTACCGCATCACGGAGTGGTACAACACCTTCTGGAACGATCTGCAGGCCTACAACGCGGCCGCGGCCTGGCACCAGCTCATCGTTTTCGTGATTCTCGTCGTGCCCTATATCATAGCCGCCGTCTACCAGACCTTCCTCACCCAGGCGCTGCAGATCCGCTGGCGCCGCTGGCTCACCACCCGCTACCTGGACGACTGGCTGGCGCGCGGCACCTACTACCACCTGCAGGTCCTCGGCGAGGGCACCGACAACCCCGACCAGCGCATCGCCGACGACGTCAACACCTTCACGGGCCGGACCCTCAGCCTGCTCATAGGGCTCCTCTCGTCCATCACCACGCTCGCGGCCTTCATCGCGATGCTCTGGGAGCTCTCCGCCCACGTGCCCATTCCCTGGCACGGCACGAACGTCGTGATCCCCGGCTACCTCGTGTGGACGGCCCTCATCTACTCGGTCGTCGGCACGGTCATCATCGCCGTGGTCGGCCGGCCACTCATCAAGCTCAACTTCGACCAGGAGCGCTTTCAGGCCGACTTCCGCTTCAGCATGGTGCGGCTGCGCGAGAACTGCGAGTCGGTGGCCCTGTACGGCGGCGAGGGCCGCGAGCGCGAGCAGTTCCTGGCGCGGTTCAAGAACGTCTTCGGCAACTTCTGGCAGATCATGAAGCGGACGCGGCGGCTCAACTGGTGGGCCTCGGGCTACGGCCAGGCGGCGGTCATCTTCCCGACGCTCGTGAGCATGCCCGCCTACTTCGCCAAGGCCATCAAGATCGGCTCGATCATGCAGATCTCGAGCGCCTTCGGCCAGGTCCAGGGTTCGCTTTCCTTCATCGTGAACAGCTATCTCGATCTCGCGAGCTGGCATGCCGTGGTCGACCGGCTTCGCTTCTTCGAGCAGGCCATGGACGAGATCAAGACCATCCGCGAGACGCACTACAGGATGGTGCGGCGCGACGGCGAACGCCTGCGCCTCGACAAGCTCAACGTGCGGCTGCCCGACGGCCGCGAGCTCTTGCGCGACCTGGACCTGAGCCTCGGCCGCGGCGGGCGCCTGCTCATCATGGGCCCCTCGGGCTCAGGCAAGAGCACCCTGGTGCGGGCCATCGCGGGCATCTGGCCCTACACCGACGGCGACGTGGAGCTTCCCGAGCGGGAGCCGACCCTCTTTCTCCCGCAGAAGCCCTACCTGCCCCTGGGCAACCTGCGGGATGTCCTCCTCTATCCCGCCGGCTCGAAGGACATCGAGGACGCGAGCATGGTCGCCGCCCTGCGGCTCGCGGGCTTGCCCGAGCTCGCCGCTCGCCTCGACGACAATCGCTACTGGTCGCAGGTGCTCTCCCTCGGCGAGCAGCAGCGCCTCGCCTTCGCGCGCATCTTCCTGCAGCGCCCCGCGTGGGTCTTCATGGACGAGGCCACCTCCGCGCTCGACGAGCCGGCCGAGGGCCGGCTCTATCGCCTCCTGAAGGAGGAGCTGCCTCAGACGGCGGTGGTGAGCGTCGGACATCGCTCCAGCCTCGCCGCCTTCCACGAGTCCAGGCTCAGCATCCGAGACGAAGGCCGCTGGGAGGTGGAGGCGATCGTCTAGCGCAGCGCTACTTTCGCCGCGCCGATTTCTCGAACGAAATGTAGTAGTGCGTGCCGAGGTCGAAGGAAGTCTTCTCCTCGAAACCCCGCGGCTCGACCAGGGCCTTCAGCCGTTCTTTGGAGAACCTGATGCTCCTGGGCGGGCCGAAGGGCGTCTCAGGATGGAATTCTATGAGACTGAGCCGGGCGCCCGGCCGCAGTTTCGCCGAGAACGCCGATAAAAGCCCGTCCTGACAGCTCATGTCGTGGAAGGAGTTCGAGAAGAATACCTGCGCGATGCCCTCCCAGGCGAAGGAATTCGCCCAGGCGCAGACGTCGGCGCAGACCGCCTCGATGTTGCCTTTCCGGTAGTATTCGCTCTTCAAGGCCTCGCTCGAGGCGTCCACGGCCACGACCTTGCCGCAGCGCTCGGCGAATCTCGATGCGTAGTAGCCGTCGCCCGAGCCGAGGTCGACGACGATATCGTCGCCGCCGAGCTTCATCGCTTCCAGGAGGCGATCGGCTATCGCCGATTTCGCCTCGATGCTGCCGTGCTGCCGCATGCCTCCCGAATGCCTGTCCATGACGCCTCCCTGGTGTTACCGAAATTGCGGATGCTTTCCTCGGCCCGGAGTCGCGAGCGGGGGCCTTCTTTTCAAGGTAATTCCGGTCATGCGCCAGGGTCAAGCGAGCATTAGCTCAAATCACTGGACGAGCCCCGGTCTCAGCAAAGACTCGGGCTTCACCGGACTGCGAAGCATGCCGACATCGAGCATGAACTGTACGTCATCGCCCAGGGCCGCCACCTGGGCGGCGCCGATGCCGGAGGTGAAGTGGCTCTCCTCGGCGAGGGTACGGGCCTCGGCGAGGCTGATGTCCTGCTCCGCGGCGCCGAGGGCCAGGGCCTCGTCGGGGTGCCCGGCGATCCAGGCTATGGCCTCCCTGTTCACGGCTACGTAGAGGTCGACGAGCTGCGGATATCTGGCGAGGAAGGCGCCGCTGGCTGCCACGACGAGCTGCGGTTTCACATACCCTTCCGCGGTGGCAACGACGTGGGCGCCCGCGGCCCGGGCCGAGATCACGCTCGCGGCCGCCAGGAGCGCGGCGTCCACACGGCCAGAAAGCAGGGCAGCCCTGGCCTCGGGGATGTCCATCTGGAGGAAGCGGACATCGTCCATCGCAAGTCCGGACTTGGCGAGGGCCGCCGCCAGGAGCTGATGCAGGACCGTGCCCTTGGGACCGGCCACCGTCTTGCCCTTGAGATCGGCGGGTTTCAGTATCGCCGGGTCCTTGGCGACGATGGCGAAGAGACCCGTGGGCCGACTGAAGCCCGACACGATCTTGACGTCGTTGCCGCCCGCATCGGCCAGGATCACCGAGGTGGTGTTGATCACGCTCGCAATGTCGAGGGAACCGGCCGCCATGGCCTCGGTCTGCTTGGCCCCCGAGTCTATCTCGTAGAACTTGACCCCGACGCCCAGCTTGGCGAAGACATCCTTGATCATCCCGCGCTTGACAGCGACGATGAGCGGCAGATTGAAGGGCGACTTCACGTAGGAGATGCGAACCTCCTTGGGAAGGGCCGCTCCGACAGGAGTCGGGCCGGCCTGGGCGGAAGCCGAGCCGGCGGCCAGTACGGCCGCGGCGACGAGCGCGAGAGAACGCTTCATGATATTTCCTCCTCATGCGAAACTTTCCCAAAAGCGGCCGCATCTGAAATGGGCTCGCTCTCTTCATTGTCTTTCGCGGCGCCGAGGGCCGCGGCGAGCAGGTCCTCGAGGGCGTGCACCTCCGGGCTGCGCAGGTCCCGAGGGCGTCCGAGTTCCACGCGCTCGTCCCGCACCAGGCGCCCCTCCCTCATCACGAGGACGCGGTCGCCCAGGTAGACCGCCTCGCCCAGGTCGTGGGTCACGAAGACGACGCTGATGGCGCGGAGCTTCAATATGGACAGGAGTTCGTCCTGGAGACGCCGGCGCAGGCGGGCGTCGAGTGCGGAGAAAGGTTCGTCCATGAAGAGGAGCTCGGGGTCGCGCACCAGCGCCCGGCCCAGAGCGACGCGCTGGGCGAGACCGCCCGAAAGCTGGCCGGGATAGGCCCGGGCGAACTCCTCCAGCCCCAGGAGCTCCTCGACCTCGCGCACGCGAGCGAGGCCGGAACGCGCCGCGCGTCCGGGCCCCAGGCCGAGCAGGATGTTGCCCTCCACCGTGAGGGAGCGCAGCAGCCTCGGCTCCTGGAAGACGAAGCCCAGCCTCGAGTCCTCGCGGCGCCGAACCTCGCCCGAGTCGGGAAGGTCGAGGCCGGCGGCCAGGCGCAGAAGCGTAGTCTTCCCGCAGCCCGAGGGGCCGACGATCGTCGTGATCCCTGAAGCCTCCAGCTCGAGGTCCACCCCGTCGACCGCGCGGAGCTCGCGGCCCTCGACCTGGAAGTGACGGCGGACGGCCCCGAGGCGGAGCGCGCTGCCGTCGCGAAGCGGCAACGCCGGGCGGGCCGCCGTGCCCGCGTCCGGACGAGTCCTTGCCGGGACGGTGTCGCCGGCCGATGCCGCAAGGCCAGCGCCTCCGGCATCCCGGCCGGCGGTCTTCGGAAGGCGCGTTAGGCGGCTTAGGCGTACCACTGCGCCCTCACGTCGGCCCAGGGCAGGAGCCGCGCGGCGGCCCGGTAGGCCGCCCGGTCTAGGAGAATGCCCAGGATGCCTATCGCGAAGATGCCGGCGAAGACCACGTCGATCCTCGCCATCTCCTCGGCGTCGAGAATCCAGTAGCCCAGGCCCGAGGAGGCCGCGATCATCTCGGCTCCGATGATCGAGCGCCAGGAGAAGCCGAGCCCCAGCCGCAGACCGTTGAGGAGGCTCGGCACGCTTTCGGGCAGCATGATGCGCTGCAGGATGCGCAGCCGCGAGAAGCCCAGGCTCCGGCCCATCTCCAGAAGACGCGGATCGACATTCCCCAGCCCGGTCACGGCGCCCATGAACACGGGAAAGAAACTCGTGAGCACGATGAGGGCCAGCTTCGAGCCCTCGCCGATGCCGAGCCAGAGGATGAGGACGGGTATGAGGGCCAGGGGCGGGATGTTGCGCAGGAAGTTGAGGAGGGGGTTGAAGGCCGAGGTGAGGCGCGGGGCGAAAGAGGCGAGGACGGCCAGGGGCAGGGCCAGCACGACCGTGATGCCGAAGCCCTCGACCACGCGCAGGAGCGAGGCCGCGACGTGGCGGCCCAGCACGCCCCGCTCGCCCGCGTCGAGGAGGGCGGCGGCCACGCGCAGCGGCGAGGGCAGGAGGTAGGCGTTGACCCAGAGCGCGCTCGAGGCGGCCTGCCAGAGCGCCAGGAGGCCGAGGATCGTCGCCGCCTGGGCAAAGAGGGAAGCCCGGCCCCGGACCGCATTTCGCGACCCCGCCGGCGCCGCCGGGCGCCGCGCCTCGACTCCGGCGCCGCGTTCGCCCTCCGAGACGCGCCCCTCCCCATCCTGCATAAAAGCCTCCCGCGATCATCGAGCGGAATTCCGGTCACGACGGCGCGGGGGAAAGAACCGAAAGCCTTTCGGCGCGGCCTTGGCGGGCGGCGCGGCGGGGAACATGGCTTCTTTTTCGTTAAGCGGCCGCGAAAAGCGGACCGCGGCGACGAGGCTCTTCTCCGTCAGGCAACCCTCGGGATCGGATGATCACACTCCGCTTCCTCGGCGCGGGAGAAGCCCGCGTCTCAGAATCTAAATCGATAATAAATGATCGGTACTGCTCTGTCTAGTGGAGATGGCTGTCCTTGCCCAAAGCGAGCGATAGCCGTACCATCTGGCGATGCGACAGCGTGTTTCGAGCGGCATAGTCAGCGTGGCGCTCGCGGGGGTTTGCGCCTTCTTGAACCTCTACGCGCCCCAGCCGGTGCTGCCTCTCCTGGCCGGCATTTTCCACGTGAGCGCGGCCCGGATCAGCGCCACGGTCAGCGCCTCGACCATCGGCGTCGCGGCGGCCGCCCCCTTCGCGGGCATGATCGCGGACCGCTTCGGCAGGAAGACGGTCATCGTCGCATCCCTCTTCGGCCTGGCGGTTTCGACGGCGCTCACGGTCACAGCCTCGAGTCTGGGCGCCATCGTCTTCTGGCGCTTCGTGACCGGCGTCTTCACGCCGGGGATCATCGCCTCGGTCCTGGCCTACATCGCCGAGGAATGGGCGGGCGGCGGCGCGACGAAGGCCAACGCGATCTACGTGTCGGGCACCGTCCTGGGCGGCTTTTCGGGAAGGATGCTCACGGGAGTGCTCGCGGAGCGGGGCGGCTGGGAGTTCGCCTTCCTCGTCCTGGGGCTCGCGACCCTGGCCGGCGCCTTCGTCGTGCTGCGCTGGATGCCCGCCGAGCGCAACTTCCGGGCGCAGTCGAGCTGGAGGCGCGGACTTTCGGACTTCGCCGGCCACCTCCGAAATCCCACGCTCATCGCCACCTACGCGATAGGCTTCAGCGTCCTCTTCTCCTTGGTCGGAACCTTCACCTACATAACCTTCCACCTCGCGGCGGCGCCCTACCGCCTCGGGCCGGCCGCCCAGGGCATGATCTTCTTCGTGTATCTCCTGGGACTGGTCATCACGCCGCTGTCGGGCTCGTGGATCCAGGCCCTCGGCCACCACCGCGCCCTGCCCCTCGCCCTCGCCTTCTCGGCGGCGGGAGTGCTGCTCACGCTTTCGGGCCCGCTGTGGCTGGTGATCGCCGGCCTCGCGCTCTGCTCTTCGGGGGTCTTCGTCTGCCAGGCGGCCGCGTCGAGCTACGTGGGGCTCGCGGCCAAGAGCGCCCGCTCCGCAGCCGCCGGCCTCTACGTCACCTTCTACTACATCGGCGGCAGCGTGGGCGCCGCCGTGCTCGGCCTGATCTGGGACGCAGAGCGCTGGCCGGGCTGCGTCGCGCTCATCGTGGCCGTCCAGGCCTTCGCGGCGGCGGTGGCGCTCCTGTTCTGGAAGAGGCCGCGCGCTGCCATCGCGGGCTAGGGAGCCTTCCCCTCGTCCACGGGGCGCGAACCGGGCCGCTTTACTTCCGGACGGCCAGCAGCTCCTGGGCCTTCTCGATCTGATTGGGATATAGGTCCATGGGGACATTCGCGGAACCGAGCGCGACCTTGATCGTATGCCGGGCGCACTTCTCGTTTTCGCCGCCCAGGCAATAGCGTTTCTTGTAGATCTGGGACATGGCCGGCTTTTCCTTCATCTTGTCGTTGAAGAACGGACACAGGGGAAGACACTCGCATTCCGACATGACGCACCTCGTTTTTCGCATCTTTTCGTCGCCCCTGACAGGGGTTCGCTTTCCCAAGGAAGGGCTGAATGACCGGCCCGAGTCCCGGACCTCGGCCATCGCCGGGAAGCCTGCCTGGCCATCGATCATCCAGCGTGATCGGCACCAGGATCCGTCGTTTTTACGGATGCTATATCGATACAAAAAAAATCATAACGCGCCGGCTGCGCGTTTTCAAACCCAATCACGAAAATTTGCGCGATTGAAAAAGGGCCGCCCTTTTCGGGCAGCCCTGTCAAGAGGAGCGATAACGCGAGACTCAGCGGTTTACCACTGCGGCGGATAGAACTCGTCGACGTTGGACTTGTAGATGAGCCTCATGGCGAGATTCCGGCGCGCGGGGACGACCTTGCCGTCGAAATAGTCGGCTGCGGACTGCATGGCGAGGGCTCCGTCGCCTTCGGCGGTCTGGTAGGTGATGGCGTACAACTTGCCTTGCTTGACGAGATCCATGCCCTGCTTGGAGTTGCCGGCCGCGACGACGACTACGTCGGTGCGGCCGGCGTTCTTGAGCGCCTGCATGATGCCGAGAGCCTGGCCCGAGTCGTCGGCCGCGCAGATGCCCTTGAGGTTCTTGCCGAAGCGGGTCAGCCAGTCCGAGACGAGCTGCATGGTGGCGTTGGCGTCGAAGGTCGCGGGCGTGGGCGAGGCCATGGCGAGGGTCTTGATCTCGGGGGCGTAGGAGGAGAGTTCGGAGATCGGGCCCCAGGAGCGGGCGAAGTAGGGCGAGCCGCCGGGGGCGTGCTGCACGTACGCGACGCCGATGGTCTTGGCGCCGGGATTGTCCTTGCGGAGCTTGTCGGCCCAGGCGCGGGCGAGGAGGCGGAACTGGCCCCAGTCGTCCGGACCGGACCAGCCGATGGAGTAGTTGAGGGCCTCGGCCGAGGGCAGGGTGTTGAAGATGTGCAGGGGGATTCCCGCCTGGTTGATCTTGCGCGCCTGCTGGATGGCGCCCTTGGCGTCGAGCGGGATGAGGAGGATCATGTCGGGCCGCTCGTTGATGGCCTGATCGATCATCTGGTCCTGGACGTTCTTGTCCCAGTTCGGGGAGAGCACCTTCAAGTCGATCTTGTAGGCGTCGGCGACTTTCTGCGCGCCCTTGATGCAGGCGGTGGTCCAGGGATGATCGCCGTGGACGATGAGGATGACGCGCTTGCCGATCGCTCCGTCGCCGGGAGAGGGCGGGATGTTCGTCGGAGTGACGTTGTAGCCCGCCCACTCCATGTCGAACCAGTGGAGGGGGTTGGTCTCGGGCAGGGCGGCGGGATTCGCCGGGCGCACCGGGCACGGGCGGCTGGGCGCATTCAGCGTGAGCAGGGGCTGGCCGTCGGCCGACTTGAGCACGCCGGTGTCGACCGCGAGCGAGGCCGTGAGGTTGGCCTGCTGCGCGGCCGTCAGGTTCTGTCCGAACCCGGAGACGCCGAGGGCCACCATGCAGAGCATGGCGACGATCGCTGCTGTCCTTTTCATCCTAGTACCTCCTATTGAAACTGATGATTTCCGGTCGCGGCCCCGCAGGGCGCTCCGGTCATCGAACCCGCATGTCCGTTCAGCCGACCTTCCCCTCGGCCAGCTCCTTGATGAGCTCGGGCCGCTGCCCGAGGCTTTTCTCGTGCCGGTAGGAGGCGTAGGCCTCGTAGAGGACGACGTAGGCCAGGATGAGGCCCGCGATGAAGATGGTCACCTCGTTGCCGAAGCCGAAGAGGATGAGGCCGGTATAGAGCATCTCGAGAGTGAGAATGGCGATGGCGCTGCGCAGCACGCCGCCCTTGCCGCCCGACATGGCCGTGCCGCCGATGATGGTGGCGGAGATGACGTACATGAGCGAGTTGTCGCCCAGGTTGAGGGTCGCGGAGGTCGACTCGAGCGCGAGCGAGGCGCCGCCGATCGCGGCCATGGCCCCGGAGAGGACGAAGGCGACGATGATGTAGGAGTCGGTGCCGATGCCGGCGAGCCAGGCCGTGGTGCGGTTGCCGCCCACGATGTAGAAATTGCGCCCCGCCCTCGTCCGGCGCAGCACGACCTCCATGACGGCGACCAGGATGAGGCCCAGCAGCACGCGCGGGGTCACGAGGGGCAGGAGCTTGTGGCCGAGGAAATCCGAGAGCGCGAAGGCGGCCGGAGTCGACACGCTCATGGAGTTGCCGCCGGTCAGCTGGTAGATCGCCCCCTGCAGGATGGTCATGGTGCCGAGGGTGACGATGAAGGAATTGATCTTGGCCTTGGTGACGAGCAGGCCGTTCAAGAGCCCGACGATCAGGCCCGCGGCGACGGCGACGGAGACCGAGCCGACGAAGCCGAAGACCGGCTCCAAGCCGAGGCTTATGACGGCCGAGAAGGTTATCACCGTGCCGATCGAGAGATCGAGCTGGCCGCAGATCATCACGATGGTGAAGCCGATGGCCGCGATGACATTCATCGTGATCGTCTTCATGATCGAGGTGAGATTGAAGACGTTGAAAAAGCGCGGCGCGAACAGCGCCATGAAGACGAAGACCGCGACGAAGAGGATGTAGATCCTGTACTTGTCCCCGAGTGCCAGCAATGAGTTCCGTCCGGTTCTACGCATCGTCGCGCCCCAAGCTCCGCAGGGATTTGGCGTTGATTCCGACGACGATGATGAAGATCGCGCCGCGGATCATGTTCTGGGAGAACGTGCCTATGCCCAGCAGCGTCGTGATATTGTTCAGGATGCCGATTATGAGAGCCCCGCCGAGGACCCCGAGGATGGATCCGCGCCCTCCGGCGAGAGTCACCCCGCCGATGACGACGACGGTGACCGCCATGAAATCGTATCCCGTGCCGTTGTACCAGGCGCCGACTCGCGTGAGCGAGGTCACCGCCAGTCCCGCGATCGCCGCGGCGAAGGCGCTCAGCACGAAGGCCGTCGCCACGAGCCGCTCGACGTGGATGCCCGTGAACTTGGCCGCGCGAAGCGAGGAGCCTATGAGCTTGAGCCGGGCTCCGAAGGAGGTCTTGGTGAGCACGAACTGCCCCGCCGCCACCATGAGGGCCAGTATGACGATCGGCAGACCGATCGTTCCGAACAGCCGGTAGCGGTAGATGTCGTCGAAGAGCGCCACCGTGCCCGTCCCCACTCCCTGCTGCATATCGGGGTAGATCTGCTTGTTGACCCACACGAGGCGGATTATGCCCATGGTCATGTAATTGACGGCGAGGGTCCAGATGATCGGGTTCGCCTTGAGCTTGCCCACGGCGAAACCGTTCAGGAGGCCGATCAGCAGCGCCACGACCACGGCGCCGACGATCGCCGGCACGAAGCCGAATCTGAGGAGAGCTATGCAGATATAACCCGTAAAGCCCATGGTCGTGGGCACGGACATGTCGGCGAAATTCCCCGAGTAGGTCACGAAGGCCATGCCCGCAGCGACGATGCCCACCATGGTGGCCGCGTTGACGATGTTGAGCATGTTTTCCGGCGTCAGGAACCGGTGGATGACGCCGGTCGCCTGGAGAAGGGCCCCCAGGGCGAGGAACAGGATCGCGATGCCGTAGATGCCCGTGACATTGAAGATTCGGCCGGCGAGACTCGAGCCCACCGTTCGCCTGTCGGCCGTGGTCGCCGCGGCTTGCGCCATCACGCCACCCCCTCGCCGTTCGCCGCGAGCAGGAGGCTCTCCTCGGTGCATTCCGCGAAGCTCATCTCGCGCGTGAAATGCCCCTTGCGCATGACCATGACCCGGTCCGACAGTCCGACGAGCTCCGGCAGGTCGGAAGAGATGAGGATGACCGCGACCCCCTCGCGGGCCAGCTTTTCTATGGAGGAGTGGATCGTCATCTTGGCCCCGATGTCCACGCCGCGCGTCGGCTCGTCGAGGATGAGGACCTTGGGTTCGCTCGCCAGCCACTTGGCCAGAAGGACTTTCTGCTGGTTGCCGCCCGAGAGATTGCCCACCGGCCGGCTCGGGTCGGGCGGATAGATGGAAAGCTCGTCGATCAGGCGTTTCACCGTCGATTCGCCGCGGCGCTTCGAATAGAGGAGCCCGGCGGTGAGCTGATCGACTATCGGGGCCAGGATGTTGTCGCCCACGGAAAGGCGCAGGGCGAGCCCCTCGGTTTTCCGATCCTCCGTCAGATAGGCCACTCCTTGGCCGAGGAAGGCGGCCATGCTGGCCCCCTGCAGCTTCAGGCCGTCCAGCTCCATGCGCCCCTCGTCGGCGCGGTCCAGGCCCACGAGCACCCGCGCGAGCTCCGTGCGCCCGGCCCCGGAGAGTCCGCAGATGCCCAGGATCTCGCCTCGCCGCGCCTCGAAGCTTATCCCATGGAAGAAGCCGAAGCGCGACAGCCCCTCGACCACGAGCCGCGCCTCGCCGATGGCGCGCTCGTCGCGCTTGTAGAATTCCTTCACGGAGCGGCCGACCATCATCTGCACGATCTCCTCGCGCGTGATATCGGCGATCGGCTTCGTGGCTATCTTCTTGCCGTCGCGCATGACCGTCACACGGTCGGCGATCCGGAAGATCTCGGGGAGGTGATGCGAGATGTACACGATCGAGATGCCGCGGTTCTTGAGCGACTTGATGATCCCGAAGAGCCGTTCGACTTCCTCGTGCGACAGGGCGCTCGTCGGCTCGTCCATGACGAGGATGCAGGGATTGTTGCCGAGTACCTTGGCGATCTCCACGAGCTGCGCCTCGTGCTGGCTGATGTCTTCGATGGGAAGATCGGGGTCGAGGTCGAGCCCCACCCGGTTGAGCAGGGCCTTGGCCTGCCTCCGCGCCGCGGCCTTGTCCAGGAAGGGCCCCTTGCGAGGCAAGCGCCCCGCCAGCAGGTTCTCGGCTATGCTGATGGGCCGAGCCAGGCTCAGCTCCTGGTAGATCATGCCGATCCCGTATTTCTTGGCCATCGTCGGCGTGTGAAGCTTGACCTCTTTGCCGTTGATGCTGATCGAACCGGTGTAGTCGTCGAAGGTGCCGGCCAGCATTTTCATGAGGGTGGATTTGCCGGCCCCGTTTTCGCCCACCAGGGCGTGCACTTCGCCGGCATAGACCTCGAAGCTCACCTCGTCCACGGCTATGGTGCCGGGGAATCGCTTGCTCACCCTCTCCATCTCCAGGGCAAGCCCTATCTCTCGCTCGCTCAAAGTCCCACTCCCCCGCGGCGGGCGCCGCCTAAGTTTTCGATGCCGGGCCGCGCCTCGGAAGGGCGCGACGGCAATGAAGCCCCGAAACGCGTGAAAAGCCGCGGCACCTAGCGCCTGCCGTTGAATTCCGCGACGGCATCGAAGAGGGCCAGCACGTTCTCCGGCGGCACGTCGGGCAGAATGTTGTGCACGGGGTTGAACACGAAGCCCCCGCCTCGCGAAAAAAGCTCGAGCCTCTTCAGCGCCTGATCGCGCACCTCGGCGGGCGTGCCGCCGTTCAGGACCGTCCGGTTCTCGATGCCGCCGCCCCAGAAGGTGATATCGGCGCCGAACTCGCGCTTGAGCCGCTCGGGTTCCATGTCGCGGGCGCTCGTCTGCACCGGATTGAGGATATCGTAGCCCGCCTCGATGAGGTCCGGGATGAGGGCGTGGATCGAACCGCAGGAATGCAGGAAGACCTTCATGGAACTGTGCGCGCGCACGTAGTCGACGAGGATCTTGTGCCGGGGCTTGAAGAGCTTCCGGTAGACCTCCGGCGCCATGAAGGGGCCGCCCTCGTGCCCGAGGTCGTCGCCGAAGCGCAGGATGTCGGCCACGTCGCCCACCGCCTCGCAGACTTTCCCGAGCGTCGCGAGATGCCTCTCCATGAGGGCGTCCAGCAGCGCCTCGACATGGACCTCGTCGATGAGCAGGTCGACGAGGAAATTGTCGATGCGCCTGAGGAAGGTGCCCCATTCGAAGAGGTTGCCGCCCACCACGATCATGAGCGCGCGGTCGGTCCTGGCTCGGAGGGCGAGGGCGCGAGCGCGGAGGTCCTTCCAGAAGTCCTTCTCGCCGGCGTGATCCCAGGGCGAGTGCACGAGGGCGGACCAGAGCACCTTGCCCATGGCCTCGTCGAGGCCGGAGTAGTCGGCGGGATAGCCGTCTTCGTAGGGAAAGCATCGCTCGTCGTAGAAGGTGGCGCCCGAGGGCCTCTGGGCGAGCAGCGTGCCACGGGCGTCGTAGACGAAGAAGTCGTCGCCGCGGCGCAGGGGTTTGAACCAGGCCGGGTAGAGATAGACCTCGCCGGAGGGCATGAGGTGCTCGCGCCAATCTTCGGGGCGGTCGTTGAAGGCCCGGCCTATGTCCACCACGTCGATGCCGAAGCGGTCGAGGATCCAGTCGTCGGGCTGGGCGAGCTCCTGCACCACGTCGTAGACGCGGGGCCGTATATCCTTCGCGCCGAGGGCGGCCAGCAGCCGCGAATAGGCCAGGGCCGAGATGCCCGAGCTCGGATTGGAGCCGAGATCGACCGGCACCTGGTCGCCCTCGCGGTGCGCGACGGCGGCGAGCACGCGCTCGCGCGAGGTCACCGGCCGACCCCGTCCAGGGAGGGATCGTCCCAGCGTCCGAGCTCGAGGGGGAACTTGCCGTGCTTCACGAGGAGGTTCCGCACGAACTCGTAGCGCTCGGCCGACACGTTGCTCGGCACCGAGTGGTCCGACTGGGGCAGGTAGCCGCCGCCCTTGGCGGCGTTGAGCTTGCGCATGACCTGGGCCTCGAGCTCGGGAAGCGAGTCGTTGGCCCAGGCCAGGGCGTCGATGTTGCCGCAGAAGCCCATCTTGTGGCCGTACTTCTTCCGGATATCGATCACGTCGAGGCCCGACTTGGCCTCCAGGGGATTGTAGGCGTCCAGGCCGAGCTCGATGAAGTCGTCGTAGATGGCGCTGGCGTTGCCGCAGCCGTGATAGATCACGGGGAGGCCCGCCTCGTGGCAGATGCGGATCTGCTCGGCGACGATGGGCTTGAAGTGCTCTCGCCACATCTCGGGCGAGAAGAGCATGCCGTTGTGGTAGGCGACGTCGCCCCAGATGACCATGCCGTCGAGCAGGCCGCCGGCGGCGCGGATCTGCGCCCTGGTGTACTCGAGCAGGAAAGCCCCGACCCGGCGCACGAAGGCCCCGAACTCGTCCGGATAGAGGGCGATCCACAGGTACACGTTCTCGCTGCCGATGATGCGCCAGGCGTACTCGTGACCCTCGCAGACCGAGCCGAAGACGGGGAAGTCGGCGTGGTAGGACTTGAGCCGGTCGACCCAGGGAGGCAGATCGCGGAGGACCACGTCGCCCACCCCGTTGATCTGATCGTCGCCGCCCTTGAAGAAGCGCCTATCGTCCCAGGGATCGTCGAAGCGGAAAGCGGCCATCTTCTCGAGATCGTCCGTGTCGAAGCTCTCGAAATAGGGCATCTGCGTCCCGAGCTTCTTGCGGATGGTGGCCTCGAAGCCCGTCTTGAGGATGACGTCCTCCTCGGTCTCCTTGATCACGTCGAAGTTGCGGATATGCGGATCCATGTTGGGAGTGACGCAGATCCAGTCCATGTCGTAGTGGCGGTAGATGTCGGCGTCGGGCTTGAGGCCGAGCTCGTTCCGCCACCGCGTCAGGAAGGTGGTCCAGAAAAAGTCCGAGATGGGCAGCCGGTCCGGCTCCTCGTGGCGCAGCGTCTTCCTGACGCGCTCGAGCTTGGCAAGACAGGCGGTTGTGCGGGCTACAGCCATGAGATGTCTCCTTCAATCCTGGTGGAACACTTCTTCCATATCGGACCACCATTCTCCGGGCCCTCGACTCTTGAGCGGTTCCTGCAGCGGCTTCACCACGTCCCACCACTCCCGAGTCTTGGGATCCGCCGCCATCTTGGCCATGTCGGCGTCGAAGTCGGAGCCCGCATACTCGAAGTAGGCGAAGAGAAACCCGTCCTTCTGGTAGATCGAGTAGTTGCGGATATTGCACGCGGTGATCGTCGCCGCCACCTCGGGCCAGACTGCGGCGTGGTATTTCTTGTAGGCTTCCAGAGCGCCGCCCTTGACGCGGATGACTTGTCCAAAGCGTCGTGCCATCGCTTGCTCCTTGACCCTTTTCTTGTGTTGCTATGGAAATGCTAGCACATGTGAAAAGGTTGTCAACGAATTTTTGCTAATTTGCGCTTATTTTTCCTATTTCTTTACCACGTATGACATATTTTTTATTGCATTTTTACCATTGCCATGATAAAGTTTTGCAATAAAATGAAAACTATGGATAGCAAGCCAAAACTCGACGATGTAGCCGCCCTGGCCAAGGTTTCTTTATCTACGGCCTCGCTGGCCCTCTCGGACCAAGGCCGACTTTCGGCCGAAACTCGCGAGCGGGTGCTGGAGGCGGCCCAAAGCCTCGGATATCGGCGGCGCCAGCGCAGGCCCCAGGCCGCCGCCGCCGATACCCGCGACATCGTCATGCTCTTCGATATCGATCCCGAGTGGGCCATGGTGCTCCACCTCGTCAGGCCCATAATCCAGGAGTTCGAGCGCACGCTCCGGCAGCAGGGCTTCAACACTCTCCTCCTTCCGATATCGCGCAGCGAGTCCACCTACGAAATCCTGGAAAAAATCCGCTGCACCCAAGCCATCGGCGTGGCCACGATCCACTTCGCGCCGCCCGAACTCATCGTCATGCTCGAGTCGGCGGGAATCCCCGTGGTCGTCATCATGAACTCGAACTTCCAGGACCGCTTCTATACGGTCTGCGTCGACGACTTCCAGGGCGCCTACGAGGGCACATCGTATCTCGTGAAATGCGGCCACCTGCGCATAGGCTACGTCGACTGCCTGCGCCCCGATCTGCCCGTCCTCCCCGTGGACCGCTTCTTCGGCTTCATGAAGGCGATCGGAGAGTACCACCTGGAGTTCGACGACTCGATGCGGCGGCGGATATCCCTCGAGGACGACGACATGACCTCGCAGCTCATCGACGACCTCATCCGAGCTCACCCGGACATCAGCGCCGTCTTCGCCCTCGACGACGATGTCGCCGTGCGTGTCGTGTCCATGCTGCGGCGCCTGGGCATCGACGTCCCCGGCCGCATCTCGGTGCTCTCGCCGGGAGATATGCTCGACTATTCGCTCTGCTACGTGCCGCAGATCACGACCATGCGCATCGACACGACCTACATGGGGCGCATCGCCGGCCAGATGCTGCACAACCGCATCGCGCACAATCCCCAGGAGCTCCACGTCCTCAAGGTCAAGCAGCAGCTGGTCAAGCGCGGCTCGGTGCGGGAGATCACCAATTCCTGAAGTCCGTTCGGCGAATAGGCTGGATCAGGAGGAAACGCCATGCTGCACGATCCCGGAAGTTATGCGCCGCCGCTCATCATCGACGAGATAGACCTCGAGGCGGACGAAAAGGAGAACCTGCGTTCGCTCGCGAGGCGGATCGCCGAGATCGCCGCCGACCCGGTCAACGCCGAACGGGCCGAGCTGTGGCGCCGGCTCAACGATCTCGAGCAGGTCAGGCCCATGGTCTGGATCAACGAGATTCCCTGGCACGAGATGAACGTCGGCGACGAGCTGACGCTGCGCTGCCGGAACGCCTGGGCGCGCACTCTGGAGACCGAGCTCCGCCGCGTCGTCTATCAGTGGCGTCACATGCCGGGCGACATGGTGGTCAATCCCTGGATCGAGTGCCCGCTCGCGATCCATTCCACCGACTTCGGCATCGTCGAAGAGGTCGATCTCGCCCGGACCGACGCGGAGAGCGATATCGTATCCCGGCGCTTCCACGTGCAGATCAAGGAACCCGAGGACCTCGAGAAGATCCGGATGCCCGAGGTCACGCACATCGAGAGGACCACGGCCGCCGCATACGACACGATGTGCGATCTTTTCGGGGGAATCATACCCGTCCGGAAGGTCGGCCAGACGCACATCTGGTACGCTCCCTGGGATTACCTGATCCGCTGGTGGGGCGTCCAGGAGGCGATCCTCGACATGATCGACCGCCCCGACATGGTGCATGCGGGCTACGAGCGCATGGTCGACGCGTGGATGACCGAGCTGGACCAGTTCGAGGAGCAGAACCTCCTGTCGCTCGACTGCCGCAACATCCGCGTCGGCTCGGGAGGCTACGGCTACGCGAGCGATCTGCCCGGGAAGGGCTACGATCCGGGACGCGTCGCGCCGCGCGACATGTGGGGCTGCTCCAACGCGCAGATCCTGACCACGGTCTCGGCCGAGATGCAGTGGGAGTTCGCGATCGAGCACGATCTGAAGTGGATGCGGCGATGGGGCCTCAACTACTACGGCTGCTGCGAGCCGCTCGACCGGAAGGTCGAGCTCCTGGACCGGATCCCCAATCTCCGCAAGGTCTCGGTGAGCCCCTGGAACGACTATCGAACGATCTTCGACGGCATCGGCCCTAAGTACGTGGCCAGCGTGAAGCCCAACCCCGCGATCTTCCTCGACGCCGAGTGGAGCGAGGAGGCCGCGCGCGCCGCGATCGCCGAGGCCCTCGACCTGGCCGGCGAGCGCGGCGTGGCCGTCGAGCTCATCATGAAGGACATCAGCACGGTGCAGCACAGGCCGCAGCGGCTCTGGGCCTGGGCCGGGCTGGCGGCCGAAGAGCTGCGGCGACGCGGAGACTGAGGCACCGGGATTCCCGCCGCGTCGTGCACGCGGAGCTCAGACCGCGTCGATCACCCGGTCGTGGTCCCAGACGGGCTCGATGCGCCGGCCCGGGGGCACGACGAGGAAGTCCGACTCGTTCCATCCGCCGGCGACGAGCGCGCGCAGGAGCCGCGTCGAACCGGGCAGGAGGATGAACTCCTTGCCCTCCTCGGCGGCCTTTTCGCGCATCGCGTCGGCGTAGCCCAGGGCGGCGGTCTCGGGCGTCTCGATGAAGCGCAGTTCCCGCTCCTGGTCCTCGGGGTGGAGAGTCTCCCAGACGTAGGCGGCGTTGTCCTCGCCGTAGCGCTCCGCCAGCTCCTCGTACGCGAGCCCGCGCCCCGAGCTCAAGCCCAGCTCGGAGCTGCGAAAGTAGGTCGAGCCCCGCTCGATGTAGCCGGCCGAGCTCCACGAGGCGCTCGGATTCGCGGAGAAGCGTTCGAGGAAGGCCGCGCGCGAGCCGAGGAGTATCGTGCAGCAGTCGTGGGCGCGGGAGAGCACGAGGGGCAGGGAGCGGGCCGCGACCCCGGAGAGCCCGTTGCCGCACAGGCCGTAGCCCAGGAGTATCGCGTCGTAGCCGCGGCCGCCGCTTTCGCGCGGCGGAGCCGAGGACACCTCGTCGATGCGCGCCTGCAGGCGCGAGCGGAGTTCGGCAGCGTTCTCGTGCAGGCCGAGTTCGAGAAACTCGGGATCGACGACGGCGTCCGAGGCCGAGAGGACCGAGCAGAACTCGCGCATGAAGACGTTGCACGAAATGAGTTTGTACTTGGCTCTCCGGTCCTCCATGTTTCGGAGCCTCCCGCTACTTGAGCGCGGCCGCTATCTCGGCCCGCAGTTCGTCCCGGGAGGGAATGAGGGAGGAGTGCTTGAGATCGCCGTTTATGTAGATGGACGGCAGCTTGGCCACGCCCATCCTGAGGCAGCGCGCGACGTTCTCCTTGGTGGTGAACTTGTGCTCTACGATGTCGATGCTCTCGCCGAAGATGGACTTCATGTCCTTGGCGGCCTCCATCATGTAGCCGCAGGCGGCGCAGGTGGCCGAGTCGAGGGTGAACACCTCGACCAGCGGCTTGGGCAGGCGGCTGTAGTCGGGGAGCGTCACCTCGAGCGAGATCTGCGCGCCCTGGTAGTTCTCCAGGATGGCGCGCACCTGCCCGGTCTGGCGCACGGCCTGCCCGGCGGCGATCGCGTTCTCCACCGGCACGTCGTAGGGCATGTCGCAGCCGGGCGAGACGATGAGGTTGCCCGGGGGGACCGAGTCGATGATGTCCACCACCGCCTTCATGTTGTCGGCCTGGGTGCCGAGGAGCATGACCACGGTGAGCTGGATGTTCCCGCCCAGGCAGACGTTGTAGCGGTCGGTGACCGCCTTGGCCCGGGCGAGATCGATGTTCTCGTCGACGGAGACGGAGTCCGGGCCGGTGCGGCACATGGGCTCGACGTGGTTGGTCGCGTTGCCGCAGACGAAGAGCGAGGAGAGCGCGCCGCGCGAGCGGATGCCGTCGAAGAACTCCGCGTACGGCCCGGAGAGGAACTCCTCGAAATGCCGGGGCGAGATCTGCGACACCAGCGGATCGACGGCGGCAATGACGTCCATGCCGGCGTCGATGTAGTAGCCGGCGACGGCGCGCTCCACCGCGAAGGCGTAGTCGAGCAGGCGGTGCACGTAGCCGGGATCGAGGATCATGTCCATGAAGATGTCGGTGCCGCGCAGGTGCGAGGCCAGCGTGAACGGCCCCGTGACGAGGCCGTACAGCGCCGTGGTATCGCCTAACGCTTGCTTCGCCTTGCGCATGGCGTCCAGGGCGAAGGCCAGGCGCGCCTCGCCGGGCCCCGGGATGCGCGAGGGGATGTCGCTCGCGAGCGCCAGCGGATGCGTCGCCACGGAAGGCGGGGTCCGGTCGGCCCACAGAAGCTCGCAGCCGAGGGCCTCGGCCTCGATCTGGAGGTCGAAGACGACGGGCTGGCCGTCGGGCCGGTAGAGTCTATTGACTTGGACGAGCGAACGCACGAGCTTGTCGGAGTCGGTGAGCAGCTCTTTCGCGGAATAGCCCGTAAGCTTGCCCGCGTGCACGCCCGCGAAGGGCACCCAGGGAGCGCGCTCGAGGCGCTCATGCCGCAGGGTCCGCAAAACCAGTTCCTTTCCGTTCATGGCACTCTCCATGCGCATATCAAAGCCCGGGCGACAGCCCTCGGTCTTTCCGATTCCTGTCCTTTTTGGGATTTTCTTGGCCAGTTTCGCTCCCCGCCTCGATTTTCGGTTGCACAGATCGGGCAGGGATAGTATATCTGCCGATCAAGGAGCGGCCCGATCATGGACTTCACCGTCGTGGTGCATCAGGGTAAGACTCGCAAAGAACTGGAAGTTCCCGAGGGAACCACGGCCCGCGAAGCGATCATCGCCGCCTCGCTGTCGCTCGAGGCGCCGTGCGGAGGCAAGGGAGTATGCGGCAAGTGCCGCGTCTCCGTCGCGGGCCGCGCCCTCTCCCCTCCCTCCGGACAGGAACTCGAGTTCCTGTCCCAGGCCGAAATCTCCGCGGGGGAGCGCCTCGCCTGCCAAGTCTGGCTCGAGGGCGAGGCGGAGATCCGCGTGCCCGAGGCCAGGGAAGCCAGCATAGCGACCGAGGCCCGGGCGGAGTTGATCGAGATCGACCCGCCGGCGCGCCGCCTCGCCGTGCTGCCCGATCCCCCGAGCCTCGAAGACCAGGCCGACGACGAGACACGGCTCCTGCGCGCGCTCGCGCGCCTCTTCCCCGGCCGCCGGCTCTCGGTCTCCCAGACTTCGCTCGCCGACCTCGCCCGGGTCTCGCGCGGGGCCTTAAGCGTCTCGGTGCTTCTTGCGGGCGACGAGGTGATCGACGCGAGGCCGGAGCGCCCCGGCGAGCGCGCTTTCGGCGTGGGCGTGGACATCGGCACTACCACGGTCGTCTGCTACCTCGTCGACCTCGCCACCGGCGAGCGGCTCGGCGCGCGCTCCGCCCTCAACGCCCAGCGCGTCTTCGGCGCCGACGTGATATCGCGCATCGCGGCCGCCTCGGAGGGAGAGGACGGCCTCGAGTCGCTGCGGCGCGCCATAGCCGGCCAGCTCGCCGGGCTCATGGAGCGCCTCGTCATCGATCAGGGGGCGCGGACCGAGGACATCGCGTCGATCGTCGTCGCGGGCAACACCACCATGCTCCATCTCCTCTCGGGCGTGCCGCCCGACGCCATCGCGCGCGCGCCTTTCGCGCCCGCCTTCCTCCGCAGGCGCGAGACGAGGGCCGCCGAGCTCGGCCTCGTGGGGCACCGGGCCTGCGCCGCCATACTCCTGCCGGGCGTGTCCGGCTACGTCGGCGCCGACATCGTGTCGGGCATGGCGGCCGTGGGCATGGCCGAGACGGCGGGGCCGTCTCTTTTCCTCGACCTGGGCACCAACGGCGAGATCGCGCTCGGCGGTCCCGACGGCATCCTCTGCTGCGCCACCGCGGCCGGTCCCGCCTTCGAGGGAGCGGGCATAGAGATGGGCTCGGCGGGAGTCGACGGGGCGATCGACTCGGTCTGGCTCGAGGACGGCGAGATCCGCTGCACGACCATCGGCGGCCGAAGCGCCGCAGGCATCTGCGGCTCGGGCCTCGTCGACGCGATCGCGGCCTTCCTCGACTGCGGCCTCGTGGACGACACGGGCCGGGTCCTCGACGCCGACGAGGCCGGCGCCCTGCCGCCGGCCATCGCCGCCGCGCGCGAGGGCGAGGGCAACGCCGTGCGCATCTACCTCGACCGGGCCGCGGGCGTCTATCTCTCGCAGGCCGACATCCGCGCGGCCCAGCTCGCCAAGGCGGCGGTCGCGGCGGGCATCGCCTCCCTCGTCGCCTCGGCGGGCATCGCGATGGACGACATCGTCCGCCTCTGGCTCGCCGGAGGCTTCGGCAGCTTCATCGATCTCCGCAGCGCCTCGCGGATCGGCCTCCTGCCCTGCGCCCTGCGCGAAAAGGTCATCGTGGCCGGCAACACCGCGGGGGCCGGAGCGGTGGCGGCCTGCCTCTCCCGCTCGCGGCTCGAAGAGTGCGACCGCGTGCGCTCGCTCTGCAGCTACCTCGAGCTCTCGTCGCGGCCCGACTTCAACGATCATTTCATCGAGAACATGATGTTTCCCGAGGACTGCTAGCCGTGGGAGAGCTCTTGCCGCTCGAAGGCCTGGAACTCGATGAAGTGCTCGCGACCCTCGAGCACTATTGCCGCGCCACGGCCACGGGCGCGCACCTCATCGGCGCCGACGGGCAGGTGCTCGCCGTCTTCGATCAATTCGGCAAGCGCCGCACCGACGAGGAGAGTCCCGCCGGGCTCTGCCCGATCTGCCGCGTCGCGGGAGAGGCCGACCAGAACGAGGAGCTCCGCGTCCAGCTGTACAGCGCCTTCCAGGCCGAGCGCTTCGGCGGCCAGTACATCCAGCTCTGCCCGCACTCGCTGCTCATATGGACCGCCCCGCTGGTCGTCGACGGGATCATGCGCGCGGCCTTCGTCGGAGGGCCGGCCCTGGTCGTCGACCCGACCGAGGTCTTCGAGGAGCTTTCCGCCGCGGGGAAGATCCCGGCGGACAAGGAGGACGCGGTGCGCGCGGCCCTCGAGACCGTGCCCCGCGTCACGGCCGTGCGCGCGGCCAGTCTCGCGGCCCTGCTCGCGCGGCTGGCGCGCTCGTCGACCGCCGCGGATTTCGGCAAGCAGAGCGAGCGCGAGGAGCAGCAGGCGCGCATCTCCGAATACATCCACGACCTGAAGGAAGAAAACGACCGCGGCTCCCCGCCCTATCCCATCGAGAAGGAGCGCGAGCTCCTGCACGCCATCTCGAACGGGGACAAAGGCGAGTCGCAGCGCCTCTTGAACGAAATCCTCGGCCACGTCTTCTTCTCGAGCGGCCAGGAGCCCGCGGTGGTGAGGGCCCGCGTCCTCGAACTCATCGTCCTGCTCTCTCGCGCCGCCCTGGAGGGAGGCGCCGACATCGAGCAGATCTTCGGCCTCAACTTCACCTACCTGAGCCAGGTCCAGAAGATGCGGAGCATCGAGGACATAGCGCATTGGCTCTCCAAGATCATGGTGCGTTTCACCGAGCTCGTGTTCGACCTCAGGGACGTCAAGCACGCCGACACGCTCCAGAAGGCCCTGCGCTACATCAATGCCCACTATACCGAGGAGATCACCCTCGACGACGTGGCCGGAGCGGTGTTCCTGAGCCCCACCTATTTCAGCAAGCTGTTCAACGCCGAGATGAAGTGCCGCTTCACCGCCTACTTGAACCGCGTGCGGATCGACAAGAGCAGGATACTCCTCAAGAACACCGACATTCCCCTCGTGGACATCGCGGGCATGGTGGGCTACGAGGACCAGAGCTATTTCACCAAGGTGTTCAAGAAGACGGTCGGGGTGTCGCCCGGCAGGTTCCGCGAGTCGGGCGGGCGCACGGGCGCGAATCCCGAGATCCACGAAAAGCACGACCGGGCGGACTGAAAGAGACGGATCCGAAGCGGGCGCCGCAAGCCGGCTCTCCGCGGAATCCGGCGCGCATTCGACAAGAACGCGTAAAAAAAAGCAAATCATTCCAATACAATTCCGCCGACCGCACCTAGGATTGAAAGCGAACGATCGTATAATGGAAAAGGATCGGGGCATCCACCCGAGTCGCATCACTACCGGGAGGCGCAGATGTCGTCGAAAGGCTTCTACATTATCGTGGGCGAGAATATCCACTGCACGAGGATACGGATGACCTCGGGCAAGTTCGTGGAGACCGACGCGTCCGGCGAGAGCTTCCTCGTCTTCAAGGACAAGGGAGTCCCGGCACGGCTGCCCATCCCCGAACTCTTCACTTCCTCCGACGACTGGAAGAACGGCAAGATCCGCCATGTCGCGGCGGCCATCTACCAGGGCATGCGCGGCTCGGCCGAGGAGCGCGCGGCCGGCGAAAGCTACCTCGCGGCCATGGTCCGCGAGCAGGAGGCCGCCGGCGCCTGGTTCCTCGACGTCAATGTGGACGAGTATTCCCTCGAGCCGGACGACAAGCTCGCCGCCATCGAATGGGCGGTGGAGGTCCTGCAGCGTTATGCGACAGTGCCGCTCAGCATAGACTCGTCGGACACGCGGGTCCTCGCCGCCGGTCTCGGCCGCTGCGACACGTCCAAGGGCAAGCCGCTGGTCAACTCCGTCTCGCTCGAGCGAACGGCCATGATCCCCGTCGCCGCGCGCTCGGGCGCCTGCGTCATCGCCGGCGCCACCGGCGAGGCTCGCATGCCCGAGGGGGTCGAGGAGCGCGTGGAGAACCTCAAGGCGCTCGTCACGCGCCTCGCGGCCGAGGGCTTCGCGCTCGGCGACATCTTCCTCGACCCCCTCGTGATGCCCGTGTCGGTGGACACCGGGAACGGCACCGTGCTCATCGAGGCGGTGCGGCGGCTGCGCGCCGAGTACGGGAAAGAGATTCATTTCGCGCCGGGACTCTCGAACGTGTCGTTCGGCCTGCCCAAGCGCCCCCTCGTCAACCAGGCTTTCGCCAAGCTCTGCCTCGAGGCGGGCTGCGACGGCGGCATCGTCGATCCGGCCCAGATCAACGACCGCAGCCTCGCCGCCCTCGACCTGTCCTCGGGTCCGGCGGCCCTGGCCCGGGACCTCCTCCTGGGCAAGGACGAATACGGCATGGCCTGGATATCCGCCTGCCGCGACGCCCAGGGCTAGGATGACGAGTTATGCGCCACTTTATCGAGGGCTGATTCGGCCTCGCCGTGGATCCGGGGGGCGGCCGCCGCCGTCTCCGAGACGGCGCCGCCCGGGCGGTTTTATGGATCGCATAACGCGTCCTGCCGCCGAAGCGTCCGGGACGGGGCGACGGACCGCATGGGACGGGGCGACGGATCGCATGGGACGGCGATTTCTCGCAAGATCGAACAAAAATAGGCAGAATTTTCAAAGACGGCGCGGCGCGCCGGAGTATGATTACGCTAGCATGTCATAGGTCCGAGGAGGTTTTTCATGTCCATACTCGACGATATCTCCGCCTTTCTCCAGAAGGGGCGGGCGAACGAGACCAAGGCCGCCGTGGAAAAGGCGTTGGAAGAAGGCGTCAGCGCGAAAGACATACTCGAAGGCGGCCTCATGGCCGGCATGAATATCATCGGCGGCAAGTTCAAGCGCAACGAAGTCTACGTGCCCGAGGTCCTCATCGCGGCCCGGGCCATGAACGCGGGCCTGTTGCCGCTCAAGCCTCATCTGGTGTCCTCGGGCGTCAAGTCGAGGGGCAGCATCGTCATCGGCACGGTCAAGGGCGACCTGCACGACATCGGCAAGAACCTCGTCAAGATGATGATGGAAGGCAAAGGCTTCGAGGTGCACGACCTCGGCGTCGACGTCTCGAGCGAGAAATTCGTGAACGCGGCCCGCGAGTTCAACGCCGACATCGTCTGCTGCTCGGCCCTCCTCACCACGACCATGACCGAGATGAAGAGCGTCGTCGAGGCGCTCAAGGCCTCGGGCCTGCGGGACAAGCTCACGATCATGGTGGGCGGCGCCCCGGTCACCGACTCGTTCTGCAAGTCCATCGGCGCCGATCTCTATTCGCCCGACGCTGCCAGCGCCGCGGATGCGGCGGTATCGGCCGTCGAAGCCGTCGCCAAGTCGGCCTAGGCCGGGCACCCGCGCTCATGGCCAAGGTCACGGTCGACTCGGGCATCTGCGGCTTCCGCACCGTAATGGACGTGCGCTCCGATGACCAGCAGCACGCCCTCGTGGCGCTGACGACCGACTGCCCGAATCTCAAGCCTCTCGAGGCCGAGAGCTTCGAGGTGGATGCCTTCGTCGAGTGCTTCGCCAAGGTCGGAGAGTCGGCCGTCTACGAAAGGCTGCGCCCCCGCTGCAGGCACCCCGGCTGTCCGGTCCCCTCGGGGATCATCAAGGGCGTCGAGGTGGCCTGCGGCCTGGCCCTCCCCAAGGACGCGAGCATCCATATCGTCCGCGACGGGAACTGAAGAAAGCGATGGTGCGGGGCCCGGCCGGAGGCCCTTCGTCCAATCCCACCCCCACGCAAAGCCGCAGTCCGGAAAAGCTTGTCGCCGGGGATGAACCCTGTCGCAGCTTCCGCAGGACCCGCTCTGCAACGTTCGCGGAAGGTTCGAAGGGGATACGGACGATCCTGTCCTCGCGGCGCTACTTGCCGGAGCCGAAGCCGCCCAGGCGCGAAACGGCAGCGGCTAACGTGCCCGAATCCAGCTCGAAGGGGGCGCTCGCGTAGGTTTCGCCCTCGAGCGAGAATTTGGCCGCGAGCATCGGGCCCGCGCCCTCGCCCAGGAGATAGCGCGAGAGGCCGTACCAGGCCAGCCGCAGCAGGGGCCGGTAGCTGCCCGCGGATTCCGCGTCCTTCATGAGGAACACCACGCTCACCTCGTAGACCGCGCCGCCGCCCGCGGCCGATCCCGCGGCGCCCGGCGCGGCGCCCGGCGCCGCTTCCCTCGCGGAAAGGAAGAGGCCGCGTACCGGCGCCTGCAACGACATGCCGAACAGCGCCTCAGCGAGGCGGTCGAAGGGATCGGGCACCCACAAGGCGAGGCCCGTGCCTGCCGCGGCGGCGAAGCGGGGCGGCAGGGGGTTGGCTCCGGGCTCGCGGGCCCGCTCGAGCAGGGGCTGAAGGTCGCGTGTCGTGGCGAGGACCAGGCCGGGCCCCGGAAGCGCGACGCGAAGGCCCTCCTTCGCGTCGTAGTAGCCCAGGGCCTCACGCTTCCAGGCTGAATTGCCGCCGAGGGCGAGGGCGGCGCTCCGGTAGGGATAGGAGCCCAGGAAGGCGGCGTCGAAGGAGGGGCCTTTATCGGTAGGGAGCCCCAGGCCCAGGGCGAGGGTGCTCGTGCGCTCGAGCAGGGGCGACAAGGCCCTCCCCTCGCCCGCGGGCACGAGTGCCGGGGCGAGGAGCCTGGCGGTCGCTCCGTCCATGCGCAGGTAGGCGAGCTCTCCGGGCGCGAGCAGCTCGAGCGGGTCGACCGACTTCTCCAGCACGAGGGGGGCGGCGCAGGACGAGAGGATCAGCGTCCAGGCTGCGAGCAGGACAGGCGCCCAAGCGGCGACCCCTGCGGCGGTCCGAGCGGGAGCGCGAGCCGCCGCGCGGCGCCGCCGCTCTGCCGCCGCAGGGCGCCGCAGGCGGCCGCCCGCCTCAGAGATAGGGCCCTCGGTTCGTCTCATGCCAGTCCCTCCGACGATAGAAGTTCGAGGGCGAGCTCGCGGTGCGCGCGGGCCGCCTCGTTCCACAGAAAGAGTTCCGACCCCGCGAAGCGACCTTCGCTGCGAATGCGCCGCAGCCCGTCGCCCGAGAGCGCGCGGCGAGCGAGCTCGCCCTTGAGCCAGAGATACTTGTCGTAGCCGGCGAACCTGCCCTCCTCGGAGGTCTCGTCGCGGACGCCGGCCGCGGCGAGCCAGGAGCCCCTATCGTAGGCGGGGACGTCGAGATCCACCGCGAAGGACGCGATGCGCGCGCTCATGTCGCCCGAGGACTCGCGCCACAGCCGCGCCAGGGGATCGAGGGCGAGCTCCTCATCCTCGAAGCCGCGGCCGAGGAAGGTTCTCAGGTAACGGTAGATTTTCCTGGCGGCGGCGAGAAAGCGAGCCCGGTTGTCCACCGACGCGAGCTCCGGCACCAGGCGCTCGTCGCTCCATCGGCCCATCGCGTCGTCGGGGGCGCGCAGGGCTTGCAGGTGCCCCGCGGGCGGCAGGGGCGAGGAAGGGTCGACGGCATTGCCCTCCTCGAGCCGGCCGGAGAAGTGCTGGTGCGCCCAGGTGTCGGCGTAGGCGTGCAGGGCTATGCCGATCCGGAAGAGGTCGCGCGTCCTCAGCGCCCGCACGAGCAGCTCCTTGGCCAAGGGCGAGTCGGGCGTGACCGTCCAGCGCCCGGCGCGGCCGTCTCGCCGTTCGCGGGCGGCCCGCTCGCTCTCGCCCGGCACGAAGTGGAAGGGCAGATAGATCTCGCGGAGCGTCGTCTGGTCCCAGAACAGGTAGTTCTGCGTGACCTGCGTGCGGTAGGGCGCGCCCCGCCCGTCGTCGATCTCGTAGGCGTGGATCGCGTTGTCGACATACTGCGAGGAGGTGGCGACCCGGCCGGCCTCCGCCTCGGAGAAGCCCGCGCGGACGCAGAGAAAGCAGATCGCGTAGTAGTGGAACTCCGCGTTCACTTAGGCGTGTACCTGAATTTCGGGTCCGGGAGCGGCCGGCCCGCGGCGAAGGCGGCCAGGATGTCGGCCAGCTGCGGGGCCAGGGGGAAGGAAGGATCGGTGAACGCCCGATAGTTGTCGTTCAGGTCGGGGCCGACGACCTTGAGCGCGTGGTTCATGTCGGGGATGACGTAGGCGGCCGCGTCGGGCCGATCGCGGACGAGGAGGTCGAACTCGGCGAGCGTCGTCTGGAAGTCGCGGTTTCCCTGCACGAGCAAGAGAGGCGCCTTGTCGACCTTGAGCTCGGAGAGCAGATCGTACTTGAACCACGAGGCCAGGTAGGGCTGGAAGCTCGGCCGGAAGAAGTCGGCGAAGTAGGGGCTCGGGTGGGGGTAGGTCTTGCCGGCGCGGAGCGCGGCCATGATGGCCTCGCCCTCGGCCTTGAGCGAGGACGGAGCTCCGGCGACCGCGGCCCCGACCGTCTCCACGGCGCTCTTCCCCGAGGCGCAGAGCAGGGCCAGGCCGTCGACGGCCGGCGCGCCGGGCTCCGCGAGGGCGGCCGCCGCGACGAGGGCGCCCTCGGTGTGTCCCGCTATCACGAGCCGCGAGAAGCGCCGGTCCGCGCGGAGCGCGGCCAGGGCCGCGGCCGCGTCCTTCACGTAGTCGTCGAAGCGGAGATCTTCTTCCTTGGCGACGAGGTAGTAGGCCTCGCCCGAGCCGCGCTTGTCGTAGCGCAGGGAGGCGACTCCGCGCTCGCGCAGGGCCTCGGCGAGCTGCTTGAGCGCGTCGTTCTTCCCCGGCACCGAGTAGTTGTTGCCGTCGCGGTCCGTGGTCCCGGCTCCCGCCAGGATGAGGACGACCGGGAAGGGCCCCGGACCGGCGGGCACCAGGAGTGTGCCGGGGAGGATGCCGCGGCCGGTGTCGAGGCTGTAGCTCGATTCGCCCGGCTCGGCGGCGGCCGGCGCAGGCTCGAGATCGAAGGTGCCGTTGACGACGCCGGAGCGGCTGATGCTTCCCGCGATGCGGGGCGCCCCCTCCGGCCCGACGCCGAGCTCGCCCGAGAAAATGAGGGCGTTGCCGGTTTCCTTGGAAGGCGAGCCGCTCGCCTTGCCGGCGAAAAGCGCGAATTCGATGTGAGCGCCCTCGCGCCTGATGGCGGACAGGGGATAGCCGTAGAGGCGCTGCCCCGGCAGGTCGAAGAGGCCGCCCTCGGGAAGTATGCGGAGACTGAAGTCCTCGCGGCCTTGGCCGAAGTCGAGCCCCCCCGTCCAGCGTCCGTTCGCTATGGCGGCCGCCGGCGAAGACGCGGCCGCCGGCGAAGACGATGTGGCCGGCGAAAGCGCGGCGCCCGCGGCGGAAGACTGCTGCGCGGCCGCGGCCGGCCAGACGAACAGGGAAACCGCAGCCGCGAGGCCGAATCGAAAGGCAGAGCGCCTGATCAAAGATGCCGAGTGTCGCATGCCTCGATTCTATCCGAGGGCGACGGGCGCTTCAATGGCGGCCCCCGCGGCTCCCGGCCTCTACTTCTTCATGGCCTTCTTGAACCGCTCCAGGACGAGCTTGGGCTCTCCCACGCCGTCGATGGTGATGAGCTTGCCTCGGGCGCGGTACCAGGCGATGAGGGGCTCGGTCTGCTTGCGATAGGTG
>Ga0307375_10000521_pt1 | contig 48086 bp, 27 predicted proteins | sample TR1MG_FD_202531 | JGI IMG/M metagenome (GOLD analysis project Ga0307375, IMG submission 202531) | Soil microbial communities from Risofladan, Vaasa, Finland - TR-1 | ecosystem: Environmental > Terrestrial > Soil > Coastal area > Acid sulfate soil | place: Finland: Risofladan, Vaasa | collected...
AGGCCTTCCTGCCTAAAATTCTAACGGGCGCTTGGCTGCCGAAGGAAGAGGGGAATGGGGACTAATACGCGGAATAGGCCGTTGGCCTAGCGAGCGTGGGAGTTCACCCCGTTCTCTTCTTCTAAAAATAGTAACTTAAAAACAGTAAGGCAAATCTAAAGGCCAGCGGGAGAACAAGACAACTAAAACCCTGCCTTTTCGGCTAGCCGTTTTACCCATGAATAGTCTGTGCTACCCCAGTAAACATCCCATGTTGGATTATCCCACTTGTTTGTAAAAAGTTGCTCTATTAGTAATGGCTTTATTTTATCAAAATCGTTTAGCGGAAAGTATATCGGTACCTTACCATTATTTGCTTCCTGATGGTACATATCCAACATAAGGTTATACTTATGCCTTACCCAATGCTCCATCTCAGACACCCACGAAATTTTATGCCTATCTGGAATGTCCTTTTCGTTATAGAAATTATAATCATTCTGCTCTCTGAATAGTAAACTATATTTAATAGAATAATTCACTAATTTGTCAAATTCAAGGAAATTACCACTTAAAATCCAACTATAGTAATTATCTAAAAACTGTATATTGAATTTTAAATTGTCTTTATGATAATAATTGTGAGGAGTTGATAACCCTATATAAGAATACAAAATAAACAAACTAAGAAAAAGCATCTTCTCACCTTGAACAATTTTTAAAGTAATTATATAGTTATCACGATTATACATCTCTGTGTTTATAATTATACTAACATGCTGATTGTATAAGCAACAATATAGTTCGCCTTCATAGTTTTCAACAATAAGATTGTACTTATCTATTAACTTTGAAAAGTTTGCTTTAACTATCTCACTAAATACAGCCATATTTACTTTTCAATTGTCCAATAATTTTCCTTTTTTACAAAATGGTAAGTGGATTTAAATTCATTTATCTCGTCCATAAATGCACCTTTTAAATCAATTATTCTTGTATCGTTAGGGTCGACCAAAATAATTACATTGTATTTATCAGGATTATTTAATATGTCCTGAATTTGTGGTTTATTGAAATCATTCCACCATACTTTCCCTGGGGTTTTAATAGTTTTGTCAGGTATGTTCAGAAGGTGAATTCTCCTTTTTGTACTGCTAATATTTTCAACTGCTTCATAGTACTTCATCATTTTTAATTCATCGAGAACCTGCTTTGTGGTAATATAACCGAGGTTATATGGATCATTATACTTTCCAAGAATGATGTTAATTTTCCCTTCAACCAAAGGTATTGTTTTTCCACCAATAGTGATTGAGTTGGATCCAAAACCGTGTATCAATTTTAGGTTATCAAAAACAGCGTTGTATTCAGCATCTGTGCCATTTTGAATGTAGCGTCCAATTAAATTGCCGTTAGCATCGGTTATTTCGTCAATGTAATAACCTAAAAATGGTTTATCGGTGGCTTTAAGATCGGCAAATAATAGTTCTCCAGATATTTTGTCATACTTAATAAGGAAACGACCATCGGCAGATACTTTTTCGACAATATTATCGCCTTGTGCTGTCCAAAATGTTCTAGCTCGACATGTTTTGCCTTCAGCATTTTTTAGTTCATTGAATATGTTAGAAGCGCTAGGGAATTTCTTCTTAAAGGCATTGATTACATCATCAATACCCCAGAGCCGTTCAATCTCTGCTACAGCGTTGTCTACTTCACCTACCTTATCGGCAGGGCAACCAACCTTTGTTCTATTGGCTTTCCAGAATTCCACAAAGTTTTGAACCTTAGACGGCATCAGCTGGTAAACCAATCGGGCCGATGTGACACCAATGTAGGAATTGTAAACAATGTCCCAAACCTCCACAAAATCCTTATACCGGCTGTCATCCTGCATCCCGCTTAAGTTAACCAGCAGGTCAATCGATGGAAATGCAAGGTCGGCAATAGCAAATGCCCTGGAAACAACTGTTTCTGCAGCGCTATACCCGCCAAAGGAAAGGGTGATAAAAAAGCCATCAACACCATACCTTAGCATTTTCCACGCTTTCTCGTTGTCCTGTTCGTTCAGTATCCAATGAAACAGGATTGCAGGGATAACAATTATACTTTGGCTTTCTTCATCCGCGTTTACCCCCAAATATTTAATGTCGCTTCTGACATCAAGGCCTATGTATTCGTAAGGGTTGAGGTAAGTTAATAAATTGTCGTAACCTTGATCTAACTTGTGCTCATAAGTTATCCGAAACTTAGATTTGTCTACTGAATTTTGAGAATGGAATATTATGTAGTCAGATAGGACCTTCTTTTTCCATAGGAAAATTTTGTTATTAAGTTTTCTGCTCGGATCGGTAAATGTTGATTGCTCCAGCTCTGAGACAGTGGGAGCAGGATATACTTGATAAATAAATCCAGAGATAGTGAATACAAACTTACTGAATTCATCCCCATCAATATGGTAAATGAGCTTATTAATCAAATTGTCTTTAAGTAAAAGAGTCAAAAACTCTTTCTTTTTGTCAAACTCTGTGATACCCTCCACTAGCCTTAATGCCAGCTGCTCCTGTCCACTTCCAAAGAATTGATTTCCGTACATTGGAGCATCAGCAAGTACTTTTAGTATGTAATAACGTGTATCAATTGAAATGCTTTGATTATAACCTTGAACGAGCATCCATGCTAAGTATGTAAATTTGTCTCGATCAGACTCATACATAACCATTTGCTGCTCTAATTTATCCTCGCCTTCTTGGTATGCCAATAAAGCTTTTTCAAAAATTTCGAATTGCTCTTCTGGCTTCCAAACACCCTCGTCCCAGTAGTTTGAGTTTGCTTTGCCTGAAAAAGTTTTATAATCATCATAAAGGTTGTTTCCGCATTTGTCTATTAGCTTTGCGACCTCAAATATTTTCGCCTTGAGCGATTCATCTGTAACACCCTCAATATGTTCATTATAGAATTTCTGACCAAGATCACCTAGGCAATTATTTCCACCAAAGGATATTTTCTTAAATAGAATTTTATTCGATATGTCGAAAGATGCTGGAACATTACCTTTTCCAGTGTTTTCAGTTTCTGTTGTAGATTTTGTAGTATTTGCAGTATAAAGAATGAGTTCACACCCAGGATCTTCTCCAAGTATTACTTTCATTGGAGCACTAATACTCTTTGTTATTGATTCCTTATAGAATTCACCTGTGATCTGGCCATTTACTTTTAAAGTATAACCTTTAAAAATCAATTTATTATCACTGGGCAAAAAATTTCCAACATAAATTTGATTCCCAACTTTAAATGTTAATAATGGGCCATCTGGTATGGCTAGGTTCACTGTTTTATTTGTATTGTTTTCTTTACAAACACCCGTGAAATTTACTAATGCATTTGATGGCAGAGTTATTGGGAGGCCTGCTGGAGTTAAATATGTTATATATTGTTTGTCACCTATGTATGATGAAATATCTTTGGCTACATCTGAAAAATCAATATTTCTACTTTCATAAATACTCGCCGCATCCGTCTCATCATCCAGCAACCCCGTTGTCAGTTCCGGGTTGTGAATTAGGTCCCACTGGGGCTTAATAAGGCGGGGGCCACCGTTGTAGTCCATGAGGTTGTCGGTGGTGCCCTGCGGCAGCACGGGGAAGGTGTGCTCCAGGTTAAAGGCGCCATGGCCCAGCTCGTGGGCTAGCGTGCGGGCATCGGTGGAGCTCTGTGCAATGAAGCCAAACCTACGGGCACGGGGCATGTAGCCCTGCAGCGTGGCATCGCTAAAGCGCGGCACCACAAAGAGGTAGTAGGTGCCATCCTCCAGCGTGGGGTTGGCCACCTTGTAGGCATCAATAAGGTTGTTCATGCCCTCGGTGTAGCTGCTGGCCATTTCGCTGGAGCCAAACTCCAGCTGGCCACCGGGTATGGTGTAGGCAAACGGTGCTGTCACCGTAACCGTCCACGAGGTTACCGCCTGGCCGTAAATGGCGCTGAGCTGGCTTTGTAGCGCACCTGCGTCTGGAGCGGTTGTTCCGGCCAGCGGCACCACCACCAGCTTCATGGGCTGCGGCTGGTATACCACCGCCTTGGCGGCACCAATGTCCACCTGCTCGGTTTTGCCATCGGCATTGTGCTTGGTGTAGCGCACTATTATGGGCTCCTCGCCCTCGGAAAGCCCCTGCAGCGAAACCATGAGTTTGTTGTTACCCATCACGTCCTTTTTAGCCACCTTGGCGTTGGTCTGCACATCAATGGTGAGGCTGTCGGTGGTAATCTTGCTGCTGCCGGGCTTTAGCTCCAGCACCACGTTGTCGCTGCCACTCACCGGCAGCGCCTTGTAGGGTATTCCCACCTCCCTACCGTTAATGGTGGCTATGGGGTAGTAGCTGCGCAGCGCCTCGTAGGCCAGCGAGTCATAACCGTAGGTAGACATGGAGGCCTTGTGGAAGAAGGCCGTTGGCAGGTCGCCCGCGGGGTTGTATGGCTTCACGGTGCCGTTCTCTACAATAAGTGGCCCATCGCCATAGCTGGTGGTGCCACCTCCTCCGGTGGATCCTCCCGCGCCAGCTCCGTCGCCTCCGCCATTCCCGGTGGTGCCACCGGTGGTAGTCCCAGCTCCGCCTCCCGTGGGGGGATAGATAACCACTGGCTGGTTGGCCAGCGGGATAAAGGTGGTGTCGCCTCCCGACACAACGGCCACATCGCCGTTGGGGTTTACTATAATGGTATCGATGGGGTTATCGAGGTGCAGGGTATCGAGCACCGTTACTCCCCCGCTACCGTATATGGTTGTATTCTTACTCTTGGTGGTTATCACCTCGCCGCTAATGAGCTGGTAGGTGGTGTTTATGCCAATTTTGTTGAAGGTGCAGCTGAGCCCCACACCCGCTATGGGTAGGTATACCTCACCCATTCCGGTAAAGATGCCGTTGCTACCCTGAACGCTGGTAACCTTAACGGGCATAACGCCGGCAAGGAATGTTTGGTTGGTATGGAGTGCTGGGAGCGGATTAGCTCGCCTTTGGCTCATGATCCTGTCTTACGGGTTCGTTGAATTTATCTCAAAGCAAAAGGGATAAACATTTCTGCCTATCCCTTAGTTGTGACCCCGACAGGATTAGCTCGCCTTTGGCTCATGATCCTGTCTTACGGGTTCGTTGAATTTATCTCAAAGCAAAAGGGATAAACATTTCTGCCTATCCCTTAGTTGTGACCCCGACAGGATTCAAACCTGTGACCTTCAGAACCGGAATCTGACGTTCTATTCAGCTGAACTACGGGGCCTTATTATTTTTGCTTCTAAATATCGTTTTCCTGCGCTGGACTTGAAATACTTTTCTCGTTTTCTGGCATCCTCTCGTACAGCAAACTCCTCAACATAAACTAACCTAAATGGGGCAAAAGCTTTGTTAGACCTAGTTTTTCCCGCATTATGTTCCCTAAGCCGCTGCTCAAGGTTTTGGGTCATCCCCTTGTAATACCTTCCAAAATTAATACTTTCTATTACATATACGTAATACATATTAACCGGAATCTGACGTTCCCTGCCCGACTGCTTGTGGGCAAATCTAATCTTAGCAGCCAAGTCGTCCCGAATTCAAAACATTTTATACCCAATATTCCTGTTGGTCAGGCGGGTATTCAGCTGAACTACGGGGCCAGCGGAGTGCAAAGTTAATATTTTTCTCCCCTATGCTAGCGGTATCGTTAAAAAAAATCAACCACCACGTAACGAGAAATCGAATTTTGATTACATAAACCCAAGTTCGAGCATGGCCTCCTCGCTCATCATGCTTTTGTCCCAGGGTGGGTCGAAGGTGAGGTTTATAACCACATCGGTAACGCCCGTAATTTCAGCAACCCTGTCGTTTACCTCCATAATCAGTTGGTCGGCCATGGGGCAGTTGGGCGCGGTGAGGGTAAGCTTCACCTCCACCTTGCGGCTGTCGTCGATGTTTACTTCGTAAATGAGACCTAGGTCGTATATGTTTACCGGAATTTCCGGATCATACACGTTCTTTAATACCTTAACAATATCGGCCTCAATATCGGGAATAGGTCGTAATTCCATGTTTTCTAGCTATTTAATTTTGATTTAAAGGCCATAGCATAAAGCTTCATCTGCTTAATCATGGCAAGTAGGCCATTGGCTCTGGTGGGAGAAAGATTCTCCTTAAGCCCTATCTGGTTGATAAAGTGTAGGTCAGAGTTGATTATCTCATCAGGAGTCCTTCCAGAAAGCGCCCTAATAAGCAGGGCAATAATGCCCTTGGTGATAATGGCGTCGCTATCGGCGGTAAAGACAATGCTGTCGTCCTGCAGCTCGGCATTAATCCAAACTCGGCTCTGGCATCCCTTGATTACGTATTGGTCTGTCTTGAACTTTGGATCGATGGCAGGAACATTCTTACCAAGCTCGATGAGGTAGGCGTAACGGTCCATCCATTGGTCGAGACTACTGAATTCGTCAACAATTTCTTCCTGAACTTTTTCTAAGGTCATGGCATTATTTATTAATTCTGCTGATGTGGCATTTTTACCCATCCATTCAATTACAAATCTTGCTATTCAAACATCTCCTTCACCTTCAGCAATGCTTGGTAGAGCTTGTCTACCTCCTCCATGGTGTTGTAGAGGCCAAAAGAGGCTCTAACCGTTCCACCAATTCCAAAGTGCTGCATAACCGGTTCGGTGCAATGCGTGCCAGTTCTTACGGCCACCCCTAGCTTATCTAATATCATGCCGGTATCATAGTGGTGAATATCTTTCAACAGAAATGATATGAGGCTTACCTTATGCGGTGCATTTCCATAGATGGTTAACCCGGGAATGGAGAGTAACTTTTCGGTGGCATAACGAAGCAGCTGCTCTTCGTGGGCAGCAATGTTGACCATTCCAAGCGACTGAACGTAACGGATAGCCTCAGCAAGACCAACGGCCCCAATGAAGTTGGCGGTTCCTGCCTCAAACTTGAGCGGCAAATCGGCATAGGTGGTCTTGGCGAAGGTAACGGTACCAACCATGTCGCCACCGCCTTGGTATGGTGGCATTTGCTCCAGCCACTCTTCCTTACCATACAGAACACCAATGCCCGTAGGACCATAGATTTTATGCCCGGAAAAGGCGTAAAAATCGCAATCAATATCCTGAACATCTACACCTAGGTGGTGAATGCCCTGTGCACCATCTATCAGAACTGGGATGTTGCGCTGATGGGCTAAAGCTATAATCTCCTTAATTGGGTTTACCGTTCCAAGGGAGTTGGAAGCTTGGGTTACCGCAACAATCTTTACCTTTGAAGTAAGCAAATCGGGTAGCAAATCCATTCGAAGCAATCCACTCTGGTCGAATGGAATTACCTTTAGCTTGGCGCCCTTTCGTTCGCACATGAGCTGCCAAGGAACAATGTTGGAGTGGTGCTCCATTTCCGATACCAAAACTTCGTCGCCCGCTTTAATAAACTTCTCGCCAAAGCTAAAGGCCACTAGGTTTATGGCTCCGGTTGTACCCGAGGTAAACACAATTTCACGAGTAGAGGCAGCGTTGATGAAGCCACGAATGGTTTCTCTAGCCTCCTCATACTTTTCGGTAGCCTGTTCGCTGAGGAAGTGGGCGCCACGGTGAATATTGGCATTGAGCTCTCGGTGCATTCTGTCGAGTGCATCAAGCACCTGAATGGGTTTTTGAGCCGTGGCACCATTATCGAGATAAACCAGTGGCTTACCATGAATAACCTGGTCAAGGATGGGGAAATCGGCTCTTACTTTGTTGATGTCAAACGACATTGTATCAGGATATTTTCAAAATCAATATTGTATATGCAGGTCCATCTCCTACTAGCAGCAGTGCATGGCGCAGGTGTTGCAGCGGGCCAGCTCACCTCGTAGGCGTTTATCTACCAGCTCATCAACCCTTGCGCGAAGCGGTTCAATGGTTATTTTTTGAATTACATCGTGGGCGAAGCCAAACATTTGTAGCAGGCGAGCTTCGCGCATGCCAATTCCTCGGGCACGCATGTAAAAGAGCGCCTCTTCATCCATTTGTCCAACCGTGGCACCGTGGCTACACTTCACGTCGTCGGCGTAGATTTCCAGCTGAGGTTTGGTGTATATCCGGGCATCGTCGGTAAGGAGCAGGTTGTTGTTGGTTTGGAAGGCCTGTGTTTTTTGGGCATCCTTGCGTACCAAAATTCTGCCATTGAAGGCAGCGGTAGCCATGTCGTCCAGTATATTTTTGAAGAGCTCATTGCTTACACAGTTGGGTACGGCATGGTCTACAAAGGAGTAGTTGTCCACGTGCTGCGTTTTGTCGACCAACGACAAACCGTAAATGTGGTTTTCAGCACCCTCTCCACCAAGCACTACGTTGATATTGTTGCGCACAATACCTCCGTGAAGGGTTATGGTGTTGGTGTTTACAACGCTGGCTGCCTCCTGTTGAATATAGATGTTCGAAATATGGTAAGAGCCATTGTGCTCATTCTGCATACGCACATATTCAAAGTTGGAACTTTTACCAGCAAAAACCTCTGTTGCCGAATTGGTAAGGAAGTTCTGTGGACTCAGCGTATGGTCGCACACAACCACCTTGGCTTCGCTGTTTTCTTCCAGCACAAAGAGGTTTCGTGGTTGAGTCATCAGCGCCTCGTCCGAAAGTAAAATATTGATAATCTGAATGGGCTTTTCGAGCACGGTAGACTTTGGAATGTAGAGGAATACTCCGTCCTGTGCAAAAGCAGTGTTCAGGGCTACCAAGCTCTCATCAGCAACATCGGCATAGCGTCCATAGTGCCGACTCACAATTTCTGGATATTGAAGCGCTGCCTCGGCAAGGCTACCCATGATAATGCCATTGGGCATCACCTCCAGCTTATTTTCACCAAAGTAGTAGCCATTTACCAGCAGCAATACATCGGTGTCCAGCGATGGCACATCACACTTGAAGATATCATCAACACTAAATTCCACCTTCCGGGGAGCAAAGTACTTTTCAAACTCCTTTTCAAAAAGGGTGGTAATGTTGGTATACTTATACTTCTCCGACTTCCGATTGGGTAGTCCAAGAATATTGAAACTCTCAATGGCGTCGGCGCGGGCAGCGTTAATGCTGTCGGCAGCACCCTCCCTAAGCAATTCAAGATTTGCTAGGTAGAGATTTACGAAATCGGCAGTTATTCTATTTTCTGATACTTTTCCAGTCATAACCTAGTTGGTTTTTAAGGCTATTACTGCCCATTTTTGATCCAGTCGTATCCCTTTTCCTCTAGCTCAAATGCCAGCTCCTTACCGGCCGATTTCACAATCTGACCGTTATAGAGAATGTGCACGTAATCAGGAACAATGTAGTCGAGCAGACGTTGGTAGTGCGTTATCACAATGGAGGCATTTTCTGGGGTGCGTAACTTGTTTACCCCATTGGCAACAATCCTTAGCGCATCAATGTCGAGACCTGAGTCGGTTTCGTCGAGGATTGAAAGCATTGGCTCCAGCATGGCCATCTGAAAAATTTCGTTCTTCTTCTTCTCACCACCCGAAAAGCCTTCGTTTACCGAACGATTGGTAAGCTTTGCGTCGATCTCCACAATTTCGCTCTTTTGGCGCATGGTTTTTAGAAAGTCGGAGGCAGATAGTGGCTCAAGTCCCTTATACTTTCGATGCTCGTTGAGCGCAGCACGCATAAAGTTTACCATGCTTACCCCCGGAATTTCAACCGGATACTGAAAGCTTAGAAAAATGCCTGCCCGTGACCGGTCTTCTGCAGGCAGGTCGAACAGATTTTTTCCGTTGAAGGTGACCTCACCCTGTGTAACCTCAAACACCTCACGTCCGGCCAAAACCGCAGCAAGCGTGCTTTTCCCAGATCCATTTGGACCCATTATGGCATGCACCTCGCCTGCCTTCACCTCAAGGTTTATTCCCTTTAATATCTCCTTGCCATTGATACTGGCGTGTAAGTTTTTAATTGTAAGCATGTTTCAAAAAGATTTATAAGGAATTGGAAGAAGTTAAATGAAGTTATTTCAGAAGTTAAAAGAATAATTCAGCCATTCTGAGTAATTGCATTACAATAACTGTTGAGCAAAAAACTAACTTCAATTAACGCACTTGTTGCCTCCTTTGCTATTTTATCATCAATGTATTTTAGATCCTTTGAAAGAATTAAATAATATCGAGATTCTTCAATGGATGCTTGTGCAATATTAAAGAATCTCAACTTGTCAAGTTTCCCCTTTTTCTTGTAGCCTTCTGCAATGTTTGCAGGGATTGAAATGGCAGCTCTTCTAAATTGAGAAGTTAAGCCAAATTGCTCCAGTCTTGGATAGTTAGAGGTTATCTCATATGCAATTAAAACGAAGGAATGTGCCTTTTGCCAAACAAGCAAATCTTCAAAACTCTTTGTTTTTCGATTAAGCTCATCCATGGCCATTCTTCTAACTTCTTTTACCTCCGTCTAACTTCATATAACTTCTTTCTAACCAACACTTCCCTCCAAGCTAACCTGCAGTAATTTCTGAGCTTCTACTGCAAACTCCATGGGGAGCTGGTTGAGTACCTCCTTGGCATAGCCGTTAACTATTAGTCCAATGGCATCCTCGGTGGAAAGGCCACGCTGGTTGCAGTAGAAAATCTGGTCTTCCCCAATTTTTGAGGTTGTAGCCTCATGCTCCACCAATGAACTTCTATTCTCCACCTCAATGTAAGGGAAGGTGTGAGCACCGCATTTATCGCCCAGCAAAAGCGAGTCGCACTGTGAGTAATTTCTTACGTTTTCGGCATTCTTAAGCACCTTAACCAACCCACGGTAGCTGTTTTGGCTAAAACCTGCCGAAATTCCTTTCGACACAATGCGACTGCGAGAGTTCTTTCCAATATGAACCATCTTGGTACCCGTATCGGCCTGCTGGTAGTTGTTGGTTAACGCTACGGAGTAGAACTCAGCATAGGTGTTTTCGCCCTTTAGTATGCAGCTGGGATACTTCCACGTGATGGCTGAACCGGTCTCCACCTGTGTCCACGACAGCTTGGCGTTGTCGCCCTTGCAGATGCCACGCTTGGTTACAAAGTTGAATATACCTCCTTTTCCGTTCTTGTCACCGGGATACCAGTTCTGAACGGTTGAATATTTTACCTCCGCATCCTTCATCACCACAATTTCCACGATGGCCGCGTGCAGCTGATTCTCGTCGCGCATGGGAGCTGTGCAGCCCTCTAGGTAGCTAACGTAGGCACCTTCGTCGGCCACAATGAGTGTGCGCTCAAATTGACCGGTGTTGGCAGCATTAATTCTAAAGTAGGTGGATAGCTCCATGGGGCAACGCACGCCTTTAGGAATGTAGCAAAACGAGCCATCGCTAAACACCGCAGAATTAAGAGTTGCAAAAAAATTGTCGGAGTAAGGTACCACCGAGGCCATGTATTTTTTCACTAGGTCAGGGTGCTCTTTCACTGCCTCGCTAAACGAGCAAAAAATAATGCCCATCTCTGCAAGCGTTTCCCGGAAGGTGGTTTTCACCGACACGCTATCCATCACCGCATCCACCGCTACGCCGGACATCATCTTCTGCTCCTCGAGCGGAATGCCCAACTTCTCGAAGGTTTCTCTTAACTCCGGGTCAACCTCGTCCATGCTGGTAAGAGAGACCTTTTGCTTGGGTGCCGAGTAGTATATGATATCCTGATATTTAATGTCGGGGATTGTTAAATGGGCCCACTCCGGCATCTTCATGGTAAGCCAGTGACGGTATGCCTTCAGTCGGAACTCTAAAAGCCAGTCCGGTTCTCCCTTCTTTTGGGAGATGAGTCGCACAACATCCTCGGACAAACCTTTGGGAATTGCTTCATTCTCAATGTCGGTAACAAAGCCATACTTGTAGTCGCTTTCCGTTACTTCGTTGAGAATTTTATCTTGTTCACTTGCCATAGCTGAAATCCAAATTTCGATAACGTTTACAGGTTAACAATGCACTAGGGTTAATGTTTACCTATTGTTTAGTTGCATCAACCTTCGCTATATTTAATCTAAATTAACCGGGGCAAAGATAGCAGCTATTTTATTTTTTGATAAGAAGTTGTGGGGAAAAATAGTATGATAATCATCAGGTAAAGCGTTGAGTTATATATAAGCTTACCTAAGAATTATGGGATAAGGCCAATGAACTCCTCGAAGTTGGTGGGTGTAATCACCTCCATTTTGTTTATGGGATATCCGTTACGAAAGGTGGTGGAGAAGTGCGCCTTTGCTTTAGGACTCCACTTAAATTCGTAGGCTGAGAAGTGTTCTCCTTCCTCCTCGATATAATCTATCTCTTGCTGCTGAATGGTTCGCCAGAAAAACCTTCTATTGTCGAACTTATTAAGATTTAAATATTTGAATCGCTCGCTCATTAAAAAGTTCTCCCAAAGGGCTCCTATGTCGCTCCGCATGCTCACATCATGAAAATTTCCAATAATTGCGTTACGAACTCCGTTGTCGTAGAAGTAGAACTTTTTTCCCTTCTTTATCTCGATGCGGCTATTACGACTCAACGCCGGCAGTCGAAATATCACAAATGCTTTTTCGAGCATATCGATGTAGCGTTCAACAGTTTGGTTGTCAACTCCAACCAGCTGAGCCAATTCCAAATATTTTACTTCGTTGCCTAGCTGCAGTGCTAGAGCCTTAAGGATTTTATCGATGATGTGAGGCTTATTTACACCTTGAATAAGAGTCAAGTCCTTGTACAGATAGCTGTTAACAAGTAATTTCAGCAACTCAGCTGCATCGCTCTGCTCAACTACTATTTCAGGGTAATACCCATAAACGAGCCGATGCTCCAACATTCTGCGCTCCTCGAGTAATCCATGGTGCTTTACCATTTCGCAATAGGAGAGTGGTGGCAAGAAGAATTCAATCTTGCGGCCAGTCAACGGTTCGTTTGCCCTGTTAGCCAGTTCGAATGAGGAGGAGCCGGAAGCAATTACCTGAACGTCTTTAATCTGATCGGCAAACAATTTTAGGGTAAGGCCTATGTTTTGAATTCGCTGCGCTTCATCAATAAATACAATATCTGCATTACCAACCAGACGCTTTAGTTTGGCAGAAGTGGTATTGCTTATAAATTCTCTAATATCAGCCTCGTCCCCATTAAATCGAACAATTTTTTTGTCTAACTCCCCTAGTAGTTGCTCAATAAAGGTTGTTTTACCCACCTGCCTTGGGCCAAATACGATGAGTATCTTCCCCCTGAAGAGCCAACTTTTTATGTTAGAACCAAATTCACGAACTATCATGGCTGTAATGTTATCTAATCAAATATAGGCTAAAAATTATAAAAGCGCAATTATATATAATATTATGCGTATTAAATCGCAAATACTTATAGATGCTCTCAGCATTGCACCATTCGTTGAGTTTTACAACTTCATGAACTACTTTAAAATATATTCGTCCAAACCCCTATCTTTGCACAAAATATAACTACATGGCGGAAAAGAGAAGAAGAACGGAGATATCGACCTTGGGCGAATTTGGGCTAATCGACCACCTTACAAAGGAGTTTAAACCATCACAACCAACTACGTTTAAAGGTGTGGGCGACGACTGTGCGGTAATCTCCGCTGGCGACAATCTGATGGTAATAACTACCGATCTGCTGCTGGAGGGAATTCACTTCGATTTAACCTACTCTCCCTTGCGCCATCTGGGTTATAAAGCAGTAGTGGTGAATCTCTCCGATATATATGCCATGAATGCAAAACCAACGCAGATTACCGTTTCGGTGGGTGTTTCGGCGAAGCTCTCAGTGGAGGATCTTGAGGAACTTTATTCTGGTATCCACATGGCCTGTGAGCGATACAGTGTTGATCTTGTAGGTGGTGATACCTCCGCGTCACTAACGGGACTTTGCATCAGCATAACGGCGATAGGTGAGGTTAGTAAAGAAAGCATTACCTATCGCTCTGGGGCAAAGGTCAACGACCTTATTTGCGTTTCGGGTAACTTGGGTTCTGCCTACATGGGCCTTCAAATACTGGAGCGTGAGAAGCGAGTTTTTCAAGCCACCGGCATGGAACAACCAAAGTTGGAGGGATACGACTACGTGCTGCAACGTCAGCTAAAGCCTGAGGCTAAGCAGAGCACCATTGACATGCTTCGCGAAGCGGGAGTGAGACCTTCGGCTATGATAGATATCTCCGACGGGCTATCGTCCGACCTGAAGCACATTTGCAAGCAGTCGGGCGTGGGATGCCGCGTTTACCTAGAAAAAATTCCCATTGCGGCCGACACCTTCAAGGTTTGTGAGGAGATGAACTTTGATGCCGTAACAGCCGCCCTCAACGGTGGTGAGGATTACGAACTGCTCTTCACCATTCAGCAGAGCGACTTCGATAAGATTAAGAATCTTTCGGGAGTGGACTTTATTGGCCATATTACCGGAGCATCCACGGGTGAATTTTTGGTTACCCCCGACGGCCGAGACATTGAGCTAAAGGCTCAGGGCTGGGTGGCTTACTAATGTTAAGGATTATTGTATGATAAACCAGGAGCTGAGAGATAAGACTATCCGGGCAACGGTTTGGAACCTTGTTGAGAAACTTGGTGTTCTTGGAATTGGGCTTTTCATAAATATAATTCTGGCCCGGCTGCTTTCGCCGACCGAGTATGGATTAATAGGCAACATTGCCATTTTTACCGTCATTGCCAACACTTTTCTCGATAGTGGTTTTGGCGCTTCGCTTATTCAAAAACAGAAGACCAGCCAGATAGACTACTCCACCATCTTTTTCTTCAACTTGGGAATAGGGGTGGTGCTCTATGGTATTTTGTTTGCCATTGCTCCATGGGTTGCCAGCTATTTTCAGCAACCCATACTGAAATCGCTACTCCGAGTTGTGGGGCTAATGCTAATATTCAACAGTTTTGGGCTTATTCAGGCCACCCTATTTACAAAGAATCTCAATTTTAAAACGCAATCGAAGGCAGCATTAGTTTCCAACTTGCTTTCCGGAGTTATTGCTGTTTCCATGGCTTTCTTGGGATTTGGAGTATGGAGCTTGGCCGTTCAGGTTCTCAGCGCAGTAATCTTTAAAACAACACTTCTTTGGTATTTCTCCGACTGGCGCCCAACCCGGCAATTCAGCTTTCAATCGTTGAGGAGTCTCTTTGGATTTGGGTCAAATATTTTGTTTTCAAGTCTCTTGGAAAACATCTACCAAAGTGCCTTTTCCTGGATTATTAACAAGCGGTTTTCCATTCAAAGCCTAGGATTCTACACGCAGGCAAAGAAGCTGCAGGAGATACCGGTACTCATACTATCAAACGTAATTGGTGGGGTTACCTTCCCAGCAATGGCTACCATACAGGACGACAATGTGAAGTTGAAGCAGACCTACAAAAAAATTCTTCAGCTGCAGGTATTTGTCAACTTTCCAATTATGCTTGGGCTCATGGTGATGGCTAAGCCGGTAGTGGCAATTTTGCTAACGGCCAAGTGGCTCCCTTCCGTTCCGTTTATTCAGCTGCTGGCACTGGCAGGAATGCTATACACACTTCAAACAACCAATCTCAACATACTCAAAGTCAAAGGTCGCTCCGACCTTTACTTGAAGCTGGAAATTGTGAAAAAGATAATGGGTGTTGCTCTAATAATCGTGGGGCTATTCTGGGGAATTTACGGGCTGGTTGTCAGCTTAGTTGTATCTGCCTATATCTCCTACCTAATCAACAGCTATTACTCTGGCAAGCTAATAGGCTATCCGGTAAAGGAGCAGCTCATCGACCTTGCGCCTTACCTGCTCTCGAGTGTTATAATGGCTGGAGCCGCATACGGCATAAAGTTGGTTGTACCCTTTGGCGATATAGGAATGGTGCTTTGCCAGGGTAGCGTGGCTGTTGCAACCTATTTTTTAGTTTCTTTGCTATTACGATTAGACGCTATTAACGAACTGAAAACCATAGTTGGATCACTTTCAAACAAAATACGAAATGGAAAGTAGAGAGGATAACCCCATTTTAGTAACACAACCCGAGTTGCCACCACTTGAGGAGTTTCATGAGCTACTGAAGGATATTTGGACTACCAAATGGCTCACCAACAATGGAAAATACCATCAGGCACTGGAGAGCGAGCTAGCCAAGTTTCTTGGCGTACCCTACATTAGCCTCTTTTCCAATGGGACCATGGCCTTAATTACTGCTCTTCAAACGCTGCGTATCACTGGTGAGGTGATAACATCACCCTACAGCTTTGTGGCTACTACCCACGCTCTGCATTGGAATGGAATAAAGCCCATATTTTGCGACGTTGAGGCAGACTTTTTCAACCTTGACCCTAAGAAAATTGAGGCGGCCATCACCCCAAAAACTACCGCCATTCTTCCGGTGCATGTGTATGGCAATCCATGCAAGGTGGATGAGATTGCAAAAATTGCAGATACCTACGGGCTAAAGGTGATTTACGATGCTTGCCACGCTTTTAATGTTAGAATTGGAGGCCAATCAGTGATGAACTTTGGCGACCTCTCCGTGCTGAGCTTCCACGCCACCAAGGTATACAACACCATTGAGGGTGGAGCCATTATTTGCCACGATGAGAAAACAAAGAAGCGTATAGATTATCTCAAGAATTTTGGTTTTGCCGATGAGGTAACTGTTGTGGCACCAGGAATCAATGCCAAGATGAATGAGATTCAGTCGGCCTATGGGCTGCTGCAGCTGAAGTATGTGGAAGAGGCCATTGAAAAGCGCAAGGCTGTTGCAGATCGTTACCGTGAACAACTTGCCAATATCCCCGGAATTAGGGTTCTGCACGATATGGAGGGTGTTCAGCACAACTATCCTTACTTTCCCATTCTCATTGATCACAAAGAGTTTGGAACCAGCCGCGATGCGGTATACGAAAATCTGAAGCAATACAACATTTTTGGGCGTAGGTATTTTTACCCTCTCATTAGCCAGTTTCCAACCTACCGTGGGCTACCATCGGCATCAGCCGATAACCTACCCGTGGCAGAGCAGGTGGCAAGCCAGGTGCTCTGTTTACCCATATACCCACAGCTACCATTAGAAAAGGTGGATAAAATAGTTAGGATAATAAAATCACAAAAAAGTTAATAAGCCCCAATATTTACAAAATTCAAGGAAAGGAAAACAAGGTTAGTATTGCAAATCTTGTTTCAGAATATGGGATATTTAAGTGAAATAGTAGCAATGGAAATTCTTTTCATTTCATGACAGACCAAGAGCTTGTTACAGTAAGTGTTCTCATGACTACGTACAATCATGGGCGGTTTATTGAGGAAGCCATTCATGGAGTGTTAATTCAGCAATATTCCTTTAGGGCAGAATTTATCATTGCTGATGATGCTTCGTTGGACAACAATCAGAGTTTGATAGCCAAGCAATCAGAAAGATATCCCGAATTAATAAAGCCCATCTTAAGGGAAAAAAATATTGGTGCACACCTAAATTGGAACGATGCCTTGGCCCGATCGAAAGGCAAATACATTGCCATTTGCGAAGGCGACGATTTCTGGAACTCCCCAGATAAGCTCCAAAAACAGGTGGCTATTTTAGAAACCAATCCTGAGGTTGGGTTGGTATTCTCCAACTTCAATATCAAGGAGAAGCACCGCACAGTAAGGAGAGTGCTCAAAACAGTTCCCTCCTGCATTGATAAGCCCGATGAGCTATTGGTAAGTAACCCCATTGCCACCTGTACTATTGTGTGCCGACGTGACCTGCTAAACGAAGCACAGGCTTTTCTTGGTGAAAGGAGGTTTGCCATGGGCGACTATCCAATTTGGCTCTACATTGCCCAAAAGTCGAAATTAGCTTACATTGATGAGCCTTTTGCCACTTACCGTATTGTGGGAGGTTCAGCCACCAATCAGGGCTACCACAGGCAGCTGGCATTTCTGGAATCGCAGCAGGAGGTGAAAGAGTTCTTTATGGAGCGTTTTTCCTACAGTGAACCTATTCTGCAAAAGGTGAAGTTGGAATACCTTCAAAAGAAGTTGATGCTTTGCTTTCTGACCAATAAAAGGGACGAGTTGGACAAGTGTGCCAAAAGTTTAACGTTGCTGAAGGGTAAACTTACGCTACGAGAGAGGGCTTACGCAACAATGGGAAAGAGTTGGCTGCTCTCCTTTCCAATAAAGCTCTACCACAATATTTACCATCGGTTAAGGAGAGGTTAGCGCCTACTCAAGCAGTAGCCCTATTAATTTCTCCTCCCTCTTCTCCATTGTAAAGTTGGCAAGCGTATATTCTCTCGCCATTTTGGCCGTATCCATCGTAAGGGCTTTCCTAATAGCCACTTCAAGCTCGGTCACCTCGCGTTTGTATATCAGCACTCCGCATGGGCCAATAGCATCGGGTATTCCATTTACATTTGACCCTACAGGAATGCACTCGCAAAGCATGGCTTCACTGAGGCTTACGGGCATACCTTCGGTAATGGAGGCCTGAACGTAAACCTTGGAAAGATTGAAGTAGTGCGATAAAACCTCGTCGGGGCAAAACGATGGGATAACCTTGAGATTCTTAATTTCGGAAATCTTGTAGTTCTCTTCCACCCACTCCATATAGGTTTTTTTAACGCTGATGAGCACAAAGTCCAAGTCAGGATTCCGGCGAGCCACCTCGATAAACAGATCGTAGCCCTTGTTGTAAAAGTCGGAGGTTGTATTCATGGTACCAACCGTCATTACTAGGTTTGGTTGCTTCTGTACAGTCGCATCAAATCGAATGCGACTCTGGTCAATGCCGTTGGGGACCACCTCCAGGCGCCCTTTTATTCCCTTTACATAGTGCTTAATGCCGTCGATATGGGGATTTTCGGGATTGTAGAAAAAGTTCTCATGGTATATTAGGCTTTGGTGATTGGGCAGTACCAAGGTGGCATTGCGCAGGGCATACTTTACGCACCAACCTCTAAACTTTTTTTGGTAAACTCCCTTTCCCAGCTCCTTGTAGCAAATGGCCTCCTGTCCGCCGGCAAAAATTATGGTGGGCTTCCTAAATATTCGACCCATAAGCACCATTAAGGCGGAATGGTAATCGCCAAACCAGGTAACTAGTGCCTTTGTTCGGCAGAGGTTGAATAGGATAAATAGCTTTAGGTGAATCAACCGCCAGATAAAACCGGCCTTTTTGCCAGCCTGATTCAGCAAAATTGACTTAACCTCAAAATGCTTCTGTAGAATCTGCTCATCGGCTCTTATGAAGGAGGAGTTGTTGGGTTTGATGTAAAGTATTTTGCTGCCCGGTTTTAGCATAGCCATTATCTGAGCGTATTAATTATCTTTTCAATTCCTTCGGCAAATGTGGTTCTTGGTTTCCAGCCCAACTCGGCAGTTGCCTTAGCAATGCTAACATAAACATCCCACACCTCATTTTTTCGTTCAATATTCTTGGCTAGGTAAGGTTTATCTATTCCAGAGATGTCAAGAACGGTTTTAATGATCTCCTCCACGCTTACGGAGTATCCGCTGCCCACGTTATACAATCCGTAGTTTTTCCGACCAATGGTGCCAACCAGCACATCCATAAAATCGTCGATGTAGAGGAAGTCACGCTTTGGTCGTAAATCCATCACCTCTACGGTATTTACTTCTGGGTTAAGTACTTGCTCAATGATAAAAGGGATAAGAAAACTCGGGTTCTGATTCGGACCAAAAATATTAACCGGTCTAAGAATGGTAACCGGAACGCCAAACTGTTCTGAATAAAATCGACAAATATCCTCAGCCACCAACTTGCTGTGGTTGTATGGGCTTACTGGTGCAACCGGATGGTTTTCGTCTACCGGAAGATATTGCGGTGTTCCATACACGTAGCTACTTACATAGGTTAGGGAGCAGCCTTGCTTACGGCAAAGGTCAAGAATGTTGGTTGTGCCTAAAGTGTTAGTTCTGTAGAAATCGAGAGGATTTTCCCAACTGGCAGGTACGTAGGTTCTTGATGCAAGATGAATAATGTGGTCCAGCTTCTCGTAGTTAAATTCGGCGGTGGCAATGTCGCCATCCTCCATATCGAAGGTAAACACCTCGTAGTTGTTGGCTTTAAGTCGTTTTAGCAAGTTTGTTCCAATAAAGCCGCTGCTTCCGGTTACCAGTATTCGTCCCTTCATGCTACAAAAATTTATCCTTATTGGCATCGAACTCCTCAATGGCCTGCATGTAGTCGTCGGGGCGACCGATGTCCAACCAGTAGCCATCGTATGGTTTAACAGCAACCTTTTCGCCTTTGTGCAGAAGTTCAAGCATGAGCATGTCGAAGCCAAAAAAGGTCTCCTCGGGAATAAAATCGAGAATGCGACGGTTGAGCATGTAAATTCCCATGCTCACAAGGTAGTGATGTTGAGGTTTCTCCTTAAACCCGGTAAGCCTGTTGCTGCTGTCAACCTCCAGCACACCATACTCGCTAACCTCTGTCCTTTTGTAGGATGAGATGGAAAAGAGGCTGTTCTCCTCCACATGAGCATTATAGAAATTGGCAAAGGAGAGGTCGGTAAGGATATCTCCATTCATAACCAAAAAGTTTTCCGGAAGGTCTTTTATCAGCTTTAGCGGCCCCATGGTGCTCAACGGCTTACTTTCCAGCGAGTAATCGACCTTGATGCCCCACCGGGAGCCATCACCACAGAAGGCCTTGATAATTTCGGCCTGATGGTTTACCGTAATGGTGACGTGGCCAAACCCGTTTTTTGCCAGCTGACGAATTACCACCTCAAGAATGGGGAAATCGCCAATGGGCATAAGCGGTTTTGGAAGAACAACGGTGTACGGTTTAAGCCGAGTTCCCTTTCCTCCAGCCAGAATAACTGCTCTTTTACACATTGTAGATATCGGCTTTATATCTGGCTTGGTTTACCGGATTTTTGAACCACTCAATTGTTTGCAAAACCCCCTGCTCAAAGGTAAGCTGCGGTTCCCAATTGGTAAACCGGCTTAACTTTTGTCGGCTTCCATGCAGGCGCTCCACTTCGCTAAGGGCAGGTCGTAGCCGTTGCTCATCGGAAACAATATGGGCAGGGGGATTGATCTGATCGATAATCATTTGTGCTAAATCGCCGATTGAGATCTCCATTTCGGTGGCAATATTCACATCCTCACCAATGAGCTTGTCGCACTTGGCAATTTCGATAAATCCTCTGGCGGTGTCTTTCACGTAGAGTAGGTCGCGAGTAGGGCTGAGGGCCCCCAGCTTAATTTCCTGCTTCCCGGCCAGAAGCTGCGTAATAATTGTTGGTATTACCGCTCTAGCCGACTGACGAGGGCCATAGGTATTGAATGGACGCACAATGACAACGGGTAATCCAAAGCTGCGGTAGAATGATTCAGCAATGCTATCGGCACCAATTTTAGTGGCAGAGTATGGCGATTGCGGCTGCCGTGGGTGCTTCTCATCGATTGGCACATATTGGGCCGTACCATACACCTCCGAGGTGGAGGTCACCAGCACGCGCTCTACATTGAGGTCGCGTGCCGCCTGTAAAATGTTGAGCGTACCCTTTATGTTGGTGTCCACATAGCTGTCGGGAGAGTGGTAGCTAAACGGAATGGCAATGAGTGCGGCGAGATGAAAGACTACATCAACATCCTTCATGGCATTTCGTACGCCGTTTGGGTCACGGATATCGCCCGCAAATATCTCAATCTTATCCAGCTTGCTCTTGGGAAAGGTGTCGAGCCAGCCCCAAGAGTTGAAGGAGTTGTAGTAAACAAAGGCTCTTACCTGAAAACCTGAGTCTACAAGCATTTCGGTGAGATGGCTTCCAATAAAACCATCGGCTCCGGTAACTAATATTTTCTTATTGGAAAGGTCCATTATCCATCATTTTCTGCAAACGTACTTGAAAAAATTCAATTTTGTAAACTGGCAGAGAGTTAAATAGAATGGGGCTCATCGCCCCATCCATTTAGTAGCTTATCACCTTAATCTCTGTTCGCCTATTTACGGCCTGCTCGGCCTCGGTGCACTGTACGCCCTTCTTACAACGATTCTTGATCATGGTGTCGCCATAACCCTTGGCCACAATGCGCGAGCTGGCAATACCTTTGGAAACAATATAGTCCACGGCAGATTGTGCACGTTTCTGCGAAAGCACCATATTCTGCTGCGAACTGCCACGTGCATCAGTGTGCGAGCTGAGCTCAATACGGATGGTGGGATTTTCCTCCAACAGCGTAACCAACTTGTCGAGCTCTGTTGCCGACTCCGGCTTGATGTCCCACTTGCCCAAATCGTAGTATATGTTTGGAATCTCAATAGCCTTGTTCATCACAATGGGCTCCATCTTAAGGTCGTAGGCTGTATTTAGATTGAACATACCTGCCGGTACTCCTTGCGTTGAAATCATTAGCGTCTTAGCGAAGAATTTCTCCTTCTCCAGCTTTAAGATATAGATGTGGTTGGCATCTAGCCTAAAGTCGAAGCTGCCAAAGTCGTCGGTTTTGTTCTGAACCTTCTCGTTGGTGGCCTTGTCGAGCAGGGTAACAACAACCTCCTTGATTGGCGTGCCGTCATCCTTGTTGGTAACCAATCCTACGGCAGTGAACGATCCGTTGGCCGGTTGAAGTGCTAGGCTAAATTGAGAGTTCACGTTAAATGGAGCGTTGCCAAGTGTAAGGCTAATTTCCATGGGTGAATAGCCATCCTTCTCCAACTTTACCGAGTAAACTCCCTCCGGTAGGTCTGTTCTGTTGAACTGACCTGAGTTGTCGGTAGCCATGCGAAGGGGTTGAGGCAACTTGTCGGAGGTGAGTGTAACCACCACGTTTTCTAAGGGGAGGCCTGTTTTGGCATCGGTAACCTTACCGGTAAGCCCCGGCTTTACAACAGCCTGAAGTCTCGTGTCGAACATTGTACTAAGGTTCAGGTCACCACGCTCACGTCCCTTGGTGGAAAGAGTAAACCACTTGCTTACGAAACCCTCCTTTTCAACACGAATGCGGTAGTCTGTATCTTTATCTAACTTAAAGCGAACGCGTCCCAGCTGGTCGGCACTGCCAACTAGGGCTTTTGTAGTATCGGGAGGAAAAGCAATGGCTCTTGCACCAGCAATAGGGGAGTTGTTGGCAAGCGACAGAATAGTGGCCGTAAGGGTATAGCCAATATCGCGCGTCATGGTAATTTTAACAGGAATGGTTGTTGGCTTGAGGCCAAGACCAAAGGTGTTCACCTCCACCGATGTTGGAAAGTAGTCGGTTCGTTGGGCATGTAGAGAAACTTTGAGGTCATCATCCAGCTTGGCGGTAAACTTGCCTGCCGCATCTGTCGAAATGGTGTTCACCACCTTATCGCCATCCATAACTTTTATGGTTGCAGAGACTACTGGCGCACCCTTTTCGTCAACAACCTGTCCATCTAATGTGTGGGTAACCACTATCTTTTTTACCTCGATTTTGTAAATATCGTCATCACCCATTCCACCGGGACGGTTGGAGGAGAAGAATGCTATGGTGCCATCGGCTGACAGCGTGAGGCCAAAATCGTCGTAGGCTCCATTCACCGGGTAGCCAAGGTTGGTAACATAGTCGAACCCGTTGGCGGTTGGATAGGCAGCAAACAGGTCGAGGTTGCCAAAGCCGGGAAGGCCGTCGGAGGCAAAGAAGAGCGTTCCATCCTTAGCCACAAAGGGACACATTTCGTTGCCCGCCGTATTGATCTTGGCGCCCAAGTTTACGGCATCGCCAAAGGTTCCACCGGGCCGAATTTCGCGGTAGTAAAGATCGGCACCTCCCATTCCACCAGGCATGTCGGATGTAAAGTAAAGCCGTTTCCCATCGGGGCTCACAGCTGGATCGCCAACGGAGTAGCTGTCGGTGCAGAATGGTAGTGGCCCCTGGTCGATCCACTCCCCATGGTTATATATGGCGCGGAGTATCTTGAGGTTATTATCCGCCATCTGCTTCTCGTCGCCACGGCGAGCCTTTAGATACTTTTTTCTTACAAAGTAGGCCGTATCGCCCGATGGGGAGAAGGCAATGGGCCCCGTATAGTATGGGCTGAGCAGGTCATTGGAAAACACGAATGGTGATCCCAACTCTCCGCTGCTGCTTAGGCGCGCCGTGTAAAGACTCAGGTGTTGCTGTGGGTTAATTTGACGGTCGAGGTTGGCCAACCCGCGGTCGAAGCGGGAGGTGGCAAACACCAGTGCATCGCGATAGATGGTTGGTGAAAAGTCCGACTCGGAGCTATTAATGCTTACCGGAATGACATTTAGGCTAAGGAATCCCTCTCTTAGCAAGGCATCAAACGACGAGCCACTTCCGGGTTGTTGTGCCAGGTTGGGGAGCATGTCGAGCGCATAGAGCTTCTTAAGCGTTGCGGCTGCCAGCTCCACCTTTCCGTTGGCCTTTTGTGCGTAACCAAGCAGGAGGTAGTCACCGGAGTTGTGGTCGGGCTGCTTCAGCGCCTTCTCATACCAAATTTCGGCTTGAGCCAAATTGTCTTGAAAGCGGTAGCAGTTTCCAATTTGCCGAGCAATGTGAGCCGTAACGGCCTCCTCGGAGGCCACCCGCAGGTATTGCTCAAGCGCCTTGTCGTAGTTTCCATCGTTGTAGACCCTATCGGCCCGCTGCACATTTTTCGAAACCTCCTGTGCCAGAATTCCTCCAACGGAGAGGATTAGCACTGCCAAAAGAAGCAACCGTCGTACCATAATTCTTCAATTGTAATTTGATGGGAAAGATAGGAAAAAAGCATGCAAAAAAATGTTGATTTTGCTAACATCTCCAGCAATCGATTGAATTTTAACACTATAAAATTTGCAGCAAATATAAATTCAATTACATTTGTTATAGAAAACCCTAAACCTAACAATGAAAAGAATTTTGCTAACACTGCTTATTGCGGCAGTGAGCTGCGGAGTCGGCTATTCTCAAAGCATAAATACGGCTTATAGCAACATTACCTCCAACGCGGAAAAAGGAATTAATCCAAAAGAATGGCTGAGTGTTATTGCCGAATTAAACTCCTTACCTAAAGACACAATCGGCCAACTAACTTCACAGGCTATAGTTGTAGCTAAATATCTTACTTCACATGGCGAGAGCCATAATCAGAAAGTTGCAGGAATTAATGTGTTGCTGGATTTTTCAATTGGAAATCCATCTCTTTTTGGAAACCAAACTATTCCGTTTCTCAAGACAATCCCAAGAGATGTTTACGATTCCTCGGCAATTAAAAAGTTAGAACTTTACCTTTCAAACGGCAACAATCCATCTCTTCAGGAGGCTATTAAAGTCTCTGGTTATGTTGGAGGCGAAGAGTTGCATAGTTTCCTTCTCCAAAACGAATCTCTTTTTACCAGGTTTAAACGGAACAAGTGGCCATACGCTCTTGCAATGTCGCGTTTAGGCGATACGCTTTGGTTGAACTACTGCTTAGAGAAGGTTAAGAAGTTAGAGGTCAATACCCAAACGATATATTTTGTTTTTCCTGACCTTGCGTACACCCGCCAGCAAGCAGCTATTCAATACCTAGTTGATGTGCTTCAGAATATGAGTTATAGCTGTGATTCCCCAAATCCAGAATCCACCAGTAAGATTGATTGCGGTTATAGGGTCATGGAACTCCTTGCTCCAGCGGTTGCTGACTTTCCATTTTCCATTGGTGTTTCAGGTGATTTGAAAGTTGATAACTACAAGAAAGCCCTTATCGAGGTTCGAGAATGGTTTAGCCAGAAGAACGGTAGCTATCAAATCAGGAACGACAACTACTAGGGGCGATGAGGTTTTTAGTTCAAACTTTTGGCCTTATGGTAGCACTTCTACTATTGAAAGTGACAGTTAGTGCTCAGGATTTGTCTACTATTGGGAAAGGAAATCCATTAAAGATAAATGGAGGTTTTAGCTTCAATAACTACTTTTTCTTTACTGACCAAGAATCCTCGAGAAAGGCATTTTCCTACATAGTCTCTGGCAATGTGAATGCACAAATTTACAGTTTTAATATCCCATTTAACTTTTCATATACCAATCAGCAGGTAGCATATAGTCAACCATTTAATTTCAACCATTTTGGAGCACAGCCCTCCTATAAATGGATTAAAACTTATGTTGGTTACAATTCATTGTCCTATTCTCCCTACACCTACAGCGGCATACAGTTTTTAGGGTTTGGTGTTGAAGTGGCGCCACCATCATCTCCCATAAAGGTTTCCACGTTTTATGGTCGACTAATTAAAGGTGTTGACTACGACACCACCCGGAAGAATACCCCCTATTTTGAGCGGTTTGGCTGGGGTACAAAAATCGAGTTGGGGTTGGAAAAAACACCAATTCAACTAATCATATTCCGGGCATGGGATAAACAGTCCTCCATTGGTCCACTACCCGATTCGCTGCTGGTATACCCAAAAGACAACCTTGCACTTGAACTCAAAGTTTCCCATAAAATCACCAAACGATTTGAAATAATGGGTGGTATTTCCGGAAGCGAACTTACCAACGATACAAGGCAGTCGCTTGGCGAAGGAGAATCGGTAACACCATATTCCAAACTCTTCCCATTTTTCCGCAAGCGCTCCTCCACAACATATCGAAAGGCCGTAAGAACTGGCTTTAACTACACCGCAGAAACTGGAACTGTTGGGATTGCTTATGAGCGAGTTGACCCCGATTATGCAACCCTTGGTTGCTACTACTTTACCAACGATTTTGAAAACTATACACTGAACTTCACCAAAATGTTGAATAAAGGTAAGGTAAATCTTAGCGGAAATCTTGGTTATCAACTCAACAACATCGAATCGAAAAAACTATCTACCACCCACCAAATTGTTGGTAGCCTAAATAGCAGCGTTGTAGTTACACCAAAGTTAAACCTCAACGTTGGATACTCAAACTTTACGAGCTACACCAACATACGCTCACCTTTCGACGTAATCAACGCCACTTCCCCATACCAAAATCTCGATACTCTCAATTTTTCACAGATATCGCAAACAGCCTTCTGCAGTGTCCTATACCTTTTAAGCAATAGTGCTGGTGGCGATAGAAAGAGTTTAAACTTTACCACCAACTATCAAACGGCTGTTTCGGTTCAGGAGGGCAGTGCCCCAAATGTTCACTCTGATTTTTACAACATAATTGCAGCATATTCTCAGTTTGTTAAGCAACAGGAGTTGAACTTAACCGCCTCACTTTGCAGTAACATCAACCGCGTGTCGGGAAGCCCCGACGCCATGACTATTGGGCCGGTTATTTCGGTAACAAAGAGCCTTCTCCAAAAGAAGTTGAAGCTAACATTCTCCTCTGCCTTTAATGTTTCAACCACCGCTTGGTCACAAACTTCCAGAAACCTTAACTTTAGGTTGGGCGGAACCTATACCATAAAGAAGAAGCACAATATTGCAATGAATATAACGACCTACCAGCAAAACACCAAGGCCGGAGCCATTAAGGAGCGGAGCGATTTGTCAGCAACCGTTGGTTACAACTATAACTTTTAACAATGAAGAAGTTAGTATTTCTTTCCACAATTCTGATGCTTTTCATTGCCACCAAAATGGAGGCAGGGGAGCCGGCAAAGGTTTCGAATTTCACCCTTCCATACTTTTCGGTGCAGGATGCCGATGCTGGAGCTGACACCACCACGTTGAGCGTACAGGAAATTGAGCGACGCGCTGACTCTCTCACCAATAAGGTTATCAACGAGAACAGAATTGTGGGTCTTCTCGATCCTAGCAAAACCTACACCCTTCCCATCGGTATTCAAAAAAACATTGGGGGTACAAGGGTTACAATTGTTCTCGATGAATTACGTCTTCTTCCCAACAAGGCGGTTTTGAAGGCATATATGAAGTTAGAAATTCCTGAATCGGGGAAGAGCATTGCGTTCTATGCCGACGAAGTAACCATTGGTGCCAGTGGTATTGAGGCCGCAAAGTTGAGACTGATGGACGACAAGCCGCTTCCGTTACTGGGAAAAGAATTAACCCTTAAAAAGTGGGATACCTACGTTGAGTGGGACTGCAACGGCTACAAAAGCACAACGTTGGCAGGCGAGTTGACAATTAATAACAATAATATCCACCCGATTAGTACAAGTAATCAGGAAAATAGCACTGCTCCGCTTAAAGCTACAGTTGCAGCCACCTTCACCGACGTAAACGACATACTTTTTAAACTTTCATTGGGTGCATTTAAGGTTGATGGTCTTAAGGATTTTGTTTTTAACCCAGGAGATGTATATCTCGACATGAGCGATACGCATAATCCGGAGGGAATCAATTTTCCTGCGGGCTATACAACCGCTACCATGCAAACACCCGGAGAATATTCTTGGAGGGGAATTTACATAAAGAACTTGACGGTTCAGCTGCCAAAATCTTTTACAAAGAACAAGGAAGCTACAACCATAGCCATGACTAATACCATAATTGATGAGGATGGTTTTACCGGTACGCTTTCTGCTACAAATGTGATTTCAAAAGAGAAAGGAAGCATAGGTGGCTGGGCATTTTCAGTAGATAAAATTACTCTTGCCATTTACAAGAATAGCATTGATGCCTGCGGGTTGGAGGGAATAATTCGACCTGGTTTTATCAATACACAGGAGGATATGAAGTATACCGCAAAGTTCGACAACGGGAACTTTTACCTGAGTGCCTCCTTGCCCAACAAAGTAAAGTTTGATGCCTTTGGTGCTAATGTAGATCTGGCCAACAACTCTACCATTAGCGTTGAATATAAGGATGGAGAGTATTTGCCTAAAATGGTCCTTTACGGCTCCATGACAATGAATGTTGGCGGAAAGCTCAGCTTGGGGAAAATGGACTTCCAGCAGTTGGAGATTTCTACGCAGGCACCCTATATTGATTTTCGCTACATCTCGGTTACCACAGGCTCTACAAACGGATTTCCCATAGAACTGAAGCAACTTGCATTTACCAGTAAGGACAGCATTTTAAAGATGAAGGCCGTTATCTCCGTCAATTTGGTGAAGGCTTCAGAGGGTGGATTTGCAGGAACGGGAGGGTTTACCGTAACAACGGTCAATAGCGGAGGAAAAGCGCTTGATTATAAGTATAAGAACATTCATCTGGATACGCTGTCGGTTAAGATTAAGGAGAGCTTTTTTGAGTTGGACGGGTCGCTGGTCCAATACCAAGACCATCCCACGTATGGCAATGGATTTCGCGGTGAGGTGAAGGCTACATTTACTCCTGGCATTTCGGGAGGAGCCGTTGCACAGTTTGGCTCTGTTAGAGGAATGCGCTACTGGTATGCCGATGCCTTTCTTAAGTTGGGACATCCGCTTGTAATTGGAACTGGGCTGGGCATTCAAGCATTCGGAGGCGGTGCTTACCAGCACATGAATGTTCTTAAGGTGGCCGATTTGACTGCACCTCGAGATTCAGGTGCAACCACAACTACGAGTCAGGATATGGACCGGTATACCTCCACCTATGTTCCCGATAGTACTATGGGGTTTGGAATAAAGGCCTCGGTAATGTTAGTTTCCTTGCCCACCGAAAAGGCCTTCAACGGTATGGTTACGCTGGAAACTAGGTTTACCAACAGTGGAGGATTGGATTACATGGGCTTTACCGGTGCCGTAAACTTTATGAAGGATCCCGGCACACCGGCAACAAGCGGTACGGGAATATCGGCCAACCTGAAGTTGGAGTATTTCGCATCCATAAGCACCTTCTCAGGAAAAATTGATGTTTATGCCAATCTTTACAATATACTAAAAGGATCGCATGAGAACAACCGGGCAGGAACCGCATTGCTACTATTCTCCCCGCAGGACTGGTATGTTTATATAGGTACCCCCGAAGATAGAATTGCACTCACCTTTATGGGCCTAGCCCAAGCTGATAGCTATTTTATGGTGGGAACTCTCATTGGCGATTTACCACCCGTTCCCGATCAGGTAAAATCCATTCTGGGTGAAATTGACTTTACCCAAAGCCGAAACCCCATGCTGCTTTCAAAGGGTAGCGGATTTGCTTTCGGGGCCTCGTTCAGCATTGATACCGGTGAAAGAACCTTTGCCATTTTCTACGGCTCCTTCTCCATGGGTGCCGGGTTCGACATACTTCTCCGCGATTATGGCGATGCCCACTGCGCGGGTCAATCTGGCCCCATAGGAGTTGATGGTTGGTATGCCAAGGGGCAACTTTACGCTTGGCTGAAGGCCGAAATAGGTGTCAAAGTGAAGATTTTTAGAAAGAAAAAGAAGTTCCAAATTCTTTCCATAGGAGCTGCCGTTGCATTCACGGCTCAATTGCCCAACCCTGTTTACCTAAAGGGGGTTGTTGGTGGACAGTATAGTGTTTTAGGAGGGATGGTAAAGGGGAATTGTCACTTTGAGGTAACCGTTGGTGAGAAGTGCGAAATTGTTGGGGGGAGTGCGGTTGCCGACATTGAGGTAATTTCGGAAATAACGCCCGGAACGGGAACCGACGAGGTGAATGTTTTTACTCTACCGCAGGTGGCCTTTAACATGCCGGTGAACAAGAATTTCCAGCTCATGGACATCGACGACAAGATGAAGAATTTCCGCATTGCACTGGACTACTTCAGGGTGACTAACAACGGCCAGCCCATTCAATGTCGCGAAAACTGGAACGACCAGAATGATGTATTAGCGTTGGAACCATTCAATGTCCTGCCCGGCAAAAAGGAACTGAAGCTGGAGGCTAAGGTTCACTTTGAGGTGCAGGAGAATGGGAATTGGAAAAACTATCTCGATAGCGCTGGAGCAGTGGAGACAGAGGGTAAGGAGGCCATAATAAAAACGGGTGAGGCGCCCGACTACCTACCCGAAAGCAACGTGGCCTATGAGTATCCTACAGCCAATATGCTCAACTTTTATAAAAGCGAGTATCCTCAAGGTTACGTTATTCTAAAGCAGGGTATGCCGGAATTATTTAAGCCGGAGGCCGGATGGAAGAAGAAGGCTCGTTTTACCTCTACGGGCGGTGAGTTGGAGAGCGACATAACGTATAGCGAGGCCGATAAGAAGGTTTACTTTAACCTTCCTCAGCTTACCAACCAAACCGTGTATACCATGGATATCATTAAGATACCTGCCAATGCACAAAATGTAAAAGCCGATACCAACCTTGTAAAGGTGGCTGAGGTGAGGGACAACGGCGATACCCTAACCACTAATACTTTAGAAGGAAACATAAACAAGGCCTCAGAGAAGAAGCTCTACTCATTGGATTTTAGGACAAGCCTCTACAATACATTTGCCGATAAGGCTAAAACATTTGTAAATCCATCTGGAATAAGACATTGGGTTTATAGCACAGTACACAGCTTTACCTTCTCCTATAATAGCCCAGAGCCATTTGATAAGTTCGAAAATGATAACGTTGGTGTTTCTGCCGTGCTACTTAATACTGAATGGTATCATGAGGTATTAGATACAGTTTGTTATGGACACTATCCCATAAAGCCCGAACTGACGGTGGATTGGAGAACAATTACAACAACAGGACCCTCCTCAGCACCAGTAAAAGCAGTTGAGGTAACCTCTACGCCTGAATCACTATCGGAAGGTGATATCAAAACAAAGACGTTTAATTATTCAAGCAGTATCACGGACTTCTACTACATGGTTGCCATATTTGCTTACAAGGATCATGTTGACCTAGTGAATAAGGCTGCCTACTACCTCTACAAGTATCCTAACGATCCACTTGTTCGAGCACTCTATACATCGGTGTTTTATTCAATTTATGAATTCCATCCATACTACATCAAGTTGGACTACAAACTTCCCGGCTTGAATACAATTACTTCGTCACCCGAAATACGATTTGATCTCTAGGCAATGAAAAAGGTATCGTTCATATTAGGATTACTTCTCTTTACCGGTGTAATCGGTAAGCAGGCCACTGCACAGCAGGCTGCCAAGCACCCTCTTTTTATGGTTGCCTACAGCGATAGTACTCAACACCTCTTGAGATGGGCACCCACCACAACCATTGCCTGGATGACCGGTATAAAGTATGGATACATGGTGGAGCGGGTTACAATTGCCCGCAATGGTGAGATACTGGAGAAGCAGGAGCACAGGCTACTCACCCCAACCCCACTGTTGCCCCTTAAGTTGGAGCAGTTTGAACCCATTGCCGATACCAGCGACATGGCAGCCGTGGCGGCTCAGGCCATTTATGGCGACGATGCCAAAGTGGATCCAACTGTAGACTATAGCTTTATTGACCTTATAAACAAGGCTCGGGCGCAGGAGGATCAACGAAACGTTGGCCTGCTGGTGGCCGATCGCTCCTTTGCCGTTGCCAAAATGATGGGGCTTGGTTTTGAGGATACCACCATGCGCAAGGGGGAGGATTACGTCTACAAGGTTTACTTCCCTACCGCCATCGACAGCACCCTTACCGACACGGCCTTTGCCTATATTGGAGCCAAGCGCCCCACCGAACTTCCCCGACCCTTTTTGGTAAAGGCAGAGGCGCAGCAGAAGCGAAACATTCTTGTTTCGTGGCCCACCGAGGTTTTTTATGGCATCTACTCCTTTTATAGAATAGAGCGGTCGCTCGATGGTGGTCATAAGTTTAATTCTCTCACAAAGGATCCATATATGAGCGTTAACCAGGTGGATAAGGGGATGACCTACTACCTCGATAGCCTACCTGCGGGAGCCAACGCGGCCTGGTATAGGGTCATCGGTCTCACACCCTTTGGCATTGCGGGGCCACCCTCCGATACCGTTGCAGCAATTCTCCAGTATGAGCAGCGACCCATTCCGCAAATCGACTCCATGGCCTTTACCGGCGATACCACCCTTTACGTTCAGTGGAGCGTACCGGCTAAGAGCGACTCCTTGGGGGGCAAGTATAGCATTATTGCCACCAGAACGCTTAAGGGTCAATATAAAACACTCGCCCGAAACATTCCGGCTGGCACCAGAAGTGCAACAGTAGGCGTGCAGAATGAATACCTGCTTTACGTAAACGTGGTGTTCAAAGATAACGCTGGCAAGGAGTACCTCTCGCTTCCCCGGATTTGCCAGCGCCCCGACTCCATTCCACCGGCACCCCCCATTGGGTTAGTCGGAAGCGTCGACTCCGTGGGAGTTGCCCATCTGCATTGGCTGCCTAACACCGAAGCCGACCTGCTGGGTTACAGGGTCTACTACAGCTTCGATCCTTCCGCGGAGTTTATACAGGCAACGGATAGCCTTTGCGTGAGCAACCATTTTAGCTACCAAACCCCACAGCGGGTGTTAAACCGCAGGGTTTACTTTATGGTTCTGGCTCTCGACCGCCGGTTTAACCGATCGGGCTTCTCCAAGGTAGCCTCCCTGCTGAAGGAGGATTGTATTCCACCCTCGCCACCCATTATGGATATTGTTAGCCAGCATGGCGATAGCCTTACCTTGAGGCTAATACCGAGCAGTAGTGGCGATGTGGCTTCCCATGAGCTGAGAACCCAATCGCTGGATGGTAAACTTAATATTGGTTTGGTGCTTAAAGTTTACAAGAATCAACCTGTGGACACCCTGCTACAATTAATGGCTCCCTCCGGCAGAAACCGTCTAACGTTGGTTGCCATTGATTCTTCAGGTAATCGAACAGCCTCCATACCGGTAACCGTTACAGGAACTACAAAGGTGAAGGGAAAGGAGAAGGGAATTGTAGACTATACCATCGATAGTGGGGTATTGATTTTTACCCTTGACAAAAAAGCACCAGAAGTTAAATATGCCATTATTTATTTGAAAAACCAAGAGACTGGAAACAAGCAGATGGTGGCAAGACTTTCTCCTATGCAATTCCCATATACCTATGGACGATTGCCAATTAATAGCAAGTTGCAGTTTGCCATCTCCATAGTTTTAGAAAACAATAAAGTTCAGGTTGAACAAAAGTTAATAGAGTTCTAGCCATGAAAAAGTTATTATTTGTAATTATAGTTCTACTATACCCGCTGTATTCCATTGCACAGCCCAATTTTGACAATTTTGCAATGAAAGATTGGGCATTTGGCTTCCATGTCTCATCTCAAACTCTAAATTACCATCCATCTTGCGAAAACGTAGTTTTGAATAGAGAAATAGGTGATGTAACTATTAATGGTAATACAACCCATTATTATCATTATGTTGTTGAAGACTGGTATAAGTTAAATAATATTTACAATAGTTTCTATGTGAATTTACAAGCTATTGTTACCAGATATACTTCTGCTGATTGTGAGGGAGCTGCTAATTTAACGGCAAATACATCTGATTATATTAATTATTTAGGCATAACAATTTCAACAAATAATGGTCTTACATGGCAGAATTTTCAAGGTTCAATAGATATAGGGATTACCCCACCTAGGCCAATAAGTCTCGACCTTTACTATAAACTTGAAGATGATACCCAGGGCGAAAGTGTTGGTTTTGTAATTCCTGGGGTAACTTATTCCTATAACGCAACATTTGATAATACATACACTGGGATATTGCCCGTCTACTATTATGGCACAGATAATTCAAGCGAATGGAAAGAGTTTAGTGGCTTGTCACATGTATTTACAGAGGAGGAGTTAGCTGGTGCAAATACTGTATATGTTAGAGCATATGGGTATAGACAAGATGGATCACCTGATTTGCAATATAGCGCAGGCTATATTCAGAAAGTATATTCCATAAAACGACTGCCAAACCTGACTGTAAATGAAAAAAAGTTATGCGGGACAGATAAATATACATTTACAATTACTCCAAGTGAGACTTTAGACATTTTTCCCAATATAAAAGTTGCTTATAAATTAGGGGGTAATTCTACAAATGAACAAACCATTAGTCTGACAAAAGATACTCCGGTAAACTATCAAATAGTTTCTTCTGAAAGAGAAACAATAGGATCAAGCGTGGTTATAATTTTTTACGGATCAAAACCTGCTCCAATTTTTACAAAAGTTATTTCTCAAGCACTGCCATTTAAGCTTTATCAAGCTCAGGTAACAGACCTTGTGGGTTGCCCCGGAGCAAGCGGAAGCATAACTTTTACTGCCCCTACAGCCACCCAACAGAATAACTTTAATTATAGTTACTCTAAAGATAACGTAGTATATGGAAACAATCCAACGATAGATGTCAATGTTGATGGAACCTACCAACCATATTACAAAGCCATAAAAAACAGCAACGCCTATTGCTATCAGCAAAGTTCTGTAACGGTAGCTGATAAACGTGTTAACGACCAGCGATTTACAGTGACAGCAAATGATGCTCTATGCAATGGTGGTTATGGTTCAATTAAAGGGGCATTATCTTCAGATGTGGGTGGTTATCCAAATAACTTCAAAATGGTTGTTAACAAGTCAGATTACTCATTTAGTGGTGGTATTGCACAAGATAACATAGCAAATGTAGGCAGTTATACGGTAAGCTTAAGGTATGGATCTGATGTTTGTACTTTTAATACTCCTAAAACTGTTTCGGTAAATCAACCTTCAGTGTTATCGGTAAATCAACCTTTTGTTGTTCACGTTGCTAATTTTGGAGGAAGCACTGGGAGCATTAACTATTCTATATCTGGTGGTACCGCAAATTATAGCGTCACCTTGCTCAAGGGGGCTTTAATAATCACCACAATAAATGCGTCTCCTTCATCTGGCATATTTTCTAACCTCAGTGCCGGAACTTATACTATTAGTGTGACTGATAGCCATGACTGTAGCATATCATCAAATAACATAGAAATTTACCAACCCTCAAGTGCTCTTTCATTAAGTGTTACTGGTCATACTGATGTTACCTGTAATGGCGGTAGCAATGGTTCGGTTACTCTGAATGGTAGCGGTGGCTGGCCACCACTCAAATACAGTTCTGACGGAACTACTTATCAAACTAGCAATGTGTTAACAGGTCTTTCTGCAGGTGCTTATACAATTTACGTTAAGGATGCAATGGACGTTGTTGTTAATGTTGGTATTAGCATTACAGAGCCCACTGCCTTAATCCCATCAATAGTTAAAGTTACAGACCTATGTTCACCAGGAGCTAGCAATGGTAGTATTGCCTATAGCATAGTTGGTGGAGTATCACCATACTCTACTTCAATCAGTCCAACATATGCTGGCATTGTTAACTCAAGCAATACTTTTTCTGGGCTAAAGAATGGAGTGTATACTATAACCGTAACTGATAATAATGGATGTTCAGCGAATGTGATAGCAAATGTTCAAGAGCCCGGCGCCCCCCTCTCCGCCACCGCAACCCCAACCGATGAAACCCTTTGCCCTAGCTTTCACAACGGAGCGGTAGCGGTTATGGCCACAGGTGGCTGGGGTGGCTACAGTTATTCCAGTGACAATGTGTCGTTCGGAGCCAGCTCCTCCTTTTCATCGCTGGCACCTGGTAGTTACATCTTCTGGGTTAAGGATGCCAAGGGGTGTGTTTCCGCTCCCAAGCAAGCCACGGTTAAGCCGGCCGTCATGCCGGTGGTCAGTTTGGTGACCAAGCATCCCTGTGAGGGACAGGCCAACGGGTGGATTTACCCCTCGGTGGATAGCTGGAGTGGTCCCGCGTTGAGCTACACTTCAAGCATGCCAAGCGGTGCTACAGCATCTATAAGCGCTGGGTCAAAGTTTGAAAACCTGGCCGCATACTCTAGCTACAGCCTCAATCTGTTGATCAACGGTAGCGTGTGTCCATCCGCAGCAACAGTTGTAGACCTAAAGGCATTTGCTCCTCCTGTAGCCTCAGGCTTTGTTTTTGATAGTGCAACATGCGCCAGCGCTACTAATGGTGCAGTATCATTTTCTATAAACCAGGGTGCAGGTGGCAATTATAGAGCTGCTCTAATTGGAATAGATGGCGCATTTAAGGACAGCACTTTGACTTCCATTTTCTCTAATGGTGATAACAAAAAGATAGGTCAACTTGCGACTGGCCAGTATTCCTTACAGATTACCGATACTGCACAGTGCTCATCGAATAGCTCATTGATTACCCTCCCTGTCTCTTCAAAAGCTGTTACCATTAGCTCCCTTACCCCAACATCACCAATATGCCATGGTGAGGCAAATGGAACCATTGCAGTTGCAGGAGGAAAGGGCTTTGGCGACTGGACGGTCTCCATTAAGGACAGCGGTCTAGCAGCTGTGGTAAACGATAACATTCCCCGTTCGGATTCGTTGGTCGACAAAACCTACGGTAATTTGACCGCCGGAGATTATACCGTTTCCCTTTCCGACACCTCCAATTGCAGTTACTCCGCAGCAGTTACTGTGCCCCAGAAGGCCCCCATAGCCTTTACAGTAACCAAAATACGATACGTTACCACTGCTCAGTCCAGCGATGGTTCGCTCGATTACCTAGTTTCGGGTGGAAATGGGCACTTCAATATTACCCTTCAGAATCCACCAGCAGGTGCAGTAGTTGCGCCGGGCAAGTTCTCCAACCTTCCTGCAGGAACCTATACCGTTCAAATTAAGGATAGCCTAAATACGGCCTACTGCAACGCCGAGGAAACCTTTACCATTAAGGCGCCTCAAATCCCATTAGCTATTGCCGGGGCTAACCCCCAACAGCCCAAATGTTACGCCGCCTCCAACGGTAGCGTAACCCTTAACGTTACTGGAGGATGGGGTGGCTATAAGTACAGCAAGGACAGCATTAGCTGGCAGTCGAGTAGCACCATTGCCGGGTTGGCAGCAGGAAGCCACAAGTTCTGGGTTGCCGACTCGCTGGGAGCCATAAAGGATACTACTTTAGTTATTGGTCAGCCCGAGGCAATAGCGGTGGCACCACCGGTTATTTCCGACGTTTCGTGCAATGGAGGAAGCAATGGCACGGTAGCATTCACTGCATCGGGTGGAAACGGAGCCTACTCCTTGAAGTTGGATGGGGAATCCTCCGCAACGCCGCTCCTTCCCAGAACGGGACTTGCGGCTGGAGTTCACACCTACACCGTAGCCGACGCCAACGGCTGTACCTACTCTAATAGTTTCACCATTAATGAGCCGCAAAAGCTTAGACTGCAAGCAACCTTGGCTGGATACAACGGCTACGCCATTCGCTGCTTTGGAGCCACAGATACCATTCACGTTGCCGCAACAGGTGGCACAGCCGCTTACCGCTATATTTTGGGAACCAGCACCGACACCATTTCCACCTCTGCCTTTGCCAACTTGAGCAACGGAACCTACAAGGTAAAGGTGGTGGATGCCCATGGCTGCGTTGACTCCTCCACCGTGCTGCTCAACGCACCCACGGCAGTGAGTTGGAAAAAGGTTACCATTGCCGATCCCACCTGTAACGGGGTAGCCAACGGAGCCATTTCGTTGCAGCCCGACGGTGGTGTTTCTGGCTATAGCTACAATATTTATCGTGATGCCAATGTTGTGGGACTCAACTTGCCCAACTCTGATTTCAACAATTTGCCGGTGGGCGATTATCGTATCACGGTTACCGACGCCAACGGATGTAGTCACGATACCACTGGTCTTAAGCTTATTGAACCGGACTCCCTTCAAATTAATAGTTTCAACACCATTGCCTCTATTTGTAAGGGGGATAGCGGTAAAGCCGTAGTTGTTCTTAAGGGTGGCACTGCACCCTACACCGTTAAGGTTGGCAGTGATTTATACAGCGCTAATCCATCTACTCAAATCAATCTTCTAGCCGGAAACTATACTGCATACATTAGTGACAGCAAGGGTTGTGGTATTGGCAGAGGAAATCCCAATGCCTCTGATATACCCTTTACAGTTACGGAGCCAACTAGCAAGTTGACTGCATCTCCCAATGTTGACCCTGTTAAGTGCTTTGGTGAGAGTAATGGTAGTGTGCGGTTATCGGCCACGGGTGGCTGGGGAGGTTACTCCTACTACTTGGTCGATGTTGCCAATGGTAACCCTCCGTTCAACGTAACTAAAACGAACCTAAAGGCTGGAAGCTATAAGTTTGTGGTTTCCGATAGCTTAAATTGCCACGATACGCTTAGCATCACCGTTCCGCAGCCTCAGCAGCTGGCAGCGCTGCTCAACAAGGTGGACGTGCAGTGTAATGGTGGTCAGGATGGTCAGCTAACAGTTTCCGATACGCTGGGTGGGGTTCAGCCTTACCACTATCAGCTGGACGGCGGCACACCCACCACCAGCAACCTCTTCACGAACCTTTTGGCCGGAGAACATCAGTTGAGCATGGTTGACGCCAACGGCTGTGTGCTTACTAAAACCGAAACCATTAACCAGCCCGACGAAATTATTTCTACTCTAGTTGATTCGGTTAATCCACCATGTGGTACCAGCACTGGTATGCTGATGGTGAATGTAGCCGGTGGAACACCTACGCTTAACATGAGCTGGAACATTGCTGGCACAGCGGTGAATGGCGCTCAGGTGAGCAACCTTTCTGCAGGTAGCTACAACCTTACCGTAACCGATGGCCATGGCTGCCAGAAGCCATTTACCTATACGCTGGTGAACCCCGATGCTCCGCAGCTGGAGAATGTGGTAGCTACCGACTTGCGATGCTTTGGCGACCAGTCGGGTAAGGTGGAATTTTACGTTAACGGCACCAACCAGCCTGTGGACGTGTCGCTAACTTTTGGTGGCACAACGGTGGGTAGTAATCATTTCTCCGACAAGCAAACAAGCAATTTTAGTAATCTACAATCTGGAAGTTACGAGTTGAGCATGGTTGATAGCCACGGCTGCTTCTCTAGCAAAGCAATTACCGTTGCTGAGCCTTCGAAGGTAACGCTAGCACTAAGCAAAACTGATGTAACCTGCTTTGGCAGCACAACGGGTAGCGCCATTGCCACCGTTAATGGTGGCGTTTCACCCTACGCCATCCACTGGAGCACAGGGGAGGATGTGCAAGCGGTTTCTGCCGATACCCTCACCCAGCTCGTGGGAGGAAGCTATGTTGCCACGGTTACCGATAGCAAGGGGTGCGGCGATAAGCTACAACCACTTCAGGCCTCAGTTACCATCTTGGCACCTACCGCTCCTCTTGCCTTTGGTGCGCAAGCTATCAGCAAGCCCAAGTGTGCCGATGAAAATACCGGTCAGGCGCTGCTTTCCGCACAGGGAGGCTGGGGCAGCTACACCTTTGCCCTAAATGGTCAATCGAGCAGTAATGGCCAGTTTTACTCGCTTGCCTCGGGTAGCTATTCCGCTATTCTGAGCGATGCCAACGGCTGCTCCATTGCCAAAACGGTGGTGGTGCCGCAAACGCTGCCGCTATCGCTAATGGCATCCACAGTAAATAACCTCACCTGCTACCAAAATGCCTCGGGGAGCATTTACGTAACTCCAGTAAATGGTGAAACACCTTTCCTGTACGGCCTCGACGGTGGCTCTCTGGGTTACTCCAACGGTTTTGGAAAGCTTGCAGCAGGAACGCACACCATCGTGGTTCAGGATAAGAACGGTTGCTCCAGTCAGCTAGATGTTTTACTTACCCAACCCGATTCGCTCAACCTTGACTTTATGGTTGTAAGCGACACCTGCGGAAGAGGAGTGGGACTGCTGGCTCCCATGGTCTACGGAGGAACGCAACCTTTTACCTACACGTACAACGACAAGGTGTTCGAAGAGGCTTTGAAGCATCTTTATAGCGGGAATTACAAGATTTCAGTAAAGGATCGCTATGGATGTAGGGACAGTTCCATTGCTACCGTGGGGGATGTATCTGGACCAAAAATTGCCAACGTTGCCGTATCACCAGTTTCCTGTGCCGAAAAGTCCGATGGTGCCGCAACCATTACTACCGTTGGCGGCAATGGTTCGATTTCCGTGGTGTGGCCCGGCACAAATCTGTCGGGTGCAACAGTTTCCGGTCTGCCCAAGGGCAACACCAAGGCCGTTGCCACCGACCAGCACCAGTGCAGCGATACGGTGACCGTTTCTATTCCGGGACCCGATCCACTTACCCTTGCTGCAGCAAATCTGGTAAACCCGCTGTGCTACGGATATACCAACGGCAGTGCAACGGTTAGCCCAATGGGTGGAACTGCGCCATACTCCATTTTGTGGAACAATGGCACGGCAGGTGCAACGCTGGACCAGCTGCCCTCGGGTAGCTACACTGCTCAGGTAACCGATGCGCATGAGTGCCAGAACAGCACCACCCTGTCGCTTACCGACCCCGACCCCATAAAGCCAACCGTTCCCACCTCAGCAGTGCTCTGCTCCAACCAGTCCGTTACGCTGGATGCAGGTTACTCCGGTTGCGACTACAGCTGGACCTCAACCAATGGCTTTACCAGCAACCTCCGCACGGTTACCATCTCCGATGAGGGAACTTACACCGTGTGGGTTACCGACATTAAGGGTTGCAAGGGCAACGCATCGGTTAACCTCACCAAGCTGGCTCAGGATATCGATGCCGACTTTGTGGTGGCTACCACCACCGCCGTGGGCGATACCATTGTGCTGGTTGAGTTTACCATGCCCATTCCCGACTCCATTGGCTGGGACTTCCCCGGCGACGCCTTTACGTTGATAAATAGGGGGGGCAACGAGCTCTACATCCGTGCCGAGAAGGAGGGAACCTTCCCAGTGGCTCTCACCACCCACATGGGCGAGTGTAGCGATCGTTTCGAGAAGACGGTGACCGTTGTTCCTGCACTGCCCAAGAGCCAGAACAGCGACTACTACCCCAATATTTTCAGCGAGGTGAAGCTATATCCCAATCCAAACGATGGGCTGTTTACGGTGGAGGTTACCCTTCACAACGAAGCAGCCTTGGAGGTTGGCCTATACAACAACAGCCAGCAGCAGCTATTCTACCAGAAGTTAAGTCCAGCCGGATTCTTCACCATATCGTCCGATAGGCTTAACCTGATGCCGGGATTCTACCTACTGAGCCTGAAGGCCAACGGGCAAACGAAAACGGTTAAGATAATAGTTCAGAAGTAGCAGCCCGGAAGGGAAAGTTTAAGCAGTAACAAAACACCATAGGTAATGGTAAAGCAGAGCATCAAATTCATCGTAGCAGGAATTCTAGCCTCTCTTTTTGTGTCAGTGGCTACCACCGGTCGTGCCCAGAACTTCCCCGTTCAGGCTTTTGCAACGCTCACCCCACCATACTCGCTAAAGCTGAGCGACTATGCTGCTCCGGAGGGGAACCGCATGCGCATTACCCTGCTGCTTAAAGATGCCCAGCAGCCCACCCTCGACGTAAGGCTAAGGCTTACCATTGAGGGCAACGGCGTGAAGCTTACCACCAACCCTTCGTTCTACCCAACACCCATTACGTTGATGAGTAGCACCCTCTACGAGGTGAGCTACGACGAGCTGAGCGACTATTTTCTTCCCCAAAACCTCATTGCCGAAGGTATAAGCATGAGCGCCCTTACCTCATCGGGAATGCTGCCCGAGGGGCTTTACCGCTTTAAGGTGGAGGCCGTGGAGGCCCACCGCAACGTTCCGGTTTCCAACACCGCCATGGCCATTGGCTGGCTGATGCTCAACGATCCGCCGCAGTGGATTTCGCCTCGACAGGGACAGAAGCTCACCGCTGGAGAGCCACAGGGAATACAGTTCTTGTGGACGCGCTGCGGTATGAGCTCGCCCAACGCGGCCCTCAGCACCCAGTACGAGGTTACCATGGTGGAGATGGTGCAGCAGGGCATGGACCCCAACGTGGCCATTGTTACCCTGCCCCCTGTGTACCAAGGTATATCGCCCATCGAAAATTTATTCTACGGACCCGATAAGCCCGAGCTCATTGCCGGCCATAGCTATGCCGTGCGCATACGTGCTTTCGACACAAGAGGCATCGATCTCTACCGCAATGGTGGCCTTTCGCCGGTAATCACCTTCCGCTACGGCGACCCGTGCATTGCACCGGTGTTTCTAAGCTCCGACAACATCTCGGAGCAAACGGCCGACCTCTCGTGGAACAGCACCGCGCTGGCAACCGGCTACCAGGTGCGATTCCGCGAAAACGGTACTGACCTCTCCGACTGGTACGAGGAGCCCGCCACCCAAACCACCTACACGGTTAAGAACCTTAAGCCCGACTGCACCTACGAGTACCAGGTGCAGAGCGAGTGTGGCTCGCTGCCATCCGACTACTCCGTTTCCGGCACCCTAAAAACAAAGAAGTTGGAAAACCAGAACCAGTCCTGTTCCGAGCAGCTCGATAACGCCAACATGCCCACCAACCGCGATCCGCTCTCTGCGCTCCATACCAACCAAACATTCCTTGCCGGCGTTATGCCCGTTAAGGTTACCAGCGTTCAGGGTAGCAACGGCATCTTTACCGGAATGGGTGAGGTATACCTACCCATTGCGGGTGTGGGGCTCAGCTGCACCTTCAACAAAGTTGGCATAAACACCACCTACCAGCTCATTAGCGGGGAGGTGATAACCACCAAGAGTAAGAATACAACCATATACGGTAGCGGGGGAGTAACGGTGCTCGATACCCTGCACCTCGATAACCCCATCGACACCATTATAGTAAACCCCAACGGCGATGTGGCCGTTGTGTCCGGAGGCGACACCACCTTTATCCCGCTGGCCAACCAGCCAGTGGTTATCTATCCCCCTACGGGAGGAGGAGCCGGGACTACCACCGGTGACAACACCGGGAATGGCGGAGGCGATGGAACTGGCGGGGGAGGCTCCACCGGCGGAGGCGGAAATACCAGCTATGGCGATGGACCGCTTATTGTGGAGAACGGCACCGTGAAGCCATACAACCCCGCGGGCGACCTGCCAACGGCCTTCTTCCATAAGGCCTCCATGTCTACCTACGGCTACGACTCGCTGGCCTACGAGGCGCTGCGCAGCTACTACCCCGTGGCTACCATTAACGGTAAGGAGGTGGGAATACCCTACAAGGCGCTACCGGTGAGTGGCAGCGACAACGTGGTGCTGGAGCTAAAGCCCGGCAGCAGCAAGCTTACCACCGACAGCCTCACCATTGACGTGCAGACCAACGCCAAGGTGGCTAAAAAGGAGGTGATGGGCAACAACCGGCTCATGGTTTCGCTGCAGGGGCTTTCCGAGGGCGAGGAGCCCATTATGGTGCGCTACACCAAGCACAATGCCGATGGCAAAACCGAGCAGGTGGACATTGGTGCCGCCAAGGCGGTGGTATACCAGCCGCAGCCCATGACGCTGGTGGTGGTTCCGCTGGCCGGAACAACCGCTCCTGACGCAAGTGCGCTACAAAGCCAGCTCACCGCCATTTACGGCCAGGCGGTAACCTCGTGGACGGTTACGGTGGCAGAACCGTTCGGCTACACCATACCCGGCGGCCAGCTGGAGTTTGGCTCCAGCGAAATGGCCAGCAGCTACACCGAGGGCATGAACACCCTTATTGATGCCTACAAGGTGGCCAACCCCTCGCTGGAGGATGACACCTACTACCTCTTTGTGGTTCCGCGCTTTAGCGATGCCACGCTGCAGGGCTACATGCCCCGTGCCCGTAGGTTTGGCTTTATTGCACAGAGCTCCACCGGTGCCCGCACGCTAGCCCACGAGCTGGGCCATGGTGCCTTTAACTTGGAGCACACCTTCCCTGTGCTGCCGCAGGGCACCACCGACAACCTGATGGACTACAACGGTGGCACCCGCCTTATTAAGCCCCAGTGGGACCTAATTCACAATCCGGAGCTAACAACAGGGTTGCTGGATGATGAGACGGATGCGGCGAGTATTAGTTGCAGTAGAACCTATTATCCAGCATTTGCTTTTGGTTATAAAACTTATGAAATTGATAATCCGGTTCAGGGAAAATATTATACATTTTTGTCTCCTGCTGGTATTCCAATTTCACTCCCCTACAATGTCACAAATTTGAAGTTTGGCGAGGATTTCTATTCAATGCCAATAAGTACTTCCGGTGGATGTTCTAGTGCCGGATTGTTTATCAAAAATCTCCCCAAAGCTGCACTTACAAGTTTTACCATTGGTAATGTTGATTTCAAAGGTGAAATACAGAGTGTTACCTTGTATGAAGGTGATAAACACCTTCCAAGAGCAGCATATGTATTTAATGGATATCTTGGAAGTGGAAGTTATTTCATCGATAAAAGTTCTTTTGGCAAGGATGAATTATATATAAATATTATCAATACAGAAGGAGTATTAGAGAATATTAATTGTTCTCTTGGCTCGAAAACCATTAAAGAAAATGAAAATATAGGGGCAGGAGAGTTAGACCTAGGATTGAACTTACCGTGTATCTTAGGGGCGACTACTCAGTCCACTAATGGCATTAATAGCGATGTTAACTTTTATGCAGAAAAATTAAAAGAGTTAATACTCTCTGGGAATAAGTTTTTATATACAGATGATTCAAGAATTGATGAAAAAACCATAAAAGATATTGATGATAGATTGTTTGTATATGCTGATGAATTAAGAAATGAGGGAAAAAAGATATATGTAGTAAATAGTAAGATATCATATTATTTGGATGACAAACAGAAAGCAGATTTTGCAAAAGCAGTCGTAGAGAAATGTGGTAACTTGTTTGATGCAAACAAAATGACATTTGTTTGTATACCTTACTTTTTATCGCCACTTGAACAAACTTCAGCAAAGGCGTACTACTTTACTTCTGCAGTTGGGTATTATTCAGAAAATTTGTCAAGTTCTGGACAAGGGAGTATTGAAATTGTAAAAGATCTTTATTCACAGATTCCTAAACCATATATTGAAATACCTTATTACTTAACATATAAAGGGGAACTGGTAGAAATTAAACCAATTAGAAAGGAGCAAGTTACTGGCAAAGAGCATATTTATGAGTTTAGATTTTTTGAAGACGGTCGCTGTGACCAATACATTGATTTATTGAATAAGGCCTTAGCTGAGGCATATATAATTAATAATACACCTGTTTTAGCCGATTATTCACGGTTTACAGAAATTAACGCTGAAATTGTAAATTTCAATGAGGAATTTCCACCTGTAACCCCCAATATTATTAACCATGAGATTTTTGAAAGTTGCTTAAAAGAAACAAATGTTGAGGGCTATTCTGTAAATGCACAGCTATTCGCCAAATGGTATAGATATAACAGATTTAGCAATGTAAATCAAGCACTGGATAAACTCAATATCAATATTGAAAATTCATCCGACCCCAGCGACAATTGTTATTTTGGCGGTTACAATGCAGTAGTATATGATGGCGTAGTTAACAAGTTAGATGCAATTGGTTTATTGCTATCACCTCTTCATCTTGACATTATTACAGATATTGCTGGTACGATTTATACTGGGTACTACAGCGATTGGGGTAAAACCGCTGGCTATGCAGCAGGTGCTGCAATACCAATGGTAGCTGTGGTAAAAAGCGGCAAAATGCTTGAGAATGTTAATGCTTTAATCAATGGAAGCAAAAAACTTATAAAGGAAGAGGAAACTTACAAAATTGTTGATAATATTGCAGATGCTGCTGTAGATTTAGCTACGGAGGGGGAAAAACTCTGGACAAAGATAGATGACTTTGATGGATTATTTAATGGAAAGTCAGCAACTTATTATGATGTAAGTGTAACTTATCAAGCTGCTCGTGAACGTGTTGGAGTTGCCTTTATTGAAAATGATATTTTAGAATTTCATTTAAACATTCCCGAAAAACTACAGAAGCAAGGAATTGGTTCAGAGGTTTTCAAAAAAGCAATCCAGGATTATGCCCCCTCTAAAGTAAAGGGATGGTGGAAAAAAGCTGATATATACACAGGAGGAGAATCTGTTAACTTAACCATATTTAAAGAAAAGATTGCTGGGGGTATGTCTCCTATTGACGCAGCATTTGAAACTCCAACTGGTAAAATTTTAAAAGCAAATGGATTTGACGGTGTTCCTGAGATAATCAAAAATACACCCGATGAAGTAATTATTCATTTTAATCCCTCTAATAAATGAAATTCGGATTTATTCTAAACCAGGATAAAAATCTAATTGAGGTTAGTCGAATACGACAACCTAGATTTGATTTATTACTAAAAATAACAGGTATAAATCCAAAGTACCTTATACCAATTGAGATGAATCTTACAAAGAGTCAAATCATTAACGAAATCGATTTGTTAATTGCTGAAAGAGAGACTAAACCTCTTGATATTCCTAATTACGATGGGCGTTTTATTGAAGATGAAGTGTTCGAATTTAAAAATTATAAAGGTAATACGTTAAAACTATGCAAAACAGGTTTTGATAATCTAATAATTTTCTTATTAAATATATTGGAAGCATTAGAAAAGGGAAACTCTAAACTATATTTCTTTTTTGCTAAGAATCATAAAGAGTTAAGAGAATTTATTGATAAAGGTATAATTTGAAACTTTTAATGAAATAAATCTTAAGTTTTATACTTATTTTATCACTACTGTCCGACTAAATTTAAAATATCAGGTTTTTGTCTCTGCACACCAATAAACAAAGGCATTATTCTTGCTACGCAAATGGCACCCCCTCAAAAAGCAAGTTTAATTTGAGCCTCTAAAGCTGGCGAACCCCGGTTATTTAAGTAGCTTCGCTTGGTGCTACGGAGCAGCTCAAAAATGTCTAGCATGCTAATCAGGTGTATCCTGACCAGCGTTGCCACCACCGAAAACGCTTTCTGGGTTTTTGCCATCTTCTGGATCACGGTCATGAGCAGCTGGGCGATCAGCGTGCACCAAACCTGCGTTCGGATAGCATTTTCATTCTCCCCATAAAAGTAGTGGAGTTGAAAGTTTTGCTTCATTTTTTTGAACAGCAGCTCAATGCCCCAGCGCTTCTTGTAAAGGAACGCCACCTCTTCGGCCATGCTGTCCATGCTGTTGGTGATAAATTCAAAATACCGGTCCTGGTCATCCTGGTAGCACACTTTTTTCAACCGGAGCGCTTGCTTGCCCTTCGCTTGCTTTTTGCCATTCTCATCCTCCGGACAGTACTCAACCTCGATGGCATCCTCCCGAAGCACCATCGCCTTGCCTTTCTCCTTTTTATGCTCCCGAAGGGTTTCTACCACGGTGTAAACCGCATTTTTCTTGATACGGGTAACAAAGTAAACCTCTTTTTTAGTCCACCGGGCGAACTGGTAGTAGTAGCTGTACGCTCGGTCGAAAACAACCATGCTGTGCGCGGTCAAGTCCAGCTCCTTCAGAAAGTTTTTGTCGTGCACCTTGGCCTCGGTAATTTTTATGAACCGGCCAACCGATTGAACCGCATCAATGAGCATGTGCA